>Ga0070660_100000009_pt1 | contig 145691 bp, 154 predicted proteins | sample KBSC33metaG_FD_64670 | JGI IMG/M metagenome (GOLD analysis project Ga0070660, IMG submission 64670) | Corn rhizosphere microbial communities from Kellogg Biological Station, Michigan, USA - KBS C3-3 metaG | ecosystem: Host-associated > Plants > Roots > Rhizosphere > Soil ... | reverse complement strand
TGGGTCGAAACCTGCCATTAGGCGCCGACCTGATTTTTCGCTGTCCTACACAACGTGACTTGTGACTTAAGCTGCGGGATGCAGCGCCTCCGCCCCACTCCCAACTCGCTGGAACTCCGGCATCAACGTCGAGCCCCGCACGCTACGCATACGACCGCTGCATTGGCTGTGTTTCGCGCGATTCCGCGCGTGCGCGCGCGTTGAGGGCACAACTTTGGCAACTTCCGCGCCCTTTGCGGGACGTCCATTTCGATTCTAGGCTGCGCAAAACCGGGGAGCATTCGATGCGTTTCATCATCGCCGTGGCCGTCGCCGTCGCCGGTGCCGTCGCCCCTGCGGCAGCCGAGCCGATCCTGCTCAAGCCTGCGCAGGTGTTCGATGGAGTGGATCCGCATCCGCATCCCGGCTGGTCGGTGCTCGTCGATGGTGACAAGATCGCGGCCGCCGGCCCGAACATCGCGGTGCCACCCAGCGCCAGGGTCGTCGACCTCCCCGGCGAGACGCTGATCCCCGGGATGATCGAAGGCCATTCGCACCTCTTCCTTCACCCCTACAACGAAACCCTTTGGGACGATCAGGTGCTGCACGAGCCGCTGGCGCTCCGCACCGCGCGCGCCGTCGTCCATGCCGAGAAGACGCTGATGGCCGGTTTCACGACCGAGCGGGATCTCGGAACCGAGGGCGCCGGCTATGCCGACGTCGGCCTCAAGCAGGCGATCAATCAGGGGATCGTCCCCGGCCCTCGCCTGCTCGTGTCGACCAAGGCGAATGTAGCTCGCGGAGCCTACGGCCCGAAGGGATTCGAGCCGGGCCTCGCCGTCCCCCAGGGCGCGGAGGAGATCAGCGGCGCGGACGAGATGACTCGCGCAGCACGCGACCAGATCGCCGCCGGCGCCGACGTTATCAAGATGTATGCCGACTATCATTACCAGCCGCACGAGGCGAGCCGACCGACCATGACCGAGGCCGAGATGGCGGCGGGCGTGGCGGTCGCCCACGATGCGGGCCGGCTCGCCGCCGCGCACGCAACCACCGCCGAAGGAATGCGCCGCGCCGCGCTTGCCGGCGTCGACACGATCGAGCACGGCTATCAGGGCACGCCGGAAGTCTTCAAGCTGATGGCGTCCAAAGGCATCGCCCTTTGCCCGACCATTGCCGCCTCAGAGGCTTACGCCCGCTATTTCCAGAACTGGAACGGCCAGGAGCCTGCGCCCGAAAGCGTGCAGGAGAACCGGCGCTCCTTCCGCCTCGCGATGCAGGCGGGAGTCCCGATCTGCATGGGCGGAGATGTCGGGGTCTATACGCACGGCAAGAACTGGCTCGAGATGGAGGCAATGCAACGCGCCGGAATGCCTGCCGCGCAGGTCATGATCGCCGCGACCTCGGGCAATGCGCGCATCTTCCATCTTTCCGATCGCGGCGAAGTGAAGCCCGGGCTCCTCGCCGACCTCGTCGCTGTCGACGGCGACCCGACCCGTGACGTCTCCGCGGTCGAGCATGTACATCTCGTGATGAAAGCCGGACAGATTGTCGAGCAGCGCTAAGCCAGCCGTCGGCCGCCGCGCCTTTCTCGGCAGCGGCCTCGCGATGATCGCGGCCGCTGCTGCCGCGCAGTCGGAGCCGACCCCCTATTCCGAGTCCGATCCAAGGGTCGTGGCCTGGCCACCCAGGGAACGATTTCCGCTCTGGCCAGGAAAGCCGCCCGGCGCTCCGGCGAAGGCGATCGTCCCCAATTGGACGATGAACAATCCGCCGCCCAACCGCGAGTTGTGGATCCGCGGGGTGCCGATGCCCGAGGTTCACGTCTTCCGCGCCGCCCATCCCGACGGGTCGGCGCTGCTCGCAGTGCCCGGCGGCGGCTACGAGTTTCTCTCCGTTCAGAACGAAGGCATCGACGCCGCGGAGCGCTTCAATGCCGAGCGCACCACCGTGTTCGTGCTTACCTACCGCTTGCCCGGAGAGGGCTGGAGCGGCCGGTCCCTGGTCCCGCTACAGGATGCACAGCGCGCGATGCGCCTGATCCGGTCGCGGGCCGGCGAATTCCGAGTCGACGCGGCTCGGCTCGGAGTCATCGGCTTCTCCGCGGGCGGCCACCTCGCAGCCGATCTCGCCGTCTCTTTCGACGAGGCGACCTACAAGCCCGTCGACGCCGCCGACAGCCTGACCGCCCGGCCCGCCTTTGCCGGGCTCGTCTATCCGGTGACGAGCCTCGAACCGGGGCTGGCGCACGGCGGCTCGCGAGACAATCTCCTCGGGCCCAACGCGACGGCCGACCTGGTCCGCGCGCGCTCTCCGCTGCGCCGCATCAACGCGGCAACGCCGCCGACCTTCGTCGTCCACGCGTTCGACGACGGGACGGTCCCCGTCGAGGACAGTCTCGAGTGGATCGCCGCATGCAAAACTGCGAAGGCGCCGGTCGAAGGGCATCTGCTTACCGAGGGAGGCCACGGCTTCGGCTTCCACCTGCCAAGCGACAATCCGGGCTCGCGCTGGCCCGACCTGTTCGCGCTGTGGATGCGCAAGCACGGCGGCTGAAGTGAGGGCTTTCACGAGAGCGGTCAGCCCGCGCCTGCCGGAATGCCAGCTGACGCACCTGGAGCGTGTGCCAATCGACGCCGCGAGTGCAGCAGAGCAGCATTCAGCCTACGAGCGGGCTCTGTCCGGCGCCGGATTCCAGATCGTACGCCTTCCAGAGCTGGCCGACGATCCGGATGCGGTGTTCGTCGAGGACACGGCGCTGCTCCTCGACGATCATGCGGTGATCACCCGGCCCGGCGCGGCCTCGCGCATCGGCGAAACGGACTCGACCGCAGCCGGTCTCGAGCGCGAGTTCGAGCTTCACCGCATCGAAGCGGGGTTCCTCGACGGCGGGGACGTTCTGCGCATCGGGCGAACGCTCTACGTCGGCCAATCCAGCCGCACCGATGCTGCGGGGATCAACAGCCTGCGGACGCTCGTCGAGCCGCTTGGATTCGAGGTCGTCCAGGCAGAATTGCGCGATTGCCTTCACCTGAAGACGGGCGCGACATTTGCAGGCCCTGACGAGGCAGGAACGCCGGTCTTGATCTACAGCGAAGCGGCGGTCGATCCTCGCCAGTTTCGAAGCGTCGATGCGGTCGCCGTGCTCGAACCCGGAGCCGCAAACTGCGTGCGCGCGGGCGATCGCGTAATTCTCCCCGCCGGCAATCCGCGTACCGCTGAGCTCCTTGCGCGTCGCGGCTTTAAAATCGTCGAAGTCGACGTTTCCGAGCTTCAGAAAGCCGAAGCCGGAGTCACCTGCATGAGTTTGATCGACGACCGTCCCTAGCGGTTCACCGTCTCCATTCCGCGCGCATGATAGCGTTCGCCCGCCGCGGCGCCGGGGGGCAGGATGGCGTCGAGCCGCTTCAGGTCCTCGCCGCTCAGCTCGACGTCGAGCGCGGCGATATTCTGGTCGAGATATTTGACGTGCTTGGTGCCGGGGATCGGAACGATGTCCTCGCCCTGCGCGAGAACCCAGGCTAGTGCGAGCTGCGCGGTCGTGCAGCCTTTCTCCGCGGCCATTGCCTCCACCTCACGGACGAGTTGGATGTTCTTCTCGAAATTCTCGCCCTGGAACCGCGGATGGTTCTTTCGGAAATCGCCTTCGGGAAAATCGTCGGGCGACTTGAACTGACCGGTCAGGAACCCGCGGCCGAGCGGCGAATAAGCAACATAGCCGATGCCGAGCTCGCGCACCGTCGGGAGCACCTCGGCTTCCGCATCGCGGCTCCACAATGAAAGCTCGGTCTGGACGGCGGTGATTGGCGAGGTCGCATAGGCCGCGCGGATCGTTCGCGGGGCGGCTTCGGAAAGGCCCAGGAAGCGGACCTTCCCCTCTTCCTTCAGCCGCGACATCTCCCCGACCGTGTCCTCGATCGGCACCGTCTGGTCGACGCGGTGCTGGTAGTAGAGGTCGATCACCTCGACGTTCAGGCGCTTGAGGCTGGCCTCGCAAGCGGAGCGGACATATTCGGGATCGCCGCGCACTCCGAGGAACTCTCCATTGGGGCCCCGCACATTGCCGAACTTGGTCGCCAGGAGGACCTCGTCGCGGCGATCGGCGATCGCGCGCCCGACCAGCTCCTCATTCTTTCCCCAACCGTACATGTCGGCGGTGTCGAGGAAGTTCACGCCGCGATCGAGTGCGTGATGGATCGTCGCGATCGACTCGGTTTCGCTTCCGCCGACGTAGAATTCGCTCATGCCCATGCAGCCGAGGCCGATCGCGGATACTTCGGGCCCTTCGCGGCCAAGCCGCCGCTTTGCCAATCCGAACATAAGCTTCTCCTTTGAGGTCAATCCATGTGAACGAGCGGAGTTTCGTCCGCCTTCTTTCCGCGCTTCATGAACAGCAGCAGCGGCAGGATGACGAATGTCACCATCATCATCAGCTTAAAGTCGTCGAGATAGGCGATGAATAAGGCCTGCCGGTTGATCTCGCCATTGATCACCGCGAGCGCAAGCGGGCCCGCAGTCGGGATCGCCGTCTCGATCTGGGTCGAGCTGATCGTCGCCATTGTGTGCTGCGTGATGTGCTGCGCCATGTCCGCGTGAGCGACCTGGGTCATGCGCACCAGTTCCGTGCTGACGACCGAAATTCCGATCGAGCCGCCGATGTTGCGGGAAAGGTTGAGAAGCGCCGCGCCTGTCGTCCGGAACCGCGTTGCAAGCGTTTCGAACGCGAGCGTCTGGAGCGGCACGAAGATGAGCCCCAGTCCGAGGCCCTGGACGACGCCGCTGAGGACCACCGGCCGCGACGACTGCTCGATCGCGAATCCCGTCATCATGTAGAGCGACACGCCCATCAGCACGATGCCGATCCCGACGAGAATCCGGGCGTCCATCCTGCCTGTCAGCCGGCCCGCGATGAGCATCGAGAACAGAGTGCCGACACCGCGCGGCGCCGTCAGGAAGCCCGACTGGAGCACCGAATAGCCGTAGAGGTTCTGCAAAAGCGGCGGGAGGAGGGCGAGACCCCCCAGGAGCAACACGCCGGTGACGGCCATGAACAGGACGCTGGTCGCGAAATTGCGGTCGGTGAAGATCTCCCGGTCGAACAGGGTGAGCTTTGCCGTGAACATATGGACGATGAACATCCAGCCGGTCCCAATCGCGAGGCCCGCCTCGATGATCGTCTCCCAGCTCGAGAACCAGTCGTTCTGCTCGCCGCGGTCGAGGCAGAATTGAAGTGCCCCCAGGCAGATCGCCAATAGCGCAAAGCCGAACATGTCGAACTTGCGATCGTGCGTCTCGGTCTTGGGCATGAAGCGCATCATGATGAGGATGCAAAAGATCCCGACCGGAAGGTTGACCAGGAACACCCAGCGCCAGTTGTAATTGTCTGTCAGCCAGCCGCCCAGCACGGGGCCGAGGATCGGTCCGATCATGACGCCGCCGCCGAACAGCGCCATCGCCGAGCCGTGCTTCTCGCGGGGATTGATGTCGAACAGGGTCGCCTGCGCGAGAGGTACGATGAAGGCGCCGCCCACGCCTTGGAGCGCCCTGAACAACACCATCTCCGGAAGCGAAGTTGCGGTAGCGCAGAGCACGGAGGCAGCAGTGAACACCACTACCGAAATCAGCAGCAGACGCTTCCTGCCCACCTTGTCCGCCAGCCAGCCGCTGATCGGAAGCGCGATCGCCGAGGCGACGATGTAACTCGTGAGCACCCAGTTGATCGTGTCCTGGGTCGCGCTGAGGCTCGCCTGCATGTGCGGGAGCGCGACGTTGGCGATGGTGGTGTCGAGCACCTGCAGAAGCACCGCCGCCATCACTCCGACGGTAACGATCAGCCGCTCGCCGGCCGGCAGTTCATGAGTGGCGGCTTCGGCCATCCTATGCCTATTTCTTGTCGAAGAAGACCTTGGCGTCGACCGAGAGCCCGGCGATCATCGGCTTCGACGGAGTCCCGTCGAACGCGATCCGGACCGGTACGCGCTGCGTCACCTTGACCCAGTTTCCGTTCGCATTCTGGGCGGGCAGAAGCGAGAACTCGCTGCCCGTGCCCGCACCGACGCTCTGCACATGCGCCGGGAATTTCTGGCCGGGATAGGCGTCGACGCTGATCTCGGCACGCTGGCCGGGAACCATCTTGCCGACGTCCTTCTCCTTGAAGTTGGCCTCGACCCACGCCGTAGTGCTGTGGACGAGCGAGAGCATTCCGAGGCCCGTCACCGCCATCTGGCCGATCTGCAGATTGTCGGAATTCTCGACGATGCCATCCATCGGCGCTCGAACAGTCGTGCGCTCGAGGTCGAGCCTGGCCTTGTCGACGGCGGCCTTGGCCTGGGCGATCTGGGGCTGGTCGCCGCCCGGCGCGATTGCCGCGTGCGCGTTGGCCGCCCGCGCCTTCGCGTCGGCGACGTCCTGCTCGGCCGTCTTCACTTCGTTGAGCGCGTCCTCATAGTCGGCGCGCGTGGTGAAGCCCTGCTTCAGGAGCGCCTGCTGGCGGGCGAGCGCGTTCTGCTTGATCTTGAGGTTCGCTTCCTCGCCGACGATGTCAGCGCCAGTCCCCGCCGCCTGCGTCACCAGCTGATGAGTCTGGAGCTGGGCGCTCGCATATTGCGCTTGCGCCTGCTCCAGCGCGACCTGGTATGGCTGCGGATCGATCCGGAACAGGACGTCGCCGCGTTTCACCCTGGCGCCATCCTTGACGAACGTCTGAATGATCGGGCCGGTCACCTGCGCGCTTACCGACACGATATCCTGCTTTACCTGCGCATCGTCGGTGCCGACGCTCCCGCCGCTCGTAAGCCAGTAATAGCCGCCTCCGATCAGGAGCAACGCCGGAACGATCAGCATCAGGATCGTGCGCGTGACGCCCCTCCCATTGGGCACCCTGACTTTCCGCTTTTTCTTGACCGTTGCCGCGTCGGTGGCGGTCATCGGTTCGGTTGCCATCTTGTTCATTGGTTCGAGGCCCTGTTCAAAGCATTGTTCCGGCAAGCGTTCTCGCGCGCCTGCGCGAGCACTTTCCTGGTAATTTCGATGTCTCGGGGTTCGATTCCCGCAAACGTCTCGGCGATCATCTCGTCGGCGACCGCCCTCAGCTTCGCGATGAGCGGCTGCGCCTGCGCGGTGACGTGGAGGCGCCATGCGCGCCGGTCGGCCGGGTCGGAACGACGCTCGACGAGCCCCCCTTCCTCGAGCCGGTCGACGATGCGCGACAGCGTGATCGGCTCGATATCGAGCTTGTCGGCGAGCTCGATCTGGCGAAGGCCCGGCTTGCGATCGAGCCGGAACAGCACCTTCCACTGGGCGCGCGTCACTCCCAGCCCGACCGCGCGGCGGTCGAACGCCTTGCGAAGCGCGTGAGCGGTCTCCGCGATCTCAAAGGGAAGCGTTTCCATTGGCAACGGATATAGTAAGCTTGCTTATATTAAGCAATGCTTGAGCCGCCGTCGAGTTCCGGTCGTCGCGAAAATTGTCCGCCCGCTTGCGTTCAACGCATCGGAGGTGCTTTGGCCCCCCGGCAAGGGAGATTGCCGATGCTCTACGTCTGGCAGGGTTTCTTGAACGAGGGCGCCGAGCCCGATCAGCAGGTCCAGTGGGAAGTGACCGACTTCCTCATGCAGCCGGCAATCCCGATCCGCTCGGCAGGCGCGCTGAGGGACGAAGCGGGCAAGCGCGCGGGAATGTTGCTGATCTTCGAGGCCGACGATCGCGCCGCGGCCGAGGCGCTGGTCGCCACGAGCCCATACCTCCGCGCGGGCCTGTACCGGGAGCACCATCTTTTCGAATATCAGAATGAGGTCGGTTGATCCGGTGCGCAAAGGCACAGTGCGGTCGCGATTTTGGAGCGGGTAGCGGGAATCGAACCCGCGCGATCAGCTTGGGAAGCTGACAGGCTACCATTACATCATACCCGCGCCTGCTGAGGCGTCAGTTAGGTTCGCCGCAAATCCCAGTCAACGAGTGACGCGACTTCCTACTTGCCCGAATGCGCGAGAATGAACGTGACGACGTCCGCGTAAAGCTCGTCGTTCTGCGTCTTCGTCGACCCGATTCCGTGACCAGCCTTTTCGTCCACCCTGAACAGCACCGGGTTGGAGTCACCTGACATGCGCAGAGTCGCTGCGAGCTTCGCCGGTTCCCAGCTCGACACGCGCGGGTCGTTCAGCCCCGTGGTGATGATGATTGGGGGATATTTGACGCCCGACTTAACGTGCTGGATCGTATCCATGGCCAGCAGATTCTTGAATCCCTGCTCGTTCGCGATCGTCCCGAACTCGGGGATGTTCACCGGTCCGCTTACGCTGAACTCCGAGCGGACCGTATTGGCCGCGGGAACAAGGTCGAAAACGCCTGCGAACAGGTCCGGACGCTCCTCCATCGCGCGGCCCATCGTAATGCCACCGGCGGAGCCGCCGATGATGAATAGCTTGTCCTTCGACGTATAGCCGCTCCCGATCAGCTCTTCGCCACAGGCGATCAGGTCGCGCCACGTGTTCGGCTTGTTCGCGTCCTTGCCGCCCAGGCGCCACGCCTCGCCCAGCTCGCCGCCGCCGCGCACGTGACAGACCGCATAATCGATCCCATTGGGAAGCGTTGCCATGGTCCGCGTTCCAAAAGCCGGGAACTCGGAAATCCCGTACGAGCCATAAGCCATGAGCATGACCGGGCGCGGGTGTTTCGCGTCCTTGGCCGTGACGAAGCTGAGCGGCACCTGCACGCCGTCCTTCGCCTTCGCTTTGAGGTCGAGCGCCTCATAAAGCGCGGGATCGAACCCCTTGGGAGCGCTGCCCACGCCCAGATCCGAGAAGCCTTTTCCCGGATCGTAGGCGAGGTTCCGCTGCGGCACGGCCCAGCTGTCCAGGATCAGCTTGACGCCCGGATAGCGGGGGTCCGCCGAGAGCTCGTTGATCGAGCCCTTGAACGGCAGCTCGATCGCCTGCTCGGGGCCGCCTTCGAGCGGGATCTTGAGCAGCTCCGAATAGACACCGCGCCGAGCGCGCACGTAGAGCCCGTCGGACGCGGCCGCGATGCCCTCGATCACCCGGTCCGGACGAGCGGCAATCACCTCTTTCGCCGCGCCGATCGGCTCGCCGGCGTTCAGCGCGAGCACCTTGAACGTGGGCGCATCCTTGTGGCTGAGCAGGAAGATGCGGTTTCCGGCCACAGCGATATTGGTAACGTCGTCGTCGCGCTTGACGAACGGTTTCCACGGCGCGTCGGCACTACCCGCCGCGGTGACGGGCGCCGTCCAGATCGCCATCTCATTCTGAACGCCGTTCACGTTGACCGCGAGGGCGAGCGGCGCGTCCGGAACGGTGAAGACGCCCGGGAACTCTTCCGGCTTGAATGGGACGGCCGGCGAGATTCCAACTCCGAGAATGGGGACCGGCGCCCCCTTGAGGTCCCAAACATAGGCCTTGCTGTTGAGATACTTGTCGGTCTCTGGCCGGCCCGGCTTCACGCCTTGCATGAGGGTCGTGAACAGATGGCGATCGTCAGGAGTCCAGCCGATGATTCCGAACTGGGCATTGGGCACGGGGCCGGCAATCCTCGAGCCTGTCGCGACATCATAGATCCACAGTGAGGCGTCCTCGGAGCCGCCCTCCGAAATTCCGACCGCGATCTTGTTCCCGTCGTTCGACGGCGTGAAATAGTTGATCGCGAACGGTTCGCCCCCGTTGGCGGCGCGGATCGCGCTGACATCGACGAGCTTGCGGGTTTTCCCGTCCGCCTCGCGAACCATCAGGTCGAAATTGTCGGAACCGGAGCTCCGCTGCTCATAGAAGGTTCGGCCGCCCGCGGCAGTCGTGATTGTCCCGACGACGTCCCATGATCCTGTCATCGCGCTCAGCTTCGCAAGCGTGGCGTCATGCTGGGGAAGCGCGTCGAGGACGGATCGTGCATATCGCCCCTCGGCTTTCATCCAATCGGTGAGGGTCGCGTCCTGCTGCTCGAAATAGCGGAACTGGTCGGTGATGCTCTGCCCGAACAGCGTCTCGGTGACTGGCTTGGCGGCCGGCACCGGCGGCCGTTCAGTTGGAGCTGCAAACGCTGGATTGAAGGCAACGGTAGCCGCAAAAATCGCCGCAATCGTTTTCATGACGACTCTCCCCCCAAGAGCGCCGAATGTTCCATTTTTTCCAGACATCAGCAATTTGGAATGTAAGGGCCGTTAGTGAACCCGGATCAAATCCCGCCCTCGACCGGATCGTGGCCGGCTTCGCGAAGCCTGACCGCCAATTCTTCGCTCGTTAGCCTCGCCAACTCCCCATCCTCAGAGCGGATCACGAAATTGGCTCCGTAGCGGCCGTCCTTGAAGAAGGGGTAGCTGCCGATCGCAACGCCGGGGTGCGCCTCTTCGGTCTCGCGCAGGAGGTCGGCGACGTCGCTCTCCGGAGCCCGGGCGCCGATGGTGACGGATACCATCGGTCGGCCTCCCTCGAGCTTGCCGGTCAAGGCTTCGAGCATGCTTGCGGCAATGCCAGGCACTCCGGCAAGCACGTAGACATTGCCCATCTTGATGCCTGGAGCGCCCGAGCTCGGGTTTTCGACCAGCTCGGCGCCCGCCGGCACTCGCGCCATCCTGAGCCGCGCCTCGGTGAGCCCGCCCGGCCTCCCATCATAATAATCCTCGAGGATCCGGCGCGCCGACGGATCGATGACCACTTCCACGCCGAACGCGGCCGCAATTGCGTCGACCGTGATGTCGTCGTGGGTCGGCCCGATCCCGCCGGTGGTGAACAGATAATCGTGTTTTGCCCGAAGCGCGTTGACCGCCTCGACGATCCGCTCGATCCGGTCCGGGACCACCCGCACCTCCTCGAGCCGGATCCCCTGCTCGTTCAGCCAGGCGGCAACCTGCGCGACATTCTTGTCCTGGGTGCGTCCCGACAGGATTTCGTCGCCGATCACGGCCAGCGCCGCAGTCCAGGTCTTCGCTTCCGCCACCAGCACTCCGTTCGGCCCGAGCTTGTCGGAGACCTGCCCTTACTTTGCGCGTGGCAAGAAAAGAACATCGCTTCGATGCGCTAAGGACGAACGGTTGGGTTTGGCCGAGCCTGAGCCTATATCTGCGGCATGACTCAATACATCAGCGTCGCCGCCGACGATCGCGTCGAATCGCGCAACGGGATCATCAAACTTCACGGTGAGGAGGCCTTCGAAGGCATGCGCCGCGCGGGCCGGCTCGCCGCCGAAATCCTCGACGCGCTTGCTCCGCACGTTGTCCCCGGCGTTCTCACGGAAGAGTTGGACGAGATCGTCTACCGGATGACGCTCGAGGGCGGCGGAGTGCCAGCGACGCTCGGCTATCGCGGCTATACAAAGAGCAGCTGCATCTCGATCAACCATGTCGTGTGTCACGGAATCCCCAGCGACCGACAGCTGAAGGACGGCGACATCGTCAACATCGACGTCACGCCGATCGTCGACGGCTGGCATGGCGATACCAGCCGCATGTATTTGGTCGGCGACGTCGGCATCAAGCCACGCAAGCTCGTCGACGTCACTCATGAGTGCCTGATGCTCGGCCTCGAGCAGGCCAGGCCCGGTAACCATCTCGGCGACATTGCCAACGCCATCCAGGGCCATGCGGAATCGAACCGTTACAGCGTCGTTCGTGATTTCTGCGGCCACGGCGTCGGGCGGCTGTTTCACGACAGCCCGGAGGTCGTGCACGCCGGCCGGCCCGGGACCGGCCCTGAGCTCCGGCCCGGAATGATCTTCACCGTCGAGCCGATGATCAACATCGGCCGCCCGGACGTGAAGGTCCTCGACGACGGCTGGACCGCAGTCACGCGCGACCGCTCGCTTTCTGCGCAGTTCGAGCATTCGATCGGGATCACCGATGACGGCTGCGAGATTTTCACGAAGAGCCCAGCCGGGCTCGACCGTCCCTACGCCTGAGCCGCTACCGGGCGCCGTGGGCGCCAGGCGAACAGCCAGCCGACGACTAGCCCGAAGATGAAGTTCGACACGGTGACTTCGATCCCGTGGTAGAAGCGAATGTCGGGCGGCATGTACGGATTGTCGGGAAGAAGCGGCGCCACTCCGCCGATGATTGAATAGACGAGGGCCAGAACGATAGGCGCTGAGCGAAGCCCATTTCTCAAGAGCGGATAGACCGCGCCGACGAAGACCAGCGAGCGGACGATCTGCACCGCGGCCACCTCGTAGACGGGCGGAAGCGAGCGCGCCTCATAGAAATGAGCGATGTAGGGAAAGACGAGGGTCCCGGCGCTCCAGTAGAGCAGCTCATAGGCAGCAATCACGCCGAGCAGCGTAAGCGGCGTGAACCCGCCGCGCCCAGCATCGGAAGCAGCAGCGCCCCTTCGCCACCGGCCCGCAATGAGGACCGCGATCGGTGCGAGGACCGCAAAGACGATCGCCGCGGGGAGCGCGGCGGCGACCAGATCCCGCGCTCTAAGAACGTGGAAGAACAAGGCTTCGATGAGGCTGTTGGCCGACCCGACGACGAAGCCGGCGAGAAGCAGCATCAGGGCCAGCCGCAATCCGTTCGCAGCAGAAGCGCGTGCCACAATCCACAGCACTGCAAGATTGAGGAACAGGTAGAGCCCGATCATCATCGCTGCACCCCTCCCGGCCGCGCCGGCCGGATGTAGCATATATTGAACAGCCGTTCGTCGGCCCGTCGAAAATGATTTAGATCGCCCTTGACGGCGGCGCCCAGCCCCTTGATCAGTCACGTAAATTCGGGGGGATCAATGCTCGAAATCAAGAATCTTTCGCACACCTACGCCAACGGCACGGTTGCTCTCGACGACGTCAGTCTGTCGATTCCTCGCGGGATGTACGGACTGCTCGGTCCCAATGGCGCGGGCAAGTCGACGCTGATGCGGACGGTCGCGACGCTGCAGCAGCCGACCGCCGGCACGATCCAGTTCGGCGACATCGACGTCCTTGCCGATCCGGAGCGCCTGCGCCGCACGCTCGGCTACTTGCCCCAGGACTTCGGCGTCTATCCCCGCGTCTCCGCCTACGCGATGCTCGACCAGCTTGCGGTTCTGAAGGGCATCACCGGGCGATCGCAGCGCAAGTCAGTGGTCGAGACCCTTCTCGAGCAGACCAACCTCTGGGCCGTTCGCAACAAGAACATTGCGGGCTTCTCCGGCGGCATGCGCCAGCGCTTCGGGATCGCCCAGGCGCTGATCGGCAACCCGGAGCTGATCATCGTCGATGAGCCGACCGCCGGCCTCGACCCGGAGGAGCGCAACCGTTTCCTCAACCTGCTCGCCGAGATCGGCGACAATGTCGTCGTCATCCTCTCCACGCACATCGTCGATGACGTCGCCGACCTGTGCCCGCGAATGGCAGTCCTCGCCAACGGGCGCGTTCAGCTCGAGGGCAAGCCGGGCGACCTCATCACCGCCACACGCGGCAAGATCTGGAAGAAGGTGATCGGCCGCGACGATCTCGAGGATTATCAGTCTCACTACGACGTCATCTCGACGCGCCTGTTCGCCGGAAACTCGGTCATCCACGTCCTCGCCGACCATCAGCCCGAGGGCTTCGAGCCGGTCGAGGGAGGCCTTGAGGATGTCTATTTCTCGACGCTCTCCACGCTCCGCCGCGCGGCCTGACGGGAGAGTCTTCGATGATCTTGGGGATCACGCGGTTCGAAATCCGCTACCAGCTTCGCAACCCGGTCTTCTGGGTTGCGCTCGCCATCTTCTTCCTGATGGGCTTCGGGATCACGGCAAGCGAGAATGTGCGCATCGGAACGCCCGGCGCGGTCCATGAGAATGCGCCCTATGCGATTGCCGTCGCAACCGCCGTCTTCTCGATCTTCTACCTGTTCATCATCACCGCCTTCGTCGCCAATGCGATCGTCCGCGACGAGAATAGCGGCTTTGCGCCGATCGTCCGGGCCACCTCGGTCACCGCGAGGCAGATCGTCATCGGCCGCTTCGCCGGCGGGCTGATCATCGCCTGGCTCGGCTATCTCGCGATCCCGATCGGAATGGCGCTCGGATCGGTGATGCCGTGGGTTGATCCTGAGACCGTCGGCCCGCAGAAGCTCAGCTATTACGCCTGGAATTTCGCGGTCTTCGCGATCCCCAACATCTTCCTCATGAGCGCGATCCTGTTCGCGCTGGCGACTATTCTGCGCTCGATGATGGCCGCCTACGTCGGCGCGATCACGCTCGTCATGGGCTATCTCGTCGCGAGCAGCCTCCTGGGGCCGAAGATAGAATATCGCGAGGTGATGGCGCGGTGGGAGCCGCTCGGCACCGCGGCCCTCGGCGAGACCACCCGCTACTGGACCCAGAGCGAGATGAACAGCCGGTTGGTCGAGCTTTCGGGCGCGCTGCTGTTTAATCGCGCCTGGGCAGTCGCCCTCGGAATCCTGTTCCTTGGAATCACCTTGTGGCGCTTCTCGATGGCCGAACGTGCGCCCTCGCGCCGCCGCCTGCGGAGGCTCGCCAAGCGCGAGTCCCGCGAGGAGGCGGTGGCGTCAGTCGCGCCGCAGCGTGGCGGCGAGGCGGTCATCGGCCGCGACGCGATTCCGTCCCGTTCCACGCAATTCCTCACGCGTCTTAAGGTCGAGGTCCGTCAGGTCCTGACTAGCCCGGGCCTCATCGTCCTGACTCTGCTGGCGGTCGCCTTCACCGGGCTGACCCTGTTCGTCGCCCAGTCCACCTACGGGACGTCCGACCATCCGACCGTTGCTGCGACGATAACCGGCGTCCAAGGGGGATCCGCGATCTTCCTGCTGATGATTGCCGCATTCTACGGCGGCGAGCTGGTGTGGCGCGAGCGCGACCGGAAGGTCAACGAGCTCATCGATTCCACCGAAGTTCCGAGCTGGGTGATGACCGTCCCCAAGATGCTCGCAATCTTCCTCGTGCTTCTCGTCGTGAACGTTGCGGCTGCTCTGACCGGCATTCTTTACCAGTTGATCGAAGGCGCGCATGCGATCGGCATTCCGCAATATCTCGGCTGGTTCATCGTCCCCGCGGCGATCGACGGGCTTCTGACCGCGATCCTGGCCGTCTTCTTCCAGGTGCTGAGTCCCAACAAATATGTCGGCTGGGGCCTGCTCTTCGTCTGGTTTGTCGGCGGGATTTTCCTCAACAACATGGGCTACGGCAACCCGCTCTACACCTACGGACGCGAGCCCGGCGTTCCGCTCAGCGATTTCGTCGGCGCCGGCAGCTTCTGGAAGGGCGCCGCCGTATTCCAATTCTACTGGCTCTGCTTCGCGATCATCCTCGCCGTGCTGGCGCACATGCTATGGCCGCGCGGCACCGATTTGTCGGTCAGGAGCCGCATTCGCAAAGTGCCGCACCTCGCGAGCGTTCCGCTGCTCGCGATCATCGGCGTTTGCGTCCTTGCGATGGCCGGGACAGGCGCCTTCGCTTACTACAACATCAAGGTCCTCAACCGGTACCAGACGAGCGACGACGCGGAGAAATATGCCGCGGACTTCGAGAAGAAGTATCTGAAGTACGAGAAGCTTCCGCAGCCCTCGATCACGCGCGTCAGCTTCGACATGCAGCTCTATCCGAAGAAGCGGATGCTCCTCACCGACGGACGCTACGCTCTCGTCAACAAGACCAACGTGCCGATCAACGAAATCCATATCCGCAAGGGCGATCGGGATACGGAATGGCTGAAGCTCGACGTGGCGGGCGCCCGTCTCACCAGCGACGACGAGAAGTTCGGCTATCGCATCTACCGCTTCGACACGCCGCTTGCGCCCGGTGCGACCAGCGCTTTGACGTTCAAGTCGCGGGTATGGCGGAGGGGCTTCCCGGCCAATCAGCCGGCGACCGACATCATCGAGAACGGCACGTTCGCGAACAATTACGATTTCGCGCCCGTCATCGGGATGAATCGGAACAACCTGTTGACCGACCGCGCCAAGCGCCGCCGCCAGCATCTCCCGCCTGAGCTTCGGATGGCGAAGCTCGAGGACATGTCCGCGACCGACCGCAACTACATCGGCGCGGATTGGGTGATGTCGAACATCCGCCTCACCACCGACGCGGACCAGACGCCGATCGCTCCGGGCAGCCGCGTTTCGGACGTAACCGCGAACGGCCGCCGCACCGCAACGTTCGTCAGCACCGCGCCGATCCTCAACTTCTTCTCGGTCCAGTCAGCCAAGTACCGCGTGGCCTCGATCGTCCACAATGGCATCAGGGAGTCGATCTTCTACCACGACGGCCATGACTGGAACGTGCCGAAGATGCTTCGCGCGATCAGCACGGCGCTCGATTATTACCGGACCAACTTCGGTCCCTATCAATTCAACTACGCCCGGATCATCGAATTCCCTGGCTACAACAGCTTCGCCCAGGCCTTCGCTGGGACCATGCCCTATTCGGAATCGATCGGGTTCAACGCCAAGACCGACGATCCCGACAAGATCGATTTCACGACCTACGTGATCGCTCACGAGATGTCGCACCAGTATTGGGCGCATCAGGTCATCGGCGCGAACATGCAGGGCGGCACGTCGACCAGCGAGACGCTTGCGCAATATTCCGCGCTGATGGTGATGAAGCACCTCTACGGCCCGGACAAGATCCGCCGATTCCTTAAGTACGAGCTCGATAATTACCTCAGGAGCAGGCAGCAGGAGGCGGTCGAGGAAGTCCCGCTCGAGCGCGTCGAGAACCAGCAGTACATCCATTACCGCAAGGGCTCTCTGGTGATGTACCTGCTTCAGCAGCGGCTCGGCGAGCAGGCGGTCAACCGCGCGCTCTCGCGCTTCCTCGCCAAATGGCGCTTCAAGGGCCCGCCCTACCTCCGTTCGGTCGACATGATCGACGAGTTCCGCAAGGAGGCGAAGACGCCCCAGCAGCAGCAGCTGATTACCGACCTGTTCGAGAAGATCACTCTCTACGACCTCAAGGTCGCCGACGCGAAGACGAAGAAGGACGGCAACGGCTGGACGACGACCCTCACCGTCAAGGCCGACAAATTCTATGCGAACGGCAAGGGCGTCGAGACCAAGACAAAGCTCGCCGAGCCGATCGAGATCGGCCTCTTCACCGCTCGCCCCGGCCTCGGCGCCTTTTCGTCGAAGGACGTGATCATGATGGAGCAGCGCCCAATCGTGAACGGCACGCAGGCCATCACGGTCCACACGGCCCAAAAGCCGACGTTCGCGGGTGTCGATCCCTATAATTTCTACATCGATCGAAACAGCGACGACAATGTGAAGGACGTGACGAGCTGAGGCCGTCACCCCCGCGAGGGAGGGTTTGCGTCATTTGACCCGAAAGCGGTGGATGATCTTGGCGTGGGCGGCAATTCTCGCGGGCGTCATTGCATTCGCCGCGCTGGACGGCGGGCGGAACTGCCAGGTGCCGAAGAGCGGTCCGTTCCACTGGCTGCTGAAGGGCGAGGCATTCGTTCCCACCCACGCAGGGCGGTACCGCTGCAAGCAGGTGAAGTAGCGCCGCGTTCGATCATTGCGAATTTTCTCAACCGATGACAGGTTGCGTCGGGTGCGTTTGCGCTGCCGCTCACTTTCCGGATGTTGAAGGAAAGGCCCGCTATGCTGACGTTGCTCATCCCGCTTTTGGCCGCGGCAGCAATTCCTCCGCCACCTCCGCCGGCCGACGGCAGCCCGCCACCGCCGCTCCCGCTCCATATCGGCTCGGAGGAAATGACCTGCCCGGTGGGCGGGGAACGATTCACCGCCACGACGACGAACATGTATTCGATCCTCGGCCGCCGGCCGGACGGCAAGCCATATTCCGAAATCCCCTTCCCGCGCCCCATCCCCGAATGTCCCGGCAACGGGCTGGTGGTATTCGCCGACTTCACTCCGACGGAGACGGCCAAGCTCGCGAAATGGGTTGAAACTCCCGTCTACCAATCGATGCGCAAGACGGAATCGCCTTTCTATCGCGCCTACTGGCTCGAGAAAAAGGTCGGCCGTCCGGACGCCGACGCGATCGAGCAGCTGCTCCCGGCAATCTGGAGCGCCAAGGAGGATGATGGAGCCGACCCGAAGCGTCCGCGCACGGCGCGCTATCAGCGCGTATTGGTCGACGCCGTCCAAAAGCTTCCTCCCGGCGTGCCCCTCGACGACCGCATCTGGCTGGAGAGCCAGGCCGCCAATGCGCTTCGCGAAATGGGCAAGTTCGACGCCGCCGAGAAAATGCTCGAGCACGGCGAGGCCGAGCTTCCGCGCACGATGCGCCCCGCGCTTGCAACCTATATCGGATTGCTGAGAACAGTCATTGCCCGCCGCGACCGAAGCGATGAGCCGCTGGACATGATCCCGGATGTCCAGGCAGCGATCATCTGCAAGGGAAAATCGAAACCCGACCCTTTCGACCGCGGCTTCTGCGCGCAGCCGAAAATCGCCTCGATCGTCAAACAGATAAGCTAGGCCGCAGCGGCTTTGCGTGCCGCGTCCCAGCGCGCGGTCAGCTCGCGCGCCGCCTCGACGTCCTCGGGGAAGTCGACCTCGCCCCATTCCTCGCCTTCGATATCGAGCGTCCACACCTCGCCGTTCTGGGCCAAATGGTGGATGACCCTGAGGTACCAGATGGTCGTGCCTTCGCTGGTCCGCATGGCCCTTTCGATCGCGTCGCGGAACTGCTCTGCGCCGCCCGAACGAAAGGCCAGCAGGCCGATCGACTCCGCGTTCACGCCCTCTGCAATCCGCTTGCCGATCGCGCGCAAACGCCCGTCGTCGGCCGCGATCACCTTCATGTCGTCTTCGTCGTAGGAGGGCTTGCGATCGATGGTGACGCAGATGCCGGCCTGCCGGTTTGCAACGACGCCGGTCATCAGCGCGTCCGAAACGAGCGTATCGCCGTTCCACACTAGGCAGTCGCCGCCCAGCTCCTCGCGCGCCATGAACAGCGAGCCCGTGTTGTCGGCGACTTTGAAGAACGGGTTGAAGATCGTCCTGACGTTCGGTCCGCCGCTTCGACGGGCGATCGCCTCGTTGACGAGCTCGTCATGGAAGCCGGTGACGACCACCGCCTCATGGACTCCGTTCGCCTCCAGCGTGTCGAGCTGGCGGTCGAGCAGGGTGCGCCCGTTGAAATCGATCAGGCACTTGGGCCGGTCGTCGACGAGATGGCCGAGGCGCGAGCCCTGGCCGGCGGAAAGAATGATCGCCTTCATGTTCAGCGCGGGACTGCCTTCCAAATGCGGCGGCGATTGGGCATTACGAGTTGCGCAATCGCTACGACGGGGCTGCCGTGAAGAAGATCGAGGCGATCATCAAGCCGTTCAAGCTCGACGACGTGAAGGATGCGCTGCATGACGTCGGCGTGTCCGGGATCACCGTTTCCGAAGTGAAGGGCTTCGGCCGCCAGAAGGGCCATACCGAGCTCTACCGGGGCGCTGAATATGTGATCGACTTCCTGCCCAAGGTGAAGGTCGAGGTCGTGGTCGAGGATTCGCTGGCGGAAAACGTCATCGAGGCGATCGAGAATGCGGCTCGAACCGGTCGCATCGGCGACGGCAAGATTTTCGTGCTCGAGGTCGAGCAGGCGATCCGAATCCGCACCGGAGATCGCGGGGCGGACGCGATCTGATGGCATCGAAGATGGACGAGCGCCTCGCCTCGATGTCACCCGACGAGCTTCGCTCGGCCATGCGAAGCCTCGGCTACCGCACCCAGAACGACTTGGCCCAGGCGATCGGGGTCTCGCGTTCTGCCGTCAGCCTGTGGCTGGAAGGCAAAGTCGGCGTTCCCCGCCCCGTCGCCATGCTCTTGAGAATGCTCGTCGGCGCCCAGCGCCGCGCTTACTGACCGCGCTGCTGCGCGCGCGCCTGCTGGCGCTCGGCAGCCGTCAACGTCCCGTCATGGTTGAGGTCCTGCGCATCGAAGCGGGCCAGCGCCTGCGCCTCGAACTGCTGCAGCGTCAGCGACGGAGAGTTCGCAAAACCCTGCTCGATCATGCGCTGCATCCGCCCACCGCCGCGACCGCTGTCGCCGCCGCCTGCCTGGAACTGCGCCAGCGCCTGTTCGGCCTCGGTCTTCGTGACGACTCCGTCCTTGTTGGCGTCGAGCATCTGGAACATCATGTCGGCGCGCTGCTGCGCTTCCTGCCTGGTCTGGTCCTTCATCCATCCGCCACGGTCGCCGGCCGGGCCCTGCTGCGCGCCGGCCGAAGTCGCCACCATCGCCGCTCCGATCGCGGCCGTCACAAGCAATTTCGTCATCCCGTTCAATCCTTTGCGAAGGGGAACATGCCGGCGGCCCACTGTCGTTGCGCGGGTGAACCGCAGCTTTATGGCCACATTACATCTTGGCCATGTGCCGGCTTGCCTCTTGGCCCAAGCGCCGCGATGAGGCCTGCATGCTCGAACTAGACGACCAGCAGCAGGCGGCGCGCGACTGGTTCGAATCGCTGCGCGACCGGATCTGCGCCGCGTTCGAGGAGATCGAGCGCGAAGCCGGCTCCGAAGCGGCGTTCGCCTACACGCCGTGGGAGCGAACCGACGCCTCCGGCGGGCCCGGCGGAGGCGGAGTCCGCAGCCAGATGTCGGGAAAGGTCTTCGAGAAGGTCGGGGTGAACGTCTCCACCGTCGGCGGCGAGTTCAACCCGGACTTCGCCAAGGCCATTCCCGGCGCTTCGGAAGACCCGCGATTCTTCGCCACCGGGATCAGCCTCGTCGCGCATATGGCGAACCCGCACGTGCCTGCGGTCCACATGAACACCCGTTTCCTCACCACCACGAAGCGCTGGTTCGGCGGCGGTGCCGACCTCAACCCGGCGATCCCCTACGAGGAGGACACCGAGGTTTTCCACGCGCGGCTTCGCGCCGCCTGTGCGGCACACGACCCGACCTTCTATCCGCGCTTCTCCAAATGGGCCGAGGAGTATTTCTGGCTTCCCCACCGCGAAGTCTCGCGCGGTGTCGGCGGAATCTTCTACGACTATCTTGAAGACCATTTCGACGAGCATTTCGCCTTCACGAAGGACATCGGTGAGGCTTTCCTCGAGATCGTGCCTCAGCTTGTGCGCAAGCGCATGGACACGCCCTTCACCGACGAGGACATCGAGCGCCTGCTCGAATTCCGCGGCCGCTACGTCGAGTTCAATCTCCTTTACGACCGCGGCACGCTCTTCGGCCTCAAGACCGGCGGCAACGTCGACGCGATCCTGATGAGCCTGCCCCCGCTAGCGAAGTGGAAATGAACTGATGGCCTACGAAGCCGTCTCCGACAATGAACTCGCCGCCGTCGTCACCTATCTCGAAATGCGCGCGCGGGTTGACCAACCCGTCATTTGGTCGCCGCTCTCGCTGGAGCGCGTCGAGGTTCCGCAACCCGAGCATTACCGTGAGCTCTTCCGCCTCGTCGGCGCACCGTGGCTTTGGTTCTCGCGCCTCATTCTGGACGATGTCCACCTGGCCGAAATCGTTCAGCACCCGAAGGTCGAGCTTTACGCGGTCCACGATGAAGACGGCCGCGAGGTGGGGATCCTCGAACTCGATTTCCGCGAGCCGCATGAATGCGAGCTTGCCTTCATCGGGCTGGTCCCCGAGCTCGCCGGGCAGGGGCTAGGCAAATGGCTTCTCGCCGAAGCGGTCGGCCGCGCCTGGCGCGAAGGCGTCGACCGAGTCCATGTCCACACCTGCTCGCTCGACCATCCGGCGGCGCTTGCCGCCTACCGCCGCGCCGGCTTCATTCCGTACAAGCGTGCCGTCGAGCGGTTCCCCGACCCTCGCCTCCTCGGCATCCTGCCGAGGGAATCCGCTCCTCAGATCCCGCTTTTCGGAACGCTCACCTGATCCGTTCCGGGTCCTGATAGCTGCTCGTAGATCCGCGCGAGCATGACGAAGCAGAATACCGACAATGTTGCACTCACAACCTGGCTCACGATCGAGATCAGCAGACCGCCGAGCGACCGCGGCCCGGCGTCGGAAACGGCAAGACGGATGGCCACTCCCGCGACGCTGCCGACCGCCCACACAAGGCACAGGGCGCCAACCCAGAACAGCAGGACGAAGGCGAACAGCCGCCACCAGTTCCCCCGCGTCAGGTTCCAGCTTCCGCGGATGATTCCCGCCGGGCCGACCGCTTCGGCGCTCGCGACGGGTGAGGAGAGAATCAACCGGATCGCGAGGAATATTCCGCCCAGGGTCAGCGCTATGAGGGCTATCGCAGCGGCGACTGAGGAACCGCCGCGATTCATTTCGAGATATGCCGACAAGACCGAGCCGATGATCAGGATCGGGATCAGCCACAGGAAGGCTGAAGCGAGATAAGGCAAAACCCGCCTCAACCCGTGCATGATCGCCTCGCCCACGGAGACGTGCGGAGGCATTGCGAGGCGGATCACCGCCAGCTGGCCTACCAGCCAGATGAGCAGGGCGACAATGCCGATCCCTATCCATGGGCCAGCGGGCGGCATTAGTCCCGGCGTCATTGCTGGCATGCTGAAGTTGAGCACCAGCCCGGGAAGGACGAACAGCGCAAGCGCAACGGCAAGGAACAGGCGCCCGTCGCGCGCAAGGATCGCGACGGTTTCCTCCCAAGCTCTCGAAAGCGACAATTTCAACATTCACTCCCCCTGCGGCCTGGCTTCGTCTTATGCGGACGCGTTGCGAAACACGCAACGGCGCTTGCCCTGTCCCGGGCCGCCTCCCATGTGGCAGCCGCCAATGGACAGCATCGACGATATCGAATGGCTCGTCAGCGAGGCCCCCGTTCCCTACGAGGAAGCACTGCACTTCATGGAGCGGCGCGCGGCGGCCATCCGAGACGGAAGCGCGAAGGAATGCGTGTGGCTGCTCGAACATCCGCCTCTGTTCACCGCCGGCACCAGCGCTGACCCGGCAGAGCTCACCAACCCGCGCGATTTTCCGGTCTACGAAGCCGGGCGCGGCGGTCGCTATACCTATCACGGCCCGGGGCAGCGCGTCGGCTACGTCATGCTCGACCTCGAAAAACGCGGGAAGGACATCCGCTGCTTCGTCCATTCGCTCGAGGGCTGGATGATCGACACGCTCGAAGACCTCGGCGTCCAGACGCACCGCGCGCCAGGACGCATCGGGATCTGGGTCGGCCAAGGTCCCGAAGAGGCTAAAATCGGTGCGCTTGGAGTGAGGGTGAAGCGCTGGGTCACGCTCCACGGATTTGCCATCAACGTCGCTCCCGACTTGTCGCATTTCGGGGGCATCGTGCCGTGCGGGATCAGTGATTTCGGCGTCACCAGCCTCGCCGAACTTGGGAAACAAATGCCGCTCGAGCGGGTTGATAGCGCCTTGAAGCGGAGTTTCTTGTCGTTTCTCAAGAGTTTGGAACGGGCGTGCAAAGAGTCTTGAAGGATGCTCCTGCTTCAGACTATGGTTCGCGCGATTTGCCCCTGGGGAGACCCTTGCAGATCGCAAATAAATAGGGAGTCTTGAATGCGTGCTCTTATCCTGGTCGCTGGCGCGGCCCTGGCGGTTGCGGCTTGCAGCAGCAACGATAACGCCAACAACACAATGAACGTCGATGAGAATCTCACGACGACCGACATGAACGCGACGGACATGAACGCTACGGACATGAACGCCACGGACATGAACGCGACCGACATGAATGCTGCCGACGCTGCCAACAGCGCTGCGGACGCGGCCAACAGCGCTGCCGACGCGGCCAACGCTGCGGCGAACAACGCTCAGTAATTCTTCGCCTCCGTCTTCGGAGGCGTTGGCTTTTCAAGAGGCTGCCGGTACGTCCAGCAGCCTCTTTTTTTGCTTGCCGCAGGAGCTTTCGATGCGCGCCCTGATTCTCGTCGCCGGTGCCCTTACCCTCGCCGCCTGCGGGAACAATGACCAGACGGACAATACGCAGAATATCGACGAGAATCTCAGCGCGGAGAATATCGTCTCCAACGACGTCACCGCCATTGATGCCGTCACCGGCGACGCCGCCAACATGGCCGCCGAATCCGACATCAACGATATCGGCGCTCAGAATGTGCTCGCCGATGATAATATGAGCTCGCCGACTAAGCCCGAGGTGCCGCGCCCGCGCCCGGCAAAGCCCGCGAACACCGCTCCGGCGACGAGCAGCGTCTCCAACGCCACCGGCAACGCTACGGAATAATCAGGGCAGCCCGACAACCTTGTGCGCCTGAAGGCTCAGGCGCCATTTGGGCCGCTCCATCGCCAGCCGGACTGCAGCCTCGACCGCCTCGTCGCGCGCCTCGCAGTCCATCGGCTGCACGAGGAAATGGTCGAACGCCCACCGTTCAAGCTCCGCGGGGTCGATTCCATCCTGCGGCCACACCAGCTTCAGCTCGTCGCCCGAACGCTGGACCACGTCGGTGCCGGCCTTCGGGCTGACGCAGATCCAGTCGATGCCCCCAGTCGCGGGCAAGGTCCCGTTTGTCTCTGCCGCAATCCGAAAGGCGCGCCGATGCAGCGCCTCGACAAGAGCGGGGTCCAGCTGAAGCATCGGCTCGCCGCCGGTGATCACGACCAGCCGGTCATCCTCGCCCGCTCCCCACAACCCCTCGACGTGCGCGGCGAGAGCGTCCGCGGTTCTAAACTTCCCGCCGCCCTCGCCGTCGGTGCCGACGAAATCCGTATCGCAGAATGTGCACTGAGCGCTCGCTCGGTCTGCCTCGCGTCCCGACCATAAATTGCACCCTGCAAAGCGCAGAAATACCGCCCGGCTGCCCGATTGCACGCCCTCGCCCTGGAGCGTCAGGAAGCATTCCTTGACTGCGTAGCTCATGCGTAGACCGTCGGATCCTCGAGCCCAGCCTCGGCAAAACCTTTCGCCCGGAGCCGGCAAGCATCGCAGCGCCCGCAGGCGCGGCCGTCGGACGAGGGGTCGTAGCAGCTGTGGCTGAGCCCGGCGTCGAGTCCAAGCCGCTCGGCTTCGAGCGCGATGTAAGCTTTGCTCATCTCTTGAAGCGGCGCGTGGATGGTGAAGCGGCCGCCCTCGACTCCGGCCTTGGTCGCGAGGTTGGCGAGGCGCTCGAACCCGGCGATGAACTCCGGCCGGCAGTCGGGATAGCCCGAATAGTCGAGCGCATTGACGCCGATAAAGATGTCGCGCGCCCCGCTCGCCTCCGCGAGTCCTAGCGCAAGGCTGAGGAAGATCGTGTTGCGCGCCGGTACGTAGGTCACCGGGATGCCCTCGCCGACGCCCTCCTTCGGCACTTCCATATCGCTCGTCAGCGCTGATCCGCCGAAGGCGCGAAGGTCGAGCGGAAGAACGATGTGCCGGTCCGCGAGCGCGCTCGCAATCGCCCGCGCCGCCTCGATCTCGACTCGATGGCGCTGACCATAGTCCACCGTCAGCGCGACGACCGAAAAGCCGCGCTCCCGCGCGAGCCCCGCGCAGACCATGGAGTCGAGACCACCGGACAGAAGGACGACGGCATTCTTCACGCGCGCGCACTTAGGACGCCGATCGCCGCAAAAGAAGGGCCGCCGATCCTTAAGGGAAGGGCGGCCCCAGTTAACCGGGCTCGCGCCCGATTGGGAGGAAAGCGTGCCAAATCCGGCACAGGACGTTGCTAGCGCAAAGTGGTTAAACGGCGCCTTAATGGCGCGGGGGCGATGACGTATTTGTGCAGTCCCCGACGCGCCTCGCCTGGAGCACGTAATTGAACGGCAGCTGGTCGGAGATTCCCTGGGTGGCGATTCGAAGCGAGCGGGGGGTGATCACGTCGACCTCGCTCTCGCCGAAGCCGGCCGGCCCGCACTGGTAGCTGAGCTTGGTCGAGCTCGGCCCGTCGTGGATGACGCTGCGCGAACAGGCCTTGCCGCGATGTTCGTATTCCGCGAGCGCCAGAACGTCGGCGACGCACTGGCGGACCGGCGCCTTTGCGTTCGGAGCGCCGCTGATCTCCCACATTCCCCCGGCAACCTTCGCGAGCGCGGCGGGAACCGCGGCCGAAGCGGCTGCGGGTACGACAAGGCCAAGCGCGAGAATCACCGAGCGGCGCATGAATCGCTATTTAGCATGGGACGGTTAACGCTGAAAAATGAAATGCTGGCCAGCCGACACTCGGCCTATAGCTCGCCCGGCTTGATTGCGAAGCTCGACGAACAGAAGGCGCAATCGACGGTAATCAGGCCGTCGTCGCCCACCATGGCTTCGCGCTCGTCGGCCGGGAAGCGCGCGATAACTGAGCGAACATAGGCCGGATCGCAGCGGCAGCCACGGCTGAGCTTGATCGCCGGGAGCGTCCGCACCTCGTCCTCTTCGTGGAACAGCCGCCAGACGAGGTCGTCGAGCGGAAGCTCGGGATCGGTCAGCTCTTCGGCCTTCACCGATCCGCCGAGGATCGCGATGTGCGGCCAGTCGGGATGGTCGAGCCGGGTGTGCAGTCGCTCGCGGCCCTCCTCTCCTTCCGGCAAATGCTGGAGCAAAAGCCCGCCGGCGGTCCAGCTCTCGCCGCGTTTCTCCGCCGCCAGCCGCACAAGGCTCGGAATCTGCTCCGACTGGGCGAAATAGCTCTGCGCGGCGTCGCCGAGATTCTTGCCTTCGAGCGGAACGATCCCCTGGTACCGCTCCTCCGCCACCGGCTGGTCGAAGGTGATCGCCAGATAGCCCTTGCCGAACAGCTCCTGCAGCGAAGGCGCCTCGGGCAGGGTGTCGAGCCGCTCGGGGTCGTGGCGGACATAGCCGCGCAGTTCGCCACCGAGATAGTCGCAGACCAGCAGGTCGATGACTCCGCCGTCGGTCTGTGCCTGAAGCGTCAGCTGGCCCTGCGCCTCCTTGAGGAGTGAGCCAAGCAGCGCCGTCAGGGTCAGCGCTTCGGCAAGCAGCTTCTCGATGACGAGGGGATAATTGTGCGCAGCGAGGACCGAATCCACCACGGCCCCGAGCCGGGCAACCCGTCCCCGCGCGTTGCGCGAAGGGATCGCGACGCCGAGCGCGACGTCGGTATTGAGCTGAACTGAAGGCATGAGCGGAAGATAGGGTTGATGTCGCCGAGCGACAACAACCCGTCATCCCGGACCTGGTCCGGGATCTGCCTTCCTGCGGATTGGTTCAAGAAAAGGCGGGTCCCGGCTCCGGGCCAGGATGACGATCAGGCCGCTGCCGCTGGCACCTCATATTCCGCGGCCGCCGCTGACAAGGTGTCGACGAACTCGCGGATGTGGCTCTCCTCGATGTTCAGCGGCGGCAGCACCCGGACGACATTGTCGCCGGCCGCCACCGTCAGCAGGCCCTTGTTGCGAAGGTAGGTCACGAACGCTCGGCTGTCGGTCTTCATCTTCACTCCGAGCATCAGTCCGACGCCGCGAACGCTGTCGAACAGATGGTCGTGGTTGGGGATCATCTGCTCGAGCGCAGAACGCAGTCGCTCGCCCTTCTCGCGAACATTGGCGAGGAACTCGTCATTGGCGACCACGTCGAACACCGCCTGCCCCGCCGCCATCGCCAGCGGGTTGCCGCCGAAGGTCGACCCGTGCGTGCCGATCACCATGCCCGCGGCGGCCTTCTCGCTCGCAAGACAGGCGCCCATCGGAAAGCCGCCGCCGATGCCCTTGGCGGAAGCCATGATGTCGGGCGCGATATTGTAATATTGGTAGGCGTAGAGGTGCCCCGTCCGAGCGACCCCGCACTGCACTTCGTCAAACACCAGCATGAGGTCGTGCTCGTCGCACGCGGCCCTCAGCCCCGACAGGAATTCGTGGCTCGCAGGGCGGATTCCACCCTCACCCTGAATCGGCTCGACCAGGAAGCCCGCCGTATTCTCGTCGATTGCCGCGAGCGCCGCGTCCAGGTCGTTGAACTCGACGACCGTGAACCCGGTCAGCAGCGGCGCGAAGCCGTCGCGAAGCTTCGCCTGGTCGGTGGCGCTGATCGTCGCCATCGTCCGCCCGTGAAAGGCATTGGAGAAGGTGATGAGGTTGTGCTTCTCGGGCGCGCCCTTCGCATAATGGTAGCGCCGCGCGGTCTTGATCGCGCATTCCACCGCCTCTGCGCCCGAATTGGTGAAGAACACCGTGTCGGCAAAGGTGAGGTCGACCAGCCGCTGCGCGAACGCTTCCCCTTGGGGCGAACCGTAAAGGTTCGACACATGCATTAGCGTCGCGACCTGCTCCTGGATCTTCTGAGTCACATAAGGATGGCCGTGACCGAGCAGGTTGACCGCGATCCCTGACGCGAAATCGAGGTAGCGCTCACCCTCCTCGCCGAAGAGATAGGCTCCCTCACCGCGCACCGGACGCACCGGCGAGCGCGGGTAAACGGGCATGAGCGGCGTGATGGCCATGTCGCGGTCGGCTCCTGATGAATGGATGGAGCCGCTATAGCCGTAGCGCCCGAAAAAGAAAAAGGCGCGCCGGATCTCTCCAGCGCGCCTTCCCTCACAGAGTTACGCCTGCGATTTAATGGCCGCGTCCATAGCCTCGGCCGTAATGGCCCGGCCGTCCGTTCCAGTCGTGCGCCTCGCGCGAAATCCGGTATTCGAGGTTGCGGATCTGGTTCTCGACGGTGCGCGCTTCGCCCGGCTGGATGCCGTTGCGTGACGCGCGATAGATCCGCCGCTGGAGATTGTTCGCCTGGCGGTCGAGGTTGCGACCTTCCTGCCACGACAGGATCCGGCGCTCCTGCAGATTGCGGATGTCGTTGCGAAGGCGCTGCACGCGGCTTTCCATCGACCGAGCGACGTTGAGGCCGTTGAAACGGTAGCCGTAATTGTAGGGCTGATAATTGTAGACCGGGGGCGCCCACTGGGCCGCTGCCGGCGCTGCAATCGACAGGGCCGATGCCGCAGCAACGGCCGATACTAGGAACTTACGCATTCTCGCTCTCCTTCTGAGCCTTGAATGCGCAGGTTGTGCCCGAGGTTGCTTGAGGCGCGACTGAACGTTGCTGTCAGTCGGCGTTCAACTTGTTTAACACCCGTAATATCGCGTTCAGCTAGGCCTTGATCTTCCACCCGCTTTTCAGGAGCGAATAGCAGGCGGCCCACAGAAGCAGGTTGAGCGCCAGAAGACCTCCCGCTCCCACCCACAGCGGCGAATCGCTCATTCCGAGGAAGCCCGCACGGAAACCCGAGATCACGTAAAAGAAGGGATTGGCGTGGCTCACGGCGCGGAACGTCGGAGCGAGTTGCTCGACCGAATAGAAGGTGCCGCTAAGCAGCGACAATGGGGTCACTACGAAGTTGGTGACCGCCGCGGCGTGATCGAACTTGTCTGCCCAAAGCGACGTTAGAAGGCCGAGAAAGCTCAGCAGCAACGCGCCCATCAATCCGAACCAAAGGACGATGCCGATGTGCCGGATGTCCACCGAGACACCGGGCCAGAGAAGCATCACCAGCCACACCGCGAACCCGACCAGGAACGCTCGGGTCACGGCGGCGCCGATCAGTCCCGCGATCAGCTCTCCCGTCGAAAGCGGCGGCATCAGATAATCGACGATATTGCCCTGGATCTTCCCAACCAGCAGCGAGAAGCTCGCATTGGCGAACGCATTCTGCATCATCGCCATGACGATCAGCCCTGGTGCGATGAAATTGGCGAAGGGGACGCCCATCACCGAGTGGCCTGCACGCCCCAACGCCACGGTGAAGATCGCGAGATAAAGCAGGGTCGTGATCGCGGGCGCCCAGACCGTTTGCATCTGGACCTTGAAGAACCGGCGCACCTCCTTGATATAGAGGGTCTTGAGGCCTCCCCAATTGACGCCCTTCAGCACCGGCTTGCCCGGCGCGAAGCGCACCCAGTTGCTCGTTTGGTCGTTCACGTGGAAGGCGCCTATCGGTTGGGGACCAGCCGGGCAAGTTTGGAGCTTGAGAAGAAGTATATGTCCTGGACCGAAGAGCGCATCGAGCGCCTGAAGAAGATGTGGCACGATGGCGCCACCGCCAGCCAGATCGCCGACGAGCTTGGCGGAGTCAGCCGCAACGCGGTGATCGGCAAAGCCCACCGCCTCGGCCTCGAGCAGCGTCCCTCGCCGGTGAAGCCGGGCGAGGAGAAGGAAGTGAAGAAGGCCGCTCCTGCGGCAGCCGCTGCCAGGTCCGCTCCGAAAGCCGATGCACCGAAGTCCGCCCCCGCCGCGGCCGCGCCCGCCGCCGGCCAGCAACAGCCGGCCGCTCCCGCGCAGCGCCTCAGCCCGCAGGAGCTGCAGTATCGCTCGATCGGTCCGGGCGGCTTCATCCGCCAGGGTCCGGGCGAGCAACAGGCGCCGATCCCGCCCGCCCCGCCCCGCCGCCTGGTCCCGGCCAAGCCGAGCCCGGAAGTCGCCGACAAGACCAGCCTGCTCGAGCTCAACGACCGCATCTGCAAATGGCCGATGGGCCATCCGGGCGAGCCCGACTTCCATTTTTGCGGTGAGCCGGCCAACCCCGGCTTTCCTTATTGCGTCCAGCATTGCGGAGTCGCCTACCAGGCGCAGCTCCCGCGCCGCGATCGCCGCCCGCCCCCGCCACTCCCCTTCGGCGGCCCGCGGGTCCGCTAAAGCCGCCGAGGATAACGAAAGCTAACCCCAGCCTCGTTCCGGGACTACGCCCGCGACGGCACCGTCTGCAGGATCGGTTCCAGTCGGGGCGCCCGCTCGCTCTTCAAGAACCCCCGCATCTCGCGCACGAACGCCGGCCACGCGGGCTCATTGCCGAGCAGGATATGGTTCGCGCTGTCGAGCTCGACGAAGCGCGCGCCGGCGATCCCTTCCGCGACCTCGCGTCCCGCCGATATCGGCGCATTCCCGTCCTTCGCCGAATGGCAGACGAGAGTCTCGGCCCTGACCTTCGAAAGCTCGCCGCGGACGTCCACGTTCGCTGCTAGCTCGATCATCGCCTGCAGGCGCTCGACGGGGCCGAACTCGTCGAAATGGCGGTTGTGCCAGTCGATCAGCTCCTGGTCCGCGGTCGGGAAATAGAGGGTCAGGAACATCTCGCCGAGCAGGCTGCGCCTGAAGGCCCATTCGCGCTGGTTCATTTCCATCAGCGACGTGCGCCATGAAATCTCCTCGGGATCGTTGCGAACCCGCCACCCGGCCGCGCAGCTGTTGACCAGGATCAGCTTGCGTACCCGCTCCGGATTGCGGGCCGCATAGGCGATCGCGGTCGCGCCGCCGTGAGCGACTCCGATGAGGTCGAAGCGTTCGAGCTTCAGCTCGTCCGCAACGCTGCCGACATCGCCGACCATCGGCTCGAAGCTGAACTCCGGCGGCTCCCTCTCGGACATCCCGAACCCGCGCATGTCGAAGCGGATGAAGCGACTCTGCTTCGAGCATTCCTCGATCCAGTGCCGGTAGGAGGGATTGGAACGGTCCGTCTCGAGATTGGTGATCCAGTTCGGAGCCTTGAGCAACGGGAAGCCGTCCCCGCTCACGGCGTAAGCGATCCGGGTGCCGTCGGCCGCCCGGCAGGTCGCGGTTTCGTCCTTCGCGCTCGGCCTGACCTTTACTGCCGCCTTCACCGGCGCCGGTTCGTCCTTCGTATCGAGAAACTCGCCGACCGCCTTGCTGAAGATCGGCCAGGCGGGCTCGGTCTCCAGCAGGATGTGGTTCTCGCCGTCGAGCGGCACGAACATGGCGCCCGGAATGCCGCGCGCCAGCTCCTCTCCGGCGGCGAAGGGTACCACCTGGTCATCGCGCGCATGAAGGATCAGGCTCGGAACCGTGACCTTCGCAAGCAGGTCGCGAACGTCGATCTGCGACAGGACCCGCTGCATGCGCGCCGCATTTTCCGGCGACGCGCTGACCCTCTGCATTTCGTTGAACCACTCGACCTGGCGCGGATTGCCCTCGGGGATGTAGAGGCTGGTGAAGATCTGCCGGTAGGCGGGATGATCGGCGCCCCATCCAGTCTCGGTCAGCGTGATCATCGCTTCGCGCCGAGCCACTTCGTCGGGATCCGCGCGAACCCCCCAGCCGGCCGCATAGCCACCGTAGATCACCATCCGCCGAACCCGCTCCGGATGTCGGACCGAATAAGCGATCGCGACCGCAGCGCCCTGGCTGATTCCTAGAAGATCGAACTGGTTTAGGCCGAGGCAGTCGACCACGCTCTCGAGGTCGTCGACAAAGGCGTTGAAGGACAATTCCGGCGTGTCCCAGTCGGACATTCCATTGCCGCGCTCGTCGTAGCGAACGAGTGAGTGCCCGCTGGTCAGCTCCCCGAGCCAGTGACGCCAGACAGGGTTCTTCCAGTCGTGCTCGAGGTGGTTGAGCCAGTTGGCCGCCTTCACCAGCGGCGGACCTTCGCCGACGGCCGAGAATGCCAGCCTCGTCCCGTCATGGGCGGTGCAGTAGCGGACAAGCTGCTTCGGGAGCTGGACGGGTGCGTGGCTCAGCGCGGCCGCTTCCGCGTCGATTCGCCGCCGCCACGTCGCCGGCGGTTCGCCGAACTCTCGCTTGAACGCCCGATTGAAAGCGGCCTCACTGTTGAACCCGACCGAATAAGCGATGTTCGCGGTCGTCTGCTTGCCGTCGCGCAGCATGTTGGCCGCGACGTGCATCCGCCAGCTCGCGCAATAGCGCATCGGCGGCTCGCCCAGCAGCTCCGCGAAGCGTTCGCCTAGGACCGTCCGCGAAACGCCGGCTTCGCGCGCGAGCATCTCGACGTCGATCTCTTCCGCATAACGGCTGTGGATCACCGACAGCGCGCGCGACACTGCCGGGTCGGCAAGCCCGCGAAGCCATCCAGTCGCGCCCGCGGGCAGGCGGACGATATAGTCGCGAACGGCCTGGACCACGAACAGCTCCGCGAGCCTCGCCACGACTTCAGATGACGGATGCTCTTCCGCGAGGAACCGCATCGAGCTGTCGAGCCACTCCGCCTCGCCGCGCTTGACGTTTAGGGTCAGGAGCGGTGGCAGGGCCTCGAGCAGCGGATGCTCATTGTCTTTGGCGGTCGCAAGGAAGCCGCACCAGACCTCCGCTTTGGGGCCATCGGTGCCGCTGCTAACTCGATGCACGCCCTGAGTGGTCACCTTGCTGATCTCGCTGGCGTCGGCTGGCGTCAGGCCGCTTCGGCTGGCGAGCCGGTGCGGATCGTTGCGCGGAAGAATCGCAATGTCCCCCGCCTCGAGCGTCGCCGGCGGCATCCCGTCGACTTCGACGATCAGCTTCCCCGAGCGGACGTAATGGTAGCTCATCAGCGTTTCGGGCACGGGGAAGAAGGGCTCGAAATGCCCCGGCGTGAACTCCGCGTTCACGCAGAAGTCGCCGGAGAACTCCCCGTCGATGACCACGCCTCCGCTGAGGCGCAGCGAGCTCAGGATTTCGTCGAGAACGTCCACGCGGTCACCCCCGCGCGCCGCAGCCCAATGCGGCGTTTCGGTCAAATTATCCGGCAGCGCAGTCATTTTGGCAAACCCCCAAGTTTCCTACATGCTGGTCACGTCAATTCGTGACCGGAATCGTCAAGTCGGAAGTCAACCTTCCGGCACTACATGGTTTCGTCCGAACAAAGTGGAGGAAGTCCAAAAATGCACGGCGAAAGAAACGATCTCCGATCGGGTGGCGCAGCGATCATCTTCTTCACTGCACTATCGAGCACGGCAGCAATTGCGACCGCATTGCTTCCGTTCATCGTGGGCAACTAAGCAAAACAGGAATCCAATCATGTACCATGACTTCGATTATGAGCGGACGCTTGCCTCGTCGCTTCGCGCGCAGTGGCTGCTTGACGATGTGCTGCGTGCCGATCAGGATTTGGACTTCACGCGCAACTTCATGCCAGAAAGCCTGGCCCGCACGGCGGCGCTCGGGTCGCTCAACCCGTTCGAGCAGCGGATCCTCAACCAGGTCAGCGCGCATCAGTACCTGAGTATCTTCGGCATCGTCGAAGAGTTCATTCTGCCCTTCCTGCTCGACCACGCCCGCGAGGCGGTCGGCGAGGATGACTGGCGGATTCGGGCGCTGCTCAATTTTGCCGGCGAGGAAGCCAAGCACATTCATCTGTTCAAGCGCTTTCACGCCGCTTTCGTCCGCGGCTTCCCGGTCGAGTGCCAGGTCATCGGGCCGTCGGAGGCGATCAGCGCGGAAGTGCTTCGCCATGACCCGCTCGCGGTCGCCCTTTTGATCCTGATGATCGAATGGATGACCCAGCAACATTATCTCGGGTCGATCCGCGACGACGGTGACCTCGACCCGCTGTTCAAGAGCCTGATGCAGCATCACTGGATGGAGGAAGCGCAGCACGCGAAGCTCGACACGCTCATCGTCCACGTCCTCGCCGAAGGCCGGAACGAAGAGCGGATCGGTAAGGCGCTCGATGAATATTTCGAGATCGGCGCCTTCCTCGACGACGGTCTCAAGCAGCAGGCGGCGTTCAACGTCGATTCGCTTGAAAGAGCGATCGGCCGCAAGGTCGAGGACCGCGATGCGCTGATCGCGCAGCAGCACCAGGCCGCGCGCTGGACCTACATCGGCTCGGGCATGGTGCACGAGCGCTTCCGCGACACGCTGCACGCTTTGTCGCCGGCGGCCGCTGCGCGCGTCGCCGACGCCGCGCCGCTGTTCGCCTGAACTGAACCGACCCAACCCAATCAGACACTCAGGAAAAGGAGTTACCGCAATGCTGGATATCGTGAAGAGCCGAGTGAACGGCATCGACCTCAACGCGCTCGGCGAGACTGTCGAGGCGATCGAGGCGGACCCGACCAAGGCGCTCGTCGCGTTCGACGTGACGACCCGCTGGGCCGGCCAGACCCGCAGCGAAACCGTGGTCGACGGCTATACGCTCGGCGGCGAGCGGATCGCGCGCGGCCACAAGATCGTCTCGGACGAGCCGTGCGAGCTGCTCGGCGGCGACGGAGCCCCCAACCCGCAGGAGCTTCTGATGGCGGCGTTCAACGCCTGCATCACCGTCGGCTATGTCGCTGGCGCCTCGCTGAGAGGCATCAAGCTCGACAAGCTTGAGATCAAGACCCGCGGCCAGCTCGACCTGCGCGGCTTCCTCGGCCTCAGCGACAAGGTCGCGCCCGGCTACGAGAAGATCGAATATGTCGTCGACATCAAGGGCGACGGCTCTCCCCGCGACTTCGAGGAGATCCACCAGACCGTGATGAAGACCTCGCCCAACTACTTCAACATCAGCCGGCCGATCCGGGTCACCGGAACGCTCAACGTCGGCTGAAACGGCTCCCCGGGCGCACCTCCCCTCTCCCCAACGGCGCGCCCGGGGACCCATGAAAGGAATGAACCGTGAAACATCTGTTGGCCAACCCCGCCTTCCCCGACATCGTCGGCGAATGGGCGGCCGAAGAAGTCCGCCAGGACTCAAGTTCGTCCGACTGCGCGAACGACAATCACTTTGAGCGCGACGGACTGTCCGACCCGCTGCTGGCCCTCATCGCGAGGGCCGAGATCGAGGCTACGCGCCTTTGGTAGCCAAGCGCCGAACGCGGAGAGAAACAATGCAACGTTCGAACTTCTCAACGTCCGGGACGGGCGCGTTGGCGTACGGGATCATCAGCTACGGCGTGTTCCTTGGCGTCTTCGTCTATGCCGTCGGCTTCATCGGCGGCTTCCTGACGCCGACGCGGCTCGACGGCGCGCCCAGCCGCCCGTTCCTGCAGGCGCTGGCGATCGATCTCGGGCTACTCGGCCTGTTCGCGATCCAGCACAGCGTCATGGCGCGGCCCGCGTTCAAGCGCTGGTGGACGCGGTTCGTGCCGGAGTCGATCGAGCGCAGCACCTATGTGCTCTTCAGCTCGCTCGCCCTCGTCGCGCTGTTCGCCTGGTGGGAACCGATGGGCGGCGTCGTATGGGACGCGCCGGCGGGTTTAATCCGCGGCTCCGTCATCGCCCTCTACCTCTTCGGTTGGGCGTTGCTTCTCTACACGACCTTCCTCATCGACCATTTCGACCTGTTCGGATTGAAGCAGGTCTGGCGCCGGTCGAGCGGGAAGCCCTACCAGCCGCCACAATTCTACACGCCGAGTCTCTACAGGATCGTCCGTCACCCGCTCTACGTGGGCTGGCTGACGATCTTCTGGGCGGCGCCGACGATGACGGTCGCCCACCTCGTCTTCGCGCTCGCGACCACCGCTTACATCCTCATCGCGATCCAGCTTGAAGAGCATGACCTCGTCGAGGCTTTCGGCGACCGTTACGTCAGCTACCGCCGAGTCACGCCGATGCTCATTCCCCGGCTCGCGCGCCGGCGCGCAGAATCGAGGAGTGCCGCCAACAGCTAGCATCTGGAATCCCCTCATTCCCAGATGCAGAAAGCCCCGGAGATGCTGCTTCTCCGGGGCTTTCGTTTGCGCACGCGGTGCGTCGACCTTTGATCCGCAACCGAAAGCATCGTCTTTACGCTCGATTCCAAAACAGCAATGCGGCATGAAGGTCCGACTTGGGGGCTTGAACCACATGCAGGTCGAGTTTCTGGAAGAGGGGGAGCGCCTGGTCGCTCGGCCCCACGGGCGTATGGACGCAGCTGACGGAGTGGACTTCGCTTCGGCCGCGCGACAGCGACTTCGCGCCGACATCCGGTCCGTCACCATCGACCTCGAACACTTGGACTTCATCAACTTCGGCGGCATTCGCGCCGTCCTTCGGCTCGCAAGGTCGCTCAAGGACGAGCAAAGGAAGCTCGATTTCCTCGGCGGCAATGCTGTCGTTCGCGAGGCGCTCGATCAGGCCGGCCTCGACGATTTCTTCCCTTTCACACCGCCGTTCATTTCAAACAGGGGGATACCAAGATGGGACGTATCAAACTCATCACTTCGTTAGTTGTCGGCCTGTCGCTCATCGCCGTCGGCGGGTGCGGAAAGAAGGAAGCGCAAGACCAGGGGCAAGGCCAGGCGCAAGCAGGGAAGGTCATCGAAGTGGCCGTGACCCCGGCCTCCCCGCCCAACCTGTTTGAGGAGAACGGCAAGACCCAAGGCCTCGATTACGACATCTTCGACGGCTATTGTAAGTCGCGCGGCTGCACGATGCACATCACGGATTACGACTGGCAGGGCATGCTCGGCGCCGTCGTATCCAAGAAAGCCGACGTCGCCTTCTCCGGCATCTCGATCACCGAGCCGCGCAAGAAGGTCATGGATTTCTCCCAGCCCTACATGGGCAACGATTGGGATCTGGTGAGCATGAAGAGCCGCAACATCAAACTCGCCAACCTCGACACGCTGAAGAAGTACACGATCGGCTTCCCGCGGGGCATGGCCTACATGGACTTCATCAAGACCAACCTCGAACCCAAGGGCATCTACAAGACCGACCAGGTGAAGCTCTATCCGAGCTACAATGAGGCGCTCACCGACCTTCAGAACGGCCAGGTCGATATGGTCTTCCTCGATGGCACCGTGGCCTCGGTCTACCGCAAGAAGCTGCCGATCCAGGACAGCTACGTCTTCGAAGGCATCGACAAGCTCGGCTTCGCCTTCCCCAAGGGATCGACGCTGCGTCCAGACTTCGACAAATATCTCGACGAGCTGGGCCCGAAGGGGCGCCAGGCGATCATCGACAAGTGGATGAAATAGGCTCCTGAGATAGAGCTCGCGTGACGTTCGTCGACATCCTGCTGACGCTCATGAGGGGCGCCGGCTACACGCTCCTCATCACGCTCAGCTGCGCTGCGACCGCGCTGGTCGTCGGCCTCGGCATAGCGATCGCGCGGGAGCTCGGGGGCGCCCTTCGGTCGTCGGCGCTTTCGACGATCGTCTACGTCCTTCGCGGCGTCCCGATGCTGGTGCTGTTGTTCGTCGTCTTCTTCGGTCTGCCGGGCATCGGTTTCGACGTTCCGCCGCTGCTGGCGATGATGCTCAGCCTCGGCCTCATCTCGGGCGCCTATCTGTCGGAGGTGTTTCGCGGCGCGCTCGCCGCCGTCAATCCCAACGAGGTGCTCGCCGCGCAGGCGACGGGCTTCACCCGCTTCGAGACTCTGCGGCTGATCAAGATCCCGCAGATGCTGCGATTCTCGGTACCCGGAATGGTCAACGAGCTGACCACCGTGCTCAAATATTCGCCCTTCGCCTACACCGTCGGTATCCCCGAGATCACCAAGCAGGCGATGGCGCTGGTGGCGACGACCATGCGCGGGCTCGAAGTCTATGCCGCGATCGGCATCATCTATTTCGCGATCTACCGGCTACTGCTGGTCGCCGTCCGCCTGATCGAGAAGCGCTACACCATCCTCGGCTTCGCGCAGGAGTGACGAATGGCGCTTCTTGAAGTCAGGGATTTGGTCAAATCCTATGGCGACCGCACCGTTCTCGACGGCGTCAGCTTCACGCTCGCGGAAGGCGAGGCCAAGGTGATCATGGGTCCGTCCGGCTGCGGCAAGTCGACCTTGTTGCGCTGCCTCAACCGGCTCATCGACCCCACATCGGGAACGATCCTCTTCGACGGAGAGGACGTGACCCGGCCGGGCGTCGACGTCCGCGCGCTGCGCAGCCGCATCGGCTTCGTCTTCCAGAATTTCGCGCTCTACCGTCACCTCTCCGTGCTCGACAATGTGACTCTCGCGCTGCGTCGGTTGAAGCATATGCCCAGGGCCGAGGCAGAGGAGCGCGCGCTCCACGAGCTCGACCGAATGGAGATGGCCGAGAAGCGCGATGCCTTTCCCGCGGCGCTTTCGGGCGGGCAGAGCCAGCGCGTCGCCATCGCCCGCGCCCTCGCGATGGACCCGAAGGTCCTGTTCTTCGACGAGCCCACCTCCGCGCTCGATCCGATCATGGTCCGCGAGGTCGTGACCCTGATCAACCGCGTCTATCTCGACAACGTCACCATCCTCTGCGTCACCCACGATCTCAGTCTCGCCAAATATATTTCCGACCGCGTTGTCTTCCTCGATCAAGGCAAGGTCTATGCCGAGGACCTGATCGAGAACCTGCTCGATCGAAAGGGCGACCCCGTAATCGCCGAGTTCTTCGAGGGTTAGGTGGACATCAGCTCCTTCCCCCTCTTCGCCGACCTGTTCAGCTACTGGCCCGAGATCGTTAAAGGCCTGCGCGATACGATCCTGCTGTCTGTCACGATCACCGTCACGGGCCTCCTCGGCGGGATCGTCGTGTTCGGCCTTGCTCTAAGCCAGAGCAAGGCGGTCCGCTTCATCACGCAAAGCTACATCAGCCTGTTCATCGGGACGCCGCTGATCGTCTTCCTGTTCCTGCTTTATTACGGCCTGCCGAACCTCGGCGTGACGCTTTCGCCGTTCGTGATCGCGGTGTTCGGCTTCACGCTCAACGTGTCGGCCTACAACGCACGCTATCTGACCATCGCCTACAGAGGCCTCGATCAGGCCGAGCTTGAATCCGCCCGTGCGCAGGGCTTCTCCCGCTTCCAGGTCTTCCGCCTGATCACCGCGCCGCAGTCGCTGCGCATGTCGGTGCCCGCCCTCACCAACCAGGCGATCCAGAACGTGAAGGACAGCTCGATCGTCTTCCTCATCCAGTACATCGAGTTCTTCGCCCAGATGCAGGAGGTCGCCTCGCGCACCTTCCTCTTCTTCAAGACCTATCTGTTCACGGCACTGGTCTATCTGCTGCTGGTCTCCGTGGTCGTCCTCGCCGCACGGCGGCTCGAGCGCAGGGTCGCAATTCCGGGAATGGGATAAGCCTACGGCAGGACCCGACATGTCGGGATCGTGACTGCAATGTAATTTGCCCGAGCGATCCGACTTCGTTACGCCACTTGCGGATTCATGTAATGTAATATTATTACCGGCGTCGACCCCACCTTCATCCGCCGTCCCGCTTCGGAGATCGATGACGTTGCAGGTTCGCCCACAGTCATCATTTGCGATTTTCGCATCGCTCCTTACGTCCGCCTGCGTGGTCGGGCCGAACTTTGCGCCACCTGCCCCGCCCGCAGTATCGGGCTATACTGCGAAGGCGCCGGAAACGACGCAGGCCACGGCCGGGGTTCCGGGCGGCGACGCTCAGCACTTCGTCGCCGGCGCCGACATTCCCGCCGATTGGTGGACGCTCTTCCATTCGAAGGCGCTGAATGCGCTGATCGCGCAGGCGCTCGCCCACAACGCCGATCTCAAGGCCGCTCAGGCGGCACTCCTCGTCGCCCACGAGAATACGCGAGCGCAGCATGGAGCCTATCTGCCGCAGGTGGGCGCCGGTCCCAGCATCACGCGCGAGAAGGATCCGTCCGCAACGCTCGCACCCGTGCCCGCGAACAACAGCTTTGCTTACACCTTGGTCACGCCGGCGCTCAGCGTGTCCTACACGCCCGACGTGTTCGGCCTTAACAAGCGGACCGTCGAGGGCCTCGCTGCTCAGGAACAGGCGACCCGCTATCAGATGATCGCGGTCGACATCACGCTCAGCGCCAATGTCGCGCTCGCGGCGATCACCGAAGCCTCGCTCGAAGACCAGATCGACACCACCAATGAGCTGATCGGGATCAACCGGCAGATTCTCGGCCTGCTGCAGTTCCAGAAGTCCAAAGGCTATATCGGGGGCGCGGACATCGCCGCCCAGCAGACTGCGCTCGCCCAGCTGCAGGCTTCGCTGCCGCCGCTCATCAAGCAGCGCGACCAGCAGAAAGACCTTCTCGCGGTTCTCACCGGCGCATATCCCGCGGACGCGCCGGCGGAGAGGTTCACGCTCGCCAGCCTGACCCTGCCGCCGGACCTTCCGCTCAGCCTGCCGTCGGCGCTCGTCGAGCAGCGCCCCGACGTGCTCCAGGCCGAGGAGAATATGCATGCCTCGAGCGCGGCGATCGGGGTCGCCCGGGCGAACCGTCTCCCCAATGTCACGCTGAGCGCGAACGCGGGCACGAATGCGCTTTCGATCGGCCAGATCTTCGGACCCGGCACCGGCTTCTGGAACATCGGCGCGGCGCTTCTGGCGCCGATTTTCGATGGCGGCACCAAGCTTCATCAGGAACGGGCGGCGCGCGCCACTTACACCCAGAGCGCCGAACAATATCGAAGCACCGTTCTCACCGCGTTCCAGAATGTCGCCGACACGCTCGTCGCGCTCGACCAGGACGCGAATACACTGACGGCGACCGTCGCCGCTGCTGACGCGGCCAAGACCAGCCTCGATCTCTCCCGGCTCCAGTACAAGGACGGCTATGCGGCCTATCTGGCGGTGCTCAACGCTGACCAGGCCTATCAGCAGGCGCGCCTCGCTGAGGTCCAGGCGGAGGCCGATCGCTTCACCGACACCGCGGCATTGTTCCAGGCGCTTGGCGGCGGCTGGTGGCATCGCCCCGAACTGATGGCTGCCGCCAATGGGCAATAGGAATTTGCTTCCCCGCCTGTTCGCGGGACTGATCGCGCTCGGCCTTCTCGCAGGCTGCTCGTCGTCGGCCGACGAGAACAGCGCGACCCCGGCAATCGCGAATGTCCGGCTGACCAAGGCGCAGCTCGCGCACATCCAGCTCTACACGGTCGAGCCGGTCGGCTACCGCCAGACGGTCAAAGCGCCCGGGACGGTCGATTTCGACAACGATCAGGCGACCTCGGTCGTCTCGCCCTTCACCGGCCCCGTCACTCGCATCTTCGTCGCGCTCGGCCAGCATGTTTCGAAGGGACAGCCGCTCGCAATGGTCGCTTCAGCGGACGTCGCTAATGCCGTCGCGGCATACCGCAAGGCAGCAGTCGCCTCGGCCAATGCTCGGCGCGTTGCAGCGGCGGATCGCGATCTTGCCGCGCACAACGGCATTTCCGAGCGCGAAGCGGCGCAGGCGCAGACGGATGCCGCAAGCGCCGAAGCCGACCGGGTGGCAGCGTTCCAGGCGCTGGCCTCGATGGGGGCGAGCCCCGGGTCAGGCCTCAATGGAATTATCCGTGCTCCCGTCTCCGGAGTGATCGCCGACAAAACGGTGACCCCGGGTCAGCTTCTGCAGGCAGGTTCCTCGACCGCCTTCACCGTCGCCAACTTGTCGCAGGTCTGGGTACTCGCGCAGGTCGCTCCGGCCGATCTCTCGCAGGTCGGCGTTCACGACGCGGCGACGATCGATCCCGGCAACGGCACCGGCCCCTTCCACGGAACCGTCGAGAATATCGGCGCGACGGTCGATCCCAACACGCGCGCCATCGTTGCCCGCATCGCCGCTCCCAATCCCGGCGACCTTTTGAAGAAGCAGATGTACGTCGACGTCTCGATCGAATCCGGGCGCGTCGTCACCGGCCTCCTCGTACCGGTCTCGGCGGTGCTCCACGACGATGAGAATTTGCCGTTCGTCTACATCGCCCTCCCCGACGGAAGCTTCGTCCGCCGCCACGTCACGCTCGGCTATCGCGACAGCCAGAATGAGGACGTGACCAGCGGCCTTTCGGCTGGCGACCGGATCGTCTCGAACGGCGCGCTCTTCCTGCAGTTCATGCAAAGCCAATGACCGAAGGCGACGCCGAGCCGCCCGAGGCCGGCTCCAACCTCATCAACCGGATCGTCGCGCTCAGCCTCGAACAGCGCATCCTCATCGCCTTCCTGACGGTCCTCCTGATCGGTGCCGGAATTCGCGCCTGGGAACGCCTCCCGGTCGACGCCTACCCGGACCTCTCGCCCCCGATGGTGTCGATCACCGCGCAATGGCCCGGCCACTCAGCCGAAGAGGTCGAGCGGCTGATCACCGTCCCCATCGAGCGCGAGATGAACGGCATCCCGAAGGAGAACAACCTCCGCTCGGTCTCGCTCTACGCGCTCTCCAGCATCGACATCACGTTCGACCAGGACACCGACCGCAATTTCGCCCGCCAGCAGGTGTTCAACCGTCTCGGCGGACTCGACCTCCCGAACGGGGTCGCCCCCGAGGTCGAGCCGCTGACGTCGCCGTCGGGCCTCATCTACCGCTACACGCTGCAGAGCCCCGACCGCTCGCCGACCGAATTGAAGACGTTCGAAGACTGGGTCGTCGAGCCGCAATTCCGCTCCGTCTCCGGGGTCGCAGACGACAGCGGCTTCGGCGGCGGCACGATGCAATACCAGGTGCTGCTCGACCAGTATCGACTCGCCGGCGCCGGCCTTTCGCCGCAGCAGGTCGAACAGGCGCTCGGCGCCAACAACGGCAACAGCGGCGGCGGCTTTTACTCGGAAGGGGGGCAATTCTATTACGTCCGGGGTCTCGGCCGGCTGAACTCGTTGGACGACATCGGCAATGTCGTGGTCGCGGTCCACGACGGCATTCCGACCCTGGTCAAGGACGTGGCTGAGGTCACGCTCGGCATTGCGCCCCGCCTCGGTCAGTTCGGAATCAACAAGCAGAATGACGCCGTCGAAGGCGTCATCATGCTCCGCACCGGCGACAAGACGCAGGACGTACTGAAGCGCGTTGAGGCGAAGACGCAGGAGCTGAACGCCAGCATCCTGCCCAAGGACGTGAAAATCGTCCCCTTCTACGACCGCTCCGACCTCGTCCACGAGACGGTCGTCACTGTCGAGAACAACCTGCTTCGCGGCATGCTGCTCGTGGTCGTGATCCTCATCTTCTTCCTCTACGACGTCCGCTCCGGCCTCATCGTTGCGCTCACCATTCCGCTGTCCTTGCTCTTCGCCTTCGCCTGCCTCGACCTGCAGGGCGCGTCGGCAAACCTGCTGTCGATCGGCGCCATCGACTTCGGCATCCTCGTCGATGCCGCGGTGATCATGGTGGAGAATATCTACCGGCGCCTGGCCGAAAGCGACGAGCGGCCCGGCAATGTCATGACGATCATCCGCGAGGCAGCCGCGGAGGTCGACCGCCCGCTCTTCTATTCGGTCGTCGTGATCGTCGTCAGCTTCCTTCCGATCTACGTCCTCTCCGGCCCGTCGGGCGTGCTGTTCAAACCGATGGCCGACACGATGATCTTCGCGCTCATCGGTTCACTGATCGTAACCCTGACATTGCTCCCGGTCCTCTGCTCCTGGTTGATGCGGAGCGGCGTCCGCGAGCGCCGCAACGCCATCTTCGAGCGCATCAAAACCTCTTATGTCCGCGGCCTCGACCGGAGCCTCGCCCGCCCGCGCGCGACCATCGGCATCTCGGCGTTTCTGCTGCTCGCCTCGCTGCTCCTGTCAGCCGATGTCGGCGCCGAGTTCATGCCCCATCTCGACGAGGGCGCGCTCTGGGTCCGCGCGACGATGCCCTACACGATCAGCTTCGATGAATCGGCGAAGATCGTCCCGCAGATCCGCTCGATCATCGCCTCCTTCCCCGAGGTGACGGCAGTCGGCTCCGAGCACGGTCGCCCTGACGACGGCACCGACGCGACCGGCTTCTTCAACGCCGAATTCTTCGTCGGATTGAAGCCCTATTCGCAGTGGCACGGCGCCATCCGCACCAAGCCGCAGCTGATCGCCGCGATCAACGACAAGCTGCAGTCCTTCCCCGGGATCACCTTCAACTACACCCAGCCCGCCGAGGACGCGGTCGACGAGGCCGAAACGGGCCTCAAGAGCGCGCTCGCGGTCAAGCTGTTCGGCTCTGATCTCAACGTGCTCGAGGCGAAGGGTAAGGCGATCAAGCAGGTGCTCGAGCATGTCCGCGGAATCCGCGACGTGACCCTGGTGCAGGAGCTCGGCCAGCCGAGCCTTTCGATCCAGATCGATCGCGCGAAGATCGCCCGCTACGGGATCAACGTCGACGACATCAACGGCCTGATCCAGACCGCCATCGGCGGCGACGTAGCGACCACGGTCGTGCAGCAGGAAAAGGAGTTCGACCTCGTCGTCCGGCTCCAAGGCCAGTACCGCAACGACCCCGTCGCCATCGGCAACATCCTCTTCTCGACGCCCGACGGCCAGCACATCCCGCTGAAGGAGCTCGCCGACATCAGCGTCGGGAACGGCGCATCCTTCATCTACCGCGAGGACAACAGTCGCTTCATCGGCGTCCAATTCTCGGTCGAGGGCCGCGACCTCGCCGGTGCGGTCGAGGACGCGATGGAGCAGGTCAGTCGCAAGGTCGTCCTGCCGCAGGGCTACCGCGCCGACTGGGGCGGCGAATATAGCGAATATACCGCATCGCGAGCGCAGCTTGCCGCGATCGTCCCGCTGACCCTGCTGCTGATCTTCCTGCTGCTCTTCTTCCTCTACCGAAACTTCAAGTTCCCCGCGATCGCGCTCATCGGAGTCCTCATGTCGGCGCCGGTCGGCGGCATCGTCGCGCTGTGGCTGACGGGAAACCCCTTTTCGGTCTCGTCAGGGATCGGCTTCCTCGCTTTGTTCGGAGTCTCGGTGCAGACGGCGCTCGTCTACATCTCCTACGTCAACGAGATGCGCCTCGCCGGGGCGCCCCTTCGCGAGGCGATCCGCGAAGCCGCAATCCTTCGTCTCCGGCCGATCATGATGACCGCGCTGGTCGCCGCGCTCGGCTTGCTCCCCGCAGCCCTCGCCACCGGCGTCGGAACCGACACCCAACGCCCGTTCGCAGTGGTGATCGTCGGCGGCCTCATCACCTGCCTCGCGATCGTCATCTTCCTGATGCCCGCGCTCTACACGATGGTCGCGCGGGAGGGAGATCGCCTCGAGGTTTAAGCCGAGCATCGCGAATCGTGGACAACGACGGCTCCCGGGGCTCTCAAAATTGGTCGCTGCGCCGGGGTAAGCGCAGCCGCAATCGATTAAGCTCCGCCGTGCTCTCATAATCCATCTGGCTCGCCCATTCGCGGACGAGGTTCAGTCCGGCACCTCCGCCTCTTGCCGAAACGGGGCGATCGAATTTCGCTGGGACAGGGTCGAACGGCTTGCCAGGATCGGCCAGGACCAAGCTGAGATCTGAAGTCGTGAGCGAGAGCTCGATCGTGAAAACAGCCTCGTCGTTAAGGCCGCCGTGATCATAGAGGTTCGTGACAAGCTCCTCCACGACAATGGCCAGTCGCGAGGCCTCTGTTTCGGCCATCGCTGCACTCCGGGCGAAGTCCCGCGCGGCGGATACGGCCTGGTGCACTGCCCGCCGTCCCGAAAGGCTCAGTCGTAACGGGGCCGGAATTGATTCGCGCGGTTCCACGACCTCGGATATGACATGATCACGAAGCAGCCGGGAGACGGGCGATGGTTCGGGCGTCGCTTTTGCTGGTTTCATCGATCGCGTTGATCGCCTCTTCGGCGTCCGCCGAAATTGCGAGGATCAAGGCGGCCAGCGGGCCGGCGATCGTCGAACGAGGCGCGGCCCGCCTCCCCGCAGCCACGGGCCAGTCGCTGCTTGCCGGGGACTGGCTCGTTACCGGCAAGGACGGCCGCATCAGCCTTAGCTTCATCGACAACACGAGGTTTGCAGTCGGGCCGAACAGCCGCGTTGCCGTCAGCAAGTTCGAGTATGACCGGACCCGGCAGCAGGGCTCGTTCGTCACCCAGGTCGACCGCGGGTCGCTCGCGGTCGTGTCGGGGAAGATCGCCAAGTCGGGCCGCGATGCGATGCAGGTTCGGACTCCCAATTCGCTCCTTGGAGTGCGCGGCACCCGCTTCATCGTCGAGGTACCGAAATGAGCGCGCGGACTTTCGCGATCTCCATATTCGTCCTTCTCGCCGGCTGCGCTCACTCGTCCCTGGTACTGCTTCCCGACGAAGACGGCGGACATGGCCAGGTTGCGATCCTCGAATCCGCCGGGAAGGCCAACGACACAATCGTCGGTGAAGCGAACAGCCGCACGGCGCTGGGCGGTTCGAAGCCCGCGGTTCGTCCGTTGGGCGCCAATGGCCTCAAGCCGGCTGAAGCGTCGCTCGTGAGTGAGCTTCCGCCGCCGGCGAAGAGCTTCACGCTCTATTTTCTCCAGGGCACGACCGAGATGACCCCGGAATCCATGCCCGTGCTCGAGGAGCTGCGGTCGGAGATTGCGAAGAGGCCCGGCGCGGAAGTTCAGGTCACCGGACATACCGATACGGTCGGAAGCGATGCCGATAATGACGCGCTGTCCCAGAACCGGGCCGAGGAGATCCTGAACCTGCTTGCAAGCAAGGGTTTCGACCGGTCGATCATGAGCGCGGTCGGCCGTGGGGAGCGCGAGCTCAAAGATCCCACAGCCGACAATGTCAGCGATCCGGTCAACCGGCGCGTGGAAGTGATCGTCCGCTAGCCGGTTTCCGCGCCGGGGCCGAGGTAGTGGAGCACCATCACCGTCAGATCGTCCGTCGGCTCGATTCCGCCTTCGAACGCGCGCACGGCGTCACGGAGACCCTCGCACATTTCGCTCGCGCTTCCCCCGTTGCGAGCTGCCTCCACGAGCACTTGCTGTCGTCCATAAATCGCGCCGTCGCGGTCCTGCGCCTCGGTGAGTCCGTCCGTGACCAGGATCAGGGCATCGCCGGGAGCCAGCTTCAGCGGTTCGACCGGATAGGAATATTCGACCAGGCCCAGTGGAGGACCTCCCTCCAGCCGGTGGCTCTCGACCGCGCCTCCTGCGGTCAATGTGATCGGATCTTCATGCCCTGCGCAGACCATCGAGACGGCTCCGGTGCGAAGGTCGATGATGCCGATATCCATCGTCACCGTCAGGGCTTCGCCGCCGCCGCGAAGCAGTTCCTCGTTCACGCTCACGACTGCGGCGCCGAGGTCTGCATTTTCCCTGTTCATGACGAACGAGGTCAGCGCCTTCGACATAGCCATGAAGAGAGCCGCCGGAACCCCTTTGCCCGTGACGTCCCCGATCATGAAGCCGATCCTGTCATTATCGAGGCGCGCGAGGTCGAACAGGTCGCCGCCGACGGAGCGAGCCGGTTCGAGCAAGGCATCAGCATCCAGGCGCGGATCAACCTTGGCCAGCGACGTCCGTTTCGGGACCATGCTCATCTGGATTTCGCGCGCCGCCTGAAGCTCGCCTTCGGTCTTGGCCGCGGCCATCTGTTCCTGGAGCAGGGCCTCGCGAAGTCTTTCCCGTTCGCGGCGAGAATCGACGAAGAGGCCGACGACCACGCCCGCAAGCGTCGCTCCCCCGACCTCGAGCGGACGCATCGCATCGAGCAGAAGCGAGAGGCGATCGAATGCGAACCAGCTTGCGATCGGCAATCCGACGAATGCCGCTGCGAGCGCGATCCTCGCTATCCTCGCGCGAGACGCAGCGGCCAGCGCCAGCAGCGCCATGACCGCGGCCAGCGCCCACTCGAGCGGCGCTGCCCAGGGCGGCCGGGCGAGCCAGCCGCCGCCGAGGAGCGTGTCGACCGCCTCGGCCTGAACGACGGCTCCGTAATTCTCTCCGGCGAGGGGCGTTGAGACGATATCCGACGTCCCTTCGGCCGCGAGTCCGATCAGGACGATCTTGCCTCGGAAATAATCGCGGGGGACCGCGCCGCCGAGGACTGCCGCTGCTGAAACGATATTTCCATTCGGGAAATTCCCGAACCGGAAGTGCATCCGTCCCCTCGCATCGATCGGGATCCTGCGGCCCGAAAGCTCCACGCTGTCGGGCGAAAGCTGCACCTTTTGCGCATCAAGCCCGATCCGCGCGAGCTCCAGCGCAAATCCCGGCATCGGCCGCCCCGCCACCCGCATGACCAGTGGGACCGAGCGGACCGTACCGTCGGGATCGGGCTGGCCGTTGATCAATCCGTGGCCGAGGGCAACGTCCTCCAGTTCCGGAATTGCGGTGATTGCGGCCGGCCATTGGTCGACGCGCGGCGGCAGAGCGCCAGTCATTTGCGCATCGACGGCCAAGGACTTCCCGTCGCGCACGCCCTCGGCAGCGCCAGCCCGGGCAATGACGACCGGCGATTGGCCGATTACCTGGCCGAACACCTGGTCCATCGAAGGCAGCGCCGACACCTCGCTCGACGCCGAGGGACTGAGCTCGGGGTATAGCTTGGCGAAGAGGTCGGGCTTCAGCCGGTCGGGCTCGGGGAACAGGACATCGTAGCCGATGACCTTCGCGCCCTGGCGGGCGATGTCTTCCGTCAACCGGGCGAGATAATAACGCGACCACGGCCAGGGACCGACGAAATCGAGGCTCTTGCCGTCGATCAGGACGACCCGGACATTCAGCGCAGCGATCGCGCGGGGACTGAGCCGCTGCCAGCTGTCGAACAGCATTCGGCGCGTCGGCTCGCCGGTCGCGAGCGACAAAAGCATGCCGAAGGCCACCATGAACGCCCAGGCGGGCCAGACCCAGCCGCGGGGTCCGCCGGGCCTAAAGGGCGACTTCGAGCCCGTCATAGGCGCACAGCACCTCGAGCGGCACCTCGTTGCGGGTCAGCTTCTCGTAGCGGATGCTGTCCTCGTGCATACGCTGGATTTCCTCATCGCCGTGAAGCGGGTCATGATGAAACAGCGCCAGCCGCTTCGCTCCCGCCTGGTGGCAAAGGTCGATTGCGACGACGTTACTGGAATGCCCCCAATCCTCCTTCGTCGAGCTGGTGGCCGCCAGCGAATACATGGTGTCGCAGATGACGAGGTCGGCTTCGCGGAAGAAGAAGGTGAAGGCGTCCTCCCTCTCCATATTGTCGATGCGGTGCTCGCTGTCGGTGCTGTAGACGATCCGCCGCCCTGAGGCGTCGATGAAGCGATAGCCGAAGCTTGCATGCGGATGATCCTGCAGCATCGTCGTCACTCGAAGCCCGTCGACTTCGATTTCCTCACCCGGCTCCATCGTCACGAAGCTGATCTTCGCTCCCCAGGACTCGAAAGGCGTCGGATAGGACATTTCCTCCTGCTGGCGTCGAAGCGCCTCCTGCGCGTCGGAATGGCAGGTGTGGATAACGATCGTCGATTTGTCGTCGAGCGCGGGAAGGAAGGACGGGAACCCCATGATGTGGTCCCAGTGCATGTGGGACAGGAAGAAGTTGAATTTCCCCGCTCGGCCGCGCCTCCCTAGCCTCACGGCGTCGCGGGCGAAATGCTGCAAACCGCTGCCCATGTCGCAGATGAAGAAGGCGTCGTCGCCGCAATCGATCTCGACGCAGCTGGTCGCGCCGCCATAGGTGGCGGCCGCCGCGAAATCGAGCTCCTCGTTGATGAAGCGGTTGGCGTCCTCATAGCTCGTGATGGACTCGCCGCGCGCGACGACGAGCGCGTTCGCAATCTTGGCCCGGATTTCGCGCGCGGTCGCCGCGACCGGCAGCGTGCCGCGCGTTCCCCAGAACCGGACGACCGTCAATCGCGCGTCCGATCGTCGGCCCGCATCGGATCGTCGACAGCGAAGAGGCGGTCGTAGCGGCTGATCGCGAGGATCTCGCGCATCAGGTCATTGGGATTTGCGAGGCGGATCGAAACGCCCGCGGCGATTCCCTCCTGCTTGGCGACGGTTAGCGCCCTCAACCCTCGTGAAGACATGTAGTCGATCCCGGAAAGATCGATGACCAACGTTCCTAGCGCCCCGCTCGACGCCCGTTCGATCCCCTCTCTCAGATGAGCGCCGAACTCCTCCCAGCTCGCTTCGTCGACTCGTCCGACGGGAGCGACCACCAACGCCTCACCTAGCGAAACGTACGAGACGTCCATGATCGCGGCCCCCCGATTTGGCCCGGAACGCGGATGATAGATTGAGGGCGGACACTGATGCAACGAAAAGAGCCCCGGGAGCGTCAGCTTCCGGGGGCTCACGAATTCACTAGGACCTAAGCTCAGGCTTTCTCGGCCTCTGCCTCGATGGTCGGCTGCGATCCGCCGACGCTGATCTTCCTTGGCTTCATCGCCTCAGGGATCTCGCGGACCAGCTCGATCGAGAGCAGACCGTCCTTGAGGTCCGCGCCCTTGACCTGGATGTGGTCGGCAAGCGCGAAGCGCCGCTCGAACGAGCGGTTGGCGATCCCGCGATAGATGAAGTCGCCTTCCTTCTGGTCCGTCTCATCGGACTTGCGGCCGGTGACGAGCAGCACGTTCTGCTGCGCCGTGATGTCGATCTCGTCCGGCTTGAACCCGGCGACGGCAAGCTGGATCGAATAATCGTTCTCGCCCCTCTTGATCAGATCGAAAGGCGGGTAATTCTCCTGGGACTGCCCGAGATTCGAATTCTCGAGCATGTCGAACAGCCGGTCGAAGCCGACGGTGGAACGCCGATAAGGCGCAAAGTCGAAAGCACTACGCATGGTTGAATGTCCTCCAATGTGAGCGACTGGCGGGGCGGACATGTGCGTGTAGGGAGCATGGCCGCCCCGTCGCGGGCCCGGTTGGCGCCCGCAAGGCATGATTTGGAACGGCCGTTCCGACTTTCAAGACTGTGGAAAACACCTAATCGCGCGATTGGCACGCTTCGAATCCGCGCCTTATACCCTCTCACAAATGTCCGACCTGTTTTCGTCTTCCGCCAATCCTTCGTCCGACAATTACGACGCATCCGCGATCGAGGTGCTCGAGGGCCTCGAGCCCGTCCGCCGCCGCCCGGGCATGTACATCGGCGGGACCGACGCCCGCGCGCTCCACCACCTCGCCGCGGAGGTCATCGACAATTCGATGGACGAGGCCGTCGCGGGCTTCGCCAGCCGCATCGAGGTCACCCTCGGCCAGGGCAACCGCCTGACGGTCAGCGACAACGGCCGCGGAATCCCGGTCGACCCGCACCCCAAATATCCCGGCAAGTCGGCGCTCGAGGTCATCATGACCACGCTCCACTCGGGCGGGAAGTTCGATGGCAAGGCGTACAGCACCTCGGGCGGCCTCCACGGCGTCGGGGTTAGCGTCGTCAACGCCCTCTCGACCGAGACGATCGTCGAGGTCGCTCGCGACAAGCTCCTTTACCGCCAGACCTTCTCCCGCGGGCTCCCCACCTCGAAGCTCGATCAGGTAGGCGCCGCTCCCAACCGCCGCGGCACCACCACCGGCTTCATCCCCGACCCCGAGATCTTCGGCGCCGACGCCCAGTTCAGTCCCGAGCGCCTCTACAAGCTCGCCCGCTCCAAGGCTTACCTCTTCGCCGGAGTCGAAATCCGCTGGCGCTGCGACCCCGCGCTCACCTCCGCCGAAGTCCCCGAATCCGCCGTCTTCCACTTCCCCGGCGGCCTCGCCGACAACCTCCGCGAGCAACTCGGCGACCGCCCGACCGTCACCAACGAGCCCTTCACCGGCCGCCAGGACTTCCCCGACGGCCAAGGGAGCGCCGAATGGGCCGTCGCCTGGCCGCTCTATTCCGAGGGCAGCGAAAGCTATTACTGCAACACCATCCCCACGCCCGACGGCGGAACCCACGAAGCGGGCCTCCGAGCCGCGCTCAGCAAGGGCATCCGCAGCTTCGGCGAGCTGGTCGGGAACAAGAAGGCGAAGGACATCACGCCCGACGACGTCTTCAACGGCGTCGAGCTGATGCTCAGCGTCTTCATCCGCAACCCGCATTTCCAGAGCCAGACCAAGGACCGCCTCACCAGCCTCGAGGCCGCGCGCTTCGTCGAGGCGGCCGTCCGCGACCATTTCGACCATTATCTCGCCGACAATATGGACCGCGGCCGCGCCCTTCTGGGCTCGATCATGGAGCGGATGGACGAACGCCTCCGCCGCCGCGCCGAGCGGGAAGTTCAACGCAAAACGGCGACTTCCGCGAGGAAGCTCCGCCTCCCCGGCAAGCTCACCGACTGCGCCAACGACGATGCCGCCGGCACGGAGCTCTTCATCGTCGAGGGCGACAGCGCCGGCGGCTCAGCCAAGCAGGCGCGCAACCGCAAGACGCAGGCGATCCTCCCCATCCGCGGCAAGATCCTCAATGTCGCATCCGCCACAGCCGACAAGATCCGCGCCAACCAGGAGATCGCCGACCTCAATCTCGCGCTCGGCTGCGGCACCCGCGACAAGTTCAGCGAAGAGGCGCTCCGCTACGAGCGCATCGTCATCATGACCGACGCCGACGTCGACGGCGCCCACATCGCGACGCTCCTGATGACCTTCTTCTTCCAGGAAATGCCCGAGCTGGTCCGCCGCGGCCACCTCTTCCTCGCCCAGCCCCCGCTCTACCGCCTCACCGCCGGCGCCAAGACCCTCTACGCCAGGGACGACGCCCACCGCGCCGAGCTCGAAGCCACCGAATTCAAGGGCAAGAAGGTCGAGGTCAGCCGCTTCAAGGGCCTCGGCGAAATGAACCCGAACCAGCTGAAAGAGACGACCATGGACCCGGCCACGCGGTCGATGCTGAAGGTGACGCTGCCCGGCGCCTATGAAGACCGCCAGCCGATCAAGGACTTGGTCGAGCGCCTGATGGGCCGCGACCCGGCGCCGCGCTTCGAGTTCATCCAGAGCCGCGCATCAGCGGTCGATGAGGAAGAGATCGACGCTTAGTTCGTCAACCCCGCGAAAGCGGGGACCCAGCCTACCCTTCGATAAGCTTCGTGATTATTGATTCTGGGCTAGTTGGCCGCCGCGGTCCGGACGTCGTCATGGAACGGCGGACCTGAGAGGGGGATACCATGTCGAACCCATGGCAGAAGGCGGTCAGCGTCACCTTGAGCGCAGTCGATCCGGTCTCGAAGACAGGCGTCTATCAGCTTCAGCCGGTCGGGCCCGATCCAATCCCTGTCGGCCCGGACGGATCGCTGGTTTTCGACAACGACCGCCACAACGGTTTCAATATCGACTTCGTCCTGACCGACCAGACGGGCCAGAACTACGCCTTCCCTCCGAACAACAAGAAGCAGCAGGCAGTCTCATCGCAAATGGGTCCGACCAACGCCTGCCCGCCGCAGGGAATCTTGGAGGTCTTCAGTCCCATGAACGTAAGCGGGCCGAACAACAGCATCCTCAGCGTGCACAACCCGAACCAGGGGAATGTCGTCGGAACCTTCAGCTACGTTTTGTGGCTGACCAACGACAACGGCTCCAACTACATCAAGCTCGACCCTGGCGGGACCAATAACAATGGAATGACGAGCTAGGACGCCTTCTTCTTCGATGGCGATTGCCAGCTCACCACTGACCAGTGGACCCGCCACATGCCGTCACGGTCGCGGCGGAAGCATTGGGCATCGAACTAGCGCAATGCCGGCGCTATCCGCAATTGAGGGCACAACTTTCACAACTTCCGCGCCGTTTTCGTTGCATGTCACTGACGGACAGTGCCCCTCAGTGCGCCGCGGAAGCCGGTGTCACGCTCCTCGCGGTTTGTTCGCAGAGCAAACGTTCCGGCGCGATCCTGTCGATCACCCTTGGCATCCTCCTGCGTTCGATCGGCTTCCAGCCGGGGCCCATCTTGAATAGGCCGCGCGCGGTCTCGAGCTGCGTCTCGGCAATATTGGCCTGGAGGTCGAGCCCGGTTCGCAGCCGCTCGGCCGCCGCAAGCTGGAAGTTTATGGTCGCCGGGTCGCTCGGGCCGCCGAGCCTTCCCGTGGTCGCATCGGCGAAATTGGTCAGCATCGATTCCTGGGCGATGCGAACGTCCTCGAACGAGTTGGACATGAAGGCATATTGGGCGAGCTCGCCCCGCTCGAAATGATCTGCCACCTGCGTCGACATGGCCGATTGCCAGGCCGTAGACCGCCATGGCCGCGGAACGAACGGCGGTTGCGTGTCGTGGAGCTTCCCGACCGCTCGGCTGTCATGCCGCAGGATCGCGGATTCGAGAGCGTCGACGAACAAGGGCGCGCACCGCGCGAGCCCCATGACCTCCTCGGAATAGTCGAGCTGCGTGTTGAGCTCGAGGTCGATGCTGTTCTTCGCCGCCGCGACCTTCTCGCGCCACTGCCGATCTTCGATCAGCTGCTGACCGCCAAGAGCGATGAGCACGCCGAGCACGATGACTCCCACTTCGCCGGCGAACTCGCGCCAGCCGTGAAGCGGCTTTGGAAGTTTAATGTGCATCGGCTGCTGGCCCCCCAGTGGATGCAGGCTAACAGGGTGGCCGCCGCCGGTCGAGCGACCGAACGCTTCGGCGCGGTTCGACACGATGTCGAAACATCAAAGCCGCTCATCGAAACCTGCGTGATCCGCCGCACCCGCTTGGGACAGACGAAGAGCCGACATCATGCAAACGGCTCTTTTCCTCGCCGCGTCCCTCGCCGCGTCCAGCTTCTGGACGGCGAGCGATCCGTTCGTCGGCAAGTGGAGGCTCGACGTTTCGCGCAGCACGATCGTCGACCGGATGCGGGTCGAACAATTGGGCCCGAACAGGTTCGGCTTCAGCTTCGAAGGCGCGCCGACGGAGACGATCGTGGCGGACGGGACCGACCAGCCCGGCCTTCCCGGAACCACCCTCTCGGTAAAGGCTCCGGACGATCGCACGCTGAAGGTCGTCCGCAAGCAGGACGGCCGCATCGTAGTCTCTGCCGACTGGAAGCTCTCCGCGGACGGCCGTACGCTCGGCGACGCCTTCACCAGCCTGCAGGACGACGGCTCCATCGTGACCGTCGACTATCTGTACCGGCGCCTTTCGGGTGCCTCCGGCTTTGCCGGCACCTGGGAAAGCACCACCAGGCCCGTCGGGTTGAAGCTCGAGCTCGCGATCCAGCCCTACGGCAGCAAGGGCCTGTCGTTCACGAGCCCGGGCTCCGACAAGAAGGTCACGTTTGACGGACAGGAACATGCGATTCCCGGGAGTGGCGTGACCCTGTCCGGCCGACGCCGCGGGCCTCATGCGATGAAATATACGGAAAAGACCCGCGGCAAGGTCGCGCATGTGCGGGTATTCGCGCTGTCGCGGGACGGCCGGACCCTCACCGAAACGCTCCGAACCCCCGGCCAGTCGACCCCCGACCGCTTCGTGTTCGATCGCGAATAGATCCGGCGCGCACTACTGCATTACTGTATTGCGTCACCAAGACGTATGTGCGACACTCGATCCCGTCTTCATCGTGCTACATTTTGACCCTTGGTGCAGGTGAGGAGATCGTTGTGAATCATCCCATCGTCGTCGATGTCTTCGCCTTCCAGGAGGCGCTGTTGCTGGAAGCAGTCTTCGCGATTGCGATCCTCGCCATGATCTGGGCGGGGTTCCGGCGATGGCTTCAGCACAAGGAGAAAATGGGCCGGCTGATCGCGGAGGAGACGGCTGAACGCGCCGCCCAATATGGCGCGGCCATGGAGCGCGTCGAAGCACGATTGAAAGCGATCGAGCAGAGCGTGCAAGGCGGCGCCCAAACAGCCCCGCAGATCGACCAGGTCCATACGGGGCCGCTTCCCGAACCGACCCTGAGACGCGACGACGCCTAAGCTTTTGTCCGATCACGGCAGCGTCAAAGGCCTGCGCCAATTCCTCGATGAAGAGCAGCAGCGCGCCTGGCTCGAGGGCGATGCCGAGCTTCCCGACACCGACGAGCGCTCCGAATCCCTCGAACACCGCTTCAAATATGTCGCCCGCTTCGAGAAACTGCTCCGCCGTCCGCAAGCACCGGACGTCCTCGATATCCTCCGCCTCTACGGCGAGACCTGCATTCCCGTCCCGCGCCGGACCGAGCGCTATTACTGGTCGGCTTCCTGCCTGCCATCGACCAACGACAAGCCGCTCGTGCGCGTCAATGCGAGCTGGATGGAGCTGTTCACGCTTCTGCCTGAGCGAAACGCACTCCGCGCCCGAATCATCACGCATCTCTCCGATTTCACCACCGACGGATCACCCGAGCCCGACCACATCGATCAGGCTTTCCTCGAAAGCTGCGTCGAGCGTCCCGAGGATGTCAGCCACACCCTCTGGCGCCGGCCGCAGATCCTCATCGTCAAGGTCAGCGGCGCCGCCTCGATTCGCAAGTTCCTCGAGCATCCCCGCGCGCTCCGCGCCATCCGCAATTTCAACCTCACCCACATGAACCGCGGCCGCAACGCCTATCAGGCGAGCCACTGCTACAGCGTCGCGGACGTCATGCTGGGCGAATGAACCCGCCGCCTAGGGCGACTGCTCCCGCCGGAACGCGTCGGCGCTCAAGCGGTCGAGCAGGTCGAACTTGCCCGGCAGTCCGGCCAGTTCGGCGCTGTCGACGCTGAAAGCTCCCTTGTAGGGCCGGTCGACGATCAGGATGAACAGGAAGATGAGGCCGAGCGCGAGCGAGATTCCGGAGATCATCATGACGTTGGTCCGCGTCGGCCGGAACGTCGCTGCGTAGGAGACGATCAGGACCGACCCGACCAGCCCGACGATCCACAAGATCATCGGCATCCCCGACGTGCTGTGGATCAGGCGATCGCGCCGCAAAGCGACGAGGTCGTTCAAATTCTCGAACGCCTGCCCATAGATGGTGGCATCCCGCTCGTCCCTGGGGCGGAGCTGGCCGAGCCCATGAAACAGCCTGAACAAGGCAATCTCGGTGCGCGGGCTCGGCTTTCCTTGCGCGAGGAGCGGCCATTCGTCGCTTACGATGCTCGCGACATAGGCCTTGAGCGCCTGGCGCTGCGGCTGCGTCTCCGGCCCATAGGTGTTAAGGTCGCGGTAAAGCTCCGCCGCTGTCGCCGCCTCACGGTGAACGCCGTCCTGCGCGTCTGAAAAGTCCTGCCACACCTGGACACCGGCAAAGGCGATCAGGATGCCGATATAGGCGGCGACCACCTGCATCAGGCTGACCGCATGCTCGCGGTCGTCCTCGGTCGATTGCAGGCGGAGTGCCTTGCGCAGCCCGAAGCTGCTGAGCAGGCCGACCGTCAGCGATGTTCCGAGGATCAGGGCCGTCGCCGCCCAGATCGGAAGACTGTAGAAGAAATCGACCATCAACCCCGGCCCCCGCAACGCTCGTGGCACAGGCATGAACGCGCGCTACGGTTGTTCCACGCGGCTCGGCCTTTGTCGATTACGAAGCGCCCGCCGCCCTGGGCAGCGGACGCCTCGTTCGAAGATCAGCGGAGGTTAGTGCGGCTGATTGGCGCAGGCGACGTCATATTGCGACACCGACGCCGTGTTACGCGAGTTCTGCGGGGCCGAGCCGGCATAGTTCTGGCCCGCCTTGCTGCTGTCGCCAATGAACGGCGATCCGCCGCCCGGAGCGGTTCCGGAATTGCCCGGAGGCGATCCGGTGGTCTCGCACGACTGCATCGGCTGGCCGGTCGCGTGCTGAGGCGCGTTCATGTGATTGTATCCGCCGCCGTTGCCGGTTGGCGATTTCGGGGTCGCCGGAGCGATGGAGTTGACGCCGTGGTTCATCGCGCCGCCGCCGCCGCTCGGCGGAGCGGCCATTGCCGGTGGAACGGCAAAGGCTCCGGCCGCCATAAGGAGGCTCAGGTTCCGTTTCATGTCGGGTCCTTTTGTTGCTGCGGCATCCCTGCCGCCGAACAGGACCGCCCGGCGTGCCACAAGGTCGAGCGCCAAACGCGCGCTCTACGCCATCAACGGGAGCGTGCGAACGCCGTTCCTCCCCCCATCCCACGTCAAGCAAGCTTTGGCGTGCCGCGGAGCCCATAAGCGGTCGACACCACGCTTCCTAAGCGGGTTTCACTCCTTCGAAGGTCATGGTGGAGAGCGCGAGAAGGCCTTCGGGCATCCGGCCGACATTCTCGAGACCGCAGAGGTGGTCATCCTTGCTCACATTGATGGGGAACTCTTCGATCTGCGTGAACCCCGCCCGCTGCAGCACATCTTCAAGCGATTGCCGGTCGTAGACGAACTGATGGCCCCACGCGCGATAATAGTCGTTCAAAATGGCGGCCGGGACTTTCAGGGGAGCGTCGCTCAGGAACTCCGCATAGTGATAATCGGCGTATCGAAGATGTTCGGCGGTGGGTCTCACCAACAAGTCCAGCAGGAATTCGAGTGGCGGTGTCGAAATCCTGATCCTCCCGCCTGGCTTGAGGATTCGGTGACACTCCACGAGCATGTTGAGCGCTCCGCGTACCGGAACATGCTCGATCATATGTTCCGAGAAGACGTAGTCGAAGGAATTGCTGTCGATCGGGAATGCCTCGGTTGCGTCGAGGTAGAGCACCCCTTTCGGAGGCCCCCAGCCATATTCCGTGTTTAGCCAGCCGCTGAGCGGGTGATCCTGGCAACCAATGTGCAGCTTTGCAGGCCGATGCTCCGCCAGATGGGCACGGACAAGTCGCCGTTTGAAAGGCCCGGAGCGGCGGACATGATCTCTGATCGACCCATAAGTGCGGCTGGCAAGACCGTAGCCCGGAACTCGCCTCGCTAAGTCTCGGCCGCGCATAAGAGGACAATAGCCGAGTTACCGCGCCCGCCGCCATACAAGCGCTCGCGAACACCGGCGTTCCGCTCCGAGCGCGATGAGGACGCCGAGCACGAGGATGCCTACTTCGCCGGCGAACTCACGCCAGCCGTGAAGCGGTTTAGGCACGTGGACTTGCATATATATCGGCCGACTTGCGGCCTACCGCCGGCTCTGACACGTTCCTCGAAACAGCCGGGGGCCGCTGTGGACAGGTTCAGCTTCTTCTTTGCTTTCTACGGACTGATCCTCGGCCTTGCCGTGGCCGAGTTGCTCGGTGGCTTTGCCGGAATCGTCCGCGCCCATGCGCTGAAGAAGCTGGAGGCGCAGACCGCGCTTGTCGCCCTCCTCACCTTTGTCCTGATCTGTGCCACGTGGGTCGACACCTTCACCATGGATCGGGCGATCACGCTCAACTTCGGCGACCTATGGGCTCCGATCCTTGTCGCGACCTTCTACTATCTCGCCGCCTCGGTGATATTCCCGCGCGATCCGCGCCAGTTTTCCCACCTCAGAGCCTATTTCGCCGCGCGCCGGAAATTCATCATCGGAATGTTGTTCGCGGCCGAGCTCGTCGACCTTTACGTGAACAGGGCTTACTTGACCGCCCGATATTATCACGACCCCGGTGCATTCTGGGGTTGGAACGTCCCCTACAATATCGTCATCAAGGGCGTGTTCCTGGCCTTGTTCGTAGTGCGCGGCCGGAGGGCCACCATCGCCTTGCTCATCGCCCAAATCCTTATCTTCCTGGTCCCTTATTGGCACTGGGGAGCGATCGACCGCATCGCGATGCGGCTGTTCGGCTATTGATCAACGAATGACTGCAAAGAGTCGAAAGGCGGCTCTCCGCTAATGAGGAATGGGTCGAAAGCAGTCATAAACAACTTTCCTACAGACCCCATTCTGTGATCCATATAGGTTCATGGAAAGCCACAACAACCAACCGAAATCCGCCCTCCCCGCCACTCAACCCGACGCCATCGACGCCGCCGTCGATCTCGTCCTCGCCAATCCCGACGCCCTGGCTGAGGTCGTCAGCCGCGCCTGCCCCGAAGGCAGGCGCTCCGACGGCTGGACTCCATTTGCGCGCAAGCTTTTCCTTCACGTGCTCGCCAATACCGGCCTTGTCCGCATCGCGTGCGACTATACCGGCCTCTCGCGCCAGTCGGCCTATGCGCTGCGCGCCCGCGATCCCCTCTTTGCCGCCGGTTGGGATGCCGCGGCCGAGATCGCGCGCCAGCCGCTCGCCGACGCGCTTTACGAAAGGGCGATGGACGGCGTGACCGAGACCATCAGCCGCAACGGCGAAGTGGTCGCGGAGCGCCATCGTCACGACCTTCGCTGCTCGATCGCCGTGCTCAACCGCCTCGACAAACGCGCCGACCGCGCGCGGGAAAAAGGGTCACAGCATCTCGCGCTCGTCCGCCACTGGGATGCGTGGCTGGACCTCGTCGGCGACGGAGAGGACGATGCCGCCCGGCGGCTGCTCGCGACCGGCCGCCTGCACACCCCGGAAGAATGTCAACCATGTCAACTTCCGGATAGCGAGTTTCCGAAAGTAGAGCGCGACCTTTCGGGCCGCTGCTGGCGCGAGGACGGCGAGTGGCTGACCGATTTCGCGCCGCCCCCGGGCTTCACCGGCTACCAGTCCGGCCACTGGACCGACCCCGGCTACCAGCGTGAATGCACGGAAGAGGAGGCCGATCTTCTCGACGCCAATGAGGAGGCGTCCGAGGCGGAGATGCGCGCCGAGGAGGAAGCCGAGCGCGATGGCTGGTTCGCGACGTTGCGCGAGCAAATAGCCGACGAACCCCGTCCGGCAAACGGTCCATTTGTCGAAGCCGAGCAGTCGCTCTAAGCTCGCCGCGTTCGGGCGAAAGCGGGGGCTGGGCCGGGAATGATCTTCTTCCACATACTGAAGTCGCTCGACGAGCTTCTCTACGAGCTGATGACCTGGCTCGTCTTCTATCCCGTCACCTTGTGGCGCTCCGTCCGCCATCCGCTGCAGACCATGGATTATGCGCGGAGCGAGCTCAGGAAACAGGGCCGCGACCAGTTCCGTTCGACGCTTCGCCCGCCGATCTATTTGCTCGTGACCCTCGTGCTCGCCCATATCGTCGAGCTCCAGGCCGTCGGCGACAGCAAGCTGATCGGAAGCCATGTCGGCCTTGCCGATTACATCAACGACGACACGACGCTGATCATCTTCCGGATTATCGGCTTCGCGCTCTTCCCGGTGGTGATGGCGACGATCGAGACCCATCTGCTCGGTGAACCGGTCAACCGCACCACGCTCCAGAAGCCCTTCTACGCACAATGCTTCCTCGCCGCGCCCTTCGCCTTGGCACTCAGCCTCGCTTCGACCGCGATCCGCTACAGCAACGCAGACCTACAGACGGTTGGGGTTGCCACAGTCTTCGTTGCGAGCATCCTCTTTGTCTGGGCGGAGGCGACTTGGCTCGCGCGTTCAACCCCCGCGAGCGGCGCCCGCGCGTTCGCCAACGCCATCGGCGGCTTTGCCGGCTGCACGTTGATTCTCACAGGTCTCGCCTTGCTGATTGGCGGAGAGTAGCTCGGCGCTCGCTAAGGGCCGATCGAATAAGGCTCCGCGTTGTCGTAGGCATTGACCAGGGAGATCGGCCCCCGCGCGATCGTCTTGAAGTGCATGTCGCCCATCATCCACGCGCCGACGAATCCGCACAGGAACCAGACGAAGACCGCAAATACGACAAAAGCTTTCATCGCGACCTCCCTCCGCAATGTCAGCCAATCATCGGAAGAATATCAGAAATTTGCCGTCATCGCATCAGCGCGCTTCCTGGGGCTCGATACTGCCGAGCGGGAGCCCGCGGGCGACGCAGAACTTCAACGTTCCCGAAGTCGCAGACGTCGCCACCGGGCCGGACGGCACGAACCCCATCTGGTCGATGCGCGTGATGATCTGGTTGCCCACGATCCTCATGAGGTCGAAGTGTCCGCGCAGCTCCTGCACCTCTTCGCTCAAATGCGCGCGCGTCGCCGGGTCGAACGCCATCGGTTGGGCAAGGACGACAAGGCGCGATTCGAGTTGGTCGGTCATGCGGTTGTTTTCGCGCATGATCTCGACCTGCGCATAATGGTAGCCGAGGTCGCTCCTGAGGTCCTTGCCGAGGTGCGAGGCCACGCCTTCGTCGCGGACCGCGCTCCATTGGTTGTCGGACCAGGCCCGGGTCGGCGCCCGGATGACGAACTGACGCTCGAACTCGTCGCTGTAGACGGGCACGGGCTTGGGCGGCTGGGCGGCGATCTCCGCCGACAGCAGCTGCAGCTGGTGGTCGATGCAGGGCGCGGCGACCACGAGCTCCGCGGTTGCCCGATAATGGTCGCCGACCTCCCGGCGCAAAGTGTCGGTCGCCTCGCGGACCTGGGCCCGCCAACTCAGTTCCTCGACCAGCTGCTGGGCGCCAAGCGCGATGAGAACGCCGAGCACGATGATGCCCACCTCGCCGGCGAACTCGCGCCAGCCGTGAAGCGGCTTTGGAAGTTGGAAACGCACCTGACTGTCCCCCCGCCGGAGAGACTAAACGGCGTCAGTGAAAATGCCAGCGCGGTTATTTGTCGCCGACCGCTTCGTCCTTCGCCGTCAGGTAATTGGGCGCCACCACCTTTGGCGCCTTGGTCGTCGGCTTCGTCGGCTGGAGAAGTTTCAGGTTGAATTTCTCCCGGAACTGGCAGCCAAACTGCGTGCCCTTGGTCCAGCGGACCTCGGCGTCGATCAGCCCGCCCGCGGCGAAGTCGAGCTGGACCTGCGCACCGACGGGCATCTCCTCACGGCATTCGACGAGAGCGCCGCCGCTGGAGATGTTCCTGAGGCGTGCGCCGATCACCCGGCCGCCATGGTGCAGCAGCGTCGCCCGGATGATCCGGATGCGCGGCTCGCGCGGCGTCAGGTGCGCGTCGGGACGGACGATCGCGCCCTTCGATGCCAGCTCCCGTGCCTCCTCGTCCGGCATCGGCTTGCCGAAGATGTATCCCTGGATGAGCGAGCAGCCGAGGTCCCGAACGAGCTGCAATTCGTCCTGCGTCTCCACGCCCTCTGCAGTGGTCTGCATCTTGAGGTCGGACGCGAGGCCGACCATCGCCCGGATCAGCGCCGCATTGTTATTTTCCGGATCGCAGGCTCCGCGGACGAAGCTCTGGTCGATCTTGATTTTGTCGAAGGGAACGCGCTGCAGGTAGCTGAGACTCGAATAGCCGGTGCCGAAGTCGTCGAGCGCGAGCTTGACGCCGATCTTCTTCAGGCTGGCGATCATCTCGTGGACGTGTTCGTCGTTGCTGAGGAACACGCCCTCGGTGATCTCGAGCTCGAGCCGGTGCGCGGCAAGTGCCGTTTCGCCAAGTGCAGCCCTCACGGTCGCGGGAAGCGACGGTGACTTGAACTGTACCGGCGAGAGATTGACTGCGATGGTCACATGCTCGGGCCATTTCGCCGCCTCGGCGCACGCGGTGCGAAGCACCCACTCGCCGATCTCGTTGATGAGTCCGATTTCCTCCGCGAGGGGGATGAACGTCACTGGGCTGATCGATCCGTGCTCGGGGTGGAACCAGCGGATCAATGCCTCGAAGCCGGTCACCGCCTCGCTCGACGCATCGACGCAAGGCTGGAACATGAGCTTCAGCTGGTCCTTCTCGAGCGCAACTCGAAGGTCCGACTCCATCAGCTGCCGTTCGCGCGCTGCCTCGTGCATCTCCGCCGCAAAGAAGCGGTAGCACCCCTTGCCGGCGGCCTTCGCCGCATAAAGCGCAAGGTCCGCGTCGCGCAGCAAATCGTCGGACGTGCGATCGTCGTAGTCCGATGTGACGATCCCGATCGAAGCGCCGATCGAAACGGCGGTGCCGTTGATCGTGTAGGGCCGCGAAAGGCTGTCGATGATCCCCTGCGCGAGCTCCGACAGGTCGTCCTTCGACGAGGTGGACGGAAGAACCACCTCGAACTCGTCGCCGCCGAGGCGCCCGACCTGGCCGAGCTCTCCTATCACTTCTCGCAGGCGCAGCGCGACGAGCCGGAGCAAAGTGTCGCCCGCCGGATGGCCGAGCGTGTCGTTGACCGCCTTGAAGCGGTCGAGGTCGAGCAGGAACACCGAGCAGCGGTGCTTTCGGCGGACTGCACCGACCAGCGCGTCGTCCAGCGCCCGGCGAAGCGCTTCGCGATTGGCGAGGCCGGTCAGCGAATCCTGTTTCGCCAGCCGATCGAGTTCGACTTCCGATTGGCGAACCTTGGTGAGGTCGGAAGCGAAGCCGCGAAACCCGAAAAAGCGGCCGACGTCGTCGTGAACCGGTCGGCCCGTGATCGACCACCAGATCTCGTTCTTCGTTTTCGCTCGGACGATCAGGTCCTGGAAAGCGACGTGAGAAGATAGGTAGAAACCCAAAGTGCGTTCGGATGTCGCGCTTCCGTCGGCAGTCTCCGTGGAGATAAGGTCGGTGAAGGGCCGTCCCAGAAGATCGGCCGGCTCGCGCTTCAGACCGAGGGCCACGCTGTCGCTGATGTAGGCGACCATCCCATCCCTGGTCGTTTCCCAGAACCAGCCCTTTTCGCTGCTCTCGAATTCATTCAGCAGCGCTTCGGCTCGAGCGGAATCCGGGCGCGCTTCTTCCTGGGGCGAATTGGCCCCCGATCTCAACATTCGCCGAATGCTTTCCACCTACACGTCCCCAGGCACGCACAATGTCCCTATGCCCACGTGGTTTATATTCCGTTAGATTTTTTGCGGTGGAGCGAATCTCACGGGACAGTGCTTCGGCAGCCGTTCTAACCGAACAAAAGCTCCTCGCCGGCGCTCATAACAAACAGTTGTTCCTAGGTGATTGTACCTATTTAATTCCGGAGTTGATCCAGGTTAGAATAGGGTCGCTCTCAGTAAGCGCTCGTTTCAGAGGGAGTACTCGGGGGATTTCATGACCGACAAGCCGGAACTTCTCCGGACCCTGTCGTCAGAACCGGCCTTCTCCTTTGGGGAACCGGCGTTTTCCTTTGGATTGATGCAGTTCGAACAGGCCGGTGGTGCCAAGGGCGACGCCGATAAACGGTTCATGCAAACCCTCGATGAGCTCGTCGAAGGATTCAGCGAACAGCTCGCGATCGTCGACGAGGATTGGACGATCATCGCCGTCAACGACTCGTGGAGGCAGACCGTAAGTGCGGGAGGCTATTCAGAGCTGTCGCCGGGGACCAACTACCGCGACTTCTTAAGGACGTTCACCGCAAAAGGGCGTGAAAATGCCGCGGCAGTGCTTGCCGGTATCGACGCGATCGAACGCAACGAAACCAACTCCTACGACCTGACCTATGCGGGCATTGACCGTTGGGAAGGGAGAACGCTCCAGATCCGAATCAACCGCCTGCACATCGACGGCCGCACGCTTGCGACAATCACCCGCCAGGACTTGACCGACGCGGCCGAGCTCCTCCGCCTGCGCAAGGAATTCACGTCCTCGGTCATGCAGAGCCAGGTGGAAGAGCGCCGGCGCCTCGCGCGCGAGCTGCACGATTCGACTGCGCAGCTCCTCACGTCTGTCGGGCTGTTGCTCGCCGCGTTGAAGCGCAAGGCATCGACGCCAGAATCGCTTGGCGTCGTGCGAGAGATGGAGGGGCTGGTCTGCGAAGCCCAGCAGGAGATCCGCTCGATTTCCTACCTTTCCCAACCTGCTGCGCTCCAATCGATGAGCCTGGCCGAAGCGCTCGAAGCGTTGGTTGGGGGGTTCGAACGCCGCACGGGCGTCGCCACCTCGTTCAAGCTTCGCGGCCAAGGGCAACTCTCCGCGGTTGCCGAGGCTTCGCTGTACCGCGTCGCTCAGGAGGCACTGTCGAATGTCCACCGGCATGCGGGTGCCACCCGTGCAAGCGTCTTCCTGTACACCCGCAAATCGATGATCCACCTGGTGATTGCCGACAACGGCGAAGGGATTTCGCTGGACACGCTGGCCGGACGCGGGATTGCGGGCGTTGGCTTAGCCGGAATGCGCTCTCGCCTCGCTGAAATCGGCGGACGCCTCACACTCCGCAGAAGGCTTCCCGGTACAGCGATTTTTGCCAGCGTTCCGGCGACCCCGACCTACGCATGAGTGGTTCTTCGGATTGCAACATTGTCAGCAGGGGCGATGGCGTGCGCTTGAGCCGATACTCCCCTAGCATCGCTCGCGGACGAGGTGGTCGAGGCCTTCCGCGAGGTTCGCGTGCCCCGCGCTGATCATGTCCGCGAGTGAGTTCGCGACGCCGGGCGTCCGATTTGCGTCGAGCAAGATCGGTTCGCCCTCGTGAATGACAAAGTCGAATGAGCCGAAATCAAAGTTCAGCCTGGCGCGCTCCTCTCTAATCTTGGCGGGAACGTCGACGGGTCCGTAGCGAAGCACGCCGGCGCCCTTCGAGATAGGCTCCGCGGTCACGAAGCGGTTGCATCGTTCGCGAGCGCCCGCGAAAACCCAGGTCCGATAGGCAAAGCCGCCTGGCGGGTCCGGCTCGGGAAGGAAGCGCTCGACGACGAGCCCAGGGTTCTTCCAGACCACTTCCGGGACCTCTTCGAGCCGATCGAGAATGCGATATTCGCCGGTCCATCGGCCAACTCCGCTGTGCGCAGCTGGCAAGCCACGCGCCCGAGCGGCTTGGTTGTGCATCAGCTCAGTCTGACCGCCGCAATTGAGGTCGGCTTTGACGATGACCGGGCCCGTCCAATCGTCCTCCGCGGTGACGAGCTGGCTGCTGATCCGACGCTTCGAAATGTCGGTCACTTCGAAATTAATGGTGCCAGCGTAAGCGGATCGGAGCGAGAGATATTCTTCGTCGACAACGGTCGCATCGACGTGAAGCAGCGCAACGTCTGCCCGAACCGGGAGAGGGCCACGCGCCACAACCCAGCTATGTCCGAGCTCTTTCAGCCTCCGCAGCACGCCGCAAAGCAAATAGGGACTGATGATCTCCGAACCGGACGTCGGGTCCCGCCACGCGAACTTGTCATGCTCGTGAATTACGACGACGAGCCTTGCCATCGGCGCCACGCTAGCAACATCCGCTCGTTCGGCAATGGCGACAGGCACCGCGCGATCTGCCAGTCTCGCTCTCAATGAACGGTCGTAGGTTCGACGAGGAACTGAGCGCAACCTTGCCGGCGCGATCGCTCGGCGTGGCGGCTTTCTCGACGATCGTCGAATGGTACGACTTCACGCTCTATCTCTATTTTGCGACGGTATTGAGCCGCGTGTTCTACGGCGGTGGACGCGGCTCGCTGCTGCTCACTCTCGGCGGCTTCGCGATCGCCTATCTGATGCGGCCACTTGGCGCATTGTTCTTCGGGCATATCGGCGACCGGCGGGGACGGCGGAAGATGATGCTGATGTCCGTCGCGATGATGACTGCTGCGATGGTGGTCACTGCCCTTCTTCCAACGAGAGCGGCGATCGGACCTGCGGCGGGCTGGCTGCTGCTCGTCCTGCGCTGCGTCATGGGTTTCTCCGTCGGTGGCGAATATACGGGCGTTGTCGCCTATCTCCTCGAAGGTTCGCGGCCCGGGCGGCGCGGGCTCATCACCTCTTCGGCCTCGGCGGCGAGCGAGGTCGGCGCGCTGTTGGCAGTCGGCGTTTCGGCGCTGACGGTGAGCCTGACCAACGCAGCACAACTTGGCGACTGGGGGTGGCGCATTCCCTTCTTCGTCGGCGCTGCGCTAGCAGGCAGCGTGTGGATCGCCCGTTCCACCATGCATGAATCGCCCGAGTTCCGGCGGCAGCAGAAAGAAAACGCGGTTCCCGCCGAGCCGCTTCGCTATGCCCTAAAGCACCACCGCGGCGGCATCGTCCGCGGCTTTTCCATCTCGGCGCTCGGCTCGATCACTTATTATGTCGGGATCACCTATGTTCCGGCCTTCCTCACCTCAGCCGGCGAGCTTCCGGAACGAACCGCGCTCTGGCTTTCGACCATCGCCGCGGTCGTGGTGATCCTGGTCACGCCTTTGATCGGCTGGTGGTCCGACCGGATCGGCCGCCGCCCAGTGCTCCTTGTCCTTTGTGCCGCAAGCGCGATCCTGCCGGCAACAATGTTCGCCTCGATGGCGAGCGGTTCGCAGTCGCGGGCGCTTCTTGGCGCGGTCGTCCTTGCTGGGGTTGCGGGCGGAGTCAGCGCGGTCGGGGCCGTCGCGACTGCCGAGCAGTTCCACGGCGAAGGACGTATCACCGGGCTCGCGCTTGGCGCGACGATGGCGACGGCGATCTTCGGCGGCCTGACGCCCTGGGTCGCTCAGTGGCTCGTCGAGCGAACCGGCTGGCACACGGCACCCGGCGCAATGATCGCCGTCGTCGCGCTGTGCGTTCTTCCGGTGTTCCTAGGGCTACGCGAAACGGCGCCGCTAGCTCAGGCCGGTTCCAGCCGTCCGCGGCCGATGCCGTAATAAGCAAGGCCCGATTCCTCCGCCTCGTCACGGTCGTAGACGTTTCGCAGATCGACCAGCACCTTGCCGCGAAGCGAAGCCGCGATCTTGTCCAGGTCGAGCGCGCGGAACTCGTCCCACTCGGTGACGATCACCAGCGCATCGGCGTTTGAGGCAGCGGCATACGCGTCGGGCGCGAACTCAATACCGGAGAAGATTTTCTCTGCCTGCTCGCGGGCGACCGGATCGAATGCGCTCACCTCCGCGCCGCGCTCGACCAGCGCATTGACCAGCGGGATCGAGGGCGCGTCGCGCATGTCGTCGGTGTTGGGCTTGAACGCCAGGCCCAGGACCGCGACGCGTTTGCCGCTGACGTCTCCACCGAGCGCCTTCGCAACGCGCTCAACCATGCCGGCCTTGCGGTCGTCATTGACCTCCACCGTCGTGCGGACGATCCGCTGCTCGACGCCTACCTTGTCGGCGGTCTTGAGCAGCGCCAGCGTGTCCTTCGGGAAGCAGCTACCGCCATAGCCCGGGCCGGCGTGAAGGAACTTGGGCCCAATGCGGTTGTCGAGGCCGATTCCGCGGGCAACGTCCTGAACATCCGCGTCGACCGCTTCGCATAGATCGGCGATCTCGTTGATGAAGCTGATCTTCACTGCGAGGAAGGCGTTGGCCGCATATTTCGTCAACTCCGCAGTGCGGCGTCCGGTGAAGAGGATCGGCGCGCGATTGAGGAACAGCGGCCGATAGATTTCCTTGAGCACCTCCTGCGCGTGATCGTCCTCTGCTCCGACCACGATCCGATCCGGATGCTTAAAGTCGGCGATCGCCGCACCTTCGCGCAGGAACTCCGGATTCGAGGCGACCGAAACGCCGCTCACCCCCTCCTCTCGGAGGATTCGCTCAATCTCATCTCCGGTGCCCACAGGGACCGTCGACTTGGTCACCACGACGGTGCCCGGTTTGATCACCTTGGCGAGCTCGCGAACGGCATCGAACACGAAAGTCAGGTCCGCATGACCATCACCGCGGCGGGCAGGCGTGCCGACGGCGATGAATACGGCTTCCGCATCCTTGACGCCGTCGGGTAGGCTGGTCGTGAACGCCAGCCGCCCATGCTCCGCGTTCGCCTTCACGATCGCCTCCAGGCCCGGTTCCCAGATCGGCATCCGGCCCGCATTGAGCCCTTCGATCTTCGCCGAATCCTTGTCGACGCAGCAGACGCTGTGGCCGAAGTCCGCGAAGCAGGCGCCGGACACGAGCCCCACATAGCCAGTGCCGATCATCGCGATACGCATGCTTACTCCCTGTTCGTCCTGAGGTTGCGGCGGCCCTTAGCCCTTGCGGGCTGCAAACCTCAACTGCGGTGGTGAGCCGCCCTCGAAAAGAGTATTGGTGCGCGCCGCCAAGGAGCTCGCAAAACACGATAGAGGCCCTGTCTACGGAGAGGAGGCATCTATGCTGAAGTTCACACTCGTTTCGTCCATCGCGGTTGCGACGGCCTTCTTCGCTGCAGATCAGGCCGGGGCACGAACGGTTTCAATCCCCTTCAACGCGGCCAATTTTCCGGCGCAGCCCACGATCGACAACACCTACTTCCCGCTCGTCCCCGGGACGACTTACACCTACAAGGCCGGTACGAAGGACGGCTGCGAAGAAGATGTGGTTGCCGTCACCTATCAAACCTTGTTGATCGATGGCGTGGAGACGCTCGTCGTCCACGACCAGGTGTTCGATGGCGACGCCTGCACCTCCGATCCGTCCGCGCTGACTGAAGATACGTTGGACTATTACGCTCAGGATCAGAACGGAAACGTCTGGTACTTCGGCGAGGATACCTTCGACTGCGAAGGCGCGAACAATTGCACGGCGGGTGACGGTACGTGGAGGGCTGGCGTGAATGGCGGGGTCCCGGGAATCGTCATGCTGGCGCACCCGAGATCCGGGGACACGTACAGGCAAGAGTTCTCGGAGGGCGTGGCCGAAGATCAGGCGACCGTGACCGCTGTTGGAATCACTGCGCGCCTGAGCCGGGACGACGCCATCCAGAGCTCATTCGCGAACTGCATCCTGACCAAGGAATTCTCGGCGCTCGAGAAGGGATCGATCGGCTCAAAAACCTATAGTCCGGGTGTAGGCGTGGTTATTGACATCGATCACCACGGCAAGATCCTGACGTCCGAGCTAGTGTCGATCTCGGGCACGGCCAATGCCCTAAGGATCCGCAGGCCGCCGAAGCACTGACGAAGGCGGGTCAGCTATGGTTCAGCTGAAGGCCTAGTTTCCGTCGGATTCTTCCTATATTGGCGCGGGCCTTCCGATGAACGTCACAACACTCCCCAAGCCCCCGCGCGTCGGGCTGGTCTCACTCGGCTGTCCCAAGGCTCTGGTCGACAGCGAGCGCATCATGACCAAGCTGCGCGCCGAAGGTTATGACATGTCGCCCGATTATGCCGGCGCCGATGTCGTGCTCGTCAACACCTGCGGCTTCCTCGATTCCGCGAAGGAAGAGAGCCTCGAGGCGATCGGCGAGGCAATCGCGGAGAACGGGCGGGTCGTCGTCACCGGATGCATGGGCAAGGAAGCGGAGGTCATCCGCAACCGCTTTCCCGACGTGCTCGCCATCACGGGTCCGCAGCAATATGAGGAAGTGGTCGCCGCGGTCCATGAGGCGGCGCCTCCGGTGCCCTCGCCCTTCATCGACCTGGTGCCCGAGGCCGGCCTCAAGCTGACACCACGTCACTACAGTTATTTGAAGATTTCCGAAGGCTGCAACCATCGCTGCGCCTTCTGCATCATCCCGCACCTGCGCGGCGACCTCGTAAGCCGCCGTCCCGACGCGGTGCTACGCGAGGCCGAGAAGCTCGTCGCTGCCGGCACGAAGGAGCTGCTGGTCATCAGCCAGGACACCAGCGCTTACGGTGTCGATCTCCGCCACAAAGCGTGGCCCTGGAGAGGTGAGGAAGTCCGCTCACACATGACCGATCTCACGCGCGAGCTCGGAAAGCTCGGCGCCTGGGTTCGGCTGCACTACGTCTATCCCTACCCTCATGTGAATGACGTGATCCCGCTGATGGCCGAGGGACTTGTTCTTCCTTACCTCGATATTCCCTTCCAGCACGCCAGCCCGAACGTCCTCCGCCGTATGCGCAGGCCCGCCAACGATGCGAAGGTGCTGGAGCGGATCCGCTCCTGGCGGATGCAGGTGCCGGACCTCGCCATTCGTTCGAGTTTCGTCGTGGGCTTTCCCGGCGAGACGGAGGAGGACTTCGCCTACCTCCTCGCGTGGCTCGAGGAAGCGCAGCTCGACCGTGTCGGCGCCTTCAAGTTCGAGCCCGTCGAGGGCGCGCCCGCAACAACGATGGACGACCAGGTGCCGGAGGAGCTGAAGCAACACCGGTACGAGGCCGTCATGGCGGTCTCTGCCCGAATCTCGGCGCAAAAGCTTGCTGCAAAGGTCGGCTTCGACTTCGACGTGTTGATCGATGCCGTCGACGCAGGCACCGGCGGCGCCACTGGCCGCTCAAAGGCCGATGCGCCCGAGATCGACGGGGAAGTCCATCTCCGCGATGCCGGAGGTCTCCAGCCGGGCGACATCGTCTGCGCCAGGATCGAGGATTCCGACGACCACGACCTCTACGGCGTTCCTGTCTAAATTCGCGGCATCGCCCCGCGAACGCGCGGGTCCATCACGCGTCGCCACAAGGCCGGAACCAGCGCAGTAAGCAACGCCGCGGCATATCCTGACGGAAGCTCTGCCGATGCCGCAATCGGCTCCAGGCCCTCGTAGGACCGCGATGCGCGCTTATGGTGATCGCTGTGCCTGCCCATGTTGAACAGCGAGGCATTGTTCATCCGCCGCTCGCTGTTCCAGCTATGGTGCGGCCCAAGCCCTTCCAGGCCGCCGCGGGCATCCATTCGCCGGGTCAGCCCATAGTGCGCAACGTAATTGAAGCTCTCCAGCAGCGTGACGGCGATGAGCGCGACGGCGATGACGAAGAGGAGAGCGCGCCAGCTGAACAGCGCAACGCTGAGTAGAAACCCACCTTCGGTAGCGAGATAGAGAACCATCCGATTGCGTCGTGAGCGCCGCGCCTCGAACGTCCAGGCCTCGCGAAATTGCCCGACGATCGACCGGAAGAGGAAGGCATAGAGCCCCTCCCCCAGCCGCGCGCTCGCCGGATCGTCGAACGTCGCCGCGCGACGGTGGTGGCCGTGAAGATGCGCGATGCGGAAATGCATGTAGAAGGCGCTGGCGAGGAAGGTCAGGCCAAGCGCCCGCTCGCGTGAACTACGGCTGTGGATCATCTCGTGCGCGGCGACGAACCCGAACACGCCCGCGGTCACTCCCGCCGACGCTGCCAGCCCCACAGCTTCGAGAAGGTTCGTGGCGGGCGAAGCGACGATTGCGGCAGCCCAGGCATTCGCGGCGAGCTGCAGCACGAGGTACGCTCGCGGAAGCCAGCGCCAGCTTCCGTCGGCCGGTTGAGAGTGAGCTTCGCAGCCAAGAAGCACGTCCAGCCCGGCGAGACACATCGGCGTCGCCACCGCGGCTAGGAACGTCCATCCTCCCCCCAGAAACCCTCCGACAGGCAACAGCGCGAGGAACGCGAACGGCGTGAAATATCGAAACTGGGCCATGAGGATTATGTTCTCAGGCGCACTCTAGACGTTCAGCGAATCGAGCGCATCCCCTCAGCGAGGCAGCGCGTAGGCGATCAGGCTGTCGCCCATCGGCGTTTCCATGAAATGATGGCCGCCCGCAAAGATCACGAGATATTCCCGCCCGTTCTGCTCGTAGATCATCGGCGTCGCCTGCCCGCCCGCCGGAAGCGGCACCGACCAAACAACCGTGCCGGTGCGCTCATCGATTGCGCGGAGGAGATCGTCGGTGGCAGCTGCGATAAAGATGAGGCCGCTCGCGGTTGTCACTGCGCCACCATTGTTCGGCGTTCCGATCGTGAACGGCAGATAGGTCGGCATCTTGAAGGGCCCGTTCTTGCGCGCGGTGCCGAGCGGTCGGTCCCACAGCGTCTTTCCGGTCGCGATGTCGATAGCTCGAATGCCGCCATAGGGAGGACGCTTGCACATCAGCTTGGTGAACGGCATCCGCCAGCCGGCATTGACGTTGACCGCATAGGGCGCACCCCATTGCGGGTCGATCTGGTGCGGCTTGCTCGGCGGCGTATTCGTCGCGAAGCGCGGCACGATTCCCGCCTTGTTGGCCTCCGCGCGGGTGACGAGCTTCACGTAGTTCGGCATGTCATTGTAATTGGCGATTGCGATTCCGCGGACCGGATCGATCGACAGGCTGCCCCAGTCGCTTCCGCCATTATAGCCCGGATACTGGACGCTGAATTTGTCGACACTCGGCGGGGTGTAGAAGCCGCGATAGTCCGCTTGGTGAAACTGGATGCGGCAGATCATCTGGTCGATCGGCGACATCCCCCACATGTCCGATTTCCTTCAGAGGCGGCTTCCTCAGCGTGTTCCAAAGTGACTCGATCTGAGACGGGGAACGCAAGCTCGCCTCCGCTCCTCCCAGCGGAGCCTGGATCGTTCCGATCGGTGCCAACGGCTTTCCGGTCGCGCGATCGAGGATGTAAAGATCGCCCTGTTTCGATGCGATCAGCAGGGCCGGCGTTCCGTGATAGTCGATCAGGCTCGGTTGGCTTCCGATGTCATAGTCCCACACGTCCATCTTGACCGTCTGGAAGCTCCAGCGCGTCTTTCCCGTAGTGACATCGATAGCGACGATCGAGCTTGAATAGGCATTCTCCCGAGGCGTCCGCCCCGCAGAGATGTAGTCGTCGGCGACATTGCCGATGGGCACGTACGCAAGGCCCAACTTCTCGTCGCCCGCGTTGATCGACCAGCTGTTGGGGGTCCCCCGCCCCCAGGTTTGCCCCTTGGGCGGGTAGCCGTTCCAATCCGGATGCTCCATGTCCCATGCCCAGGCGAGCTTGCCGGTCTTGGCGTCGAAACCCTGGATCACTCCGGAAGGCGCGCAGCGGCACTGTCCGTCCAGAACCTGGTGCCCGACGACGATAATTCCCCGGATTACCGACGGCGGCGAATTGATTCCGACCGAGCCCGGCGGCGCCCACCCCATCCCGATTTTCGTGTCCTGCTGCCCTGAGCCATTGAAGTCGGTGCACGGCTTGCCCGTCAGGGAGTCGACCTCGATCAATCGGGAATCCATCGTCCCTTCGATGATCCGCCCCGCGCACGACGTGTTGGCCGCCGCGCCTGGCACCGCATAATATGAAACGCCGCGGCACGCGGTGGTGTAGGGAATCCACTTATCGGGCACCTGCGGGTCGACCCGCCACACCGGCTTGCCTGTCGCGGCATCGAGCGCGACGATCACGTTCTTCGCCGTGCAGCTGTAGAGCAGATTGCCGACCTTGAGCGGCGTATTCTCCGTCCCGTAGAGCTTCACATAATCGGGATCGTTGGGCTGCCCGTCCAGATGGACTTGCCACACCTTGCGCAGCTTCTCGACATTGCCTGGATTGATGGCGGTCAGCGGCGTGAAGCGCCAGGCGGCGTTGGTGCCGCCATATGCCGTCCAGTCGGCGCCCGTCGCCATGGCGGAAGGATCGATAAAGCCAGGCGAGCTTTGCGGCGGTAAGGCAGCGACGGCCGTGCCACCGGCCGTGCCAAGGATGGCGAAGCTCGCCACGACGAAGAGCACTCCGGTCGCGACCCCGACCCAGGCGGGGCCCCAGCGCCTGCGCTCCCTCGAGGTGAGCGTCGGCATCACGAGTAACGTCCAGACGAGGATGACGAGCGGTGCGATCAGCCATGGCACCATCGCCCAGGCGTTACCGCGTGCTTCCGCAAAGCCCCAGATGGCCGAGAGGATGAACAGGCCGACGTAGATCCAGGCACCGAGCAAGCGTCCCAGGAAGAGAAACCATGCGGATGCGAGCATAAGAACGCCGGCGATCAGATAATAAATCGAACCGCCGAGCATCAGGAGCCAGACGCCGCTGACGGTCAGGACGATGCCGATGATCGCCATGACGAAGGCAAGAATCGTTGCAGCCCAGCCGGCCCTCATATGCATCTCCCGTCGCGTCGCGAATTCGTAACGGACCGCCGGAGCCGCACGTTCCATGAATTATCGTGCATCGAGTCGCGCATTTCTGCGGATTTTGGCGGCCGTTCATCCTTTACTGCGGGATAGCGACGTCTAAGGTCGCCGCCATGCTCCGCTCCTCGTTCGCGCTTCTCGCGCTGGTCACCGCTCCCGCCGCCGCACAGAGCCTTAGTCCGGCCGAAGTTTCCCAGATCGACCAGCTGGTAACGAAGACCTTGGCCGACACGGGCGTTCCGTCGGCCGAGATCGCCATCGTCCGCGACGGGCAACTCGTCCTCACCAAGGCCTATGGCAAGGCGAACGAGGGGCTGCCCGCGCGGCCCGACCTGGCCTACCAGATCGCGTCCAACTCCAAGCAGTTCACGGCGATGGCCGTGCTACTTCTGCGCGACGAGGGCAAGCTCGGCCTCGACGACCCCGTGTCGAAATATATTCCCGGAGTGACCGAGGGAGACCGGATCACCATCCGCCAGCTTCTCAGCCATACGTCAGGGCTGCAGGACTTCTGGCCCCAGGACTACATGTTTTCGGACATGACGGTGCCGACAACGCCGCAACACATCGTGGACAAATGGGCGAAGAAGCCGCTCGACTTCCAACCTGGTAGTCGCTGGCAGTACAGCAACACCGGCTACGTCGTCGCCGGGATGATCGTCGAGAAGGTCAGCGGCGAGCCGCTCCTCACCTACCTCAACCAGCGGATCTTCGGACCGCTGGGCATTCGCGCGCTAGACCAGGACAATACCAACACGCCTGCATTTCCAGCCGGCTACCACCGGTTCGCGCTTGGTCCGGTTCGGGTCGCGCAGCCCCCGGCGCGTGGCTGGCTGTACGCGGCGGGCGAGCTATCGATGACCGCCGCCGACCTCGCCAAATGGGATATCGCCAGGATGAACCGCGCACTGATACCCGCGCGCGATTGGGCAGAGCAGGAAACGCCCGTACTTCGCGCCGACGGCCGGACCAACGGCTATGGGCTGGGCGTCTACAATCAATATGAGCGCGAACGGCACGTGATCGATCATGGCGGCGAAGCGGTCGGCTTCCTCACGCAGAACAGCATCTATCCCGACACGAAGGACGCGATCGTCGTCTTCACCAACTCGGACTTCAGCGGCGCGACCGAGACGCTCACATCGGGCATCGAGAAGATCGTGCTCGACAGTCCGGAGCCGGCCCTTTCAGGGGAGGGCGACCGACTTGCCGAAGTGCGGGATGTCTACGGCGCGCTTGCTGGCGGCAGCATCGATCGATCGAAGTTCACGCAGAACCTCAACTTCTATTTCGACCCAACTACTCTCGCCGATTATCACGGCAGCCTTAAGCCGCTCGGAGCGCCAAGCTCGATAACGATCAACCGCTCGCCGCGCCTTCGGGGCGGCTTCGTCAACCGCAACTACACGATCAATTATTCCAATGGAAAGAAGTTGACGCTGGTCACCTACGCCGAGCCCGGCTCGAACGGCCGGTGGGAGCAGTTCATGATCATGCCGGAGTGACGGCTTAGCGGTCGCGCTTGGCCCCGAACACCTTGGCGAGCGCCTCGTAACGTTCCGCCATCTCGCTGTGGACAGCCGCGACTCGCCAATTCTTAACTCGCTCGCTCATCGCGCGCTCGGCGGATTCGCGTTCGGCGAAATAGCGACCGTAGGATTCATCCGTCATCGCCTGCGAAACGAAGATCGCGGGCCGTGGTTCCGAAGGAAACCAGCGCATTTCCAGGCGGGCGGTTCACCGCTTTCGAACAACTGTTAGTCGCCTGCCCGACGCTCCGTCATCTGGCGTTCACCGGCGCCATTCGATGTCTCCCATCGGACAGGGGCGAACCAAGCTGCGGGGTGAGACGTGGACATCAATTACCTGCTCCTTCGGCAACAGATCGAGCGAAGCCGCGCGGAGGCGGCGACGTCGGACGTCGCGCGCAACATTCACGAGCAACTTGCGAGCGAATATGAGCGTCTGATCCAGGACGCGACCGCGGGCCGGATCAGCTTCGTTCGATTGGAAGTCGAGCTCGAGAAGCCTTGAATCAGCGCAGTTCGCAGTTTTTTCACCGCGCCTTCGCGTGATGGGAAATCGCGGCTAGAGCGCCGCGAATGACCGACTTCGCCTCCCTCATCGTCCCCGACCGCGGCCAGAAGGCGCGGCCAATCCATCTCGTCGACAAGGACAGCTTCGCCGGCTGGCTGAAGAAGCGTCCGGCAGAAGACCGCGCTCTGCTTGAGGCGCAGAGGTTTGATGGCAAGAAGAGTGACGCCTTTTCCATCCTTCCGCGAGGCGGCGAATTCGAGGTCGTAGGCGCGGTAAAGAGCGTTGCCGAGCTTTCCCCCTGGTGCCTGGCTGCGCTCGCCGAAAAGCTGCCGGAAGGCACCTACAAGCTCGACGACGGCGAGCCGGGCGACGCCGCGCTAGGCTGGCTCCTCGCCCAGCACCATTTCGAGAACTATCGGTCCGGGAAGAACCATCCAGAGCACGGCCCTCGTGTCCTCGTTACCGCCGAGGCGGCAAGGATCGATGCCGTCGTAAGGCTCGCCGAGGCCACCGCTCTCGTTCGCGATCTGGTCAATACGCCGGCTGCGGACATGGGCCCCGCCGAGCTCGAGCGGGCCGCGGCGGACCTCGCCAATCGCTCGGGTGCGCAGCTCCGCGTCACTCAGGGGGCGGAACTCATTGAAGGCTATCCCCTGATCGCGGCAGTGGGCGCCGCCGCGACGCCCGACCGCGCACCTCGCCTCATTGAGCTGGAATGGGGCAAGCCCGACCATCCGCGGATCGCGGTGGCCGGAAAGGGCGTCTGCTTCGACAGCGGCGGCCTCGACCTCAAGTCGGCCTCCGGGATGCGGATCATGAAGAAGGACATGGGCGGAGCAGCCCATGCGCTCGCCCTCGCGCAGCTCATCATCGAGAACCGTCTTCCGATTCACCTTCATTTGCTCATCTCCGCAGTGGAAAACGCGGTTTCGGGCGCGGCATATCGGCCCGGCGATATCGTCAAGTCTCGCAAAGGGCTGTTCGTGGAGATCGACAATACGGACGCCGAGGGACGCCTCGTCCTCGCCGACGCGCTGACCAAGGCTGCCGAAGGGAAGCCGGATCTGATCGTCGATTTCGCGACCTTGACCGGGGCGGCTCGGGTCGCGCTCGGGCCAGACCTTCCGGCTACGTTCGTCAACAGGGACGATCTCGCGGCGGAAATCAAGACCGTGGCGCGCGAGGTGGAAGACCCTCTGTGGCGGATGCCGCTGTGGGATCCCTATGACGAACAGCTGAAAAGCGATGTCGCCGATCTCTCGAACACTTCCGGCAATACCATGGCCGGAGCGGTCTATGCGGCGCTCTTCCTCAGGCGCTTCGTTCCGGATGAGATTCCGTGGGCGCATCTCGACACCTGGGCTTGGCGCGATGCCGTCAAGCCGGGACGTCCGAAGGGTGGCGAAGCGCTCGGATTGCGCGCTGTTTTCGGTCTGCTGGAACGCCGCTACGTACAGGCTGGATGACCGAATTCGGGATAATTCCCGCACTTTTCGGGTAATCACCCTGCAACATTTCGCCGCGTTACCGGTTTATCCTGCTGCTACGCGACACGAGTACGGAGAGTGGTGGCAATGAGCGAAGTTTCGCTTACCGGGTGGATGAAGGCCCTCATCGCCTACGTCCGTTCGGGCGAGCCCGACCTCACCAATCGGCAAATGGCATTGCTGATGATGGTCTATCTGACGCCGGGGCCGCACACCGTGCGGGGCCTTGCTCGGGTGCTTGGGGTTTCCAAGCCTGTCGTCACTCGCGCCTTGAATACGCTTGGCGCGCTCGGCTATCTCCGCCGCGAGAGGGACCAGGACGACCGGCGCAATGTGTTCGTCGTCCGCACGAGCAACGGGGCGGATTTTCTTGAAGGTTTCAAGCACAACCTCCGCGAGAGCGACGGCAGCTCCGCGGCACACCGGCCGATCATCGGCCAAGCCCCGGCATACGCCCACCAGCGCTGACGAATTTGCCCTTACTGGCCCGTCGGACCTGCCGGATCCCCATTTCAACGCCTATCGCAAGGATCTCGCCGATGTCGCGCTAGCCGCTCGAGTGATCGCCTCGCACTATGCCGAGCCAGTCGAGCGCCGGCTGTGTGCCGCGACGACGCTGCGCGCGGCGCCGTCCGCTGAAGGAAAGGATCAAGGCGAGCTCAAGAGCGGCGCCGCCTTCCTGATGCTCGACGACAGTCTGGGGTGGGCGTGGGGCTATGCAGGCGAAAAGGGATGCGTCGGCTACGTGCCGAGCGAGGTGCTAGCCAAGAACTGAAGTCTGCAGCCAGATCAGGGTGTAGATGCTGCTTCCGACCAGAATCACGAGGACGCCGATCAGCGCCCAGTCGCGCGCCGGCCACTTGGGGCGCCGCGCCGGAAACAGGAGCCACGCCGACAGAGCGCAGAGGATCAGAGTTCCCACGGCGCCGTTGCGCATGAATGTGACGACCACCGATCGAACGTGAGGAGTGCCCTTGGCGACGGTGTCACCATGCGGGCTCATCATCAGGCCGGTCGCCCAGGTCACCACCGCCGCGAACAACAGTAGCCCACCCATGAACATACGGCCTCGGCCGATCCCTCGATTCCTCACATCTGTCCTCGCTGGCGGCGGATCGCGTACCATTTCGCGACGTTCGCGTTCTGCTGGGCGAGCGTGTCGGCAAAGACGTGGCCGCCGGTCCCGTCGGCGACGAAATAGAACGCCTTCGTCTGCGCCGGGTGAAGCACCGCCTCTATGCTCGCCCTGCCGGGATTGGCGATCGGCCCTTCCGGAAGGCCGGCGCGCTTATAGGTGTTGTAGCCGTTGTCGGCGTTCAGCTCCGACCGCAGAATGCGTCGGCCGAGCGGCTTACCCTTCGTCACGGGGTAGATAACGGTCGGATCGGCATCCAGCTTCATCCCGATCCTCAGCCGGTTGCAATAAACTCCGGCGACCATCGGCCGCTCGGCAGGCTTACCCGTCTCTTTCTCAACAATCGATGCGAGAATCACCGCTTGCTCGGGAGTTGCTACCGGGCAGTCGAGGCTGCGCTTCGGCCACAGCTGCGCGACCGCCTTGTCCATCGCCTGCTGCATTTGCCTGACCAGCACCGCGCGCCCGTCACCGCGCTGGAAGCTATAGCTGTCGGGCAGCACCGACCCTTCGGGAATCTCCGGGGTTGGGCCCTTGAGGTAGGGGCTCGCGCTCAGCTTCTCCTGGACGATGATCGACGGCATGCCCTCGGTGACCGTGACTAGCCTGAGCAGCGGCTTGCCATGCTGGAGGAGGTCGAGGACGGCCGACCCGCCCGTTCCCTTCGGGATCTCGAACTCTCCCGCCTGGATCGGGTCGCCCGACCCGAACAGCCGAGCCATCACATAATAGGTGCGCGCACTACCTGGAATCGCGCCTTCCTTCTCCAGCTGGCGTGAAGCCGAGCGAAGAGTCGTGCCTTCCTTGACGATGACTTCGTGGGCGCCCGTTTTCGGACCCGGCGCCCACCAGAAGAGATAGATGATGGCGAGCGCCGCGAGGATGATCGCTCCCGCCGTGATCGGGAGCAAACGCCTCACACGGCCTTCACGATAAGCGAGGCGTTCGTTCCGCCGAAGCCGAAGCTGTTGTTGAGTGCCGCGCGCACCGGCCGCTTCTTGGCTTTGTGCGGCACCAGATCGACGCCCTCCGTCCCTTCGTCCGGCTCGTCGAGGTTGAGCGTTGGGGGAACGATCTGGTCGCGAATGGCGAGAATGCAGAAAATCGTCTCGACCGCACCCGCTCCGCCTAGCAGATGGCCGATCGCCGACTTGGTGCTGCTCATCGATGCGCCGCTCAGGTCGTTGCCGAGCACGCGTTTAACCGCTGCAAGCTCAATCGTGTCGGCCATCGTCGAAGTGCCATGGGCATTCACATAGTCGATGTCTTCGGGATGCAGGTCCGCTTTCCGAAGAGCCATGCGCATCGCCAGCTCGGCACCGCGCCCCTCAGGATGAGGCGCGGTGACGTGGTAGGCATCGCCCGACAGACCGTATCCAACGACTTCCGCGTAGATTTTCGCACCGCGCGCCTTGGCGTGCTCATATTCCTCCAGCACGACTACGCCGGCGCCCTCGCCCATCACGAAACCTTCGCGATTCTTGTCGTACGGGCGGCTTGCCTGCTCCGGCCGGTCATTGAATGCGGTGTTGAGCGCACGGGCCTGGGCGAACCCGGCGACACCGAGTGGGTTGATCGTGCTCTCCGCGCCGCCCGCCAACATGACGTCGGCGTCGCCGTCCTTGATCATGCGCGCGGCGTCGCCGATCGAGTGCGCGCCCGTCGAGCAGGCAGTCACCACCGAATGGTTCGGCCCCATCAGCCCGTATTTGATCGACACCTGGCCCGAGGTGAGGTTGATCAGCCGGCCATGAACAAAATGCGGGCTGACCCGGCCCGGTCCCTTTTCTGCCAGGACTAGGGATTCGCTCTCGATCCCCGGCAATCCGCCGATGCCCGAGCCGATGGAAACGCCCGTTCGCTCCTTGAGATCATCGTCCATCTCTGCGAGGCCCGCATCCTCGAGCGCCTGGCCGGCGGCGTCGATCGCGTAGACGATGAACGGATCGACCTGGCGCTGGACCTTATGGTCGACCCTCTTGTCCGGGTCGAAGCCATATTCGTGGTCTTTCGGCTTAACCTCGCCGGCGATCTTGGCTTTCTGGTCGGTGGTATCGAACCGCGTGATCGCAGCGATTCCGCTCTTGCCAGCGATGAGGTTGTTCCACGTCGTCTCAACGTCGCCGCCGAGCGGCGTCACCAGACCCAGACCTGTCACCACGACACGCCGCATCCCAGTCACTCCAAATAGAACAGGCCCAAACCCGTTCGGGCTGAGCCTGTCGAAGCCCTGACCTGCCTACAACGCCTTTCCGAGAGAAACGGCAGTGTTTCGACAAGCTCAGGAGAACGGATTGGTTCCGATCAGCTCTTGTTCTGGTCGATATACTCGATCGCGTCGCGAACCGTCGTGATCTTCTCCGCCGCATCGTCCGGGATCTCGACCCCGAATTCTTCCTCGAAGGCCATGACCAGCTCGACGATGTCGAGGCTGTCCGCGCCCAGATCGTCGATAAAGCTTGCGTCTTCGGTCACCTTGTCCGGCTCGACGCCGAGATGTTCGACGACGATTTTCTTCACCCGATCGCCAGTTTCGCTCATGGAACGCTTCCTCCGTTTTGCTTTTGCGCTGCCCTAGCGATGCCGCAGAAACGCTGCAAGTGGCGCACCGGGCGACAGCCAGCTACCTCCGCGGGGTGGAGTCTCGTTCCCTCACCAGCGGCGAGGTCGCAATCTGCCGATCACTATTCGGCGACGCTATCGATTATTCGAAGGTGCTATTGATCAAGGGCAAATGGTGGCCGCTGCAGCCGAGGAACGCTGCGATGGCGCCGAGCGGCAACATCTACTTCCATCCCGTGGCCGGCGGCTGGTCCGAGGACTTCTCGAGGGAGGCGCTCGGGCGGCAGGCATTTTTCATCCACGAGATGACCCACGTCTGGCAGGCGCAACGCGGCGGACCGCTGTATCTGCCGCTGATGCGCCACCCTTTCTGCCGATATTCTTATGCGCTCAGGCCGAGGAAGCGTTTTGGAGATTACGGACTCGAGCAGCAGGCGGAGATCGTGCGCCACCGCTTCCTCGCCGATCGTGGGGTCGACGTTAAGCCGTGCCCGCCGCGTGAGTTGCTGCCCTTCGGGATCATCGCATGAAGGTGGTCGTCGTAGGCGCAGGCGTTTTCGGCTCCTGGACGGCGCATCACCTGCTCGCCGCCGGACACCGCGTCACCCTCCTCGAGGCTATCGGCCCGGCGCATAGCCGCGCTTCCTCGGGCGGAGAATCCCGGCTGACGCGCGGCGCATATGGCAGGAACGCAATCTACACGCGGATGGCATTGGACTCGCTGGCAGCGTGGACGGAGCTTAGCGCCGTCTCCGGTTTGCCGATCTTCATCCCCGCGGGCGTTCTTTTCTTTTTCCCGACGGACGAGCCCTACTTCCGCGACAGCATCGCAGCGCATGAAGAGCTCCGACTTCCCCTGGAAGTCCTCGATTCCCTCGAAATGGCTCGACGCTTCCCGATGTTCGACTTCGACGGGATCAGCATCGGTCTGTTCGAGCCTCAGTTCGGAGCGCTGATGGCGAGGCGAGCCGTACTGACGCTAGTGGATCGATTCATCCGCTCAGGCGGCGAATATCTCACTGGTAACGTGGCCGCTCCGGTCGCGTCAGGAGACATGCTCGGCGAAATGCGGCTGTCGTCCGGAGAAAGCATCGGCGCGGACATGTTCGTTTTCGCGCTCGGGCCCTGGCTGCCAAAGCTGCTTCCGGACGTTGTGGGCCGCCGGATCGTGGCGACTCGGCAGGAAGTCTTCTTTTTTGCGCCGCCCCCCGGCGACTCTCGATTCCAGCCGACGAGAATGCCGTGCTGGGCCGATTTCAACGATGGCGATATGTTCTACGGCTTCCCCGATCTTGAGAGCCGCGGCGTGAAATTCGCGCATGACGTCCATGGGGCAGAAGTCGATCCCGACACGCAGGACCGGCGCTCAAACGAAGCGGCGCTTGCCGAGATCGTCGCCTTCCGCGACCGCCGATTTCCGCTGCTCAGGGAAGCGCCGCTGAGCGAAGCGAGAGTCTGCCAATATGAGAATAGTTCGAACGGCGATTTCCTGATCGATTTCCATCCGCAGCTCAGGAACGCGTTGCTGGTGGGAGGAGGATCGGGGCACGGATTCAAGCATGGACCCGAAGTCGGGCGATATGCCGCCGACCGCCTGTTCCAGTCAGTCGAGCCGGAGCCGCGCTTCAGCCTTGCCGGCAAAAGCAACGTTCACAACCGGGAGGTCCACTAATCGGGCTTCTTGGCGACGCCGACCAATGCCGGCCGAAGCAGCCGGTCCCGCATGACATAGCCAGGCTGCATTTCCTCGACGATCGTCCCTGGCTCGGCGTCGCTCGGAATTTCCATCATCGCCTGGTGCCGGTGGGGGTCGAGCGCCTCGCCGACCGACTTCACGCGGCTAATGCCGTGACGCTGGAACACCGAATCCAGCTCGCGCGCGGTGGATTCGATCCCCGCGAGAAACTGGCTCGCAGTCTTGTCGGCCCTCAGCTCCTCGCCGACTGCGGCCAAAGCGCGGTCGAGGTGGTCCTTGATCGCCAGCATGTCGCGCGCGAAGCCGGCGGAGGCGAAATTGCGCGCGTCCGCCACCTCCTTTTCCATGCGCCGCCGCACGTTCTGGATCTCCGCCGCCGCATAGAGCGCGTTCGAGCGCGCTTCCTCGAGCTGCTTCTCGAGTTGAGCTACATAATCGTGCTCTGCGACCTCCGGAGAACCGTCCGCAGTTTCCTTGCGCAGCTCCTCCGCCTCGTCGTGAAGCTGCTCTTCGTCCTTCGCAATCATGCCATCAATCTCGTGAGTGCTTTTGCCGTGAAATCCACCATGGGCACCACGCGCGCATAGTTCAACCGCGTCGGCCCGATCACGCCCACAACGCCGACCACCTCGCCCTGGCTCCCGCGATAGGGGGCGGCGATGACGGAAGATCCCGACAATGCGAACATTCGATTCTCCGATCCGATGAAGATCCGGCAGCCCGGCGCGTCGCGAGCTCCCTCGAGCAGCCGCGCGATCTCCTGTGCTTCCTCCAGCTCGTCGAGGAGCTTTCGAACGCGTTCGAGGTCCTCGGCGGCGGTCGCGTCGATCAGGTTCGCGTGGCCGCGGACGATCAACACCGGCCGCCGGGCATGATCCTGGCTCCACGCCGCTAGCCCGGACGCGACGAGCTCGGCGGCGGCCGAGTCGATCTGCTCCTTGCGCTCGCGGATTTCGGAGCGAAGGCGTTCCTCTGCCTCCACGAGCGTCAGTCCCGACAGGCGCGCGTTGATGAAATTGCTGATTTCCGAGAGCGCAGTCGGAGAAGCGCCGCCATCAAGCGACAGGATCCGGTTCTCTACGCTACCATCGGAGCCGACGAGGACTGCAAGCGCTCGCGTGTCGCTGAGTGGCACGAACGACAGCTGCCGCAGCCTGAGCTCGCGCTTCGGTGCGAGTACCACGCCCGCCGCATGCGATAGACCCGACAGGGCCGCGGACGCTGCCGCAAGCGCATCCTCGATCGGCTGATCGCGGACGATTTGCCGCTCGATCTCGCGGCGCTCGGTGAGGTTCGGCGCGGCCGCCTGCATGATTCCGTCGACGAACAAGCGAAGCCCGCTTTCCGTGGGAATGCGACCGGCGGACGTGTGCGGGTGGGTAAGCAGTCCCCGCTCCTCCAGCTCCTGCATCACGCCACGGATCGAGGCGGGAGAAAGGCTGACGGAGCCTGCAAGCGCCTTTGAACCGATCGGCAGGCCGCGCTCGAGATAGGTCTCGACCACAAGGCCGAAGATTTCCCGCATGCGGTTCGTGAGTTCGCCGATGGGCTGCGTCATGCGCATGCATCTAGGATTGGACGCAAGGGCGGTCTAGGGACGGCGCCGCACCAGTATCAGGAGAAAAGACCCTATGCGCCCGTCAGGACGCGCCCCAGACCAGATGCGCGAGCTCAACTTCGAGCCCGGCTTTACCCGCCACGCGGAGGGCTCTTGCCTCGTCAGCTTCGGAGACACGCGTGTCCTGTGCACTGCGAGCGTCGAGGAACGCGTGCCCCCGTTTCTTCGCGGCAAGGGCCAGGGCTGGGTGACTGCCGAATATGGAATGCTCCCGCGCGCGACTCATACCCGCGGTAACCGAGAGGCGGCGAAGGGAAAGCAATCGGGGCGCACACAGGAAATCCAGCGCCTCATCGGCCGATCGCTGCGCGCGGTCGTTGAATTGCCGAAGCTCGGCGAGCGGCAGGTCATCGTCGATTGCGACGTGATCCAGGCCGATGGCGGGACGCGAACGGCGTCGATCTCCGGTGGTTGGGTGGCGCTCCGCATCGCAATCGACAAGCTTCTGGAATCGAAGGGGCTTCCCGCCGATCCGGTCCGCACGCAGGTGGCTGCTGTCAGCTGCGGAATCCACAATGGCGCGGCAGTGCTCGACCTCGACTATGACGAGGACAGCCAGGCGGGATGCGATGGCAACTTCGTCCTCACTGCCGATGGAGCCATTGTCGAGGCCCAGGTGACCGCGGAAGGCGAATGCTACGACGAGGAAGGGCTTCTTCGACTGCTTCGCCTTGCCCGAATCGGCTGCGGCGAGATTTTCCAGGCACAGCTGAAAGCGGCGGGACGATGAGGCCGATCGGCGAGAAGCTGGTCATCGCGACCCACAATGCCGGCAAGCTGCGCGAGATCGCAGCGCTCGTCGAGCCGCTCGGCATTTCCTGCGTCGGCGCCGAGGAGCTCGGCCTTCCGGAGCCGGAGGAGATCGGGAACGGCTTCGCCGACAATGCCGACCTAAAGGCGCGCGAGGCAGCGGATCTGTCGGGACTGCCCGCCCTTGCCGACGACAGTGGTCTTTGCGTCGATGCGCTTCACGGCCGGCCAGGAATTTTCTCTGCCCGCTGGGCGGAAGATGCGGACGGAAACCGCGACTGGATGCGTGCGATGGACAAGGTCTGGCGCGAGGTCGAGGCGACCGAGCCCGACGCCGCTCCCGCTGCACATTTTGCGTGCTCGCTCGCGATCGCATGGCCCAATGATGGGCAGGCGGAGACGTTCGATGGCCGCGTCGAGGGGATTCTCGTCTGGCCGCCGCGCGGTGATAGGGGCTTCGGTTACGATCCGATGTTCGTTCCCGTAGGCTACGAGCAAAGCTTCGGGGAGCTCGATCCGGAGCTGAAGCACCAGATCAGTCACCGTGCCGACGCATTCCGCAAGCTACTGGCAGCGCTGAACGAATGAGCGCGGAGCCGCTGGCGCTTTACGTCCACTGGCCGTTCTGCGTCAGCAAATGCCCCTATTGCGATTTCAACAGTCATGTTCGCTCGGGCATCGACCAGGACGAATGGCGCGCCGCGCTGCTCGCCGACCTCGCGCATGAGGCGCGGCTACTCCCGGGGCGGCAGTTGACCTCGATTTTCTTCGGCGGCGGCACGCCTTCGCTGATGGAGCCGGCAACGGCCGAAGCGATTGTCGATGCGGCGACAAGTTATTGGTCTCCGACACGCGACATTGAGATCACGCTCGAAGCGAACCCAAATTCGGTCGAATCCGCGCGGTTCGCAGACCTCGCCCGCGCCGGCGTGAACCGACTCTCGCTCGGGCTGCAGAGCTTCGACGACGGAGCGCTGCATTTCCTCGGTCGCGCCCACTCGGCAACCGAGGGTTTCCGTGCACTCGAAATCGCCGAAAGGACCTTTCGGCGAGTGAGCTTCGACCTCATCTACGCGCTTCCCGGCGACACGCAGGAAAGCTGGTCGGCAATGCTCGCCCAGGCGCTCAGCCTCGGTACGAGCCATCTCTCGCTCTATCAGTTGACGATCGAGCCCGGCACGCGCTTCGCAAGCATGGTCGCGAGGGGCGAGTTACGACCGCTCGACTCGGATGAGGCTGCCACTCTCTATGAGTTGACCGACGCCATGACGTCGGATGCCGGAATGCCCGCTTACGAAATCAGCAATTATGCAAGGCGCGGGCAGGAAAGCCGACACAACCTCACCTACTGGCGCTACGGCGATTATGCGGGCGTCGGGCCGGGAGCGCACGGTCGGCGTCTTGGGATGCGCACCATCCGCCACCGCAAGCCGGAGAACTTCCTTTCGGCGCTCGTTAGAAACGGTCACGCAATCGCGGAGGAAGCGCCGCTCTCGCGGGTCGAAGCGGCGGATGAGGCGCTGGTGATGGGTCTGCGCTTGCGCGAAGGCATAGACGTTCAGGCAATCGCCGAGCGCTTCAGCCTTCCTTCCATCGTCGATTTGGACCGTGTCGACCGCCTGGCGGCGTCAGGCCACCTCAAGCGCAAATTGACGCGGATCGCGTTGACCCCGGCCGGTCGGCTGCTGCTCGATCACATCCTCGGCGAGATCGCTCTTGGCGAGCCCGCGTTGGCTAGTGCGGGTTAGTCGGCTGGGCGGCAGGAGTGACCGCAGGCGCTGCGGGTTGGGGCTTCGCTGGGGCATTCTGCTCGGCCATAAACTTGTAATTGTCGACCGGCGTCGAGACATAATCCTCGATGGTCATGTCGGCATCATCGGCAGCGGCCTTCTTGCTCATGCCGTTCTTCATCCGAAATGCGACGATGGCGCTCGTCAGAGCGTTCATCTGGACGGTGCAGGCGCCGCGCAGGTAAGTCTCAATGGTGTCAGCGCTGACTTTTTCGTTCGTAGCCTTGGCCGTCGCGTCATGCAGGCATCCGCGGAACGCGCTGGTCGGCGCCGCAATCGACGCCTGGAGCGCCGCCAAGGCGAGCGCCGAAGCGCCCAGTAATGCAACCATCGCACCTCTCCCCAGGCAGATGATGAACATCCCGACGATGACTCTTTTTTGATTGAATTGGAAGAGGTTAATCGACTGATATGAGCAAGCGTTTGCAACCAGGGCTGCACGTCGTCGCGACGCCGATCGGGAATCTCGGCGATCTCAGCCCGCGCGCTGCAGACACGCTGCGGCAGGCCGACCGGATTCTCGCCGAAGACACAAGGGTGACCGCCAAGCTGCTCCAACATATCGGCGCCAGGGCACCGATGATCCGCTACGACGATCATTCAAGCGCCGAGGAACGTGATCGCATCGTCGCTGCGCTCGGCGAGCAGGCGATCGCGCTAGTCAGCGACGCGGGAACGCCCTTGATCTCGGACCCCGGCTATAAGCTTGTCCGCGCTGCCCGGGCGGCTGGACATGCGGTGCACACAGTTCCAGGACCATCTGCAGCAATTGCCGCGCTCACGCTTGCCGGATTGCCGACCGACCGCTTCCTTTTTCTCGGTTTCCTCCCTGCAAAAGCGAAAGCGCTCGGCGATGCGATCGCGGAGATCGCGAGCCTGCGCGCGACGCTCGTTCTGTACGAAAGCGGCCCCCGTCTCGGTGATACACTGGCTGCGCTCGCCAAGGGCCTCGGCGGACGCGACGCCGCGGTGGCACGGGAGATAAGCAAGCTCCACGAGGAATGCGTCGCCGGCCCGCTGGCGGAGCTGGCGGACCGCTATGCGGATGCCACGCCGAAGGGTGAGATCGTGATCGTCGTCGGCCCGCCCGGCGAAGCCGCGTCAGTGACCGACGAACAGCTCGACTCAGCGCTCGACGAGGCGTTGAAGCAGCGTTCGCCCTCGCGCGCCGCGGCAGAGGTCGCGAGCCGCTTGAACGTACCGAGAAAGCGCGCCTATGCGCGGGCACTCGAGCGCTCCCGATGAACCGGTACGCCGCCGAAAAGCGCGGCCGCGGCGCCGAGACGCTCGCCTGCTGGTATCTCCGGCTCAAGGGTTGGCGGATTCTCGCTCGCCGGGCGCGCGTACCGGGAGGCGAGGTCGACATCGTCGCGCGGCGTGGGCGGGTCCTCGCCTTCGTCGAGGTCAAGGCGCGGGCGAGCGAGGAGGCGGCGGCTGCCTCGCTTGACGACTGGCGGCTGCGGCGCGTCGCGATTGCCGCCGAACGGCTCGCACCCCGCTACATGCACGCGACGGACGACGTCCGCATCGACGCCCTTTTCATCGTTCCCGGCCGATGGCCACGACACCTTGCGGATGTCTGGCAAGGTGACAGGGTGGGCCGTGCTTACTAGACGCCATCAGCCATGAGCCTTCGCGTCGCAGTTCAAATGGACCCGCTGGAACGGATCAACGTCGCGGGCGATTCCACCTTCGCGATCATGTTGAAGGCGCAAGAGCTTGGTCACGAGCTCTATTGGTATTCGCCCGAGGACCTCAGCTTTGCTGAATGGCGGCTATGGACGATGGGCTATCCCGTCACGGTCCAACGGGTCGAAGGCGATCACTACAGCTTCGGCGAGCCGCGCATTCTCGATCTCGGCGAGGACGTCGATGTCGTGCTGATGAGGCAGGACCCGCCGTTCGACCTCGGCTACATTACGGCAACGCACCTGCTCGAGCGCATCCGGGGCGAGACGCTAGTGGTCAACGACCCCGCCAGCGTCCGCGACGCGCCCGAGAAGCTGTGGGTGCTCGACTTCGCGCAATTCATGCCGCCGACGGCAATCACACGCTCGCTTGGCCTTGCGCGCAAATTCCTTGCCGAGCATGGCGACATCGTCGTCAAGCCGCTTCACGGCTTCGCTGGCGGCTCGGTGTTCCGGCTAAGTTCCGACGGCCGCAACCTCGCTTCGCTCATGGAGCTCTTCAACCGGACTTATCGCGAGCCGCACGTCCTCCAGAAGTTCATCCCGGAGATTGCCGAGGGCGACAAACGCATTGTGCTCGTCGACGGAGAAGTCGCGGGCGCGATCAATCGCGTTCCGGGCGCCGGGGAGATCCGCTCGAACCTTGCCGTCGGTGGCACTGCGGCGAAGACGGAGCTCACCGCCCGCGAAGAGGAAATCTGCGCGTTGCTCGGGCCGGAATGCCGCAAGCGCGGCCTGCTGTTCGTCGGGATCGACGTGATCGGCGGGAACTGGCTGACCGAGATTAACGTCACGTCTCCGACGGGAATCGTCGCGATCGACAAGTTCAACGGAACCGACACGCCGGCGCTAATCTGGGCCGCGATCGACCGCCGCCTCCACGAACGGGAGAAGTAGCTCCACTTCGGATGCTCGCCCTCTCGCCAGAGCGCGCAACAGCTTCATCCAAAACGGTTATTTAGGGATCGCTTTACCGGCCGCTCCCTACCCAGCACTCGTCGCGGCCGCTGGCTTCCCCACTAGTCGGCGCGCCGCGACAGTCCCTCAGGCGCGGGGGTGGGCGTGGCGATAGACGTCGAGAAGGCGCGCCGCGTCGACAGCCGTGTAGATCTGGGTCGACGACAGGCTCGCGTGGCCGAGCAGCTCCTGGAGCGACCTCAGGTCGGCGCCGCGCGCAAGAAGGTGCGTTGCAAAGCTGTGTCTCAGGGCATGCGGGGTCAGCGTGTCGGGCAGGCCGAGCCGCCTTCGAGCAGCCGCTACCGAACGGCGCACCAAATCCGGGTTGAGCGGCCCCCCGCGCGCTCCGACGAACAAGAGCGCGCTTCCACCAAGAGGATAGGGACATTGGCGGACATAGTCCTCGATCGCTTCGCGGACGACTGGAACGACGGGGACGATGCGCGTCTTCGCCCTCTTGCCGGTCACCCGAAGCGTTTGGCCGATCGGGAGGACCGACGCGGTCAGCGACAGAGCTTCGGCAACACGAAGCCCCGCCCCGTAGAGGAGCAGCAGGACGGCGAGGTCGCGCGCTCCGATCCACGGCTGGCTTGCCGCTTCCGCCGCATTTTCGGCAAGGCCCATCGCCTCCTCCGGAGCAGCAGGCCGCGGAAGCGTGCGCGGCCGTCTTGGAGCGCGCGTTCGCGGTAGCTGCGACTGCCGATCCTGCTGCTCTGCTGCATAGATGAGGAAAGCGCGGACTCCGGAAAGCTCCCTGGCCGCGGACGATGCGCCCAGACCCTGCCCTCGCCGGTCGGCAAGGAAGGCGCGGAGATCCGCCGCACTGAGATCGATCAGCCCCGCAGGTGCGACCTCTTCTCCCCGGTAGCGGCCAAGGAAGTCGATCAGGCGATGCGCGGTCGCGACATAGGCTCGGACCGTGTGCTTCGACCGGCGGCGATCGTGCTGAAGATATGAGGCCCACTGAGCCGCCAGCGCGGCGGCGGGGTGATTTAGTGCTGCGGGTGCGTCAGCCACTTGCGGATCATAACCGCAAGCGTCCGGCCTAGGAACATCAGCAATTCCGACCCGTGACGCCCGTCGAGGCTGAGCTCCGCCCGCTGCCCGAGGGCCAGCAGCCCCTTCGGATAGGGCGGCTCGCATTCGATGCGGATCAGCGCTTCGGCGCGGATGAGGTCGCAGGCGGGCCCGAACAAGGCGTGGCCGCGCTCGACCTTGCGCATCTCGACGCCGTCGACGGCGTCGATCGCGCGGCGCAGAATCGGTGGGTCGACCTGCTGGATTCCGCTCCCGTCGGCGCGGAACCCTTTGTCGCCAATGATCAGAGAAAGTGCGACCGCATCGATGCCAAGGATCAGCGGCCATTCCTGGGTGACCACATGAAGCAGCGCGTCGACTCCGTCGGCTTCGATCACGGCGAGCACGGCTTCATGGATCGATGCGACGGCGCCCGAGTGGCCGCGCGCAAAGGCGATCAGATCCTCATTGGCCTCTTGCGCCTCACCGAGGCGTTCGCGCAGATGCGCTACTGCTCGTTCCTCGAAGGGGATCACCGTCGCCATCGCGCGCTAGGATACGCCCGCAGCAGTTAATTTCCTACAACGCCGCAACGGTTTGATTCTGCAACCAAAACAAAGGCGGCGGCGCCTTTCGGCACCGCCGCCTGAACGCTTTGAACTTCGACCTAAGTCTTAGTTCAGGTGGTTCGACACGTTGTTGAAGGTCGAGTTCAGCTTGTTGCCGATACCCTGCATCGCGCCGATCGCCGCAACGGCGATGAGAGCTGCGATGAGACCGTATTCGATAGCGGTCGCACCCTTCTTGTCCTTAATCATCTTGAGGAACTTGCTCATGGTCTTCGCTCCTTGGTTCCAAGTGCAGAGGCGCTTTCGCCCCCGACCTGCGAGGTCCAATTCGCAGGATGCCTCGAAACTAGCGCTGGACCCGTTGAGAAAGTCTTACGGCGGACGGTTGCTCAAAGGTTAAATTTCCGCACTCCGCGACGGGCTTAGCCGCGTTCCAACGTCGATAAGCCAGCGCCATCAAGGCGATTGGAACGAGCGGATTGAGGTTCGCGAACTGCCCGAAGCCGATCTGGACCATCAGCAACAGCGGCACACACCACAACGCAAGGAGCACTCCCGGCCGTTCCCGCTCCCGCGCGAGATAAAGAAATGCCGGCACAAGGATGAGCTCGTCATAATAGAAAACGTAGGGGCTCATCAGCATCGTGGCCGCAGAAAGGGCCGCGATCTTTACGTCCTGTGCCGCCGGAGAGCGCCAGATCCGCCAGATGACAGCGGCAGCGACGAGCGCCGTCACAGCATGAATCGCTATTGCTCCCTGCGCTGAGATCCCGAGTTGGCGGGCAGCAGCATAGACGCTGGCGAGCTTGGACCAGCCCATCAGCCCCTCGCTGGTGATCTTCATGATGAACTGGGCTTCGTGCAGCCATGCCGCGGTCGCTCCCGGGCCGAAGACCGCTATCCCGAGAAGCAGAATTCCGATTGAGGACATCGCAGCACCGGCAACCGCTCTCCATTGGCGTGCCGCAATCAGGGCGATGGGGAGAAGGATGGCAAGCTGCGGCTTCACGACGAGGCATCCGAGGACGAGCCCCGCAACGAAGGGAGACTGCGCCAAAAGATACAGCCCGGCCATGAAAATGCCGGCGGTCAGAAATCCGTTCTGCCCGATCGCCGCGTTCGCATAAGCGACTGGAAATGCCGCAGCGAGCCAGCCCGAGCCCGGAAGCAGTCGCCGCGCGGCGACCAGATAGAAACCGAATGTGCATAGCGTCCAGGCTGCCATTCCGAAGGGAAACGACATCAGCCCGAATGGGATCGCTAGCAAGAGATAGGCGGGCGGATAGGGGAAAGGCAGTTCCGCTCCCGCGCTGACAAACGTTGCGGAAGCTGCCTGCACGGCATGGAGGACGCCGTTGTCGTAGGCTGCCCAGGCCTTGCCGGCGAGCGCAAGTTGGGCCGCGCCCCACACGCCGAGGAAGTCGCGATCCGTCGGTTGGACGAAATTGCGCCAGCATTCCCAGATCGACGCGGCGAGGACGAGCAGGGCGATTGCATTCCCGACGAACCTGAAGCGCCCATAGGGATCGTCGCCGCGCGCATGCGACTCCGCCCAGTGCTGCTCATCTATCGTCGTTGCGTATGGCATCGATCCCCCTCAGGGAATCTACGCCAGCGGGTTCTAAGGAAGGCTTACCCGATCTTCTGGCCGGTCGCGTCCCAATCCTTGAGGAAGCTGGCGATCCCAGCATCCGTCAGCGGATGCTTGAACAGCTGCCAGATGATCTTGGGCGGCGCGGTCATCACATCCGCTCCGATCTTCGCTGCTTCGACCACATGCATCGGATGGCGCACCGATGCGACGAGGATCTGCGTGGGAAAATCGTAATTGTCGTAGATGAGCCGGATATCGGCGATCAGCGCCATGCCGTCGAAGCCGACGTCGTCGTGCCTGCCGACAAATGGCGAGATGTAGGTTGCGCCCGCTTTCGCGGCGAGCAGGGCCTGGGCCGCGGAGAAACACAAGGTGACGTTCACCATCGAACCGTCTTCGGTAAGCGCCTTGCAGGCCTTTAGGCCGGCCGGCGTCAGCGGCACCTTGATCGCGATATTGTCCGCGATCTTCCGGAGGACCGCCGCCTCGCGCATCATCCCGTCATAGTCGAGAGCGACCACCTCGGCCGACACCGGCCCGCTCACCACCGAGGCGATTTCCTTCACCACCTCGAGAAAATCCCGGCCCGACTTGTGCACGAGCGAAGGGTTGGTCGTGACGCCATCGAGCAGGCCGGTTTCGGCAAGCTCGCGGATTTCTGAGATTTCGGCGGTGTCTGCGAAGAATTTCATGACGGTTTGCGTGGGCCCGTGCTTTGTTGGATGGAGCGGCCATAGCCGGTGAGTTTCTGCGCGTCACCAGATTCGGGAGCGGTCAATGAGCGAGCATGTCCGGGTGGAAAGACAAGGCGATGTGCTCGCGGTGACGCTCGCTCGCCCGGAGCGGCGCAATGCGATTACGATCGCCATGTATGCCGCGCTCGCGGAAGCGGTGGAGCAGGCCATCGGCGATACGTCGATCCGCCTCGTCACCTTTTGCGGCGAAGGGCAGGATTTCGCCGCCGGCAACGACCTCGCCGATTTCCTTGGCGCGCCCGAACGGGGTGAGGAAATTGCAGTGTGGCGCTTCCTCCGGGCGCTTGCCGCCTGCAAGACACCCCTGATCGCCGCGGTCCACGGCAATTGCGTGGGGATCGGAACGACTATGCTGCTCCACTGCGACCTGGTCATCGCCGAGGAAGGAACGCGCTTCTCCTTGCCTTTCGTCGACCTAGGACTTGTGCCCGAAGCGGCAAGCTCCCTCCTCTTGCCGCGGATGGCCGGGCGGCGTCTGGCTGCTCGTTACTTGCTGCTTGCGGAGTCCTTCGGCGCCGACGAAGCGGCAGCGATCGGCATTGTCAGTCATCGTGCAGCGCCGGGTGAACTCGATGCAGTGCTGGCTGCGATCGTCGAGAAGCTGCTGGGCAAGCCTCCCCAGGCGTTGCGGGAAACGCAGCGACTGTTGAGGCAGGGCGAGCGGCAAGAAATTCTTGAGCGGATGCAGCTTGAAGGCGGAATTTTCGCTGAGAGGCTAAAGTCCCCCGAGGTAACGGAGGCAATCAATGCCTTCTTCGAGAAGCGGAAAGCCGACTCCAATTCTTAGGGCGTCGGCCGGCGCCTGCTAGGTCACTACCGGACATTTGGAGGTCGCCACCCACACACGCTTGCCCCGGGTAATGGAGATGTTGGGCCCGGGGACGAGCAAAAGGCTGGTTTGCTGAGTGTAGGTGACACCAAGGTCGTAATAGGCGCCGCCGTTGGTGGCATCCTCCGTGCACTCTGGCGTCGCGACGTCGAAATCACCTGGGCCAATGCCATAGACGCTCGCATTGATCTTGTCGCTGATGTCACTTGGCGACGGGATGTTGCATCCGGTCGCCGTCGGATCGACGCAGAGCGTCGCGTAGCGCGCGCCTTCACCGAGCGCCTGCTGGATGCCTGCCGATGCGCGATAGACTTCGCCGAGCTGGAAGATCATCCATATCATCACGACCAGGATCGGCAGGCCGAAGGCGATCTCGATGACGGCGACCCCTCGCTCGTCGCTGCAAAGGCGGCGGCGCTGCTGCATCAATTGGTCCGCATGCCGGCCGTGGCCGACAGATGATAGGTATGGTCCGTCCCGTCCAGGGAAGCGAAATGGATCGGGAACATTGGCGTATATTTGTCGTGGACGGTCACCGAAATGTAGGTTCTCGTCGTTTGGGTGCCCGTGCACGTCGCCGTGGGGTCGGTCGATGAATGCAACGTACCGTCGGTATCGATGCATTCAAGAAGATGCCCGACGTCGACGTCGTCGGTGGTGATCGGGCTGGCCTTGCACGTGCCGTCGTCGTTGGTGCCGTTTACTTGGCAAACCGCTTCGGACTTGAGCGTATCGTCGACGCTGCTGTCCTGCGTCGTTTGCTGGATTTTCTCGATCGCGCGCTGGGCGCCCTGCTCGAGGCCGAGCTTGCGGCTGTAGGCGTTGCTCATGTCGACGATGCCGATTGTCATCAACGCGAAGACGGGAGCGACCATCGCGAGTTCAATGATGGCCGCTCCGCGCTCATTGCGGAGGATTTTGCGCGGAACGCGCAGCATGGCGCGCACCCTCCTCACGCCACCAGTCTCACGCGTCGCGAGCTGCCGCCCTTGAAGCCGAAGTCGGGGCAGTCGTTGAGCGTTTGCATCGCCGAATTGCCGCTGAATTCGGCCCGCTTGACGACGATCTGCAGGCAGGCGGCCGCTGTGCTGCTTCCGCCATTGTAGAGAAGCGACTGGTTCGGGACGTAGACGACCCCCTCGACCGACGTTCCGTTATTGCCGTTGATCTGATTCTGGGTTTTCTTGCCCGTGTCCGTGGCGCGGCCGTCCTGGTAGAGCACTATGCCCTTCCAGGTGCCGTCGGCAGTGGGCGCCGAGATGTCCAGGGTACCGCCGGTCAGCTTGATGCTGCCCGTCTTGGTCGGGTCGGTGAAGTTGGTCAGGATGATGGTGCAGCCGTCGCACTTGAGGCTGGCGCCGGTGGAGTTCATGACCAGGTCGCCGCCATTCAGGACGTAAGTGACCCCGGACTGAAGCTGGAGCTTGCCTTGAACGGTCAGGCCGCCGCTGATGCAGACGGTATCACCGGAATTATCATGGTTCGTTCCCGCTGCAGTGCGGTCCATCGGGAAGCTGGAATTATTGAGTGAGATCGTTCTGGTGCAGTCGCTGCTTTTCGGGATGTGGTTCGCGAGGTCCGAATAAGGATCGGGGACCGGCGGACTGTACGGGTCGTACTCGTCCACGTTCCAGGTCTTCGAATAGTTCACACCGCCGGCGGCGGCGAGCGATGCGGCGATGATCGTCGATCCGGAGCCGCCGCTCTTGCTGCTCGTCCCGTTGTTCGCCGCATTGGTAGGATTGGTCGAGTCCGCGATCAGCGAGCAGTCGCCCATGTCGAGATACGTACTTCCCGCGATGTCAATTCCGACTGCCGTCGCGCTTGGATCGAGGCCGATCACGCAATATTCGCCACCGCCGGGAACGCTCGCCGCGGTCGCCACGGCCCGGATGGTCGGCGCCGCCGACATGAACATCGAGCTGAATGCGAGCCGTTGCTGAACCTGCAGCGTCACTTGCACCCGATCGGTCGAGTTGCCGTCGTCGTCGAGCAGTTGGACGTCCGGATCGGAATGAAGGGCCATCCATGTGTGGAGATTCAGCGTGAGATCGTGATCGACCGCTGATTCGACAGTCGCCTGATCGTCTTTCTGCAAGCGCGTATAAACGCCCGACAGCGCCGCTGAGTCCGCGGCGCGTTGCAGCTGCCTCTTCCAAAGCGTCCATTGGATGGTGTCGCTGGCAAGGCCCGCAGCGCCGACGATCAACGGCAAGGCTGCCCCTGCGATGAGGAGGGCGTTGCCGCGCTTGTCGCGCCAGATTTTCTTCAGGAAGCCGAACATGATCTTTTGGACCCCAGCTCGTGAATGCGCATGAGGCTGATCTAGCTCGGACAGGGTAAGCGAACCGTTCAGGGCCGTGGTTAATGGAGGTTCACCATGTTCAGGCATTCCTGCCCTGGGACATGTCGGGATCGGCCGGTGCCGGGATCGATGAGGTCCATGGCGAGCTCGGGTACCTCTAGCGGAAGACCAAAAGCGCCAGCATCAACGAAAGAGTCAGACCTAGGGTCACGCAAAACCAGGGCTCTCTAAAGGCGCCTCGCAAGGCAGCGCGCAACAGCCTTCCTCGTTCCGCCTTCGAATTTAGGTTAGCTTGGCCGACGGGCTGACGAAGCGAGAGGCCCACGGATGCTGATTCCCTTGTCTTCGTGTGCCTTACTCCTATAATACACCGAAGCCCTGCGGCGTTGACCCGTTTTACGCCGCACCGCACAAGGGACGGGAAAGGATTTGAGCCATGGCCACGGAACCGGCGCCAGCGACCGAAACCGCGACGAAGACGAAGCTGAACCTCACTCCCCCCGACGCGCTTCAGGCGGTTGAGCCAGCCGAGGCGGCTGGACTCGTGCCCCTGAAGACGGAGGAGACTAGCGAGCTCGACAAGAAAGTCGCGCAGTTCGTGGATGATCTCGCCAAGCTCGACTCCAACAGCCCCGAGTTTGGCAAGAAGGTCGACCAGCTGACTGCGATGGGTCGAAAGGAGATTGCCGAAGCGGCCGGCGCGTCGAACCGGTTCCTCGATCGGCCAGTGAAGGCAATCGACAAGGACACGGGCATCGGTGCTGACCTGACCGAGCTTCGCCGCACCGTCGAGGCGCTCGATCCGAAGGAAGCGACCAAGACGAAGAAGGTCCTTGGTTTCATTCCTTTCGGGAACCGCGTCGACCGCTATTTCGACAAGTACCGCAGCTCCCAGACACATATCCAGAAGATCCTCGGCAGCCTCGCCAACGGCAAGGACGAGTTGCTGATGGACAATGCGGCCATCGACACCGAGCGCGCGAATCTGTGGAAGACAATGCACAAGCTCGAGCAGATGGTGCACATCTCGAAAAGCCTCGACCAGCAGCTCGAGGACAAGGCCAATGAGCTGGATGCGACCGAGCCCGCCAAGGCCAAGGCGATCCGCGAGACTGCTCTCTTTTACACGCGCCAGCGCACGACCGATCTGCTGACGCAAATGGCGGTGACGGTTCAGGGCTATCTCGCGCTCGACCTCGTCAAGAAGAACAATGTCGAGCTGGTGAAGGGCGTCGACCGCGCATCGACGACGACCGTATCGGCGCTCCGCACCGCCGTGACGGTCGCGCAGGCGATGACCAACCAGAAGCTGGTGCTCGAGCAGATTGGCGCGCTCAACACGACGACCGCGGGAATGATCGATTCGACCGGCGAGATGTTGCGTACTCAGACCGGCGCGATCCACGAGCAGGCCGCAAGCTCGACCATCCCGCTCGAGACGCTGCAGCGCGCCTTCCAGAACATATACGACACGATGGACCAGATCGATCAGTTCAAGCTTCAGGCCCTCGGCAACATGAAGCAAACGGTCGATACGCTCGGCAAGGAAGTTGAGAAATCGAAAGGCTATATCGCCCGCGCTGAGGGCGTGAACCAAGCCAAGCTCGAAGGCGTAAGCTCCCCGCTCACCCCAATCGAGGCCAAGTGACCGACACCGACCATAACGAGGTCATGGATCGTGCCCATCGGGTGATGGCGCGGGCGAGCGAGGTGATGGCCCGGCTCGACCAGCGCGGCGGCTCGGCCCAGGACGCCGCACGGCGCGAGCGGCAGCGGCTGAACGCCGGGGTCGGAAGGACCGCCGCCCGCGTCGCCGGCGCGGTCGTTCTCGTCTGGCTTGCGACCGTCGTCATCGGGCTGGTGAAGCCGATCGGCATCTTCGGCTTCCTTGCCGCGGTCATCGCGACTTTGGTCGTGGCCGGAGTTCTCGTCGCGCGCGGCGGGCGGCAGGCGGTATCCGCCCCTGCCCCGGCAACCGACCTTCCCAATGGAGCGATGGTCGACCGCTTCGATTCCTATCTCTATCGGGTCCGCCGAGCACTGCCGGCTCCGGCTCAGACTCAGCTCGACGGGATCAGCGCGACTTTGCCTTCGCTGAAGCAGACGCTCGAGCGGGTGCCCACGCTCGATCCGAGCGCGCAGGACGCGCGCCGCTTGATGTCGATCCATCTGCCGGGGCTGGTCGACCGCTACGCCAACGTCCCCGCGGCTTATCGCAAGGAGCGGGACGGCGAAGGCAAGACGGTCGACGAACGGCTCGTGGACAGCCTCGCCGCCGCGCGCGCCGCTCTCGCCGATGTCTCCGAGCAGCTCGCGCGCCAGGACGTCGCCGCCTTCGAAACTCAAGGGCGCTTCATCAAGTCCCGCTACGGCGAGCAGGGGATCGAGAGCGAAGACGCTTCAAGCACTTAGCGATTGCGCGCTGCCTTCATGGCCCTCATGATAATGCTCAGCTAACCGCGGGCGGAGCTTAGAGGGGATGCAGCTTGCCTTGCCCATGACCGACCGGGCGTTGAAAGGCGGCTTCCGCCTGCCGCCCGTTGTCCCCGAATTCAGCACTGCCGGCTATCGCCTGTTCACCGCGCTTTGGGTCCTCGTCTTCTTGCTTGCGGTCGCGGGGCCGGTCATTGGCTTCTACGGTCGCTATACCGAAAAGCCGAACAATTCGCAGCTCTTGCTCGGTAGCCGTGCCGGCTTCGCGGTGTCGCCGCGCGATGCGACTTTAGTTCGCTTCACCGTAGGACCGCAGAGCAAGACGGCCGGCGTCGTCCCCGGCGATCATATCCTCGCGATCTATGGGCTCCCTCTTCCGCCCACGATGCCTGTCAATGAGGAGGTCTGGGCGGAGCACAATAATGATCCCGCCTATATCGCGATGAGCAACCTGCTCCTGGCCGGCGACGAGTCAGACGTGCCGCTGACAGTTCGCGATCCCAGCGGCCGGGTGCGGGACGTCACCGTCGCGACAGGCGAACAACATATCGACGCCGCAGGCAGGGCGCTCGGCGTCTCGCCGAAGATGCTGAGCTTCATCGACCTGCTTCACGTGTTCGCCTACCCATTCCTGCTTTGTGCGGCTTGGTTGCTCCATCGCAGAAATTCGAAGGATGTCGTCAGCTCGCTTCTTTCGCTGGCGATCCTGTTCACCATCGCCGCCGAACAGCCGTCCACGATGTTCTTCACGAAGATTGGAGCGCGGGCAGTCAATGTCGCGCTCTACGATCTCGGCAATGTCCTGCTTTTGAGCGGCATCCTGCTGTTCCCGCACGGCAACCTTTCGTGGCGGCGGCTCGGATTGATCGCTTGTCTTCCCGTACTCTTCTTCGTTCACGGCACGGTCTACGAAACCTTCTTCGTGGCCTTCATGATCATGGCGGTGCTGTCGCTCGTGCGATGGCTCCAGAACACCGAATCCAGCGAACAGAAACAGCAGATCCGCTGGGCGCTGCTGGGGGTCAGCGCCTATGCGGTCCTTCGCTGCATCTCGATCGTCTGCGATTATCTCAAATGGTCCACGGGCAGTTTCGGCCAGCAATTCCTGGTCGAAATGGCGGCGGGGGTCAGCTTTGCGCTCGCCGGCCTCATCCTTCAGATGGGCCTGCTGGTCGCGCTGCTTCGGTATCGGCTCTACGACGCCGAGGTCGTCATCGGCCGATCGGTGAATTTCGCGGTGATCACGCTCGGGGTCGCAGCGATCTTCGCGGCGGCGGGCGATGCCCTCAAACAGATCGTCTATAATGTCTCGGGCAACACGAACAACGAAGGGCCGATCATCTTCGCGGCCGCTCTCGCGACGATCATGGTCAACCCGATCCAGGAGCGCGTCCAGCGCTGGTCGGAGAAGAGGTTCCAGAAGAATCTGTTCCTGCTTCGAGAGGACCTGCCTCAAAGCGTCCGCGACATGCGCGAGACCGCCACGCTCGATGAAATGCTCAAGGAGATCCTGGCGCAAGTGGATCGCGGCGTGCGCTCGGTTCGCGGGGCGATGATCGTCAACGGCTGTGTCCTCAGCGCGCGCGGCCTCGGCACCGACGAAGTCGAGGCGTGGCAAACGTCCGTGTTCGCGCAGGATTATAAGAGCGATATCTGCGAAGCATCTGACCGGCTGTTCCCGATCCGGGTGCCGCTCGTCCCGAGCTCTGGCGAGGAGGAGCCGATCGGCTATCTGCTTGTCGGCCCGCGTCCCGATGGATCGATTCCGAGCCGTTCGGAGCAAGATGCGATTGACGGGGTGTCGGAGGAGATTGCCCGGGCGATCCGCACGGTCATCAAGCGAGAGGCACGTGAGGCCCAGATCGCAGAGATGATTACCGACAACAGCCGACGCATCGAAGCGCTGGAAGCGATGATCGGCACGGGCGCCGGCGTTGCCGGCAAACGATCCCGCGGCAGCGCTTGAGCGCTCTCGAATTCGTTAGGCGTTCATTGACCCTATTCAAATCAAAGCATAATTCTCGGATTGAAGCGACACGGGGGTGATTCATGTTGCGTGCCTTGGTTCTTACCGGGCTGCTAGCGCTTGCGCCGGTTGCCGTCTTGAATGGTGGTCCCGCAGGAGCGCAGGCCCAGAATCCCCAGCAATGTCAGGACACCGCCCAGAAAAAGGCGAAACGGTCGATGTTCGGCGGATTGGCCAGCGCGATCGGCGGAAGCATCATGGGCCGCGTCGGCGGAGGTTATGCCTGGTCCCTTGCGCTACCTGCCACTTCATATCTCGGTGACGAGCTTCTGAAGATGCTCGACTGCAGGGAGCAGGAGCAAGCTGCGAAGGCGACCGATCAGGCCGTGCGCGGAGGCGTTGGGACGGAAGTCAGCTGGAAGAGCGAAAGCCGGCCGAACGTCAGTGGAAGCTCGAAAGTGACCGGACAGGAAGCGTCGGCGGACGGCGGGCAATGCCTGACCGTGACGGACGTCGTCATCGTCGACGGTCAGGAAACCACGGTTCCGAAGAAGATGTGCAGGGCCAAAGGCGCCAGCGGATACGTGAAGGTCTGACATGATTTCGGGGCCCATCAAGACAGCTTTGGGTGCCTGTCTGCTGCTTCTCAATGTTGCGGCGACCGAGCCGATGGATTCCGACAACCCGACCTGCCCGAAGCACCTGAACTGGTCGACCTATCCCGAGATGAAGTTTTCACTGGAGAACATCAACGGGGTTCGTGTGCTGAAAGCCGAGGGCCAGATCGATCAGGACGTGGCTGCGAAGCTGCAGGACGCGCTCAAGACCAACGACCCGGTCCAGGAGATCTGGCTTCGTTCGCCCGGCGGCGACGCGCGCGCCGGCAATGCCGCGGGCAAGATCATTCGCGATGCGATGATCCCGACGCGAATTCCGGACGGCTGGGCCTGCTTCTCCGCCTGCAACTTCATGTTCATGGGCGGGGTGGTCCGGTACGTCGATCCGGGCGGGCTGTTCGTGGTCCACATGTTCACACACGTCGGCGACAAGGAAGCGGTCCGTTCGGAGCTCAATAAGGGCACCGACAATGCGATCGGGCTTATCGGTGACGTCGAGCAGGACTCGGCCATGCTCGCCAGCGAAGACAATGATTTTCTGATCCGGATGGGCGTGTCGCGGAAGCTTTTGACCGACGTCATGTATCAGCAGAAGGCCGTGGCGGAGGGCAAGGACAAGTCCACCCGGCGCTGCCTGACGCAGGATGAGGATTTTCGCTACAATGTCGCGACCAAGATCCTGAACTGATTTGAAGAGGAAGTTGGAATGATGCGTGCAAAGCCGATGCTGTTGGGCGCAGCCGTTGCAATCACCCTGAGTTCGACCGCGGCTTTGGCCAATGTCGTCGTGGTGAAGTCGCTAGGCCCCTCGGCGAAGGCATATCCGCCCGGCAAGACGCTCCCGCCGAGCGCGAAGATCACGCTCCAGGGTGGCGATGTCGTCACCGTGCTCGGCCCTAATGCGGCGCAGACGCTTCGGGGGCCCGGCAATTTCGATGCAGGACAGGTCAGCCTCGCGTCGGCGGCGAGCCAGCGAGGAAGGTTCGGCGCGCTCCGTGCCGCCGAAGTCGCGCATAATCCCAGCATCTGGGACATTGATGTCAGCCAGAGCGGTAAGGTTTGCGTGACCGATGCCAGCAAGCTTCAGGTGTGGCGGGCCGACAGCGACTCCGCTGCCACTGTCCAGATCCATTCGGCCGACGGGCAGACTCAAAAGCTCACCTGGGCAGCGGGTAAGGCGCTTGCCGCCTGGCCGAGCGCGCTTCCCGTCAAGACCGGCGCGCAATATCAGATCGACTGGGGAGATAGCGGCGACAAGAGCAGCCTGGACGTCGTCACCGTAGGCTCAGTCCCGAGCGATCTTGTCGGGACTGCCAAGGTGCTGATTGAGAATGGCTGCCAGAATCAACTCGACCTGCTGGTCGCAAGCGCGGGCAAAGCCGGAAACTAAACACGACTAACGGGAGCGGGCCGCCGCCTGCCCGCTCAGTCGTTCATCGCAAGTCGCTGCTTGGCAGCCGCAAGCATATCGCGGAACCGCGGATCGTCGCGAATTGGATCGAGGTCGGGGTCAACCTGCAAATGCTTGATGATGGTCGGGCTCGTTTCCTGTTCGAAATAGGGTCCGAGCACATCAATGGCCCGTTCGGGATCATTCAGCCGCAGCGCCAACGCGCAGGCTAAATTGTATCGAGTCTGGGTGTTGTCGGGGTCCAGGAGCAGGGCGCGGTCGACCCAGTCTCGAGCCCTCCGATCATCACCCAGCAAAGCCAGCGCATTGGCGCCGGCCGCAAGAACCTGAGCATTGGCCGGATCCTTGGCGATCGTCTGTTCAGCGCGCTCGACCGTGCTCTTCGCGGCGGCGCGCATCGAGTCTTCGTCGCCGGTCCCCTGAAAGCAGCTCACGAGCATCATCGGACTGTGCCAATCGCCGTCCATCAGCGCCGCAGCTCTCTGAAAGAAGGGAATCGAATCATGGATTCGACCCTGCCGGAATATCAAGCGAGCCGCTTCGCGGTTCACTTCCCAGGAGTCACGGTCGAGACGAACCGCTTCCTCGATCGCGGCGTTCGCTTCTTCGACCTTACCCTGCTCTTCGAGAAGTTGGGCCTTCACGCAATGTGCTTCGGCAAGATTGGGGTTGATGGCCAAGGCCCGCTCTGCCGCCGGTAGGGCATCGATGCCCGACTTGCGGTGGCGCAATTGGAGTTGCAATTGCGCGAGTGACATCAGGGCCCACGCCTGCGCGTAATCGGGATCGAACGACAGCGCCTGCTTACAGATGCGGACGATGGTCTCGTCGCGCCGGATGTCGCTGTAATCGCCGGTGATCCACTGCTGACGCGCCATCAGATAGAGATTGTATGCCTCGATGTTCGAGGTGCCGCGCGTCTCGATCGCTTTCTTCTCGTCGGGAAGCAGCTTCACCCGCAGCGCCCCGACGATCGCCTTCGAAATCTCGTCCTGAATCGCGAAGATGTCGGTGAGGTCGCGATCGTAGCGATCGGCCCAGACGTGACCGCCGGTTGCCGCGTCGATCAGCTGAGCGGTAATCCTGACGCGGTCGCCCGCCTTGCGAACGCTGCCTTCCATCACGTGACTGACTTCGAGCGCCCGCGCGACATCCTTCACGTCCATGACCTTGCCCTTGAAGGTAAAGGCGGTGTTTCGCGCGATCACCAGCAGGGCCGATACTTTCGATAGATCGGTGATGATGTCCTCGGTGATGCCGTCGCTGAAATATTCCTGCTCAGGATCGCCGCTCATGTTCACGAAGGGGAGGACGCAGATCGATATTCCAGGCTTCGCCTGGTCTGCCGAGGGTTTGGACGGCACAGCTTCGCTCGAACTATTGCCTGCCGTCTTGACGATGGCGTCGATGAGCTCGTCGAGTTGCTTGGGCTCGGCATCGCGATTCCAGTCGCCTAGCTCAACCGTGTGGAACTGGCGGAAGCCGAGTGGCGGTCGGCATCCATTGAGACTTACAGGGACCAGTCGCTCCGTGTCGCGGCCTTCGGCCGCCTCGTCTTGGACCCACGCCGATTTGACCGAATCCTCGGTCCACAGCACGACGACGACCTCCGCGTCTTTGAGCGCCTTGTCGATCTCGTCGCTGAACCGCGAACCCCCGTGGAGATGCCGGTCCCACCAAACTTCGTGGCCCGCGCGACTGACCGCATCCGCCAGCCTTTTGGCTGACTCCACATCCTCTCGCGCGTAGCTTAGAAAAATTCGGGCCACCGGACCTCCCTGGCGCGCATGTTTGCGCCGAAGCACTCCCATCTTCAAGCGGCGTTAAACCCGATCAATTTTTCAACCGATAATGGCAGCGTCCCGAAGCTTCTCGATCTCGCTGACGCCAACGCCCATACTCTCAAGCACCTCATCGGTGTGCTCGCCGAGCGCGGGGGGCGGCAGATCCGAATCCGCACGCGCTCCATTTAGACGCACGGGTGAGCCGACCATCGGCATCCCGACGATCGCTCGCACCATCTGCCGATGCTGGGCCTGAACGTCACTGAGCGCCTTGCTGATGCTGTTGATCGGGCCCGCCGGAATGCCTGCATCCTCGAGCTGCCGGAGCCACAGGGCAGCCGGCTTCTGCGCGATCACATCGCTCACCAGCCCCACCATTGCCTCGCGATTCGCGACCCGCGCCCCGTTCGATGCGAAGCGGTCGTCGCTCGTCCATTCGGGATGTCCGCAGATCGCAGCGAGGCGCGCGAACTGCCGATCGTTGCCGATGGCGATGATGATCGGCTGGTCCGACGCCCCGAAGGGCTGGTAAGGCACGATGTTCGGGTGCGTGTTCCCCTGGCGCGGCGGGTCCTTGCCCGAAACCAGCGCGTTCGACGCCTGGTTTGCGAGCATTGCCAGCTGCGTGTCGAACAAGGCCATGTCGATGTGGGCGCCCTCGCCCGTTTTCTCTCTCGCATAGAGCGCGGAGAGGATCGCGACCGAGGTGTAGAGGCCAGTAAACAGGTCGACGACTGCAACGCCGACCCGCATGGGCCCGCCGCCGGCAACTCCGTCGGGCAGGCCGGTGATGCTCATCAGCCCGCCCATGCCCTGAATGATGTAATCATAGCCTGCGCGCTCGGCATATGGGCCGTCCTGGCCGAAACCGGTGATCGACGCATAGACCAATCGCGGATTCACGGCTCGAAGCGACTTGGCGTCGAGCCCGAATTTCTCGAGCCCTCCGACCTTGAAGTTTTCGACCACGACGTCGGCTCGCTCGGCAAGCTTGCGTACCAGCGCCGCACCTTCGGGGCGGCTGAAGTCGATCGCCGCCGACTTCTTGCCGCGGTTGCAGCTGAGGAAATAAGCGGCGACGCGCCCTTCGCCCTCGCCGTGCCAGGGCGGCCCCCAATGCCGCGTGTCGTCTCCGGCGCCCGGTCGCTCGACCTTGATCACGTCAGCTCCGAGGTCGGCCAGCAATTGCGTGCACCATGGACCCGCCAGCACGCGGCTGAGGTCGAGGACCCTGACCCCATCGAGCGGCCTCAATGGCGCCCCCGGTTCCAGATGCGCCTGTCCGCAAGCACGGCATGCGCCGCATTATGCCCTGGTGCACCGGTGACCCCGCCTCCCGGATGTGCACCCGATCCACACAAATAAAGACCCTTGAGCGGCATCCGGTAATCCGCCGCGCCGATCATCGGTCTGGCGCTGAACAACTGGTCGAGGCCCATCTTGCCGTGGAAGATGTCGCCTCCGACGAGGCCGAAGCGACGCTCGAGGTCGAGCGGCGAGTGGATCTGGCGTCCCAGAACCGACTTGGCGAAGCCCGGCGCGTGGGCGTCCACGGTCGCGATGATCTGATCGGCTGCCTTGTCCCTCTCCTTGTCCCAGCTTCGTCCGGATCCGAGGTCGTAGCGGAAGTGCTGGCAGAACAGGCTCGCGACATGCTTGCCCTTGGGCGCCAGGCTTGGATCGAGAGTCGAAGGAATCAGCATCTCGATGATCGGCTGCTTCGCCCAGCCATTGACCGCTGCGTCGAGCCAGGCGTTGTGCATGTAATCGAGGCTCGGCGCCATGATGATGCCCGCCGTCAGGTGATTGCCTTTCTTGGGAAGCACGGTGAACTTTGGCAGCTCTGAGAGCGCGACGTTCATCCGGAAGGTCGCGCTCTCGCACTTCCAGCCATGCATGCGGGCGGCGACGTCCTCGTCCACCGTGCCGCGCGGTACGAGCCGATCGAACAGCAATTTCGGATTGACGCCGGCGACAACGGTTTTGGCGCGGTAAGCTTTGCCTCCTGCAACAACACCCGAGGCACGGCCATTGGCGACGATCAGTTCCTCGACCGGCGTATTAAGGAGGATGTCGACCCCGGCTTCGCGGCAGGCACGCGCCATTGCCTGGGTGATCGACCCCATACCGCCAATCGCATGACCCCATGCGCCCGGAACGCCCGCGGCCTCGCCGAAAAGATGGTGCAGCAATACGTATGCGGTGCCCGCCGATTGCGGCGAAGCGAAGTTACCGACCACTCCGTCGAAACCGAACAGCGCCTTGGTCAGATCACCTTCGAAATGGCGATCGAGGATGTCGGCTGCGCTTCGCACTGCGAAATCGTGGACGATCCGGGTCTCGTCGAGCGAAAGTCCCGCCATGTCGCGGCCGAGGCTCAGCAGCTTCGGGATCGCGCTGACCTTGCGTCCGACGTTCGGCGGGGCGCGCAATAGCCACTTCTTGAGGAGCCGAACGACCGTCTCGAGCTCAGCCACGTAGCGGTCGTACGCCTCGGCGTCCGCCTTGTGGTGACGCGCGATCTCACTCCGGGTCAGGCCGTTGCGGCCGGCAAGTAGGTAATCGCCGTCGCCGGGGAGGAAATTGTCCGTCTTTCTCAGCACGACCTTAAGGCCATGCCGCTCGAGCTGCATGTCGCGGATGACCTTCGGCTGCAGCAGGCTGACCGTGTAGCTGGCCGCTGAGTTACGGAATCCGGGCAAAAACTCGTCGGTGACGGCCGCGCCGCCGACGTTGCCGGCGGCCTCGAGGATGGTGACCTTCAGCCCCTTCCGGGCAAGATAGTAAGCGCAGGCCAGCCCGTTATGGCCCGCGCCGATCACGACCGCATCCAATTCCATCAATGTCCCACCGCTGCTTGGCGAACCGGCCTAGATTGCGGCCACGGCGGCGTCCAGAGGCGCGCTGTTTAGCTGCGCACTCGCTGTTCGACGTCGCTGGTGTTGCGAAGGACGATGAACGTGCCGAGCATCTCCCCGCAAGGAATTGCGCGCTCACCGCTGATGACGGTCACCGTCGCCGCCACCACGACGAGTGTCCGGCCCGCCTTTCGGACCGTCGCCTCCGCCCGAAGACGCTCGCCGGCGGCGGGGTTCATGAGATTGATCTTGAACTCCACCGTCAGCACCGAGGCGTCCTCAGGCATGGTGGTATAAGCTGCGTAGCCGCACGCAACATCGGCGATAGAAGTCACCACTCCGCCATGGAAGTAGCCATGCTGCTGCGTCAGGTCCTCGCGATACCTCACTTCGATCACTGCTCGCCCGTTCGCAGCTTCGACCAGCCTCGCGCCAAGCAGGGTCATCAGGCCCTGCCGGTCGAAGCTCTCCTTGCAACGCGGATCCATTTCCATGGCGTTTGGGTGCTCAGCGCATCAGCACGAGTTCTTCGGCCATGGTCGGGTGGAGCGCCACCGTCTCATCGAAATCGGCCTTCTTGAGCTTCGCCTTCACCGCGATCGCCGCCGCCTGAAGGATTTCGGGCGCGTCGGGGCCGATCATGTGGATCCCAACGATCTCGTCGGTCGATTCGTCGACGACGAGCTTGTAGAGCGAGCGCTCGTTGCGCCCGGCCAGCACGTTCTTCATCGCCCTGAAGTCGGAGGTGTAGGTCTTCACGCTTCCGAGCTTGTTTCGCGCGGCGCCCTCGGTCAGGCCGACACCGGCGAGCGGTGGGTGGCTGAACACCGCCGAGGGGATGCAGCCATAGTCGACCTGGCGCGGCTTTTTACCGAAGAAGGTGTCGGCAAACGCCTGCCCCTCGCGGATGGCCACCGGAGTCAGCTGGACGCGGTCCGTGACGTCTCCGACGGCGAAGATCGAAGCGACGGAGCTGCGGTTATCCGCGTCCACCTTGATCTGGCAATTGTCGCCCAAATTGACGCCAACCTCCTTGAGACCAAGCTCTTGCGTGTTCGGGTTGCGTCCGGTCGCGAAGAGCAGCTGGTCCGCCTCGATATCGTCGCAGCCGCCCATCTTGATGTGCAGCGTGCCATCGTCGCGGCGCTCGATCTTCTCGATCATCGCGTTGAACCTGAAGTCGATTCCCTTGCGAAGCGAGATTTGGAGCAGACGGTCGACGATCTGCTGATCGTAGTGGCGCAGGATGACATCGGTTCGATTGACCAGGGTCACGTGGCAACTGAACTGGTGGAAGATGCCAGCGAACTCATTTGCGATATAGCCACCGCCGACGATCACGATCCGCTTGGGCAGCTCTTCCAGCAGGAAAACCTCGTTCGAAGTGATCGCGTGTTCGATCCCGTCGATCTTCGGCATCACCGGCCGGGCGCCGGTGGCGATGAGGATCTTGTCGGCGCTTACCTCCTCGCCGCCGGCGAGCCTGACCTTGTTGGGACCAGTCAGAGTCGCGCGCTCGTGGAAGATCGTGACCTTATGGCTCGTCAGCGTTTCCGTGTAGGCGCCCTCGAGCCTCGAAACTTCCGCGAGCACATTGTCGCGAAGCACGGCCCAGTCGAAATTCTTCGTCGGCACGTCCCACCCGAACATCGCCGCGTCGTCCAGATCCTCGGCAAAATGCGCTCCGTAGACGAGCAGCTTCTTGGGCACGCAGCCGCGGATCACACAGGTGCCGCCGACCTTATATTCCTCGGCGACAGCCACCCGCGCTCCGTAAGCAGCCGACATGCGCGCCGCGCGCACTCCGCCCGAGCCCGCGCCGATCACGAACAGGTCGAAATCGGCCATTTAGACACCCGCCCTTTCCATCAGCGCCCGCGTTGAAGCGTCGAGACTTTCTTCATCCGCACTTTGGGCAAGCTTGCCGGCGATCTGCTTGCCGAGCTCGACCCCGAACTGGTCGAAGGGGTTGATTCCCATCATCACCGCATTGGCGAATGTCCGGTGCTCGTAGAAAGCGATCAGAGCGCCAAGAGTTCGCGGATCGAGGCGATCGAGGAGAATCGTCGTGCTTGGCCGGTTGCCGGAATAACTCCGCTGAGGGTCATCACTTTCGCGGCCCTGCATCAACGCAGCCCCTTGCGCGAATGCATTGAGGAGCAGCAGCCGATGGTGCTCCGGATCCTGTGTGTCGTCGCCTTCGCTGGCCGCAACAAATTCGACTGGCACGAGGACCGTCCCCTGGTGAAGCAACTGGAAGACCGCGTGCTGCGCATCCGTTCCCGTTCCCCCCCAAGTGATGGGCGCCGTCGGCGACTGGAGCGGCTTCCCATCAGCACCCACCGACTTGCCGTTGGATTCCATCTCCAGCTGCTGGAGATAGAAGGGCAAGAGCCGCAGCCGCTCGTCATAAGCGAATACGCCGCGTGTTTGGCAGCCGAACGCATCGACGTAGAGCCGATCGGCCATAGCGGCGATGAGCGGAACGTTCTCGACCGGCTCTGCGAAGCGGAAGTGCCGGTCCATCTCCGCCGCGCCTTCCAAAAGCGCCTCGAACGCATCCCAGCCGAGCGCAAGGGCCGCGCTGAGCCCAACCGAGCTCCACAGCGAATAGCGCCCGCCGACGCCTTCCCCGAACTGGAGGACCCGGCTTTCATCGATCCCATGATCGACCGCAGCCTCGGGCTTCGCAGTAACGGCGATGATGCGTCCGTCAGGATCGGGCATCCCACCGTCGCGAAGCCAGGCGCGCGCGGAATCGAGGTTCGCGAGCGTTTCGAGCGTCGAAAAGGTCTTGGACGCGGCCACGACCAACGTCGTCGCCGGATCCAGCGCCCTTACCGCATCGTCGAATGCTGCGCCGTCGATGTTGGAGAGGAATCGCACCGTCAGGTTGGACGAGCGCCGCCCCAGCGAATCCACCAGGAGCGCCGGTCCGAGCACCGATCCGCCGATGCCGATGTGAAGGATTCCCGTTAGCGCGCCGAATGCTCCGGCCTCGATTGCATCGACCAGCGCACGCATGCGCTGACGCCGGGCGGTCGCAAGATCGACCTCGTCGGGAGAGCCGCTGCCGCGCTCGGCCACGTGTGTTGCGGATCGCCCTTCGCTGGCGTTCACGATGGCACCGGCAAAGAGGGCGTCACGCGCCGCCGCGAAGCCCATCCGGTCCGCCCGATCGATCGACTGCTCAATGAAGGCCAGGTCGAGATGGGTCTTGGACAAATCGAAGTAGATACCCGCGGTCTCGAACGTGAGGCGGCTGAGACGGTCCGGCTCGGCCTTAAAGAGGTGCGAGAGCGTTTTCGCCGCTGGTTGCTGCTGTCGTTCGGGCATGGCCGCGCACATAGCCGCGTGCTGGCCAAATGCCACCCCGGCTTGACCTCTCGCCCGCGGGCGCCAAACAGCAAGACGAATGGCCTCCCGATCCTCTCGCCGCCGCTCGGCCAGGAAAGACAAGCCGGAGACTGGCTGGAGCCTCGTCCGCTTCTTCCTCGGTCTCGTCTTCTTGACCTGGGCGCTCCGGAGCTTTGTCGTCCAGCCGTTCAACATCCCATCGGGATCGATGCTTCCAACGCTCTACATCGGCGATTATTTGATCGTCGCCAAATGGCCCTACGGCTATTCCCGCTTCAGCTTCCCCGGCGGGATCCCGTCCACCACCGGCCGGATCTTCGAGCAGCTGCCGGCCCGCGGCGACGTCGTCGTGTTTCGCCATCCGACCGAAGATTCCGATCTCATCAAGCGCGTGATTGGAATCCCCGGCGATACCGTTGCAGTCGCCAACGGCAGGTTGATCCTCAACGGGAAGCTCGTGCCCCGGTCCAAGCTCCCGCCCGCCCAGGTTCGGGTCACCGCAAACAGTCCGTGCAGGGCGATACCGCCGGCGGTCATTCCAATCTCGCTGCGACCAGGAGAGGCCGTCTGCATGTACCCAGCCTATCTCGAGACCCTGCCAGGGGGGCCTTCCTACACCGTCCTCGATCAGGTCCAGCACGGCCCGGCCGACGACTTTCCCCCAGTGAGGGTCCCTCCCGGGCACCTTTTCCTGATGGGCGACAATCGCGACGACAGCCTCGACAGCCGCTTTCCCCAATTGGCCGGCGGAATCGGCCTGATCCCGGTCGACCATTTGATCGGTAAAGCGATCGTCACGTTCTGGTCGACCGACGGCGGCGCGTCGTACCTGAAGCCGTGGACCTGGTTCACATCCTTGCGCGCCGACCGAATCGGCAACGCATATTCCGGAGAGGCCGAGTGAAGCCCGACGTCGCGAAGTTTGTTCGGGAAAGGCTCGGTCACGAGCCCAGGGATGTCCGACTCTTCGAACTGGCGCTTACGCATGCGAGCGTCGGAAGCGACAATTACGAGCGGCTGGAATTCCTCGGCGACCGAGTGCTCGGCCACGTCATCGCCCACGCTCTCTACGACCGTCATCCGCGAGAGCCCGAGGGCTATCTGTCACGCCGCTACAACGTGCTGGTCGCTCGCGAGACCTGCGCCGAGATCGGGCGCGAGCTCGGCGTTCCCGAGGTCGTCCGACTCGGCAAGCAGGCACGGGAGGACGGCGCCAACCAGAGCGAAAACGTGGTCGGCGACGTGGTCGAAGCACTGATCGGCGCACTTCTGATCGACGGCGGGGTCGATGCCGCCGAACAGTTCGTCGCACGCATCTGGGAGCCGCACCTGGCCGAGCAGCGCAAGGCGCCCAAGCATCCCAAATCGGCGTTGCAGGAGCTTGCTGCTGCCCGTGAATGTAAGCCGCCGGTCTATGAAGTCGTCGGCCGCACTGGCGCCCACCACCAGCCCCGTTTCACCATCCGGGTGTCGGTGCCCGGCCTTGGCGAGGCCACCGCGGAGGGCACGAGCAAGCAGGATGCGGAAACCGATGCAGCGGAGGCACTGTTGAACAAGCTGCAATGAGCGAAGGCGAAACTCGGGCCGGCTTCGTCGCCGTCATCGGCGCGCCGAACGCGGGGAAGTCTACGCTGGTCAATGCGCTGGTGGGGCAGAAGGTCGCGATCGTCAGTCCCAAAGCGCAGACCACGCGCGCGCGCCTGATGGGCATTGCGATCGAAGGACCCGCCCAGATCCTTCTCGTCGATACGCCCGGCATCTTCGAGCCGAAGCGGCGTCTCGACCGCGCGATGGTGGCTGCAGCCTGGACCGGAGCCCAGGACGCCGACCTCATTCTTCTGGTCATCGACGCAGCGGCCGGCGTGAATGCCGAGGTGGAGCGCATCCTCGCCTCCTTGGGCGACCGGAAGCAGCCGCTGTTCATCGCCTTGAACAAGGTCGATCTCGTGAAGAAGAGCGCGCTGCTCGGCCCTGCATCGGACCTGATGGCCCGGCTCAATCCCGAAAAGCTCTTTATGGTCAGCGCGGCGCAGGGCGATGGGATCGCCGACCTCAAGCACGCGCTCGCTGAGACGATGCCAGCGGGTCCGTGGCTCTATCCAGAGGACGACGTGTCCGACGCGACCGACCGCATGATCGCCGCAGAGCTCACCCGCGAGCAAATCGTCAACCAGCTCCACCAGGAGTTGCCCTATGCGACGGCGATCGAGACCGAGACCTGGGAAGACCAGGCTGACGGTTCGACCGCCATTCACCAGCAGATCATCGTCGAGCGAGACAGCCAGAAGGCGATCGTCATTGGGAAGGGCGGCCGCCGGTTGAAGGCTATCGGCGCAGCGGCCCGCGCCGAGATCGCCGAACATCTCGGCCGGCCCGTTCACCTGTTCCTGCATGTGAAGGTCGAGCCGAGATGGAGCGAGGACCGCTCGCTATACCGCGAGATCGGGCTGGAGTGGGCGGACTAGCGCTCCGCCAGCACCTCATCGACCCATTTCGGCGCGAGATCACCGGCGCGCCCCACGCGGCTCTCGTGAAATAGATAGCTGCCGAGACTCGGCTCAAGGTTTATCTCGAGCGTCCGTGCGCCGGCGTAACGCGCGCTCTGGACGAACCCCGCCGCCGGATAGACCGCGCCCGACGTGCCGATCGATACGAACAGGCCGCAATCCCGGATCGCCTCGTCGATCCTGTCCATCTCGTACGGCATCTCGCCGAACCAGACGATGTCCGGCCGAACCATCCCGCTGGCCCCGCAGCGCGGGCATTCGGCGCCCTCCCCCATCGGCCCCGTCCAGGTGAAGCGCTGGTTGCAGCGGAGGCACCAGCCCTTGCCGAGCTCGCCATGCATGTGGATCAGCCGCTTCGATCCGGCGCGCTCGTGCAGGTCATCGACATTCTGCGTAATGAGCAGCAGGTCGCCCGGCCACTCCTCGTCCAGCCGCGCCAGCGCCAGATGCGCCGCGTTCGGCTCGACGGTCCCGAGCTTTTCGCGACGAGCATCATAGAAGGCGTGCACAAGCGCGGGGTCGCGCGCGAACGCGTCGGGGGTGCAAACGTCCTCGACACGATGTCCCTCCCACAGCCCGTCCGGCCCGCGGAAGGTCGCGAGCCCGCTTTCCGCCGATACGCCGGCCCCGGTAAGGATCACGATGTTGCGAACAGTCATCGCCTCAGCATAAAGCGGCCAAGCGATGAGCGAAGCGCAAATCCGCATCGGTATCGGCGGCTGGACCTACGCACCCTGGCGCGGCGTCTTCTATCCCGACAAGCTGCCTCAGGCGAAGGAATGCGAATTCGCAACGCGGGCGATGACCGCGATCGAGATCAACGCGACCTTCTACGGCCGGCAGAAACCGAAGAGCTGGGAAAGCTGGGAAAAGGTCGCTCCGGACGGATTCCAGTTCGCGATCAAAGGGTCGCGCTACTGCGTCAGCCGCTCGAAGCTCGCCGAGAGCGCCGACAGCATCGCCAATTTCTTCGGGCAGGGTTTCGAGGCGCTCGGCCCGAAGCTGGGTCCGATCCTGTGGCAGTTCGCACCCTATAAGCGCTTCGATAGCGACGACATTGCCGCGTTCATTGACCTGCTCCCAGAGGAACTAAGCGGGATCACGCTTCGCCACGCGATCGAGCCGCGCCATGAAAGCTTCCGCGACGAAAAGTTCTTCGAACTCTGCCGGGCGCGCAACGTCGCGATCGTGTTCGAAGACTCCGACGACTACCCGCAAATCGAGGCCGACACCGCCGATTTTGCCTACGCCCGGCTCCAAAGGATGAACGAGGAGATCTTCACCGGTTACGACGACTCCGCGCTCGACGGTTTCGCTGCGCGCGCCAAAGCGTGGCAGGCCAAGGGAGACGCCTACATCTTCATGATCAACGGCGCGAAGGTCAGGGCGCCCGCAGCGGCGCTGGCGCTACAGGAACGGCTTCGCTAGCGTTAGCGAATGCGCGACAAAGACCAGCCGATCCGCATCAGCCTCATCGCGCCGGATGGCCGGATGGGCAAATCGATCGCCAAGGCGGTCGATGCGGACGAGCGGTTCACGATTGACCCCGGTCATGCCGACGTCCTCGTCGATTTCTCGGCGCCCGACGCCCTTCGCAAGAGCCTCGACCGCGCTATCTCGGCGGATGTTCCGATCCTCGTCGGCACGACCGGACTGACGCCCGACCATCACGCGATGATCCAGGAGGCGTCGAAGAGCGTCGCAATCATCTATGCGCCGAACACGTCGCTCGGGATCAACCTGTTGAAGGACCTGGTGGAGCAAGCGACGGCGCGGCTCGGGCCGGAGTGGGACATCGAAATCCTCGAGATGCATCACCGCCATAAGGTTGATGCGCCGTCCGGCACCGCGCTCATGCTGGGTCAGTCGGCAGCGAAGGGGCGCGGCGCCACCATTCAGGAATTGAGCCGCTTCGACCGCATCAGCGAGCATCCGCACGCCCGAGAAGAAGGCACAATCGGCTATGCCTCAGTGCGCGGCGGGTCGGTCGCCGGCGAGCATCTCGTCATCCTCGCGACCGAAGGCGAGCGGATCGAACTCGGCCACCGCGCCGACAGCCGGATGATCTTCGCTCGCGGAGCGCTGGCAGCGGCGGCATTCCTCGAGGGTAAGCCGGCCGGCCTCTACACCATGAAAGACGTGATCGGCGCCCTGTGACGGACGCGGGGGGCAATTCGCAGGGCCTCGCCCGCCGACTCGGCCTGTTCGACGCGACCATGCTGGTAATGGGGGGGATCATCGGTTCGGGCATCTTCGTCACCCCTGCCGAGGTCGCTCACCACGTCACCACTCCGATGCTGATCGTCGGCGTATGGATCCTTGGCGGCCTGGTCGCGCTCGCTGCCTCCTTCGTTTACGCGGAACTCGCAGCGCGGCGCCCTGAAGTCGGCGGCCAATATGCCTATCTCCGCGATGCCTACGGTCCGATGCCCGCATTCCTTTACGGATGGGCGCTGCTGCTCGTGATCCAGTCCGGTGGCATGGCCGCGGTCGCGATCACGTTCGGCCGCTACTTTCGCGACCTCGTCGATATTCCGGTGGCCGACGGCGCTGTTGCAGTCGGAGTGCTGGCTCTCCTTACGTTAATCAATTGCGTCGGAGTCAGGTCGGGCAGCAACGTCCAGAGCGCTCTCATGGTGCTGAAGATCCTTGCGATCGCCGCGCTGGTTGGCGTCGGCCTTCTCTTCGCACCCGCCGCCGCTGTGCAATCACCGCGCCTCGTTGCCGGCCCGACGTCGACACTCGCCGCCATCGGGGCCGCGATGACGCCCGTCATGTTCTCCTACGGCGGCTGGCAGACGTCTAGCTTCGTCGCAGGCGAGATGCGTGACCCGCAACGCGACCTCGCGCGGGGTCTGCTGCTCGGGGTGGCCGGAGTCATACTTCTCTACACGGCCGTCGCCTTCGTATGCGTCCACGCGCTTGGGCCTGCCGGCCTCGAGGCATCGAAGACGCCCGCAACTGACGTGATGCGCACCGCGCTCGGTGACAAGGGAGCGACCTTCATCGCTTTTGCGGTAACGATCTCGACTCTGGGTTTTCTTAGCCAGGGCATGCTGACCGCACCGCGCGTCTACTTCGCCATGGCCGACGACGGCCTCTTCTTCCGAAGCGTCGCGCGGGTCAGCCCGGCAACCCGCGTTCCGGTCGTCGCAATCGCCCTGCAGGGCGTCGTTGCCGCGATCATCGCCCTCTCCGGCACGTTCGGCCAGATCCTCGGCTATGTCGTATCCGTGGATTTCATCTTCTTCGGACTGACCGGCCTCGCGCTCTTCGTCTTCCGCCGGCGCGATCCGGGACAGAGCGTCGCGTTCAAGGTGCCCGGCCATCCGCTCACCACCGGGTTCTTCGTCCTCGCCTGCTGGGCAGTCGTCGTCGCGACCGTCATCAACAATCCGCTCAACGCGCTTATCGGATATGCGATTCTCGCTGCGGGCATTCCCGCGTGCCTCTATTGGCAGCGCAAGAACCGAAGGGCCGCTGCTTGAGGACGATGCGGTCGGACTACATGCACTGGGCGAAGTTCAAGCCGCCCGTGCGCTACCAGCTTACGGGAAGCGAAGTCCCGCATTTCCGCATGGATTCCCTGCCGATCGCCATCGCCGACCTCGATCTCGATGGAGCGAGCCACCCGCGCTATGCGGCGCTGAGGGAAGCGATTGCGAAGCGCTACGCCATTCCGCCGACCCAAGTGGTGGCAGCAGACGGTACCTCGATGGCTAACTTCCTTGTCATGGCCACCCTGATCTCGCCGGACGACGAGGTGCTAATCGAGCATCCCACCTACGAGCTGCTCGTCGGCGCCGCCTCGTTCCTCGGAGCCGACATCAAGCGGTTCGAGCGCAAGCCGGAGGATGCTTTCCGCCTCGATCCTGCAATCGTGCGCGACGCCATGTCCGAGCGCACCCGGCTGATCGTCATCACCAACCTGCACAACCCGAGCAGCGCGCTCGCGGCCGAACACGATCTTCGCGAGGTCGGGCGCCTTGCCGCATCGGTCGATGCGCGTGTGTTGATCGATGAAGTCTATCTCGACTCCGCCGTCCCTCCCCGCACAAGCGCCGTCCATCTCGGACCCGAGTTCGTCTGCACGAACAGCTTGACGAAGGTTTACGGCGTCAGCGGGCTGCGTTGCGGGTGGGTTCTGGCCGAACCCGAGCTTGCCGAGCGCATGTGGCGCCTCAACGACCTGTTCGGCGTCAACCAGGCGCACCCCGCGGAGCGCCTCGCCTGTATCGCCTTCGAGCATATCGACCAGGTGATCGGCGAAAATCCGGCCATGCTCGCCCGCAACCGCAAGGCGTGGAACGAATTTATCGCTTCTCGTGACGATCTCGATGGCATGCCGACGGGTCATGGCATCACCACCTTTCCGCGCTGGACTGGCGGCGACACCGAGCGGCTCGAAGCGCTCCTTCGCGACCGATACGACACGGCGGTTGTCCCGGGCCGCTGGTTCGAAATGCCTGACCATTTCCGCGTCGGCTTCGGCCTCCCGACCTCGGACTTGGAGGAAGGACTCAACCGCCTCGGCTCTGCGCTGGACGAACTCCGATGAAGCGCGACCAGGTCTTCGAATTCTTCCGCCGGCTTGCGGAAGAGAACCCTTCGCCCACCACCGAACTCGAATCGGGCAATCCTTACCAGTTACTGGTCGCGGTAGTCCTGTCCGCGCAGGCGACAGATGCAAGCGTCAACATCGCCTGCCGGCCACTGTTCGAACGGATCAGGGCGCCGAATCAGATGATCGACTTCGGCGAAGAGCGGCTGCGCGAGGCCCTCAAGACGATCGGGCTGTTCAACACCAAGGCAAAGAACGTCATCGCGCTGAGTCGGGCGCTGATCGATCGCTATGGAGGCGAGATCCCGCGAACCCGCGAGGAGCTACAGGAGCTACCGGGCGTCGGGCGCAAGACAGCAAATGTTGTTCTCAACACTGCTTTCGGTGAGGAAACATTTGCCGTCGACACGCATGTCTTCCGCGTCTGCAACCGCACCGGCCTTGCGCCGGGCAAGACCGTCGACGAGGTCGAGGCTAAGCTCGAAAAGATCGTTCCCCAGCCCTTCCGCCGCGACGCCCACCACTGGCTGATCCTGCACGGCCGCTACACTTGCAAGGCGCGGCTGCCCGAATGTTGGCGGTGCCCCGTGATCGACCTCTGCCGCTTCCAGCCGAAGACCCCGCCGCCGGAGGAGCGTGTCAAACCCAGCGCCGCTCGAAGCGCGAGCCGAGCGTCGTCAAGAGTTCGTACTGCGAAAGGCCGGACTGCTTCGAAGCCGACGGCAGATCGTAGTCGATCTCGACCCAGTCGCCTTCCTTGAGCCCGGGCGCGGCGCCGCACCCGACGGCGATCAGGTCCATCGAGACGCGTCCGAGGACCGGGAGCGCAAATTCTCCAGCGAATGCCGAACCGTGTGACGAGAAGCCGCGAAGATAGCCGTCGGCGTATCCGATGTTGAGGATTGCAGCTTCCGTGTCTTCCTCGGCGCGGAACGTCGCTCCGTAACCACAGGTCTCGCCCTCAGGAACGGTGCGGCGCTGGACGATCTGCGCCTCGACACGCGCGACCTGGCGAATGTTGCCCTCGGCTTCGGGCCGCTGGACTCCGCCGTAGAGTGAGATGCCGGGCCGAACGAGGTTGAAGCTGTAGTCGCGCCCAAGGCAGATGCCCGCGCTATTCGCCAGGCTGTAGCGCCGGGCTGCAACCACCGAGACAACCGCCCGGAAGCGCTCGAGCTGCATGACGTTCATCGCGCTGTCTTCGTCGGCGCAGGCGAGGTGGCTGTGCAGGGTGTCGATGTTCAACCCGGAAAGTGCGTCGATTTCTGTCGGGCGCAGACCAAGGCGATTGATCCCAGTGTCGACCATCACATCGCATGGCCGCTCGGGAGCGGCAGCCTTCCAGCGAGCTACTTGCTCCGGCGTGTTCAGGCACGGCCGCGCCGGCATCCGCAAAGCCGCCTCGACGTCGTCTGGACCCACCCCATGCAGGACGCTGAGGCTCACGCCCTCCGGCAGGTTTCCGAGCTGCTCGGCTTCGGCCCAGGTCGAGACGAAGAAATCGCGGCAACCGGCGCCGAGAAGAGTCTCCGTGGCCTCCCTCACTCCGAGACCGTAGCCGTCCGCCTTTACCGCCGCCCCCGCCTCAACTGCCGCCTGCTCCTGAAGCCACCGCCAGTTCGATTGGATCGCGGATCGGTCGACGGTTAGGCGCAATGGGCGGTGCATTGGGGCGCCGTAACCGCGCTATTCCTGCGCGTCGAGGTTAGCCTTGGCCTGCTCCCAATTCGCCCCTTCGAAGCGCTCGATCGCCAGCTCGACCGGATGATCGAGGCAATTGGCGTTGATGCTCCAGGCGTCCGGATGCGATCGCGGCTGGTAGAAGCTCTTGATTCCGCAATTCCGGCAAAAAAGATGCTGGGCGGCCCCCGTACCGAAGCGGTAGCTGCTGAGCGCATCGCGCCCGGCGATCAGCTCGAACCGATCGTGCGGAACGACGATGTGCATGAAACCGGTCATCCGGCACACCGAGCAATTGCAGTCGAGCGCAGCGATCGGCGGTCCGGCGACCTCCGCCTCGAACCGAACCGCGCCGCAATGACATCCGCCAATGAGTTTCATTCAGTCCGTATAATGCGGACCGGGCCGTTCGTAGAGTTCTTCGAAATGAACAAGCGCAGGCTTCGGGCAGAACGGCACCGACCGTCCCTGCCGGAACGCCCATTCGCCGCGATCGCAGTCTGCCGCGCGCACATAGCCGTTGATGTAAAAGCGGCGCCGGTGATTGGACCGGTTCGTCCCGGACCCATGCACAAGATAGGGGCTCCACAGCGCAAGGTCGCCGGGTTCGAGCTCGAGGTCGATGGCGCCGCTTGCCGACAGCCCGACCGCGTCGAGTGTCGCATCCTTCATCGCCGTTCCGAGCGCCTTGGTCGAACAATCCATATGGAGATCGCCTCGCAAATGGCTTCGCGGGATGAAGCGCATTCCGCCCGATTCCGGCCCGTGCGGATCGATCGCAAGGCCAGTCTGGACGTAGGCGGTCGCAAGGTTGCGGTAAGCCGCCGCGGGCCTGCGCGAGCGGCTGTCCTGATGCCAGGCGAAATCGCCGAGCGAGCCCGGCGCCTTCCAATGAACCTGGTTGATGATCTGCTTGAGATCGCTCCCGAGCAGCGGTTCGAGCAGATCCGCGAAGCGTCTGTCGAGCCGCACTGCGTTCATTACCGGCTGATGGTAGGAGGGCCACTGAACCATCCGAACCAGCGCCTCGCTGCCCTCGCGCTCGCGTGCGATATTGTAGAAAAGGTTGCCGTGCCGGAAGCTTCGCCCGTGCGCGACGCCTTCCCGATATAGCTGGTCCGCTGCCGTCCGGATTTCGGCGATTTCCGCTGCGCCGCAGAAGCCTCGAACGACGGCATAACCTTCGCGCCAATAATGCGCGAGATCGGCGCCTACGCTGGCCAGTTCGTCCCGCCGGAGTGCCTGCGAGCTACGCATGACTTGTCTCCCACCCCGCGCGCAGGATACAGCAACTCTTTGACATTTCCATAAAATTTGCGTGACTGGGCCGCTCGGCTCAACGCAGTTGGCCGGCCTTCCAGCGTTCTTCGGCGGCGGCGGCGAAGGCTTCGAACTCTGCGTCGTTCCCGAATGCCCGCCGGGGAACGATGACCGCCGCCCTCGTCCGGACGAACAGATAGAGACGCCGAGGCGTCGCCACCAACCGCTTGAACCCGGACCAATAGACGAGCGACTGAGCGTTCGGCGCCTCGATTTGAAGACCCTCGGACTGGAGCCAAAGGTTGACCGGTCCGAGGCCCCGCTGGAACTTCGCCCGGGCGAAGCGGGCGAGCGGAGAGACGAAAACGAAGGTCACCACCCACACCAGCGCGACCCACGCCAGGACGCGCCAGGGAAACCAGTAGGCCGCCTGCGCGAACGTCATCCCGTCGTTCACGATCGAAAGGAGAATCACGAAGGCGAAAATAGCGGCCTCACCGACCAGGATGATGGCAAGGAGCGTTCGCCACGATTGAGCGGTGACGGCGAACATATCGCCGAGCGTATAGGTCATGGTCACCGGGCCCATCGTCCCATCCTGGCCGTCCGCCGTCATTCGACGGTCACGCTCTTCGCGAGGTTGCGCGGCTGATCGACGTCTGTGCCCTTCAGGACCGCCACATGATAAGCGAGCAGCTGAACCGGAACCGCATAGACGAGCGGCGCGATCAGCGGATGGACCTCGGGCATTTCGATCGTCGCCATGCACCCCTCCCCTGCTTCCGCAATCCCGTGCGCGTCGCTGATCAGCACAATCTTTCCGCCCCTCGCGCGGACCTCCTGCATGTTGCTGACGGTCTTCTCGAACAAGGGGCCCGACGGCGCGATGACGATCACCGGCACATTGTCGTCGATGAGCGCGATCGGCCCATGCTTCATCTCGCCCGCGGCATAGCCCTCGGCGTGGATGTAGCTAATTTCCTTGAGCTTCAGCGCCCCTTCGAGCGCCATCGGATAATCGGGACCGCGACCGAGATAGAGCACGTCGCGAGCGGGCGCGATGTGGTGCGCCATGGCGGCGATGTCCTCATCATGGTTCAGCGCCGCATTGAGCGCGGCCGGCGCCTCCTGCAGGTGCCCGACGATCTCCCGCTCTTCTTCGCGGCTGAGGTGCCCGTTGGCGCGCGCCAGATTGGCGGCAAGCGCTGCAAGCACCGCCAGTTGGCAGGTGAAGGCCTTGGTCGATGCAACCCCGATCTCGGGCCCGGCATGCGTCGGCAGGAGCAAATCGGCCTCGCGCGCCATCGAGCTGGTCGGAACGTTGACGACGACGGCGATGCGCTGCTGCTCGGAGCGCGCATGACGAAGTGCGGCAAGCGTGTCAGCCGTTTCTCCGGACTGGCTGATGAATAGCGCCAGGCCGCCCGGCTCGAGCACCGGCTCGCGATAGCGGAACTCGCTCGCCACATCGATGTCGACCGGGACGCGCGCGAACTGCTCGATCCAGTATTTGGCGACCAGACCTGCGTAGAAACTGGTGCCACAGGCGACGATGGTCACGCGATTGAACGCGCCAAGGTCGAAATCGCCGGTCGGAAGGGAGACCTCGCCCTCGAACGGCCGCACATAGCTCTGGAGGGTCTGGGCGACCACGATCGGCTGCTCGAAGATCTCCTTCTGCATGTAGTGGCGGTAATTGCCCTTCTCGACGGGTGCGGACGAAGCGCCGGATTCGACGGTCTCCCGCTTTGCGGGCCGATTGTTGCGGTCGAAGATCTCGATCCCGTCGCGGCGCACCACCGCCCAGTCGCCCTCGTCCAGATAGGCGATCCGCTGCGTCCAGGGCGCAACCGCGAGCGCGTCCGAGCCGAGGTAATTCTCCCCATCGCCATAGCCGACGGTGAGCGGGGCCCCCATCCTGGCGCCAATGATGAGGTCTGGATGATCGCGAAACAGGATGGCGATTGCGAAGGCCCCGACCAGCCGCGGCAGCACTGCAGCAACCGCGTCCTGCGGTGAGGCGCCGCGCTCGATCTCTCGAGCGACAAGATGACCCACGACCTCGGTGTCCGTCTCGCTCTCGAAATTGCGCCCCTCGGCGATCAGCTCGTCGCGGAGCGGCTTGAAGTTCTCGATGATTCCATTGTGCACCAGAGCCACGGACCCGACGATGTGCGGGTGCGCGTTGCCGACCGTGGGAGCGCCGTGGGTCGCCCAGCGGGTGTGCGCAATACCGGTCGTGCCGTGCAGCGGATCGGCCGCTAGCTCTCTCGCGAGATTGTCGAGCTTGCCCTCTGCTCGGCGCCGCTCGAGCTGACCGTGGTTGATCGTGCAAATACCCGCTGAATCATAGCCGCGATATTCGAGGCGCTTCAGCCCGTCGAACAGCCGTTGCGCGACGTCGCTCTTGCCGACGATCCCGACAATTCCACACATGCTACTCTGCCGCTTTCCGGGTCATTCGTTCGCGGAAACGCTTGGCCCAGCCGGCGATCCCCTTTTGCTCTGACCGTTCAACGGCGAGGCTGTCGGCGTCGACGTCGCTCGTGATCACCGATCCGGCGCCAACGATCGCGCCATCGCCGACCGACACCGGAGCAACCAGCGCAGTGTTTGAGCCGATGAACGCGCCCGCGCCGATCTCCGTCCGATACTTGCCAAAGCCGTCGTAATTGCAGGTGATGGTGCCGGCGCCGATGTTCGCCCGGGCGCCCACGGAGGCGTCGCCGATGTAGGAAAGATGGTTGACCTTCGCACCGTCGCCGACGTCCGCCTTCTTGAGCTCGACGAAATTGCCGACCTTGCTGCGGTCGCCAAGCCGGGTGCCCGGCCGGATCCGCGCGAACGGACCGATGCTGGCCTTGAGGCCGACGATCGCTCCTTCGATATGGCTGAAGGCGTGAATGGTCGCGCCGTCGGCGACCTCGACGCCGGGTCCGAAGACGACGTGCGGCTCGACCGTGACATCGCGTCCGAGCTTCGTGTCGTAGGCGAACCACACGCTCTCGGGATCGATCAGGGTCGCGCCTTCGTGAAGCACCTGCTCCCGGCGCCGGCGTTGCCATTCGAGCTCGAGGTGCGCGAGCTCGGCTCGGCTGTTGACGCCGGCGGTTTCGTACGGGTCGCCCTCGATCACCACCGCTTCACGGCCTTCGGCGGCGGCGACGTTGACGACGTCCGGAAGATAATATTCGCCCGCGGCATTGTCGTTGCCGACCTTGGACAGCCAGCGGAACAGATCGCGTGCCCGGACGGCCATCATTCCGGAGTTGCAGAGCCGAACCGCACGCTCCTCCTCGGTAGCGTCCTTATATTCGACCATCTTGGCGATCCGGTCACCCTCGCCGAGGATGATCCGCCCGTATTTTAGCGGGTCGGGCGGCGAGGAGGCGAGCACGACCACGCCCGGACCGCCATCGCCGTCGAGCCTGTCCAGCATCCGCCGCAGCGTCTCGGCTTCGACGAACGGCGTGTCGCCGTAGAGGATGAGGACCGGACCGTCATAACCGGCCAGCGCGTCCGCCGCCTGCTGCACCGCGTGGCCGGTGCCCTTTTGCTCGGCCTGATAGGCGATCGCGGCGTCGCGCCCGGCGATGGCCGCTTCGACCTGCTCCCGTCCCTTTCCGACCACCACGACGCGCTTGTCGGCCCCCAACGCGTCGACCCTGTCGAGAAGGTGCAGCAGCAGCGGGCGGCTGGCGATCGGGTGGAGCACCTTGTGGGTGTCGGAGCGCATCCGAGTGCCCTGGCCGGCAGCGAGGATGACAACGGCGAAACGGCGCTGGTCGCTCATGGCCGCGAGCAATGGCATGGCGTCCGAGCGAGCGCCAGTGTCCTATCCAAACGAAAAGAGCGGCTCCCGAAGGAACCGCCCCGTCCCTCTTCCGAGGCTGAAGCCTTAGAAGATGTTCTGGTAATATTCGTTGCCGACGAAGCCCATCTTCTGGACGTGGGCCCGCTTGGTGACGGCGAGCACTTCATCGACGAGTTCGTAGCGCGCCGTCGCGTCCGGCTGCAGGTGCAGTTCGGGAACGGGATTCATCTGCTGAGTCACTTCCAGATATTGCCGAAGCTGATCCTGGGTGATCGGATTGCCGTTCCAGGTAATTTGATCCTGAGCGGTAATTCCGACCGTGTTCTTCAGCGGCTGGATCGGCGGCGGCGGTGTGTTCTGCTGATTGACCGGCAAGTCCAGCTTCACGGCATGGGTCTGCGGCGGGATCGTCATGATCAGCATGATGAGGAGAACCAGCAAAACGTCGATGAGCGGCGTTATGTTCATGTCCACCATGGGTTCGCCAGAGGCATTATCGGTCGTGGTTTGCATCGACATGGCGAAATGTTCCTACAGGCGCGGAACCGGGCCGGCACCCGGTTGCGAGATGAAGCCGACGCGCTGGAACCCAGCTTCCTGCATAGTGAGGATGGTTGCTCCGATGCACTTGTACTGCGTGTTGATGTCGCCGCGGATGTGCGCTTCCGGCATGTTGTCTTCGTTCACGTTTTGAACGCCGCCGACGTCCTGAATCAGCTTTTCGAGCTTCTTGACGGCCATGTCGAGCAACTGCCTCTGATCGACCTTCTTGAGCTCCCAATAGACCTCGCAGGTACCGCCAGGGCCATTGCGCACGCTGAGCGAAACGTTCTCAGGCTTTGTCACCGTCGGCTGATAGGCTACCTTCGGCAATTTCACCGGAACCCGGTGGTTGACCACCGGGATGGTGATCAGGAAGACAATCAGGAGCACCAGCATGACGTCGGTCATCGGAACAACGTTGATGTCCGACAGCGCGGTGTCCTCCTCACCTTCTTGGATTACTTGTCCTGCCATACGGCTGGGTTCTTTCCTTAATCGGTCAGGAGGCCCGGCTGAGGCCGGACCTCCCCTGTGCCGTTACTTCGCGCTGGTTGGAGTCGCCTGAGCGCCCGTCGCAGTGCTACCCGTGCGCAGCGGCTCGCTGCCCGGCTGGGTCGGAGCGCCGCCCGTCCTGGTCGTCGTAGTGCCCTTGACCGCCGAACCCGTGCCGCCGAGGCGCGGCTTCACTGCGCCGCCCGACATCATATAGCCGTGAATGTCGTTGGTGAACGCAGCGAGGTCCTCCATGATCGCCTTGTTACGGCGGATCAGCCAGTTGTAGGCAAGCACCGCGGGGACCGCGACGACGAGGCCGAGCGCGGTCATGATGAGCGCTTCACCGACCGGACCGGCAACCGTATTGATCGACGCTTCGCCCGACGAGCCGATCTTGATCAGCGCGCGGTAGATGCCGACCACGGTGCCGAACAGACCGATGAACGGAGCAGTCGAGCCGACAGTCGCGAGGAACGCCAGGCCCTCGCCGAGCCGGGCGCCGATCGCGCCCTGGCTGCGGGCCAGGCTGTTCGCCATCCAGTCATGCTGGTCGATCGGATCGGTCAGCTTGCCGTGCTGGTCCTGCGCCTGAAGAGCATCGTCGACGATTGCGCGGTAAGCGCTCTTCGCGTCGAGCTTGGTCGAGGCCTCGCGCAGATTCGGTGAGTTCCAGAAGCTGGTTCGGACCTTCCGCCCCTGGGCGATGATCTTCTGTTGCTGCATCAGCTTCGTGAAGAGGATGTAGAACGAGAAAATCGACATGAGAACGAGGATGGTGAACACCGAAATGGTGATGATGCCGCCCTGCTGGAGAGCTGGCCCAATGCCATATTGTGCGCCCTGTGCTGCTGCTTGCATGCTTAACTTTCCTTCTGAAATCGCTTTGAAATATTAGCTTGTGATCAACCTTCGAGCTGCCACCGGATCGGCGGCGTCGTCACTGTGTCACTCGTCGGATTGCCGTTGCTGTCGCGAGCCGGCGTAAACTTCGCCCGGCGGCGAAGGATGTTGCACGTCGCCGAATCGAGAGCGCTGTTGCCGGTCGACCGGATGAGATTGCATCCGGTGACCCGGCCGTCCGGCCCGACCGTCAGCGTCGCCTGGGCGGTGCCTTCCGCACCCGCCGAAGCTGCCGAAGCGGGATAGTCGTCAGTGGTGAACAGGGTCCGCAAGTCGCCCTTCGCGCTCTGCGCCGATACTGTCTTGCGCGGCGGCGGCGGCGGAGCCGGAGGCGCCGGCGGGGTGATGACGGGCGGCGGTGCCGGAATCGGCGGTGCCACGACCGTCTGAATCGTCGGCGGCGGCGGCGTATTGATCTGGACCAGCGGCGGCGGGGTAACCGGCGGCGGCGGAACCTTCGGCATATCCTTGGGTGGCGGCGGCGGCTGCTGCGGAGGCGGCGGTTGCTGCTCGATATCGATGACCTTGAGGTTCTCCGCCGTCTTCTTGATGACGTCGTAAGCAAGGCCCGTAACGATCGCGTACATGAGCGAGCCGACAACGGCGACCGTCATGAAGATCGATACGCCCCGATTGCCGCTCAGCTGTTTGCGTTGCGCGTAGGACATCTAACCCGCACTTCTCCTCGACACGCCGTGTATTTCCACGGCCACGACCGGGCGTTCAGACGCGCGCCCTGTCATTGAATGGGACCACCGATAAGAACAGCTCCTCGGCGACAAGCGCGCCTCCTTATCGCTGCGTCAAAGGCCGTGCAATGGATTTTGTTCCACATCCGGAAGGCGTGAAACTCCTGAAGTGGCAAGACCTTCCCTATGCGTCGGGCCACGCGCCACGGAACGAAGCGACCTCGACGCCCACGCCGTGCGCTTCGGGATAGATGTCGGGTTTCGAGGTTCGCACCCGCAGAGCGCGTACTCCGCGGAACGCCGCGAGGCGTTCGAACACCGCATGGGCGAGGGTCTCCTGAAGGTTGAAGCGGCGCGATGACGCGATTTCTTCGACCTCGGTCCGCAGGAAGTCGTAATTCCACGCGCGCTCGGGATCGTCGTCCGCCGGAAGCGTAGCGTCGTCGAGCCAAATCTCGATGCTCACCAGCAGCCGCTGTGGAGCGCCGACCTCGAACTCGTGGAACCCGATGTCCGCCTGCACCTCAAGGGCTTCGAGCAGGATTCGCGCCGAACGCACCCTCAGCGTGTCGGGAACCAGCCCCTGAAGCTCGATCGAGCTCATGCGTTGCCCAGGAACTGCACGTCCCGATCGAGGCCGAGGAAGCGCTGGCCGGAATCGATCACGAGCACTTCTCCCGTCACGCAGCGCGCGCCGATCAAATAGCGGATGGCGCCGGTGACGTCGGCGGCCTCGACGCCCCGCCCGAGCGGATTTTCGCCGTGCATGATCCTGAAATTCTCCTCGCTCTGGCCGCTCGAGCGGAGCATCAGCCCCGGCGCGATCCCGTTAACCCGGATTCCGCGGCCTGCAAGCGCACGCGCGGCAAGCTCCGTCAAGCCGGCGAGCGCCTGCTTCGACAATGTGTAGCTGAGGTAATCGGGGTTTGGAGCGGCGAGCTTGGAATCGAGCAGGTTCACGACCAGCGAATCCTGGTTCCGATCCTGGGCCGCGGCAAAGCGGTCGACGAGCAGTGCGGGTGCGCGCACGTTGACCGCCATATGCGCCGAAAATTCGCCGGCATCGAACTCGCCGAAGCCGTCCCACGCGAAGCGCGCCGCATTGTTGACCAGCAGCCTGACCGGCGGAAGCTTCTCCGCTGCGGCGAAAATGACTTCGGCGCAATCCGGACCCTCGAGATCCGCGACGACCTTGGTCGCGCCGGCCGGAGCTTCGTCCGCGCCGTGATGGACATGGGCGACGACGTTCCACCCGTCTTCGACCAGCGCGGCCGCGATGACGCGGCCGATCCGCTTGCCGGCGCCGGTGACGATTGCGCTTTTTTCACGGTCCATCGCGGCGCACTCCTGCCTTGAGCGAAGCGGCGAAGCAATCCAATGACGCGCGAATGCCGGAAAGCCGTCCTCCCATCGACTTCAACGGAATCAGCCTTGTCGAGCTGCAGCGTTATATCGACGAGCGCCGGCTGCCACCGGTCGACCAATGGCAACCCGAACGCTGCGGCCACTCCGGAATGCGCATCGCGAGCGACGGCACCTGGTACCATGAAGGCGAGCCCATTCGCCGGCCCGCGATGGTGCGGCTTTTTTCGACAGTGCTGAGGCGCGAACCCGACGGGCGGCACGTCCTCGTCACTCCCGCCGAGAAGCTCGACATAGATGTCGAGCGCACGCCGTTCAGGGCGATCGCGCTCCGCAGCGAGGGCGAGGGCAGTGGCCGTCGCATCGCGTTCGAGCTCGACAGCGGCGACGCCGTCATCCTCGATTCGGAGCACCCGTTTCTGGTTGTTCGGGGCGGCGGCGGCCCCTCCCCCCGCCTCCTGGTCCGCCACGGCCTCGAGGCGGAGCTCACCCGCGCGGTCTATTATGAGCTCGCGGAGCTCGCGATCGCCGAAGGAGCCGACCCGGCAGGGGTCTGGAGCAACGGCGCCTTCTTTCCACTGGACGCGGAATGAGCGCGCTCGCGGGGCGTTTGCGAGCGGCGCTCGCCACGGCGCCGATCGAACTGCCGCTAGATGGCGATCACCCGGAGCTTCGATCGAGCGCCTCCATCCCAGCTGCCGTCCTGATCGCGATGACCGACGGTGACGAACCGGGAGTCCTGCTCACCGTCAGGCGAGAGAATATGCGCACCCACGCGGGCCAGATCGCCTTCCCGGGCGGACGTATCGACCCGGACGAGGACGCCGTCGCGGCGGCTCTTCGCGAAGCTCAGGAGGAAGTGCTGCTCGATCCCGCCGCGGTTGAGCTCGTCGGCACGATCGAGCCCTACAGGACCGTCACCGGCTATGTCGTGACGCCGGTGCTCGGTGTGATTCCGCCTGGCTTGCCTCTGGAGCCTCACGAGCATGAAGTTGCCGACCTGTTCGAGGCCCCGCTCATGTTCCTGCTCGACCCCGTCAACCAGCGACGGCAAAGCGCGCTCTTGCAGGGTCGCGAGCGGCACTATTACGAGATCCTCTGGAACGGCCGCAGGATTTGGGGAGCAACCGCCGCGATGATCGTCAATCTCTCGCGCAGGCTTCAGTGGCGCTGAAGATCGATCCGGCCAAATGGCGCGCCCGGCGCGGCATGGAGCGCCTTCTCGATGCACTCGGGGCGGACGAGAAGCTGACTCGCTACGTCGGCGGCGCGGTCCGCGACGACCTTCTCGACCTTCCCGTCAGCGACGTCGATCTCGCCACCCGTCTCGAACCGCTGGACGTCGTTCGCAGGCTGGAGGCGGCGAAGATCAAGGCCGTCCCGACGGGCATCGACCACGGCACCGTTACCGCCATCAGCGACGGCCACGCATACGAGGTGACAACCCTTCGCCGCGACGTTTCGACCGACGGCCGCCGCGCAACAGTCGCCTTTACCACCGGCTGGGAAGAAGATGCCGCGCGCCGCGACTTCACGATCAACGCCTTGTCGGCGGACCCGTTGACGGGCGAAGTGTTCGACTATTTCGGCGGGCTCGACGACCTCGTGGCCCGCCACGTGCGCTTCATCGGCGACCCGCTCAAGCGCATTGCCGAAGATCATCTGAGGATCCTCCGTTATTTCCGCTTTCATGCCCGCTTCGGAGCCGGCACGCCCGACCGGGCAGCACTCGATGCGTGCACCGAGCGCGCGAACGACCTCATGGCCCTGTCGCGAGAAAGAATCGCCGACGAGATGCTCAAGCTTCTGAAGCTGCCCGATCCATCGATAACGGTCGGGATCATGCTCGATCGCGGGATCCTGAAGCCGGTCCTGCCCGAGATCGAACAGGACTCGCTCCCCCGGATCGAGGCGCTGATCGCTGCTGAGCGAGAGGCCGCGATCTCGCCCAAATCGCTGCGTCGCCTGGCGTCCCTACTCCCAAGGGATGCCGCTGTTGCGGAAGCCGTCGCGGCGCGCCTGAAATTGTCGAACAAGAGAAGGAAGCGGCTTGCCTGCGCAGCCGTTGACGACGTGCATGCGCCGCCAAGAGCCCTGGCCTACCGCCTCGGCTCCGATTGCGCGGCCGATCGGCTTCTTCTTGCCGGCAAGCCCGACGACGCGTCGCAAGTGGCGAAATGGCACGCGCCCCGACTGCCGATCAGCGGCGGCGCGCTCATCGCACGCGGCCTTCCTGAAGGGCCGATCGTCGCCCGAACCCTGCGCATCATCGAGAGCCGGTGGGTAGACGCTGGCTTTCCCGAGGGCGAGGAGTTCGACGCGATCGTGGATGATGTGATGGCCGCGTGAACCGTCAGGTTACGGGTTCGCCGAGGCGCCGCGCTTTGCGCCTTTTTCGAACCGGCCGAACGGTTTCTCCGCGCTTCTGGGTCGAGCGCACCTTGAGCAGGTCCTGGCGGGAAATGAGGCCGACCACGCGCCGGCTCTGAGGATCGACGATCGGAACGCGCCCGGTCCCGGATTCGACCATCATGTCCGCGATGGCGCCGCAGGGAGTGTCGGGATAGCCGACCAGCGTCGACGGGTCAGACAGCAGGTCCCCCAGCCGGCCTTCCTTCTTCTTCTCGACCTGCCAGCGCAACGCGTCCGTTCGCGAAACCAGCCCGAGCAGCCGCCCATCCTCGTCGACCACGGGGTAGGAACGATGCTGGGCCTGATCTGCGAAGAAGGTGAGCACGTCGGGGATCGACATCGATCCGGTAAGCGTCTTCGGATTGCGGGTCATCAGCTGCCCGGCCAGCATGAATTCGAGCGCATCGACCGTATATTCGCGAAGGATATGCCGCCCCCGCCGTGCGATCTTCTCGGTCAGGATCGATCGCTTTAGGATCAGCACGCTCACCGCATAGGCAGCAGCTCCCGCTGCGATGGTGTCAGGCAGCGCGGATAGGTGATTCGTGAGCTCCGCGGCAAAGAGCGCGCCTGTCATCGGCGCTCTCATCACCCCGCTCATTATGCCTGCCATTCCGATCATCGCCCAGAAGCCGGGGTCGCCGGGAAGATACTGTCCCATCAGGAAGCCGGCGCAGCCGCCGAGGATCAGCAGCGGTGCGAGAATTCCGCCCGATGTCCCGGATCCGAGCGCGACCAGCCACACCATCGCTTTGATGACGAGCAAAAGCAGGACGGCCTTCACCAGCAGATTGTCGTCGAGGAGTGCCTGAATGGTGCCGTAGCCGGCGCCTAGGACCCGGTTGTCGAAGAGCCCGCCGATCCCAACCAGGACGGCGCCGATGGCCGGCCACCACATCCAGTGGATCGGCAGGCGGTGGAAGCCGTCTTCGATGCGGTAAAGCAGGAAGGAAAGCACAGCGGCCTCCAACCCGGTGACCACCCCAATTAGCGCAGAGATTGCGAGCGGCTCGATTCCCGCCGGGGTCGGCGCCACGAACGCGAACAACGGTCCGGACCCCATCAGCAACGAGCGCCAGGCCAATGAAACGAGGACCGCCGTAACCACCGGCACGAAGCTGCGCGGCTTCCATTCGAACAGCAGCAGCTCGACGGCAAGCATGATCGACGCAAAGGGGGTTCCGAAGATGCCCGTCATCCCGGCAGTCGCGCCGGCGACTAACAACGTCTTGCGCTCTGCGGCGCTGAGGCGAAACAGCTGCGCGAACAGGGATCCGATCGCGCCACCGGTCATGATGATCGGCCCTTCGGCGCCGAATGGCCCGCCGCTTCCAATCGAAACCGCCGAGGAGAGCGGCTTCAGCAGCGCGACTTTCAACGACAGCTTGCTTTCGCCGAACAGGATGGTCTCGATCGCTTCGGGAATGCCATGGCCGCGGATCTTGTCCGACCCGAGCCGCGCCATGAGGCCGATGATCAGGCCGCCAACCACCGGAATGAGGAGCACCAGCAATGGACCGCGATCAGCGATCGTCGCTGCGCCGAATGAGAAATTGCCATACCAAAGAATGTTGGTGGCAAAGGCGATGAGCTTGAGCAGGGCCCACGCTCCGAATGCTCCGCCGGTTCCAGCAACAACCGCCATCGCGGCGAGGATGAGCATTCGATAGTCGGCACTATAGTCGGCGAGCCGCCGCGGATGGTGAAGCGAAGTTGAAGGCATGAGCGCGCATGTGACCTCCTCCGGCACGAATGCAACGGGGCGGCCCGCTCACTTGATTTTGGTCAAGGAATTCAGGTGGCTGTGAGCGGGTCGAGCGCGGCGGCGGCGCTTCCAAGCGAGACGGAGGGCACCAGCACTGGCTGTTCGGGCGCGAGCTCGCGGTAGGAGGCGAAGAGGTCTGCGAAATGCTCGTCCATCGTTCGCGAAGAGCTCGCACGGGTCGCCGCGGCGCGCTGGAATTCAGGACCGCGGTTCACGAACCGTGCGATCGCTTGCTCGAGCGACCGCTCGCGCCCGGCGGTGTAGATTGCGCCGGCGCCTTCGACCAGCTGGTCCACTGCAGCGCCACGGTCGGGGACGATCAGCGGGATTCCGCTGGCGCGCGCCTCGGCTGCGACAAGGCAGAAGGTCTCGGATTCGCAGCCGTGGACCAGCGCATCGGCGCTTGCCAGCAGCGTCGCGAGCTCCGACCGGTCCGCGATGGGCGGAAGCACGGCAACGTTGCGATACTGCTCGGCGATCATCTCCAGCTTCTGCCGTTTCGATCCGTCGCCGACGAGCAATAAGCCGACCGGCAGCTTGCGCCCGCATTCGCCCGCCGCGCGGAGGACCATTTCCCACCTTTTTTCCGCCGAAAAGCGCCCGATCCCGAGAAGGAGGATGGCCGACGTGTCGAGGCCGAGTGAAGCAAGTGCCGCCTCACGCAGCTGTGGCGATCGGGCGGAGGGACTGAACAGGCCCGGCTCAACTCCCATTCGGATGGTCTGTGTTCTCGCAACGCCGCCCGAGGCCAGGCGATTGGCGAACTGGCCGTTCGCGCAAACGACGGTGTCGAACATTTGTCCCAGCCCGCGCAGATGCCGCCAGAACCATTCGACGCAGCGATCGATCGCATTGGTCGAAGCGACGCCGCCGAGCCAACGATAGGCATAAGCCGCCAGCGGATCGGCATGCATGACGAGCGAGCGCGTCGCCGCCCCCTGCCACCGGCCGACCATCGTCGCGCTCGACCAGGGAGACGAGGCCTCGACATGGTCGGGCATCCACGAATCCAGCGTCGCATGAAGCAGCCGCTCGTCGTCGAAATAGCGATAGCGCCGGTCGACCGGAAGCTTGGGCGCGGGGATGGTCACGAGATAGGCGCCCGGTCCCCGCCGCACGACTTGCTGCTCGGCGCCTGGCGCGATGACGATCATCTCGTGCCCGAACCGCGGTGCGGCGCGGAGCTTTGCTTCAATGTAGGTCCGAACGCCTCCTCCCGCTGGGGTGTAGAAGGCGCACACGTCGACGATGCGCATCGGGCGTACCGAAGCGGTCCGACGCCGTTAACTTCAAGTGAAGCTTCGTTCATGGACTGGCGAACGGCCTCCCGAGCGTGCACATCGCGATCGATGAGCCGTTCTTCCGATCGCCTCCTGCTCGCGTCGATCCACGATGTCTCCCCGCGCTTCGAGGGCGAAGTCGACCGGTTGATCGACGTCCTCGCCCCGCACGTCGGCAACCGGATCGCGATGCTGGTCGTGCCCGATCACTGGGGCGACGCGCCGATCGTTACCGGCTCGCCGTTTGCCGCTCGGCTACGCCGTTGGGCCGAGGCGGGAATAGAAATGTTCCTGCATGGCTATTTCCATCGCGACCGGTCTCGGCACGGGGGCGCAGCCGATCGCCTTCGCGCCCGCTACATGACCGCCGGCGAAGGCGAGTTCCTTGGTCTTGAACGAGACGAGGCACGCACGCGCATCGCCGAGGGCCGCGCGCTGGTCGAGGAGGTGATCGGTCGTCCAATCGCCGGTTTCGTCGCCCCTGCCTGGCTTTACGGCGAAGGTGCGCTCACGGCGCTCAAGGAATGCGGCGTTCCGCTCGCGGAGGACCACTTCCGGGTCTGGTCGCCGGCGACCGGTGCCGTCCTTGCCCGCGGGCCTGTGATCACCTGGGCAAGCAGGACGAGGGGACGCCTCGCATCGTCGCTGCTGGCCGCGGCGGTTCTGCGCCACGCGCCGCTTCCGGTCCTTCGGATCGGAGTGCATCCTCCCGATTGCCGCCATGCTTCGCTCGTCCGAAGCATCGAGCACACGTTTGGAAAGGCTGCGCAGACTCGGCGGGCGGCGGCGTACAGCGAATTGCTCCCCTAGCGGCGGCGCGATTTCCAATAATCGAGGGCCGCGTCGGCTTCGAGCGGTTTGGCGAAATAGAAGCCCTGGCCCGAGGCGCAGCCTAGTGTCGCAAGCGTCGTCGCCAGCTCGACCGTCTCGATCCCTTCGGCCGTGGTCGACATGCCGAGCGCTTCGGCAAGGCTGAGCACTGCGCGGACGATGGCAACCGCGTCGGGATCGACCATCATCCCGGAGACGAAGCTCTTGTCGATCTTGAGCACGTCGATCGGCAAGCGCTGGAGATAGGCCAGGCTCGAATAGCCGGTGCCAAAATCGTCCATCGCGACCGTCGCATCGAGCGCTTTCAAGGCGTCGAAAACCCGCGTCGCACGTACCGGGTCCTGGACGATCGAGCTTTCGGTCAGCTCCAGCGTCAAGCGATCTCCGGTCAGTCCGCTAGACTTCAGGGCGCTCGCGACAACGGCTGCAATGTCGTCGCGAGCGACCTGGATCGCGGAGAGATTGACGCCGACATAAAGCGGCAGCTTCTCGCCCGATTTGCGGTCCCATTCGGCCAGCGTCTGCGCGGCCGTGTCCATGGCCCAGCGGCCAAGCTGGAGGATCAGGCCGGATTCCTCGGCAACCGGAATGAACTCGGTCGGACTGATCTCCCCCCGGTCTTCGTGATTCCAACGCGCGAGCGCCTCGAACCCCGCCACCTCGCCCGTCTTGAGGTTGATCAACGGCTGATAGAATAGCCTGAGGTGGTCCTTGTCGAGCGCTCGGCGAAGCTCGGTTTCGATCGAGAAGCGCCGCCGCGCCTCGGTCGCCTGTCTGGGTTCATAGACCTGCGGTTTGCCGGCGAGCTTCGCCTGCTTGACGGCGAACTGAGCGTTTCGAAATAGCTCCTCGGGATCCTGGCCGGCGCTCATCAGCGAGACTCCGATCGCGCATTCGACGCGAATCTCGAGCTCCGAGAGCTTGAACGGCGCCGCCATGACTTGCTGAATGCGCTCGGCTGCCTTCAGCGCGTCTTCAACGCCGCGCCGAAGCGATACCAGCACGCCGAATTCATTGCCCCCGGTGCGGGCCAGAACGTCGCCGGCGCGAAGGGCGAGGATGAGCCGGCGCGCAAAGGTAATCAGCAGCTCGTCGCCGGCGAGGCCGCCCATGGATTCGTTGATGCGCGAAAAGCGCAGCATGTCGACGACCAGCACCGCATGCTCGAGGTCGCGCGCGACCTTCTCTCCGGCAGTTTCGATCGCCTCGCTGAAGGCCAACCGGTTCGGCAGGCCCGTAAGGCTGTCGCGGAGCATTTCGGCACGAAGCGTCCGTTCGGCCTGGAGCTCCACTGTGCGATCGACGACGCTGAGAAGGCATCGCGATTCCGAGCGTCCGTTCTTCGGCAAGGGAGCGAGCTTGATCCGGTAGAATTGCGCCGAAACCCCATCGCCGTCGGTGAAATCGAGCTCGCCGACAACGTCAGTCCCTTGAAAGAACCTGCCGAGCAGATCCGCGATGGGACCGCTCTTCAGGCATTGGGCATCGTTCCAGTTGAGCGCGTTGCAATTCGACCGTTCGACAAGGTCTCCGAAGCGTCCATTGTGGGCTGCGACCTTGAAGGCGCCCTTTCTGCACTCGACGACGGCCGCGGCGATCGGAAGCGCTGCGAGCAAGCCGATATCGTCCGCAATCGCGAGATGCGGTTTCACGCCCGGATTGTCCGTCCGACGGCGCCTGGAGGTCGCCGGCCGGGTAGCTGCAGCCTGCATGGAGGCCGTAATGAGGGCAGAGGGGTTAATTCGGAGTATCTTTTTCCCTCTACTCGGAGTTGTTAATCGCGGTTGGTTAACGCCTAATCGAAACGGTTACTGCGCGGGAAACCGATCGGCGGCATTCGACCCCCCGCGCCGCGCGCGGCTCGCCAGGACGACAGGTCGCTCTCGGTGCGCACCCGGCCGCTCTCGCCGCCCAGCACCCAGCTGAGGCCGTCCTCGAGGCGGAACGCAATTGCGTCGCTCAAGCCGCCATCGCGGTAACGCTGGAGCATGACTCCCTGCCCGCGTCCGAGCTCGGGTAGCTCGCCCAGGGGGAAGACGACCATCTTTCGGTTCTCGCCGACCACCGCGACCGCATCGGCACCTTCGGAAATCAGGCGCACGACCGCGACGGTCGCTCCAGGCCGCAGGTTGACCAGCTGCTTGCCCTTGCGGGTCTCGGCAAGGATCGCCTCGCCGCTAGTCACGAAGCCCCTTCCGTCGGATGACGCGATCAGCAGCTTCATCTCCGGCCGGGTCACCAGCAGGTGGACGATCTCGACCTCGGCCTCGAGGTCGATGAACAGCCGCACCGGCTCGCCGAAGCCGCGTGCGCTCGGGAGCTTGTCCCCGGCGAGCGTGTAAACGCGGCCGTTCGAGGCGAAAAGCGTCAGCCGGTCCGTTGTCTGCGCGTGGAAATGGATGAACGGGCCATCGCCCTCACGCCATTTGAGGTCGGCAACCTGCTCGAGCGCGAGATGCCCTTTCATTGCCCGGATCCAGCCGCGCTGTGAAAGGATGACCGTGATCGGCTCCTTCTCGATCATCGCCGACCAGTCGATCTCGCGAGCGACTGCGGAAGCCTCGATCTGCGTGCGCCGTTCGTCCCCGAACTTGTCCTTTAGCGCCTGCAGGTCGCGTTTCATCCGCGTCCGCTGGCGGGGAGGACTTTCGATCAGCTTCGCAAGGTCGTCACGCTCCTTCGCCAAGGCCTCACGCTCTTTGCCGATTTCCATTTCTTCGAGACGGCGCAGGGACCGGAGCCGCATGTTGAGGATCGCCTCGGCCTGCCGGTCGGACAGCGAGAATTCCGCCATCAGCACGGGCTTCGGCTCGTCCTCCCTTCGGATGATCTCGATCACTCGATCGAGGTTGAGGAACGCGATGAGGAAGCCGTCGAGCAGCTCCAGCCGGTCGTCGATCTTGCCGATGCGCACCTGGCTGCGGCGGACCAGGACCTCGAACTGGAAGGCGAGCCAGGCGGCGAGCGTTTCCTTGAGGCTCATGACGCCGGGCGTCCGCGTCGCATCGAGCACGTTGAGGTTGAGCGGGAAGCGGATTTCGAGATCGGTCAGCCGGTAAAGGCTTTCGAGCAGCAGGTCGGCATCGACCGTGCGCGCCCTCGGCTCGAGGATCAGTCGCACCTGCTCATCGCTCTCGTCCTTCACGTCGGCGAGGATCGGAAGCTTCTTGTCGGCGATCAGCTGCGCGATCTGCTCGATCAGCTTCGCCTTCTGGACGCCATAGGGAATTTCGGTGACGAGAAGGTGCCAGCCGCCGCCTTTCTCGCGCTCGACCTCGACCTTCGCGCGCAACCGGAAGGCGCCCCTGCCACTGATGTAGGCGCGCGCGATCGTGTCCTCGTCATCGACGAGCACGCCGCCGGTCGGAAAGTCGGGACCCTTCACATTCTCGAGCAAGGCACGGTCGTCGATCTTGGGATCGTCGATCAGGCGGATCGCGGCGTCGATCAGCTCGCCCAGGTTATGCGGCGGGATCGAGGTCGCCATTCCAACCGCGATCCCGCTCGCCCCGTTGGCGAGCAGGTTCGGGAACAGTCCGGGAAAGACCTCCGGCTCTTCCTCCTCGCCGTTGTAGGTCGGCCTGAAATCGACCGTGCCTTCGTCGAGGCCGGTCATCAGCTGCATCGCGATCGGGGTTAGCCGCGCTTCGGTGTAACGGTATGCGGCGGCGTTATCGCCGTCGATATTGCCGAAATTCCCCTGTCCGTCGACGAGCGGGTAGCGAAGCGCGAAATCCTGAGCGAGGCGGACCATCGCATCGTAGACCGACTGGTCGCCGTGCGGGTGGTATTTGCCGATCACGTCGCCGACGACGCGCGCGGACTTCTTGTACGCGCCGGCAGGGTCGAGCCGAAGCAGCCGCATTGCCCACAGCAGTCGCCGGTGGACGGGCTTCAACCCGTCGCGAACGTCGGGGAGCGAGCGCGCCGTGATCGTGGAGAGCGCATAAACGAGATAGCGCTCCTCCAAGGCGGAGCCGAACGGGGTTTCGATGACGGTGGAATTGTCGAGATCAGGCATGCGGTCTGAGTAGCAAGGCCCTTCAGCCCCCGCCACCGCTACTGCAGCTTATTCGGCGGCGATTGGCACCGGCTGCGGCCAGCCCCCGGCGGCGTCCTCGAGCGCGCGCTTCATCTCGGCGAGCAGCCACTCGCGGAAGCGCTTGACCTTGGGCACCATCCGCCGCTCGGTCGGATAGACCAGCCAGTAGGCCCAGCCGCGAGTGGAGATCCGGTCGGGGAACGGCACGCACAGCCGTCCGGCGGCGACGTCCCCTTTCCAAAGAAGTGGGGTGAGCAATGCAAACCCCTGCCCGGCCATGGCGGCATGGCCCTCGTCCGCCTGGCTGTCGAGGCGGACCCCGGGACGACGGAAGACCGAGGCATCGACCGGGACGCCATTGTCCGCGAACCACTGCTGCCACCAATCGTCGCTCGGGTTGATCAGCAGTTCATTCGGCAGGTCAGCGGATTCGAGCCTGTGCCCGAGCTTTGCCTCGGCCTCGGCGACGCAGCCTGGGCTCGTCATCGGCGTGAAGCTCGATTTGAACAGCTCGTAATGCTCATGGCCTTCCCAGTCGCCGCGCCCGGCGCGGATCGCGACGTCGGCATCGCCTGACCTCAGGTCGATCAGCTCGTTGCTGGTCGTCATCCGCACGGCGAGATCCGGATGTTCGATCTGGAAGGCACCGAGCCGCCAGGCGAGCCACGTGTTCGCGAAAGTATGCGTGGTCGTGATCGTCAGGAGCGATTCGTCCTCTTCGCGGTGGGTCGCGAAGGCTGCTTCGATTGCGTCGAACGCGCTCGACAGCGATGGGAGCAGGCGCTGGCCGAGCGGAGTGAGCCTTACCCGCCCCTTCTCGCGGACGAACAAAGGCGCTCCGAGCCGCTCCTCGAGGCTCTTAACCTGATAGGAAACGGCGGCCTGGGTCATTCCAAGCTCGGCTGCCGCGGCGGTGAAATTCTCCGTTCGCGCGGCAGCCTCGAAAGCCCTGATCGCCGCCAGTGGAGGAAGCCGCCTCATCGGCCTTGCTCATAAGCCCAGTTTATCGATTCTGTCGAGTGTTTGATTGGCGAGAGTCGGCCTGAAAACATAAATGGGATTCAAGCCGTCGGCGACGGATTATCCCTCCCCTCAACAGCCCCCATCGCCGGCGGCCATCGACAGGAAGGACGACACGCCATGACTTATGGCCACAGCACCCGCGCGTTCATCGAAGACGGCCCTGTTGAGCAGGTCGAGAAGGTCAGTGCGGTGCGTTCGACCGCCCGCAGCTGGCGCGTCCTCGACGAAGCGCGCCGTCTCGAGCTCATCGAGCTCGCGCTCAAGCCCGCGAACGATTGCCTCGACGCATTCCCGCTCGCGCTGTGAGCGCCTGCGAACAGGAGGAAAGGATGGTCACCATGATCGACGAAATTTTTGACCGCAGCTACCAGGCGAGCCGGTCCGAGCTCAACGCCGCGATCACCGGCGGTTTGAAGCGCCTTGGCCACGCGGTTGGCGAAACCTTCGCGGTGCTCAACCGCATCGAATATTCGGCGCCCTGGGCTCGCCCGGCGAAGAAGGCGCGGGTCAACTGAACCCCTAGAGGAGCGCGGATCAGCACGCGCCGCGCTCCTCGCTTGATGTAGATCAATTGGCTTTCGCCAACGTCAGTTTGCCCAATAAAATCAGCCGTTTGTAGAAATGCCGGCTTGCACTCACCCGCCCGGTCCCTAGGTTCCATTGGCCGAATCAATGGGCTCGGGGGAGTATTTTTGTGATCGTTAAGCCGTTCTTTTCGCGCGTCAGCAGCGCGGCCATCGCCGTTGCCATCATCGCCGGAAGCGCTCCCGCGCTCGCGGCCGCCCCACCCGCCGCACCGCCGCCGGTCAACGGTTGGGGGGTCAAGCTCACCGACGTCACTCCCGACGCGTCGATCAAGTACGGTGTCCTGCCGAACGGCATGAAATATGCGATCATGCGCAACGCGACGCCAAAGGGCACGGCGTCGGTCCGCCTCCAATTCGAATTCGGTTCGATCGCCGAGAATGAGAATGAGCGGGGCCTCGCCCACTTCATTGAGCATATGGCGTTCAATGGCAGCACCCACGTGCCCGAAGGCGACATGGTCAAGATTCTCGAGCGTCAGGGTCTCAAGTTCGGCCCCGACACCAATGCCCAGACCGGCTTCGACTCGACCATCTACATGCTCGACCTGCCCAAGGCGGACGACGAACATATCGACACCGCCTTCTTCCTGTTCCGCGAAACCGCGAGCGAGGTGAAGTTCGATCCCTCGGCAGTCGACCGGGAGCGCGGCGTGATCCTCGGCGAGGAGCGCGCGCGCGACAACTTCCAATATCACCAGCTGGTCGACCTGCTGGGCTTCGACGCGCCCGATACGCCTTACGCCAAGCGGCTTCCGATCGGCATCGACGCAGTCCTCAAGAGCGCGTCTGCCGACACCATCCGCAGCCTCTACCAGCGCTATTATCGTCCGGAGAACGCGACCCTGGTCTTTGTCGGTGATGCCGATCCCGCCGTGGTCGAAGCCAAGATCAAGAAAGCGTTCGCCGACTGGAAGGGCGCCGGCTCGGCCGGCGTGGCGTTGAACCGCGGCAAGGTCGATCTCGCCCGCCCCGCGTCTTTCGACACCTTCATCGATCCGGCAGTGGCGACGACGGTCAATTACTCAATCGCCCGTCCGTGGACGGACCCCAAGGACACGCTTGCCGATCGCCACGACAAGATTGTCGAGGCGCTCGCTACCGCCATGTTCAACCGCCGGCTCAACAAGGTCATCAACCAGCCGGGCTCGACCCTGCTCGGTGGGGCGATGGACACGGACGAGGAGCGTGACGCGGCGCTGACCACGGGGATTACGATCGCCGCCAAGGACGGCGCGTGGAAGGACGCGGTCACGACTGCGGAGCAGGAAGTGCGTCGTGCAGTCGAGCATGGCTTCACCGCTTCCGAGCTCAAGACCGAGGTCGCCGACATGGCCGGCGGCCTTCACGCCTCGGCCGAGCAGGAGGACACCCGGACGAACCAGTCGCTGGTCAACGGGATCCTCGCGGTCGTCGGGCGCGACAAGTTCGTGACCACTCCTAAGTTCAAGGCCGCCGACTTCGATACGGTCGCCAAGACCGTTACGGTCGCTGAAGTGAACGGCAAGTTCCGCGAGTTGTGGAAGGGCAGCGCCCCGCTGGTCCACGTCAGTGCCAAGGAGAATCTCGCGGGCGAGCAGGTCGCCAGCGCGTTCAACGCCAGTCAGGCCCTGGCAGTCGCCGCGCCCAAGGAAAGTGCCGCGACCGCCTTTGCCTACCAGACCTTCGGCAAGACCGGCACGGTCGCGTCGGACACGAGCGTCGCCGATCTTGGCGTCCGGACCATCCGCTTCGCGAACAACGTCCGTCTCAACATCAAGAAGACCGACTTCGAGGTCGGTAAGGTCCGCTTCCTCGTCCGTCTCGGCGATGGGATGCTCGATCTGCCGAAGAACGAGCCTGGTCTTGCTCCGATGATAACGATGACGTCCGCAATGGGCGGCCTCAAGAAGCACTCGCTCGAGGAGCTGAAGGAGTTGCTGGCGGGCAAGGTCGTCACCGTCGGGGCCGCGGTCGGGGATGACGCTTTCGTCGCCACCGGAGCGACTACTCCCCAGGATCTCGCAATGCAGATGAAGGTCAGTGCTGCCTTTCTGACCGATCCGGGCTTCCGGCCCGAAGCGGCGGGCAAGTGGGCCAATGCTCTTCCGATCATCGAGAAGCAGGTCGACGCGCAACCTGAGGCGGTCGCGGGAGTCCGGCTTCCGATCATCCTTGCCGGCGGCGACCAAAGGTTCGGAATGCCCGACGCGGCGGTTCTTTCAAAGCGCAACTTCGATGAAGCCAAGGCGGCGCTCGCGCCGGTCATCGCTTCGGCGCCGATCGAAATCACGATCGTCGGCGACGTCGACGAGAATGCTGCAATTGCTGCGGTCGCATCCACCTTCGGTGCGCTTCCGACCCGCAACGCAAGCAGCCTTGCCACCGCCGATGCGCGCAAAGCGTCTTTCCGCACCGACCGCAGCCCAATCGTCCTCACCCATGAAGGCCCGTCGGACAAGGCATTGGTCGAAGCGGTCTGGCCAACCACTGACGACAGCAACTTCCGCGAGGTGATTGGGGTGCAGCTACTCAAGGATGTGCTCAATGTCATGCTGACGGACAGCGTCCGCGAGAAGCTCGGCGACAGCTACGGCGTGAGCCTTTCGAGCTCGATGTCCGATACCTTCAAGGGCTTCGGCTATCTGTCGGCCGCGGCAGTCGTCGCTCCCGACAAGACCGACGAAGTTCAGAAGGCGATCGCCGAGGCTGCAGCGGAGCTGCGCGACAAGCCGGTGAGCGACGACATTCTCGCCCGCGCCCGCAATCCGGAGCTCGAAAAGGCCGACCACCTCCTGCGCGACAATGGCTACTGGCTTAGCTCGCTGCAGAAGGCGCAGAGCGAGCCCGAGCGGCTCGACCGGATCCGCCATTACAAGGAAGCGCTCCAGTCCACGACGGCGGCGGACATCCAGAAGCTGGCCCAGAAGTATCTTCAGCCGCAGGATCTTCAGAAGGTCGAGATCGTCAACAGCAAGGCCGCGACTGCCGCCTCGCGCTAGGGACGGCATTCAATTGCGGAGGGGCGGCGGCTCGCCTATAGCCGCCGCTCCTTTTGCATTGCCGTTGGAGTGAAGCGAACCGTGGCTCGCCGCCGCCAGATCTACGAGGGTAAGGCCAAGATCCTCTACGAGGGTCCGGAGCCCGGAACGCTCATCCAATATTTCAAGGACGACGCGACTGCGTTCAACGCGCAGAAGCGCGGCACCATCAGCGGCAAGGGCGTGATCAACAATCGCATCTCGGAGCACATCTTCACCGCGCTCCAGACGATCGGTGTGCCCACCCACTTCATCCGCCGCCTCAACATGCGCGAACAGCTGATCCGCCAGGTCGAGATCATCCCGATCGAGGTGGTGGTCCGCAACGTCGCCGCCGGCTCGCTCTCCAAGCGCCTCGGGATCGAGGAAGGCACTCAGCTGCCGCGGACGATCATCGAATATTATTACAAGGACGACGCGCTCGGCGACCCGATGATCGCCGACGAGCATATCGCCTGCTTCGGCTGGGCGACGCAGGACGAGATGAACGACATCGCC
>Ga0070660_100000005_pt1 | contig 169758 bp, 176 predicted proteins | sample KBSC33metaG_FD_64670 | JGI IMG/M metagenome (GOLD analysis project Ga0070660, IMG submission 64670) | Corn rhizosphere microbial communities from Kellogg Biological Station, Michigan, USA - KBS C3-3 metaG | ecosystem: Host-associated > Plants > Roots > Rhizosphere > Soil ... | reverse complement strand
GCGTGGACATGCCCGCGCCCGCTTTTCCGCCCGCCGCGATCGAATGGCGGGTGACGCCGGGGCTCAGCCCCTATGAAGAGACGCTCGCCGAGATGGAGGCGCGGGCGGCGGCGATCCGCGCGGGCGAGGCGGCGGAGCTGGTCTGGCTGCTCGAGCATCCGCCCCTGTTCACCGCCGGGACCAGCGCAGATCCGGCCGAGCTGTTCAACCCGATGGGCTTTCCGGTGTTCGCGGCGGGGCGCGGCGGGCGATACACCTATCACGGGCCGGGGCAGCGGGTGGTCTACGTGCTGCTCGATCTCGATCGGCGCGGGCGCGACGTGCGGCAGTTCGTCCATGCGCTCGAGGCATGGGTCATTGCGACGCTGGGGCGGCTGGGGGTGGAGGCGTTCGCGGTGCCGGAGCGGATCGGCATCTGGACGCGCGGTCCGAAGGGCGAGGCGAAGGTCGGGGCGATCGGCGTCAGGGTGCGGCGGTGGGTGACGTTTCACGGCTTTGCGGTGAACCTCGCCCCGGAACTTTCCCACTTTTCAGGCATAGTGCCCTGCGGTATTGCCGATTACCCGGTGACCAGCCTCGACGAGATGGGAGTGTCTTGCGGACAGGAGCGTTTCGACCTGGCACTGGCAGCGGGCTTGTGCGATTTCCTCGCCGCTCTCGAGGCAGGGGCGCGGGAGGCTTGAGGGCCCGACCCGTTTTCGATTAGTATGCGCAACCGATTTGGGCGAAAAGAGGGGCCACCCCACCAAATCCTCAATCTAGGGAGTTTCTAAATGCGTGACCTCTTCAAGACCGTCATGACCGGTTCGATCGTCGCCGGCGCGGCCCTCCTCGTCGCGGCTTGCGGCGGCAGCAGCGACACCACGACGAACAACACGACCAACTATGCGACGGACGACGCGCTGATGGGCAACGACATCGCCGCTCCCGACGCCGCCATGAACGGCGCCGCCGGCGCGAACCTCGGCGCGCCCGCCGCGACGACGAACACGTCGACCACCACGACGACGACCAACACCACCGGCACCGGCAACACCACGACCGGCGCGGGCACCGGCAACACCACCGGCATGTAAGGCCGGGCGGAAACGCCATTCGGGAAGGCCGTCCGGGCTACCGGGCGGCCTTTTCCTTTGGGGCTCGAGGCCGCTTTCCTTGCGGCCCCGGCTGTCGGCGCCCCCCTGCTTCGTCCTTGCGGCGCCCTTCGCGTTTTTCCGTGCCTGCCGCGCCGCAGGCTTTTCTCGGGGGCGCGAGGCGCTTAAGCGGATGGCGGGCCGTGCGCCCGCCGCGACGAAAGCCGCTCCTGCCACTGGGCGGGCGCACCGCCGGCGGCTAGGCTCGGCGCGCGACGGGGTCGAGTGAGGGATAAGTGATGCGTACAGGGATGCTTTGGGCGGGAGCCGCCGCCGCCTCGGTTTTCGCGTTGGCGCCCGCCCCGGCGGCGGCGCAGCTCTTCTTCTATAACCCCGAGATCAAGAGCGGCCCGATCGATCCGTCGGACCCGCTCGTCGGCGAGCCTCTGCCCGGCGCCACCGCGGCGGAGCAGCGCGCGAACCTTCTGTGGAACCTGCGCGCGGCGCTGAACGTCGCGGCCCTCCAATGCCAGCCCGACAGCCACGGGCCGGAGAAGAAGCCGAGCTTCATGCGCGCGGCCGACAATTATAACGGTTTCATCGCCCACCATGCCGGCGAGCTTGCCTCGGCCTACCAGGCGCTGGGCAAATATTTCCTGCGCACCAACGGACCGAAGGGCGCGGCGCTGTTCGACCAATATTCGACCCGCACCTATAACGGCTTCTCGACCACCAGCGTCTACGGCTTCTGCCAGATCGCAACCGCCGACCTGAAGAGCGGACTGAGGGTGCCCAAGGGCCAGCTGGTGCCGTTCGCCGCCGCGCATATGCGCGAGCTTCGCAACAGCCTTGCGCCGTCGGCCGACCGGCCGCTCGTCTACAATCCTTACCTCGTGCAGGTCGCCGCCCTGCCGAACCTCACCGACGCCTGCTGGAACGGGAGCGACGAGCTGCTCGGCCAGTGCGGAGGCACGGGCACGGCGAGCTCCGACAAGCGCAAGAAGCGCCGCGGCTAGGGCAAGCCCAGCAGCTTGTGGGTCTGGAGGCTGAGCTTCCAGCGCGGATGGTCCATGACATAGGCGATCGACGCCCGGGTTGCCGCTTCGCGGTCCGCGCCGTCCATCGGCTGGATCAGGAAGTGACGAAAGTCCCAGGCAAGCAGCGCTTCCGGATCGATTCCATCCTGCGGCCACACCAGCTTGAGCTCGTCGCCGCTGCGCTGGACGATCTTTGTCCCGGCTTTCGGGCTGATGCAGATCCAGTCGAGACCCGCGGCGGCGGGCAGCGTGCCGTTGCTTTCCATCGCGACCTCGAAGCCACGTGCGTGGAGCGCGTCGAGGAGCGGCCCGTCAAGTTGGAGCATCGGCTCCCCGCCGGTCGCGACGACCAGGCGGCGCTCCGCTGCGCCCCACAGAGCCGCGGCGCGGTCCGCCAGCGCTTCCGCCTCGTAGCGGCCGCCATTCTCCCCGTCGGTGCCGACGAAATCGGTGTCGCAGAAGCGGCACTGGGCGGCGGCGCGGTCCGCCTCGCGGCCCGACCACAGGTTGCAGCCTGCGAAGCGCAGGAAGACGGCGCGGCGCCCCGCCTGCATCCCCTCCCCCTGCAGCGTCAGGAACAGCTCCTTGACGGCGTAGCTCATGGTGCGTCGGCGTAGCGCGTCGGATCGGGCAGGCGCGCTTCCTCGAACCCCCTGGCGCGCAGCCGGCACGCGTCGCAGCGTCCGCAATGAAGACCGTCGGGAGCGGGATCGTAGCAGGACCAGCTGAGGCCGGCGTCGAGGCCGAGCCGCGCCGCCTCGCCGGCGATGTCGGCCTTGGTCATGTGCTGAAGGGGTGCGCGGATGCGGAAGGCGGGGCCGCCGTCCGCGGCCTTGGTGGCGAGCGCCGCGAGGCTCTCGAAGGCGGCGATGAATTCCGGACGGCAATCCGGATAGCCCGAATAATCGAGCGCGTTGACGCCGATGAACAGGTCGCGCGCCCCGGCCGCCTCCGCCCAGCCGAGGGCGAGCGAGAGCAGGATGGTGTTGCGGGCCGGGACGTAGGTGACGGGAATGGAATCGCCGACCCCCTCCTTGGGGACCGGGATATCGGCGGTGAGGGCCGACCCGCCGAAGGCGCGCAGATCGAGCGGCAGAACGACGTGGCGGGCGACTCCCACGGCCGAGGCGACGCGCGCCGCCGCCTCGAGCTCGATGCGGTGGCGCTGGCCGTAGTCGACGGTGAGAGCGAGGACGGCGAAGCCCTCCTCGCGCGCCAGCGCCGCGGCGACCATCGAGTCGAGCCCGCCCGAGAGGAGCGCCACGGCGTAAGGAGGCGTGCTGGACATGGCGCGGCAGCTAGAGACGCGGTGCGGCGACCGCAAGTCCGCCCAAAAGAACGGGCCGCCCGGTGAGGAGCGGCCCAGTTGCGGCCGTGAGGCCTGCTAGGGAGGAAAGCGTGCCTGCAGAAGCGGACACCGTGTCCGTATAGCCAAGGCAGGGTAAACAGCCCCTTAATGCGGCCGGCCGGCGCGCCTCCTCAGCAATCGGAAAGCTTTCGCGCCGTCGCACGGTAGGAAAATGGCCGCCCGTCGACGAATCCCTGCGTCTCGATCGTTGCGGCCCGGGGGGTTTCGACGCGCACGCTGGTGCGGCCGAAGCCGCGCGCGGGACAGACATATTCGACCGTCGCCCCCCGCTCGTCCGCCTGGACGAGTTCCTGGCGGCAGCCCGCCGCGCCGTGCTCGATCTGGAAGAGGAGCTTCCTGTCCCCAAGGCACAGCGACCGCTCGAGCGATGCCTGGCTGGCGCTGCGGATCACCCAGTGCCCCTGTTCGAGCTTCAGGAGCGCGTCGGCGGCGCGGCTGCCGGCAAGCGCCAGAGCGGGCGCGGCCGCCGCCGCGGCGAGCGCTATCGCGAGCGCCGCCTTTCCTTTCCCCCACCGCCGCATGCGCCCTCCTATAGCGCATCGGATGTGACGGAATCGAGCGGCGTCGCGGCGGCGGGCCTGCCGAACGCCGGCTCAGTCGCCGAAGTCGCTCAGGGAAATAGGGAAAACCCGCGAGCAGAATTCGCAATCGACGCTGATGAAGCCGTCCTCGTCGACCATGCCGGCACGCTCGTCCGCGGCGAACCGGCCGATCACGCCCTTGATATATTCGAAGTTGCAGCGGCAGCCCTTGGCGAGCGGCACCGTCTGCTGCACCCGCACTTCCTCCTCGTGGAAGAGTCGCCACAGCGCCGCGTCGAGCGGCAGGTCCGCGTCGGTGAGCTCGTTGCCCCGGATCGTCTCGGCGAGGATGCGGACATGCTCCCAGTCCGGATGGTCGAGCCGGGTGTGGATGCGGTCGCGCCCCTCCTCCCCTTCCGGGAGGTGCTGGACGAGGATGCCGCCGGCGACGCGCCCGGTGTCGTCGACGGCGAGGCGGACGACGCTCGGCAGCTGCTCCGACTGCGAGAAATAGCTCTGCGCGGCCTCGGCGAGCGACGCGCCCTCGAGGGGCACGATGCCCTGGTAGCGCTCCTGCGCCAGCGGGTGGTCGAAGGTGATGGCGAGATAGCCCTTGCCGAACAAAGCGTGGAGATCGCGGTGCGTCGGCAAGGCGGCGAGCCGCGCGGAATCGAAGCGGACGTAACCGCGCAGCGCCCCCGCCTTGTAGTCGCAGACGAAGAGATCGACGATGCCCTGCTCGGTCTGCGCCTGGAGCGTGAGCTGGCCCTCCTCCTCCTTGAGCAGCGAGCCGAGCAGCGCGGAAAGGACCAGCGCTTCCGACAGCGTTCGCGCGATCGGCGCGGGGTAATCGTGGGCCGAGAGGATGTGATCGAGCAGCGGCCCGAGCCGCACGATGCGGCCGCGCGCGTTGCGGGCGGGGATGGTGAAGCCGAGCGCCTCGTCGAGATTGGCCGTCGCTTCGGCCTCGAAAAATTGGGAAGAAGACATGGCGGCGATGTGGCAACGCGGCGCGGCGGTTCAAGCTCCGCCGCGCTCAGGCCGCCTGCGGCACCTCGTAGCGCCGCGCCGCTTCGCTCAGCCGCTCGACGAATTCGGTGATATGCGCCTCCTCGACGATCAGCGGGGGAAGGACGCGCATGACGTTGTCGCCGGCGGCGACGGTCAGCAGGCCGTGGTCGCGCAGATAGGTGACGAAGGCGCGGCTGTCGGCCTTCATCCTGACGCCGAGCATCAGGCCGAGGCCGCGGACGCTTTCGAACAGATGGTCGTGGTTGGGAATCATCTGCTCGAGCGCACCCCGCAGGCGCTCGCCCATCCGGTTGACATGGTCGAGGAAGCCGGGCTCGAGGATCACGTCGAACACCGCTTGGCCTGCGGCCATGGCGAGCGGATTGCCGCCATAGGTCGAGCCGTGGGTGCCGACGACCATCCCCGCGGCCGCCTTTTCGGTGGCGAGGCAAGCGCCCATCGGGAAGCCGCCGCCAATGCCTTTGGCGGAGGCGAGGATGTCCGGCTCGATGCCGTAATGCTCATAGGCGTAGAGCTTGCCGGTGCGGGCGACGCCGCACTGGACCTCGTCGAACACGAGCATCAGGTCGTGCTCGTCGGCCAGCCGGCGCAGGCCCTGGAGGAATTCGGTGCCGGCCGGGCGGATGCCGCCCTCCCCCTGCACCGGCTCGACGAGGAAGCCGGCCGTGTGCGCGTCTATCGCCGCTTCGGCCGCGGCGAGGTCGTCGAAGGCCACGACGACGAAGCCGGGAAGAAGCGGCGCGAAGCCGTCGCGCAGCTTCGGCTGGTCGGTCGCGCTGATCGTCGCCATCGTGCGGCCGTGGAAGGCGTTGCCGAAGGTGATGAGGACGTTCTTCTCCGGGTGCCCGTGATGGTGGTGGTAGCGCCGCGCGGTCTTGATCGCGCACTCGACCGCCTCGGCGCCCGAATTGGTGAAGAAGACGGTGTCGGCGAAGGTGTTTTCGACCAGCCGCTTCGCGAAGGCCTCCCCCTGCGGCGAGCCGTAGAGGTTGGAGACGTGCATCAGCGTCGCGGCCTGGTCCTGGATCGCCTTTGTCAGATGCGGGTGGCCGTGGCCGAGCAGGTTGACCGCGATGCCGCTGGCGAAATCCAGATATTGGGTGCCGTCCTCGCCATAGAGATAGACGCCCTCGCCTCGCACCGGCCGCACCGGCGAGCGCGGATAGACGGGCATGAGCGGCGTGATGGCCATTGCGACGGCTCCTCGACGATGGGGAAGCGGCGCTGCCGCCGCTTTGGCCAGCCTCTAGAGACCGCGCGTCCGGCGCGTCAACACCGCGCCCTCAGCCGTGGGCGAGGTAGCGGTCCAGCTCCGCCTGGATCGAATCCAGCCGCTGGCGCAGGCGCACCCGCTCGCGGTAGCTGCGCGGCGTGTGATATTGGAGCTGCTGCTCCATCCGCGCGAGGGGCAGCGACAGCCGCTCCGCCTGGTCGCGGGCGATCAGGCCCTTTTGGAACGCCTCGGACACCGCGGCGCGCAACTGGACGGTGCGCTCCCCGATGCCGCTGCTGATCGCATCCTGTCCATAGGCCGGCGGAGGCGTGCTCATCGGCGGCAGCGGCGCCGGCAGCCGCTGCGCGGCGGCGGGCGCGGCGATCAGGAGCATGAGGGCAAACGGCGGGCGGATCTTACGCATCGCTAACCTCCTCGGGCAGGAGGGAAGCTACGCCTCCGCAAGGGGCCTGTAAATCAGCTCTTCAGCTTCCAGCCGCGCCTCAGCAGCGCATAGCAGACGATGCCGAGGACGACGTCGATGGCGAGCAGCAGCGCCGCGCCGAAGCCGACGGCGGAATCGGCGACGCCGAGGAAGCCGTAGCGGAAGCCCGAGATGACGTAGAAGAAGGGGTTGGCTTGGCTCACTGCCTGGAATGCCGGCGCGAGATTGTGAATCGAGTAGAAGGTGCCGGAGAGCAGCGACAGAGGCGCGACGACGAAGTTGGTGACGGCGGCGGCATGGTCGAACTTCTCCGCCCAGATCGAGGTCAGCAGGCCGAAGAAGGCGAGCATCGCCGCGCCGAGGATTCCGAACCACGCGATCGCCCACAGCGCGTGCGGCGTCACGTGGACGCCGGGCCAGAGCAGCATCGCGAGCCAGACCGCGAAGCCGACGAGGATCGCGCGCGTCACCGCGGCCCCGACCAGCGCGGCGATAAGCTCCCCGGTGGAGAGCGGCGGCATCAGATAATCGACGATGTTCCCTTGGATCTTGCCGACGAGCAGCGAGAAGCTCGCATTGGCGAAGGCGTTCTGCAGCATCGCCATGACGATGAGCCCGGGCGCGATGAAATCGGCGAAAGGGATAGGGGCCGGGCCGATGTCGACGGTGCGGCCGGCGCGGCCCAGCGCGACGGTGAAGATGACCAGGAAGAGGAGCGTCGTGATGGCCGGCGCCCACACCGTCTGCAGCTGCACCTTGAAGAAACGCCTCACCTCCTTCACATAGAGGGTCCTGAGGCCGTACCAGTTGACGTTCCGGATCGTCGGGACGCCGGGATCGGCCCGGACCCAGCTTGAAGGCTGCTCGTTCATGGGATCGTCGCTAGAGACGTTCGCCGGGAGCGGCAAGCCGCGAAGGAAAGACGTGCATGTCCTGGACTGACGAGAGGATCGACCGGCTGAAGAGCCTCTGGCTGCAGGGCATGACCGCCAGCCAGATCGCCGAGGAATTGGGCGGCGTCTCGCGAAACGCGGTGATCGGCAAGGCCCACCGGCTCGGCCTCCAGTCGCGGCCTTCGCCGGTGAAGCCGGTCGAGGAAGGCGCCGAGGCCGGCTCGGAAGCCGAGGCCGCGCCCTGGGAGACGCCGGCCGCGCCGGCGGAGGCGGAGCGCGCCCCCTCCGCGCAGGCTGATCCGGAGCCTGCTCCTTCCGCCGCCGCGCCTGCCCAGGCGACGACGCCGCAGCCCGCCCAGCCGCCGCAGCCGCAGGTCCGCTCGATCGGTCCCGGCGGCTTCGTCCGCCAGGCGCCGGGCGAGCAGCAGGCACCGATCCCGCCCGCGCCGCCGCGCCGGCTGGTCCCGGCCAAGCCGAGCCCCGAGATCGCCGACAAGACCAGCCTCCTCGATCTCAACGAGAAGATCTGCAAATGGCCGATCGGCCATCCCGGCGAGCCCGATTTCCACTTCTGCGGCGCTGCGGCGAACCCCGGCTTTCCCTATTGCGTCGAGCATTGCGGCGTCGCCTACCAGGCGCAGATTCCGCGGCGCGACCGGCGCCCGCCGCCGCCCCTGCCCTTCGGCGGCCCGCGCATCAGGTAAAGTCCGGTCCGTTCCGGAGCATTCACGACCGACAAGCTTCCGCTCGGCCCAATAATCGACTACACTACTTCCTTCTCGTCGCGCGGGGGGCACGATGATGACCGAGGAAGCGATTTCCTGCGAGCAACGGCAGCCCAGACCACCCGGTTGGCTGGAAACACATTTCGAGGCCCTTCTTTTCGGCTCACGATGGATCGCTGCGCCGATTTATTTGGGTCTCGTGTTTGGCCTCGTGATGCTGCTGGTGATTTTCTTCAGGGACCTGTGGGAGAGCGTGATGCATCTCCCCGAACTTACCCGCGACGTCGTGATCTCTCGCATCCTCGACTCAATCGACATAGCATTATTGGCTAACCTCCTGTTGATCGTCGTCCTCGCCGGCTACGAACACTTCGTTTCGAAGATCGACACGGCTGCGGACGAGGACCGGCCGGGCTGGATGGGAACGGTCGATTTCTCGGGTATCAAGCTCAAGCTGTTTGCCTCGATCATCGGCCTGACCGGAATCGAGATATTGAAGACGTTTATGAAGGCGCGGCCCGGCCTCGATGCCCCTGTGCCGCTCGACCGAGAGCGCATCGCGTGGATGCTGATCATCCATGTGACCTTTCTATTCACTGCTTTGCTATCGGCATTGGCTGACTGGCTGACCAGCAAGACCGAGGCCGAAACCTCCGTGGCCGACCGGCTCAAAGCCGAAGCCTGCATGGCCGCCGAGCGCGCGAGAGGAGACGCGGCAGCGGTCTCCGCCACCAAAGCAGGTTGACAGACTGGACCGGTAATTCTCGAACCGGTTTGGCGAACCTTGGCCTCCTGGTCACTGAGTTCCGCCCCGCCCGGCGGCCCACCAGCGCCCGCCGTCGCCCGGCTCGCCCTTCCAGGTCTGCGCATCCGCTGAGCCGCGGCGGAAGGATTCCGGCTCCGTATTGATCTGAGTTAACGCGTTTTAACGGAACGCGAAACTCGTGCCGCCGTTATTGCGAAAACAGAACAACTGCCGAGCCATAGCCTTTCGACCATGTCTCACGAAGAAGCGGATTATTATCAACAGCGCGCGGAAGCAGAAGTCGCGCTGGCCCAGCAGGCATCACACCAAGCGGTGGTGCGGGTTCATTACGAACTTGCTTCCGCTTATCTTGACCGCATCCACGGCGACACCCCGCGGTCGAGCGGCGGCCTGTTCGAAGGCTGAGCGGCGGCCGCCGCCGGGGCCATACCGTGTTTGCACGGTATTCCCTCGTCGCCTGAAGCCCGGCACAAGGGCCGCAGCCAAGATGGCAGCCGGCGGTTTCTCTGGTCCCGCCGGCCGGCGGCGGCCCCCACCCCCCCACGAGCGGGCCGCCGCCACCCTCCTCCCGATCCTGCCGTCGCGGCGGCCTTGGCATGACGAGTCTTCGCCGCCTATAGATTCGCCATGTCAGACCTGTTCGCGTCCACCGCCGGCCCCTCCTCCGACTATGATGCGGCCGCCATCGAAGTGCTCGAGGGACTGGAGCCGGTGCGGCGCCGGCCCGGAATGTATATCGGCGGCATCGACGAGCGCGCGCTCCACCACCTCGCCGCCGAAGTGCTCGACAATGCGATGGACGAGGCCGTGGCGGGTTTCGCCACCCGCATCGAGGTGACGCTCGAAGAGGGCAACCGCCTCACCATCGTCGACAACGGCCGCGGCATGCCGATCGACGAGCACCCCAAATATCCGGGCAAGCATGCCCTCGAGGTTATCCTCACCAAGCTCCATTCCGGCGGCAAATTCTCGAACAAGGCCTATGCGACGTCCGGCGGCCTGCACGGCGTCGGCGTCAGCGTCGTCAACGCGCTGTCGGTCGAGACGGTGGTCGAGGTGGCGCGCAATCGCGAGCTCTACCGCCAGACCTTCTCGCGCGGCGAGCCGACCTCGCCGCTCCAGATGCTCGGCCCCACGCCGAACCGCCGGGGCACCAGCGTCGCCTTTGTCCCCGATGCTGAGATCTTCGGGGAGGAAGCGAAGTTCAAGCCGGCGCGCCTCTACCGGCTCGCCCGCTCAAAGGCCTATCTGTTCGCCGGCGTCGAGATACGCTGGAAATGCGATCCCGCGCTGATCTCCGACCAGACGCCCGCGGAGGCGACCTTCCAGTTCCCCGGCGGCCTTTCCGACCACCTCAAGGAGCAGATCGCCGACCGCGCCTGCGCCACGACCGACTTCTTCAAGGGGCGCCAGGATTTTCCGGACGGGCAGGGAATGGTCGAATGGGCGGTGGCCTGGCCTTTGTGGAGCGAGGGCGGCTCCTCTTATTATTGCAACACCATTCCGACGCCCGACGGCGGCACCCATGAGCAGGGCATGCGCGCGGCCCTGACCCGCGGGCTGCGCGCCTTCGGCGAGCTGGTCGGGCAGAAGAAGGCGAAGGACCTCCAGGCCGAGGATGCTGTGGGCGGCGCCGAGATCATGCTCTCCGTCTTCATCCGCGACCCTCAGTTCCAGAGCCAGACCAAGGATCGGCTGACCAGCCCCGACGCGGCGCGGCTGGTCGAGGTCGCCGTGCGCGACCATTTCGACCATTATCTCGCCGACAATATGGAGCGGGGCCGCTCGCTCCTCGCCTTCGTGCTCGACCGGATGGACGAGCGGCTGAAGCGCAAGGCGGAGCGCGAAGTGAAGCGCAAGACCGCCACCTCCCCGCGCAAGCTGCGCCTGCCCGGCAAGCTCACCGACTGCTCGAACGACGATCCCGCCGGCACGGAGCTGTTCATCGTCGAGGGCGACAGCGCCGGCGGCTCGGCCAAGCAGGCGCGCGATCGCAAGACGCAGGCGATCCTGCCGATCCGCGGCAAGATACTGAACGTCGCGTCGGCGTCCGCGGACAAGATCCGCGCCAACCAGGAGATCGCCGACCTCACCCTGGCGCTCGGCTGCGGGATACGCGACCGCTGCGACCCGGCGCAGCTGCGCTACGACCGCATCGTCATCATGACCGACGCCGACGTCGACGGGGCGCATATCGCTACATTGCTGATGACCTTCTTCTTCCAGGAGATGCCGAAGATCGTCGAGCAGGGCATGGTCTACCTTGCCCAGCCGCCGCTCTACCGGCTGTCGGCCGGCGGCACGGTCGCCTATGCCCGCGACGACATCCATCGCGGTGAGCTCGAGGGGACGCTCTTCAAGGGCAAGAAGGTCGAGATCAGCCGCTTCAAGGGGCTCGGCGAAATGAACCCGCAGCAGCTGCGCGAGACGACGATGGACCCGAAGACGCGCTCCCTGATCCGGGTAACCTTGCCGGAGGAATATCAGCAGCAGCACAAGGTGCGCGACCTCGTCGACCGGCTGATGGGACGCAATCCCGAGCACCGCTTCGCCTTCATCCAGGGCCACGCCGCCGACGTGGACGAGGAGGAGATCGACGCTTAAGCTCGCCCCGGCGCGGAAGGGGAAGCGCGATGCGCGGCTGGTGGCTGGGACTGCTGTTGCTGATCGGCGTCGCCGCGCCCGCGGCCGCTGCCGAACCGCCGCCCGGGCTCAGCCAGCGCGCGGAGCAGGTCGCCGGCGTCCTGCGCGGCGAGCCGGTGCCGGACGATCTGTTCGCCCCCGCCTTTCTCGCCGCGGTGCCGGCGGCGCAGGTGAAGGAGATCGCCGCGCAGCTTCGCCAGGCCTATGGCGCTCCCGTCCGGATCGTCTCGATCACGCCTGGTCCGCCGGGGAGCGGCACCGTCAGCGTAGACTTCGAGAAGGCGACGGTCCGCCTCGACATCGCCGTCGAACCCATGGCGGCGCATCGCGTCACCTACCTTCTCGTCAGCGCGGTCGAGGCGAAGGGAGAGACGCTGGAGACGCTCGCGCCGGCGTTCCGCGCGCTTCCAGGCGTTGCCGGCGCCGCCGCCGTGCTCCTCGACGACGAGCCGCCCCGGCTCGCGATGGGGGAGCGGGCGGAGGAGACGTTCGCCGTCGGCTCCGCTTTCAAGCTGTTCGTGCTGGCCGAGCTGGTCCGGGAGGTGCGGGCGGGAGAGCGGCGCTGGAATGACGTCGTTCCGCTGACGGCGCGGTCGCTGCCTTCAGGCATCCTTCAAAGCTGGCCGCACGGCGCCCCGCTCACCGTTCACACCCTGGCCGCCTTAATGATCTCGCGCAGCGACAACAGCGCGGCCGACACACTCGTGGCACTGGTCGGCCGCGAAAAGGTCGAGCGGCTGCTGCCGACGCTCGGCGTCCGCGCCGCGTCGCGGGACCGGCCTTTCCTCTCCACCCGCGAGGCGTTCCTGCTCAAGGCCGGAGACCCGGCGATGCTCGCGCGCTGGAAGGAAGCGAACGAGGCCGGACGGAGGCGGCTCCTTGCCGGCATCGCCGCGACCGAGGTGTCCAGCCTCGACGTCGGCCGCTTCGCCGACAAGCCGCTGGCGATCCGCGAGGTCGAATGGTTCGCCTCCCCGGCCGATCTCGTGCGCACGCTCGACTGGATCCGCCGCAGCGGCGACCGGACCGCGCTCGATATCCTCGGGATCGAACCCGGGCTGCCGCAGGCGGCGCGCGATTTCGTCTATGTCGGCTACAAGGGCGGCTCCGAGCCCGGCGTGCTCGCCATGGCCTTCCTCGCGCGCCGCGGGGACGGCAGCTGGATTGCGGTGGCCGGCGCCTGGAACGATCCCGCCGCGCCGCTCGACCAGGCGCGTTTCACATCGATCATGGGTCGGCTGCTTACGCTGATGCGGTGACGCTCAGCGCCCGCTCTGCTCGCGCGATTTCTGGAGCGCCTTCATCTCCTCCTCCGCTTGTGCCCGCGCGGCCCGCATCTTGTCGAGCTCCGCCTTCTCCTGCTCGCAAAAAGCCTTTTGCTGTTCCGCGAGCGTCTTGGGAGCATCGAGGCAGCGGCCCAAGGCAACGCTGCGCGGAAGCAGGTCGAAGGGCTCCAGGCTGGAATCCTTGCGCTCGATCGCTGGTCCCATCGCGGTCAGGAAGGCAAGCCACGCGCGGCGCAGGCGCGCCTCGCCGACGGTCTTGTCGGTCGGCGGCCCCTCCGGCACCTTCACATCCAGCGACTTGAGCGGAATGTCAGCGAGCCGCGCCTTCGCCTCGTCGAACCGGCCGAGTTCGCGCAGGGCGTTGACGGCGCGCGCCTCCATGCCGATCCAGCGCAGGTCGGTGGGACGCCGGTCGACCTTCGCGGAGGCTTCGGCGAATTCGGCGAGGTAGCGGGCGCGCAGCTCCGGTTTGGCGTCCGCCTCCCAGCCGGCCTGGAGCAAAGCGAGGAGCTGGAGCTGGACCGGCACGTCCATTTTCTTCATCAGCCAGTAGGCGCGGTAATATTGCGTGTCGGCCTTACGCAGCGCCTGATACTCGTCCGAGCCGACGAGCGGCGTCAGCTTCTCGACCTCGGCGGGGGTATAATCCTTGTAGAGAACGAGCCCGTTCGACGGGCATTCCGGAAGGGGATTGGGCGAAGGGGCGCCATAGAACTTGCCGTCCGGCCGCTCGCCGAGGGGCGCGGCGCCGACCGGGACGACATAGTCGAAGCTCTCGCCGCCGATCGGACACGTCATTTTCTGCCGTGCGGTGCCCTGGGCGAAGGACTGCGCCGGCGCGACCACGGCGCCGGCGACGCTCAGGGCGAGAAGGATTTTACGCATACGCATGAACGGGCTCCTTCAGCTGGCAACGGCAGGCGCGATAAGCGGGAAGCGCGGGATCTCGGCGGCGAAGCTGTTCCCCTGCTCGCCGACCATGATGTAGCGCCCCTCCATGAAGCCGGTCGGCGTCGGCAGCGGGCAGCCGGAGACGTAATCGAAGGCGCCGCCCGCCTCGATCACCGGCTGCTCGCCGACCACCCCCTCGCCCTTCACTTCGCTGCGGCCGCCCCGGCCATCGCCGATCGTCCATTCCCGCGCCATCAGCTGGACCGCGCCGGGGCCCTCGTTCTCGATGCGCACATGGTAGGCCCAGAACCAGCGACCGCGACCGGGCTCGGACTGTTCGGGCAGGAAGCTCACGGCCACGCGCACCGTCACGCCGGCGGTGGTCGCGCTGTGGGGGAAAAGGCTCTTCACCCGCTTTCCCTCGCCTCCTTGCCCCGCCCGGTCAACCGGCCTTCTCGACGTGCAGCATGCCCGCGGGACAGGGCCGGATAAGGTCGGCGGCCGGAACGTCGTGACTGAGCCAGTCCGCCCAGCGGTGCTTCGGGACGATCGCGATCTGGCGGTTGTGGTAGGGCGCGACGTCCGGCCCCGGCGGCGTCGTCAGCATGGTGAACGCCTCCCCCACCTCCTCGCTCGCCCGCCACAGGCCGGCGATGCAGAACCACGGCTCCCCCGCCACGGTGAACAGCCATTTGTCCTTGCGCTTGTCCGCCCGCGGCGCCGCGGGCGTCGTGAATTCGTAGAAGCCGTCGGCAACAATCAGGCAGCGCCCGGAGCGGAACTCGCGCCCTTCGCCGCGGAAATTGTAGACGGGCTTTCCACCCTGCCCCGGCCAGGACCATCGACGCTGGACGAGCTCCGCCGCGTCGCCGTTCCACCGCACGATGGGGGCGCGGTCGGTGATGCGGATGTCGTCGCGGGGCTCGAGGTTCGGCAGTCCTTCGGGAAAGCGCAGGGGAATGCGCAGATCGTTGAATTCCTGCCCGATCGTGCCGAGCTCGACGCGGCTCCTATAGTCGTTGCACATGCGGGACAGCCGCTATCGCGCGCGCCGCGTGAACGCCAGCTTGACAGCCGCGCCCCCTCCCCCATATGCGCCACACCTTCGCGCTTTAGGCCCCTTCGTCTAGCGGTCCAGGACGTCGCCCTCTCACGGCGAAAACACGGGTTCGAGTCCCGTAGGGGTCACCAATAAAATCAATAGCTTATGCGTAACTCTTCGCGTGAGTTTTGAAGCATCCCAACAATTTCCCAACAATCCGCAGATGGATTTCTGTGGATAAACCTGGACTGTTTTCATTGTCCGGCGCCCACCGACGAGCGGTTTTGAACGCCAAGAATGGGCGATTCGGTCGATGTGGCGGGATTACCCGCATAGGGCGCAACGTCGCCTGCCTCCTAGCCCTCCCCTTCAGGGGTCCCTCACCCGACGCTCCGGCCGCAGCCGTCGCGCGACCGGCCGCGCCAAGCGCCTGCGCCCCTGGGCCACCCGGAACCTATCCAAGGCCGGCGCGCTCCTTCACCGGTTCTCACGGATGGAGGGACTCATGCGCCGTTCTCTCGCAATGTTGCTCGCAATGAGCGTGCTCGGCGCCTCCGGCGCTCACGCCAGCACGCATGAGTTTCTCAACAAGGCTATCAAGGGCGATAATTCCGAAACGCGCCTCGGCCGCGTCGCGGCCGAACGCGGCGCCAGCCCCGGCATACGATCGTTCGGCCGAATGCTGGAGCGCGACCACAGCGCCGCCCGTCGGGAGACGGTGCCCATTGCCCGCCGGCATGGCGTGACTCCGCCCACCGCGATGGCCGACGAGGCGCAGGCCGAATATCACAAGCTCCAGGGCCTGCGCGGCCGCGACTTCGACCGCGAGTTCGCGCGGTACATGGTCGACGATCATAAGAAGGACATCTCAGACTTCGAAAGGGAGGCCCGCAGCCGCGACCCGTCCGACGTCCGGGCGCTGGCACGCAAGACGCTGCCGGTGCTCCGCAAGCACCTCAGGACTGCTCAATCGCTGAGCTGATAGCTCGCCGAAACGACCGCCGCGAGCGGCCGGTCATCAGTTTCAACGCCTGAGGAATAGGCAGCAGCGATGCCGGCGCAACGGCCGACCAGGCAACGCTCTCAGCCGTGCCCCCCGCGCCCGTATTCCGGATCGCGGCGGCGGTCGATGAACCTGCGCAGGCTGTCGTAAGGAATGAGGGTGGAGCTGCCGACCTTGATATGCTCGATCTCCCGGGCCTGCATCAGCTCGTAGATCCGTGACCGGCTGATCCCGGTCAGCCGCACGGCCTCCGCGATACGGACGGTGAGCGGCTCGAGCGCCGGAGCCGGTCGGCCGCCGGACGTTGCACCCACGCTCACGCATCCCCTCCCCGTTCTCGCCGGCGGCGCGCGAAGCCGCGATCGCTCTCGAGGAACGCCTCGAGCATCGCCGGGACGAGCTCGGGGACCGGCTCGGCCACGCCGTAGGCCTGCTCATACTCGGCGGCATAGTCTGCAAGGCGACGATTGAGGTCGGGCGTCAGGCTCACCGTCAGCTTGACCGGCGCCCGGTCCGGGAGTTTCGGCAGTCGAAGCTCAACCACCGACCACCCCCTTCCACGGCCTCAGCACGAGATCCTTCTGGATCACCGCGAGGACGCGCACGCCGGGCCGCACCCGCAGCGTCGGCTGGACCTCGAGGTTCTTCACCGTGATCTGCTCTCCGGCCCGGGCGCCGTTCTGCTGGGCAGACTCCCGAATGGCGCGGACCAGATCGCTCTCGCTGCTGCCGAGACCGACCTGAGTGCCGACCCCGAGGAGGGTCGAGAGGCCGACGCCCTTGAGCAGCCGCCACGTGTGGAAGTCGACGCGGTCTTCGAGGCCCGCATAGCCGGCCCTGTCCGTCGCGGGCGTGTTGTCGAGTTGAATCGACGAGCCGTCCGGGAAGATTATCCGCTGCCAGACGACGAGCGCCCGCTTCTGACCGTAGGCGACGACGCTGTCATAGCTGCCGACCAGCCGTGCGCCTTGAGGAACGAGGATGGTCCGGCCCGTTGCGCTGTCCCGGACATTCTCGGTCACCTGCGCGAACACCGCGCCCGGCAGGTCTGAATCGAGGCCGGTGATGAGGCTGGCGGGAATGATCGTGCCGGCGCTCAGCGTCCAGGCGGACGGCGAACCTTCGAGCGCGTGCCCGTCCCGGGCTCCCGACGCGGATTTGGCAAAGTCGATCTTGTGCTGCTGGGCGGACGGCACCGGGGCCGCCGCAGCGTTCGCGGCCGGCGCTTCGGCCGTGGCCGGTGGCGCCGCGGCCGACGCTGCGCTCTCGCTCCCCGAAGCGCGATTGGCGAGCTGTACCCCGACCGGCGAGCGCCGCGCTGCCTCGATCTCCGCCAGATGCCTCTGCCGCTCAGCCTCGGCGGAAGCGCGCGCGGCATCGGCGCCGGGTGCCGGCGCCTCCGTAGCCATGAGCGGCGGCGTGCCTGCGCCTCGGGCATGGTCGAGGATCGGCCGTCCAAGGTCACCGGGAAGCGGCGGCCCCAGCCGCGGTACGTCCCCGTACGTCGCCGGCGCGTTGGCGAGGGCGTCCGGCGATCCCTTGCGAAGCGGCTCTCCCTCGTCCTTTCCTCCCGCGGCAATCTTCAATCCGGCGGGCTCGAGCGCCACCCAGGTGACCGCGATCACGCCCGCCGAGACCGCGGCCGTGATCGCGACGATCATGCCCTTTCGGAACCGAGCCACCGGCCGCGGCGCCCCCCTCAGCTCGAGCGCTTCCGGCTCCTCCTTCGGCGGCAGCGGCAACGGCGCCGCGTCCCCATTTCTCTCGTCGCCGCTCACGAGCGCCTCCCGCGGTGCCTGCCAACGCCCGAAGCGCCAATCCTGACGATGGTGACGACGGTCTGCTTCTTCCCTTCCCCGAGCCGCAGCTCGGCGGCGGCAAACAGCCGGTCGACCACATAATAACGGCCGCGCAGGCGATAGTTGACGAGCTGCGCCTCCCCCTTCTCGCCCCGCACGAAGAGCGGCGGAGCCTCGCCGGCGGCGACACCCGCCGGGAGCTCGATGAACAACTGCCGCCCATCGTCGAACGCGCGCACCGGCCGCCACGGCGGCCGGTCGCCCCCGATCGCATAGTCGAAGCTCAGGCGGTCGATCTCGAGCCCCTCCGCCACCGGTGCCGCTTCCGCGGCCGCCTGCGCGGCCCGCAGCGCAAGGAGCGCGTCCTCGGGATAGGTCCAGGCGATGCTCGCCATCGCGCCGCCGGCGCTGCTTTCGAGCTCGATGTGGTAGACCCGCCGATCGGTCGCGATGATGAGGTTGGTAGCGAGGGCCGGGGCGGACGGCTTCACGAGCACATGCACCCGCCGCGACGCGCCCGCGCCGCTCGCCGTGTCGCCGATCACCCAGCGAACCGTATCGCCGGCGGCAACGGAGACCAGAGCCTCGCCCGGCTGCAGCGCGATGTCGCTGACCTGCTCTGGCGCGGTGTAGAGCCGGTAGAGCGACCCCTCGACCCATGGGTAGACCTGCACCGCGCCCGCATAGCCGGCGCGGCTGGGCTCCTGGAGCGCGGAGCGGTTGGCCGCGCCGACCCGCGCGAGCGCGGGCGATCTCCGTCGCATTCCCGCATGCCTCGTCGCTCGCAACTGCGGCCGCGGCAGCATCATCCGCGTCGCCGGCGCCGCGGCCGCGGGCACGCCGGCCGGCGCGGCAAGCTGCCCTGCTGGGGCAGGAAGTGCGGAGTCGATCGCCGTCGGCGCCGCCGAGGCGACCCCGGCGCACAGCGCAAGCACGACCGTGCCGCTGTTGAGAAGAAGTCGTTTCATCGGGAGGTCCTTTCGAGCGGGAGCGGCGGCGCCGGGGCGGCGAGGTTGGGATCGAGCGGCGAGCCCAGTGGGACGTCGGCAGGCGCCGCCGCGGGGGGCGCCGCGGCGCCCGCGGCCGGCGGCCGCGCTTCCGGCTCCGCCTCCTTCGACCAGTCGATCGCGTCGACGTAGAGGCCGAGCGGGTTCTTCCTCAGCGTCTCCGCGGCGCGAGGCGGCTTGACCAGCACCGTCAGCATCGCCGTCCAGTGCGACACGCCCGCGAGGCTCCCGCGCTCGAACGCGCTCTCGGTCCACTTGACCTGGAACGAGCGGTCGGAAGCGCGAACGACGCTCGTGACCTGCACCGAGACGGTGCGGCGTCCGATCTCGGCGAAGGGATTGGCGGCGCGGGCATATTCGCCGAGAAAGCGGGCTCCCCGCTCCGTCGCGAAATCGTAGGCGGAGAGCCAGTTCTGGCGCATCAGCACCGGGTCGAGCGACACGGATCGGACGTTGCGGATGAACTGCCCAAGGTGCCACGCGATCTGGGGGTCGGTGGGATCGTACACGCGCTCGGCGGGGGCGACGGACCGCGCCTCGCCGAGGCGGTCGACCTCGACCACATAGGGCACGACCCGGCTCTGGACCGATTGCCAGAGCAGTCCTCCCGAAAGGCCGGCGGAGACGGCGAGGCATCCGAAGGCCATGATCCGCCAGTTGCGCGCCTGGACGCGGGCGGCGCCGATCCTCTCGTCCCAGACCTGCGCGGCCCGCTGGTAGGGCGTCACCGGCTCGGGCGTCCTGCCGTAGCGCTGGAGCGCTCGCTTGAATCGCATCGATCAATCCTCTCTTTCGCGAATGTCCGGGGTGGCGCCGGCGCCGCCGCGGTCGCCCTCGCGGACCGCCTGCAGCGCGGCATGCCGGTGGTGGCGCGCCGACTGCTCGGCGCGCAGCCGCTGCGCCCACTGGGGCGCGGCACCTTCCGGGGAGCCGCCGGACTCGCCGCCGCGCGCCGCGCCCGCGCCGGCCTGAAACACGGCCTGGCGGCCAGCCTGCGCGGCGGCGTCGGCGCCGAGGCTCGAGGCGGCGCGGTCCCGCGCCATTGCCGCACCGGCGCGCGCGACGCCGCCGAGCCCGGCGCCGACGCTCGAGGAGCCGGACGTTTCCTGGCCCAGGCGGTAGGCGGTCGAGGCGGCGGAGCCCATGGCGGCGCCGGCGCGCACCGCGCCGACGGCGCCGCCGCCGATCGCGCGGGCGGCGCCGCCCGCGGCGCCCCCGGCGAGCGCCACGGTACCGGCCGCGGCGGCCGCGGTTCCGACCGCAGCGCCCGCGCCCAGCTGCGGCGCGCCCGCCACCAGTCCCGAGGCAATCCCGGGGCCGAAAATGCCGAGGCCGAACAGGGCAAGGCTCGCAAGGACGAGGCTCATTGCCTTCCCGATGTCGGGCTCCTGCCCCGCCATCGCCCCGACGAACTCGTTGAAGAAGCCCGAGCCGATGCCGACCACGACCGCCAGCACCATCACCTTGATGCCGGACGAGACGACGTTGCCGAGCACGCGCTCGGCCAGGAAGCTCGTTCGGTTCCACAATGCGAACGGCACCAGCACGAACCCGGCGAGCGTCGTCAGCTTGAACTCGATGACGGTGATGAACAGCTGGATCGCCAGCACGAAGAAGGCGACGATCACCAACAGCCACGAGATCATCAGCACCGCGATGGTGAGGAAGTTCTCGAAGAAGGCGACCGGCCCCAGCAGCTCGCTCACCTGGTCGAGCATCGGGTGGGCGGCCTGGAAGCCGGTGCTCGCGACGAAGCCGGGGCGCAGGAGGTCGTCGGCACTCATGCTGCCGCCGCCCGCCTCGATGCCGAGGCCGGCAAACGAGCGGAAGATGATGTCGGCGAGGGTCGAGAAGCGGCCGAGGATCAGCGCGAACGCCCCGACATAGAGGATCTTCTTGAGGAAGCGGCCGATGATGTCGTCCTCGCCGCCCATCGCCCAAAACAGGCCGGCGACGGTGACGTCGATCCCGATCAGCACCGCCGTCAGGAACGCGACGTCGCCGTGGAGGAGGCCGAATCCGCTGTCGATGTAGCGGATGAACGCCGCCATGAACCGGTCGATGACGTTGAGATCGCCCATCTGCTGCTGATCCGTCAGGCAAGGAAAAAAGGACCGCGGGGCTCCCAGGGGGGAGGCGGAGCCCCGCGGCGGACGGCGGACGGGGAGGCCGCCGCCCTGGCTCATTGGGGCGTGTAGGCGTGCCCCGATCCGAGAAAGCGCTTGGTAAGGGCGCGTCCGTCCGCTTGCGCCTGCACGCGCTGCGCGCGCTCGAGCGCCTGGCTGCGATATTCTGCGGCCATCAGGCTCTGGAGCTGGATCTGCTGCTTCGCCGAGAGGGCGAGGAGCTGGTTGGTCGCCTGGGCGACGTCGAGGGCGCCCTGTGCCCCCTGGCTGCGGGCGACGAGGTCCGCCAGGAGCCCGCGATCCTCTCCCACATTCTCGGCGACCTGCGCCTGCACGGCCATGCTCTGCCGCACCGCGCTCATCGCCGCGTCCAGACGCGCCCTTGCGGCGGCGACGCGCGCGTCGGATTGCAGCGCGGTGCCGGAGTTCCCCGGGAACAGCGCCTTCACCCGCTCGTCGAGCTGGTCGACCTTGAAGTCGATGCCCTTGGCCTGGCCGATCAGCTGGTCGACCCGCCCCATCGCCGACTTCAGCCGCTCGAGCTCGGGAAAATCGATCCGCTGGAGGTTCTTCGCCATGTTCTGGAGCATGGCCGCCTCGTTCTGGAGCGACTGAATCTGGTGGTTGATCTGCTCGAGCGATCGGGCCGCCTGGAGCACGTTCTGCGCGTAATTGGCGGGGTCGAAGACGGGGATCGCCGCCGCCGGCGCGGCCGGCACCACGAAGGCGATGGGCGCCGCCGCGACGAGCGCGGCCGAGATCAGCGCGCGGGTGAACCTCAAGGTCATTTCACTTGGCTCCTTTCGGGGGGATTGAAGAGGTCGAAGTCGGCCAGGGCGGCGGCCGCCCAGCCGAGGCCCGCCTGGTCGAGCCAGCGGGCGGCGAACGCACCCTGCCCATGCTCGGCGAGGATCGCGTCGATCCGCTGCTGGTCGGAGGGGTCGGAGGCCCCGCAGAAGGCAAGCGCTACGGGCCCGAGCCCGAGCTCGAAGAGCCGGTTGCCGCGCCGCGACTGGAGGTAATAGTCGCGCTTGGGCGTGGCGCGGGCGACGAGCTCGATCTGCCGCTCGTTGAGCCCGAACCGCTCATAGGCGGCGCGCGCCTGCGGCTCGACCGCGCGGTCGTTGGGCAGGAAGATCCGCTGCGGACAGCTCTCGACGATCGCGGGCGCGATCGCGCTGTCGGCGATGTCCGCGAGCGATTGAGTGGCGAAGACCACCGCGACGTTCTTCTTCCTCAGCACCTTCAGCCATTCGCGGATCCGCGCGGCGAAGAGCGGGTCGTCGAGAAACACCCAGGCCTCGTCGAGGACGAGCAGGGTCGGGCTGCCGTCGAACCGCTCCTCGAGCCGATGGAACAGGTAGGTCAGCACGGGCATCACCGCGCCGGCCTGGTGCATCAGCTCCTCGGTCTCGAAGCATTGGACGTCGGCGATCGCCAGCCGGTCCTCGGCGGCGTCGAGCAGCCGGCCGAACGGGCCCTCGAGCGTGTAGGGCTGGAGCGCCGCGCGCAGCGCATTGGACTGGAGGAGAAGCGAGAGCCCGGTAAGCGTCCGCTCGCCCGGCGGCGCCGACGCAAGGCTCACCAGCGCCGACCAGACTGCCTCCTTGACCTCCGGCGTCACCGCGACCTTCTCGTGCGCGAGAAGCGATCCGATCCACTCCGCCGCCCAGCCGCGCTCGGCCGGATCGTCGATCCGCCGCAGCGGCTGAAACGCCAGCCCCTCCTCCCCTTCTCCTCCGCGGCTTCCCAGGGCGTGGTGGACGCCCCCCGTAGCGAGCACCGCCGCGCGGGCGGAACGGCCCTTGTCGAAGATGTAGACGCGCGCGCCCGGATAGCGCCTGAACTGGAGGGCGAGCAGCGAGAGCAGCACCGACTTGCCCGCGCCGGTCGGGCCGACGATCAGCATATGGCCGACATCGCCGACATGCGTCGACAGGCGGAACGGCGTCGAGCCGGTGGTCCGCGCATGGAGGAGCGGCGGAGCGTCGAGGTGGCCGTTGCGCTCGGGTCCCGCCCAGACCGAGGAGAGCGGCATCAGGTGCGCAAGGTTCAGGCTATGGACGAGCGGCTGGCGCACGTTCGCGTAGACATGGCCGGGCAGGCTCGACAGCCACGCCTCGACCGCGTTCATCCGCTCGCGGATCGTGGTGAAACCAAGGCCGTTCACGACGCGCTCGACGGCGCGCACCTTCTCCTCAACCCGCGATGGATCGCGATCGGCGACCGTCACGGTCGCGGTGAGATAACCGAACGAGACGTAGTCGCCGCCGAGCGCCTGGAGCGCAGCGTCGGCGTCCGCGACCTTGTTGTCGGCATCGCTGTCGGTGAGCTGGACCGGCTGGTTGTAGATGACCTCGCGCAGCAGCGCCGACACCGATTTTCGCTTGTTGAACCACTGGCGGCGCAGCTTGGTAAGCGCCTTCGTCGCATCGGCCTTGTCGAGCGGCAGAAACCGGGTGACCCAGCGATAGCCGAAGTCGAGATGGTTTAGCGCATCGAGCAGCCCCGGCCGGCTGAGCGCCGGAAAGCCGAGCACGGTGACGGTGCGCAGGTGAAGGTCCCCGAGCATCGGCTCGAGCCCGCCGGAGAGCGGCGCATCGGCGAGGATGGCGTCGAGATAGACCGGCGTCTCCGGCACCGCCACCGGATGGCGCCTGGGCGACACCGAGCGGTGAAGGAAGGTCAACGTCTCCGCGTCGTCGAGAGCCCGCACGGCGGGGAGGAACCCGGACAGCAGGTCGAGCGCCCGGTCGGTCTCGGCGACGAAGCCGGCGAGCGCCTGGCGCCAGTCGCGTCCCGCTGGCGCGCCGGCGCCTCGCTCCACCAGGGCCCGCTCCGCCGTCGCCTGCGTGTCGGCGGGCGGGAGCCACACAAGCGTCAGCCAATAGTGGCTTTCGAAATGGTCGCGGCCGCCCTCGAACGCCGCCTGCCGCTCCTTGTCGACGAGCCAGGAGGCGGCGTCGGGGAAGCGGCTTTCGGGATAGCCCAGGGCCTCGATCCGCTCCGCCTCGAAGAACAGGGCCCATCCCGACCCGAAGCGGCGCAGGGCGTTGTTTGCGCGGGCGCAGGCGCCGACGAGCTCGGCTTCGGTGGCGCTCTCGAGATCGGGGCCGCGGAAGGCGAAGCTGCGCTGGAAGCTTCCGTCCTTGTTGAGGACGATCCCGGGCCCGACCAGCGCCGCCCACGGCAGATGGTCGGCGAGGCGATCGGCGCGGGCGCGATATTCCGAAAGGTTCAGCACGACCACCAGCTCCGCTGCGAGAGGTGCCGCGCGAGCACCGGCGCGAAATCGGGGTCGCGCTTGGCCGCGAACACCGCGAGCGTGTGCCCGACCGCCCACAGCACCAGGCCGGCGATCCAGGCCTGCAGGCCGAGGCCGAGCGCCGCAGCGATCGTCCCGTTGACGATCGCGAGGCCCCGCGGGGCGCCCCCGAGCAGGATCGGCTCGGCGAGCGCGCGATGGATCGGCGCCTCGAACCCGTCCACATGCTGGCGGCCGTCGAGGCTCATGCGAGGAGCGCTCCGCCGCCGAAGCTGAAGAAGCTGAGGAAGAAGGACGACGCCGCGAAGGCGATCGAGAGCCCGAAGACGATCTGGATGAGGCGCCGGAAGCCGCCCGCCGTCTCGCCGAAGGCGAGCGTGAGGCCGGTGGTGATGATGATGATCACCGCGACGATCTTGGCGACCGGCCCCTGCACCGACTCCAGCACCTGCTGCAGCGGCTGCTCCCAGGGCATGCCGGAGCCCGCGGCCCAGGCCGGGGCGGCGCTCATCAGGGCACAGGCGCCCGCGGCGAGGCGGCGGACACCGGCGCGGCCGCGGTCAGACTTCATCAGCATCAGACATTCTCCGTCGTTGGATGAGGGGCCTCGAAGGCGAGCTGCGCGGTGGCGTAGTCGCCCGCTGCATCGAGCCCGGCGACCGACAGGACGGTTTCGATCCGCCGTGCCGAGCCGCGGCCCGAGATGAACACGACGAGGTCGATGGCCTCGGCGATGAGGCGTCGCGGCACGGTGACCACCGCCTCCTGGATGAGCTGCTCGAGCCTGTAGAGGGCGGCGGCCGCGCTGTTCGCGTGGACAGTCGCGATGCCGCCGGGGTGGCCGGTGTTCCAGGCCTTGAGCATCTCGAGCGCCTCCGCGCCCCGGACCTCGCCCACCACGATGCGGTCCGGCCGGAGGCGAAGCGTCGAGCGCACGAGGTCGCCCATCGTCACGACGCCCGGCCGCGTGCGCAGCGCGACGGTATCGGGGGCGGCGCACTGCAGCTCGCGCGTGTCCTCGATCAGGATCACCCGCTCGTCGAACGCCGCGATCTCGGCGAGCAGCGCGTTGGCGAGGGTGGTCTTGCCCGAGCTGGTGCCGCCGGCGACGAGGATGTTGCGCCGCTCGACGGCAGCGCTCGCCAGCGCCCGCGCCGCCTCTGCGCTCATGATCCCGTCCGAGACGTAATCGAGCAGGGTGTAGACCCGCGAAGCGGGCTTGCGGATCGAGAAGCAGGGGCCGGTCGAGACGGGGGGAAGGACACCTTCGAACCGCTCGCCGGCAAGTCCTTCCCCGTGCGGCGGCAGCTCGGCGCTGACGATCGGGGCGGCAGCGTTGACCTCGCCGCGACCATGGCTGGCGACCAGCCGGACGATCCGCTCAACCTGGGCGGGGTCGAGCCGCTCGCCGGTCTCGATGCGCCCCTCTCCCAGCCGGTCGACGCGCAGGACGCCGTCGGGATTGACCATGACTTCGACCACCAGCGGGTCGGCGAGCGCCGCCGCGATGGCCGGCCCCATGGCCGTCCGAAGCATGATGCGCCGCCGGTCGGCGGCCTCGCCGGCGCTCACCGCCGTGCCCCCCGAACCTGCCGTCCCGATGACCCGAACCCGCCCACAAATCCCTCCCGCCGGCCCGTCCGGCTGAGGCACAGCAATGGCCGGTGGAGCCGATTCGGCGTTAGGCCGCCTCCGGCGCACGAACGTCCTCTCCGCCGAACGGCGCGCCGAGGCTGGGGGAAAAGCGCGACGCGTGATGGAGTCGACCGCTCGCGCGGCCTTTGCCTTCCCTCCCTCCTCGCGAGCGCGCTAGGCTCGCGCTAGAGGAGAATCGCCATGGACGTTCAGGACCGGACCGACTGGAGCGAAGCCGCGGCCGAGCAGCTCCCGGGCGTGGTCGAGCTGCGGCGGGCGATCCACGCCGACCCCGAGCTCGGGCTCGACTGCCGCCGCACCACCGACAAGATCCGTGCCGCCCTTGCAGGCCTCCCGCTCGAGCTGCGCCACGGGCCATCGACGAGCGGGCTCGTCGCCATTCTGCGTGGTGCAGGAGACAACGGCCGCTCGGTCATTCTGCGGGGCGACATGGACGCGCTCCCGGTCGCGGAAGAGACGGGGCTCGGCTTCGCCTCCCGCACCGCCGGCCTCATGCACGCCTGCGGGCACGACGCGCACACCGCGATGCTGGTCGGCGCCGCCCGCGCCCTTTGCGCCCGCCGCGAGAGCCTCAAGGGCAGCGTGGCATTCATGTTCCAGCCCGGGGAGGAGGGCCATCACGGCGCCCGCTTCATGCTGGAGGACGGACTGCTCGACGCCGTCGCCGGCCCGCGCCGCCCCGACGCCGCGTTCGCGCTCCACATCTGGCCGACGATGGACCGGGGCACCGTCGCCGGCCGCAGCGGCGCCCTCCTCGCCTCGGCCGACACGCTCCACGCCACCATCCGCGGCAAGGGCGGCCACGCCGCGATGCCGCACGACAATCTCGATCCGATCCCGGTCGCCTGCGAGGTGGTTATGGCGCTCCAGGCCCATGTCGCCCGCACGGTCCCGGTGAGCGACCCGGCAGTGCTCTCGATCACGAAGATCGAGGGCGGCAGCGCCCACAACGTCATTGCGGACGAGGTCCACCTGCTCGGCACGGTGCGCACCCTCTCGGAGGAGCGGCGGGCGTCGCTCCACGCCGCGTTCCGGCGGATCGTCGAGCATGTCGCGGCCGCCCACGGCATGACCGGCGAGGCGCGGATCGACGAGGGATTCCCGGTGACGGTCAACGATCCGCGCGCCACAGACCTGGTGCGGCGCTGCGCCGAGGCCGTGGGCTGTCCGTGGGTCGACGTGCCGCAGCCGGTGATGGGCTCGGAGGATTTCTCCTATGTGCTGAAGGAGATTCCGGGCGCCATGGCCTTCCTGGGGGTCGCCCCGGAAGGCACCGAGGCCGGGGCCCGGCGGCCGCTCCACAATGGCGGAATGGTGCTTGACGAGGAGACGATGGCGAAGGGCGTCGCCCTCCATTGCGCCTTCGCCGAGCGGTTCCTTGTCGAAGGATTTGCCTGAAGGCGAACCCAGGCTTGGATCGTGACCTTGCGCGCCGACGTCCTGCGCGCGCAGGCTCGCCCGGCGAAACCACCGCCTCAGAAGCGCGGCATCAGCTCGCCGCCATGCCCGGACCCCTCGTTCGTCGCATGCGCCGCGAGAACGGGCGCGAGGGGGCCCGCCAGGGCGACGGAGCCGTCGGAGTCATCCTCTGATAGATCGAGCAGGTCGAGCTGGGCCGGATCGGGCGCCTTGCGCCGACGCGACGCAAAACCAGGCTGGCGCGCCTGCTGCAGACCGCCACCGCCGTCGCCTCGAGGGATGCCAGCTGCGCCGGTCCCGCCTCCGCCGCGAGCAAGCACCTGGGCCGCCCAGTCATCGGTCCGGGACGGCGGACAGTCCGGGTACCCGGCACCCGAGAGCATGGGCGGCGGCATCAGACGCGGCGTGAAGTTGCGGTCCGCGAAATAGCGCAGCTTCCTCGCCCGGATGGGCGGCACGCCGGAGACGAGCACCAGCTCGTCGGTCGGCGGCAGCTGCATCACCTCGCCCGGCGTCAGCAGAGGCCGCGACGTTTCCTGTCGGCTGACCATGACGTGGGCGAGCCAGGGGGCGAGGCGGTGGCCTGCATAATTGCGCATCGCCCGCTGCTCGGTCGCCGTGCCGAGCGCATCGGAGATCCGCTTCGCGGTCCGCTCGTCGTTAGAGGCGAACGCGACCCGGACATGGCAATTGTCGAGGATTGCATTGTTCTCGCCATAGGCCTTGACGATCTGGTTGAGCGACTGGGCGATGAGGAAGGCCCGGATTCCATAGCCCGCCATGAACGCGAGCGCGGTCTCGAAGAAGTCGAGCCGCCCCAAGGCCGGGAACTCGTCGAGCATCAGCAGCAGCTGGCGGCGAGGCCCGCCGTCCCGGCCGTGCAGCCGTTCCGTCAGACGCCTGCCGATCTGGTTCAGGATCAGGCGCACCAGCGGCTTCGTCCGAGACATGTCCGAGGGGGGTACGACGAGGTAAAGCGAGAGCGGCCGCTCGGCCTCGAGCAGGTCCGCGATGCGCCAGTCGCAGGCGGAGGTCACCGCCGCGACCGTGGGATCGCGATAGAGCCCGAGGAACGACATCGCTGTCGAGAGCACTCCCGAGCGCTCGTTGTCGGACTTGTTCAGCACCTCGCGGGCCGCGGACGCGACCACCGGATGGACCTGCGGCGCATCCGGCGTGCCGAGATGGTTGGCGGTCATCATCGCGGTGAGGGTGGCGACAAACGAGCGCGCAGGGTCCGACAGGAAGGTGGCGACCCGCGCGAGCGTCTTCTCCTCCTCGGCGTAGAGGATGTGAAGAATTGCGCCGACGAGAAGGGCATGGCTGGTCTTCTCCCAGTGGTTGCGCCGCTCCAGCGCCCCTTCCGGGTCGACGAGGATGTCGGCGATATTCTGGACGTCGCGGATCTCGTCCGCGCCGCGCCGCACCTCGAGCAGCGGGTTGTACCGGGCCGAGGCCGCATTGGTCGGGTCGAACAGCAGGCAATGCGAAAATCTCGCGCGCCAGCCCGCGGTCAGCTGCCAGTTTTCCCCTTTGATGTCGTGGATCACGGCCGAGCCGGTCCAGCTCAGCAGGGTCGGGACGACGAGACCTACGCCCTTGCCGCTCCGCGTCGGAGCGAACGCCATGACATGCTCTGGGCCGTCGTGGCGAAGATAAGCGCCGTCGAGCTGACCCAGGAAGAGGCCCCGCTCCCCGAGCAGCCGCGCCGAGCGGATCTCGCGCTCGGTCGCCCAGTGCGCGGACCCATAGGTCGTGACCTGGCCCGACTGGCGGGCACGCCAGAGCGACCCGCCCACGGCGGCGGCGCAGCCCAGAAACCCGCTGGCGCCGGCAAGCGCGCCGGCCTTGTCGAACACGCGCGGCGCGTAGGCCTCGAAATGATACCACCAGGAGAACAGCGCCCAGGGCCGGTAGACCGGGAACCTGCCGAGGCCGAACCACGGGGTCCCCAGCTCCGGCTGGTAGCCGAGCATCGAGGCTGCCCACTGGGTCGAGGCCCAGACGCCGAGCAGGACAATCGCGAAGACGATCAGGATCTGGCCGATCAGGAGCTTCGTAGGGGTCATCGCGTTCTCCGAGCGGCGGGACGTCCAGCCTGTGGGTCCAAATCTGGCCCGCCGGGCGCGGAGCCGCTACCGGGCCTGCGACGAACGCGCTCGCATCCGAGCGAATTCTGCACCGTCGGCGCGAAGGAAGGGCTCCGCGTGCTCCGCGACGAGAGCGGCAGGCACGGCGGCGCATCGATCCTTTCCAGGGTCCTGCGCGGCGCCAGCTTCAGTGACGGCACAAGCGGTTGATTTCCGTTAGAAAACAGGTAGTTAAGCATCGTTGCGCAGGCGACCCGGTTGGACCTTTGACAGTGGAGGAGCGGTTGCAGAGCGACGACGCCTATTTCGAGCCCCGAGCGGACGAGGAGCTGAAGGCAGCGGAGATCGCCGCCGACGCCGCGGCGTCCGAGGCCCATCGGGATCTGGCGGAGAAATACCGCGCGCTGGCGAGCGCGCAGGGCAGCCGCCCGACGCTCCGCCTCCGCGTCGGCCCCGCCTCCGGCTCCGGGGAATAGCCCCTCCGGCACCGGCCGGAGGGGCCGTTCGTCACGCGCCCCAAGGCCAGGCTGTGATAAAGCCGGTATTGCCCGGATCGAGGCGCGCCCAGACGGCGCCGCTGAAGAACTCGTCCGGAGTGATGTAGCCGTCGTGGTTGAGGTCGAAGGCGTCGAAGGCCGGACGCCAATTGGCGCGATTGTAGCTCCCGTAGAAGCCGCCGCCGTACCAGCAATTGGCGAACTCGCGCTGCCCGATGCGGCCGTTGCCGTTCGCGTCCCAGGCCCTGAACGCGGCGCCGCGATAGGCGGTCCACTCGTCGGCGCTGATCCGGCCGTCGCCGTTGCGGTCGATCAGGCCGTAGCTGCCGCACGCCGTGTATGTGCGACCGGGGTCGAAAGCTTCGGCAACCGATTCGACGTCCTGTCCTACGCCGCGGACGGTGTTGCAGCCGGCGAGCAGCGCGCCGGAAACCAGAAGGGTCGTTGCGAGTCTACGCATGAGGCATCTCCTTCACTCGAGTGCCCTCGCCCCGCCCGCACATGAGAGGGCGACACGCAAAACAAACCGCGTCCGAGCACGGTTCCTCATCTGCGCGGCGCCCGCTCCCCGAGGTTGCAGCAGCCGACGTGCCGCGCCACACTGGCCGTATGTGCAATCGCTACCGAATGTCTGAGAAGGAGCGCGCGATCGCCGAGCATTTCGGCGTCGTCGTTCCTCCGGATCTCTCCTGGCCGCAGCCCGAGCTGTTCCCTAAGCGCGAGGGGCTGGTGGTTCGGCGCGACGAGGCCGGCGCCCTCGTCGCCGACACCATGACCTGGGGTTTCCCGCCGCCGCCCAGGAGCCGTGCGCCGGTAACCAACGTCCGCAACCTCGCCAGTCCATTCTGGCGCTCGGCGCTCAATCGTCCCGACCGCCGCTGTCTCGTTCCCGTCACCGAATTCTGCGAGTGGGAGGGCGAGACCGGAGCGAAGAAGGAAAGGTGGTTCAGCCTTGCCGCCTCGCGAATCTTCGCGTTCGCCGGCGTGTGGCGCCCGCTCGACGAGGGCCGCCGCGCCTACGCTTTCCTGACCTGTGAGCCGAACCCGCTGGTCGCGCCGATCCACCCCAAGGCAATGCCCGTGATGCTGCAGCCAGAGGATTATGCGCGGTGGCTGGACGGCGAGGTCGGCGACGCGTGCTCCCTTGCACAGCCGTTCCCGTCCCAGCTCATGCAGGTTGCATGACGTCGCCGAAGGACGATCGGGAGATGCACCGGGTTCGTGCCCCACGGCGACAGCGGGGCTGCTGCATCGCGGAGCTTTCGTAACAAGGCTGAGCCAAGGGCGAGCACGTCGTCGCTGAGCGCTACAAGGTCCACCGGATCGCCTGAGCCCGGAGGGCGGTCCTCGGCGCCAAGACGGAATCCTCTGAACCGAGAACTGCCCCACTCCCGTTCGGGAGGAACGCTCCACACCGACTTTGGATCGTAAATTGAGGTCCTAGCGAAGATCCCGAGCGACACGAAAGCCGACGCCGCCGCTGCGATATGTCGCCAGATCAGGACCAGGTCCAGGCGGGGGTGCGAAGCTTCGGGATGCGGAGCGGACCCAACCGGACTGATCGCCCCAGTCTCCCCCACGCACCACGCGATACTTGCAGCTCCCCATGCCCGACAGGTCCTTGAGATCGCCGGTCGTGACGAGAGGCACGTTAGCGAGGTAGGGAGAGCCGTCGATAGGGAGGCCGGCGTAGGTCGGCGACAAGCAATCCTCCACCCATTGCAGCACGTTCCCGCTCATGTCGTATAGGCCGAACGGGTTCGGCGGAAAGGCATCTCCGGGCGATGTCTTCATCCATCTGTCCCGGCCCAATTGTCGGCCACCGCAGCATTCCTCGGTGCCGTGATTGGCATGCTCATGCGTATCGCCGGCGCCCCACCAGTAGGGCGTCGTTGTTCCCGCGCGGGCCGCGAACTCCCACTCGGCTTCAGAGAGGAGGCGGTAGTGCTTCCCCGTCGTGCGGCTCAGCCACGCCGCGTAGTCCTTGGCATCCGTCCATGTGACGCAGACGACCGGATCGAGCGGGGTCTGGGGAAAGCCGAGATCCCGCCAGGAAGCCGACTTCTCCCCGTCTGGACCCGTTTTGCCGGTCCATTGGCAACCCAGAGGGGTGGGTCGATGAGTGATGCTTGCGAAATACTCCCATTCGGCCCGGGTTACATCGTAGCGGCCCGCCGCGAACCTGCGAACCGTCACCTTCCGCTGGGGCGACTCCATCGGGTCGTGGCCGCTTTCGCTCTCTTGAGACCCCATCGTGAACGTGCCGCCCGGCAGCATCACCATTTGCGGACAATGAGCGCAGTCTTGGAAGGCACGAGGAGCAGGGCTGCGGTGCGCGGGCCTTGCCGAGGCCACGGGCGTCCATAGGAGCAGCGCGATTGCGGCTCCCCTGATGTCGAGCCGCATAATGTCCTCCAAAAGCGCGCAAGTCGCACGGTGAAGGTCTCACACATGCCCCGCAACTGCAATCGCCGCCAGTGTCCGCAATGGGTGGAAAGCAAACGTTGCTTCGATCTTCTACAAGCAGCAGACTGAGGGTGTGCTTAGCCTCGCCGCACTTCTGCTGATCCAGGCCTCACTGGCAGTTGATCAAGCCACTCTACTGATTCCGGGCGGCATCAGGTCCACGGTGGGCGGTGCCCAATCGCCTGCGCCTCCTCCGATTCCGGCGTGCCTCGCCGGTCCGTTCATGGTCTACTTTGACTGGGCGAACGACGAGATCAGGGCGCAGGCCCAGGCTGTCCTAGACCGTGTCGTCTCGGCCTATCAGGTTTGCCCCCAGGCAGTGATGATGGCGGGACACGCGGACCGTTCCGGTCCGGCCCAGTACAACGTCGGGCTGTCGGAGCGTCGCGCCGCGAATGTGCGCGCCTACCTCGCCCGTCGCGGCATTCCGGACGGTGTGATGACCATCGTGGCGCTGGGCGAAAGCCGCCCGCAGATCGACACTGCCGACGGAGTCCGCGATCCTCTAAACCGGCGCGTGGAGATTACCTTCGGCCCCGCCTCCGGTGAGATGGCTCAGCGCGCTGCCTCGGCAGGGCGCTGAGCCAGTGCCGTTCGGTCGCTCCGGAATGTCGGGAATTGGCCGAAAGCGGACCGTCTGCTTTGCGGCGACGGGAGCGGGAAAGGGGACGCTTCCGACGAGCTGGCGTCTACGTCCGCTTACGACCCATTGCGGACGCGTGCGGCGTCGTATTAACAGCTTGGGCTAGATTGCTCCCGATGCTCCTCGTTGACCATCGACAACAATTCTTGACGTGCGAGTTCGTCGAGCTCCTCCTCGATCTGCTCGCGTTCGACCCGCTGACGTCCCGAAGCCGCGGCGATGCGCTGAACAATAAGCCGGATCGCGAAGGGAACGCCGTAAAAGCAGAGTAAGCCCAATCCGATGATCAGCCCCCAGCCGATCGCTGCGTCGGCACGATTGATCGGCTGCATGGTGCTCCACCCTAGGCTGCGAGATGCAACCTTTTCTAGCCGATGTTAGGCATCGCTATGTCCGTTTCCCAGCCATTCCGGACCCTCAGGTTCAATCCTTGCGCTGGCCACGGCTAACGTCCGTACTGGGTGGAAAGCAGCCATTCGGCAAGCGCAGTGCGACTCCCTATGGGCATAGTGCCGGTTGTCATCTAAACCCGTCAGAGGTGCCACGATGGGGGTGTCGATGACCCGGACTTGGTTTGCCCTAGGCGCTGCACTGCCCTTGATATTCAACGTCACCCCGTCAGCAGTCACGGCCAGCACAAAATCTGCAGTGCCAACGTTCGAACCATCCCCCTGCGGCTTCAAAGACGTACCGGACGACTGGGCCACCAAGAATGGAGTGACCTGCGGTTCGGTGACAGTCAAAGCCCATCGTGATCGGCCCGACGGGGCGACCGTCCGGCTGTGGATTTACAAGATGGCGGCTGTCCGGCCCAACCCTGCACATCCGCCGCTAATACGCCTTGTCGGCGGACCGGAGCAGTCGGGCGTCACGCCCACGTCGCCGCGAAGCCCGACGCATCCCCTTATCTTGCAACTTCGCGCCACGCGAGACGTCATCTATTTCGACTACCGCGGTCTAGGAAAATCTGAGCCACGCTTAGCGTGCAAGGTTACCCCCGTTTCGGGGTCGACACTGGACGAACGTTGGCGGTCGAAGCTTGCACAACACGCCAGTTGCCGCCGCCAGATTGACGTTGCAGGAGCTGATCTCAGCGCTGTCGATGCCGCTGCCGGCGCTCAGGATGTCGAAGACATCGCCCAGGCTCTAGGCTATCGCACTTATGACGTCTGGGGCTCGTCGTACGGCACCTTTCCGGAGCTCTATCTGGTGGGGCGGCGGCCGCGAGGACTGCGCGCTGCGATTGCCGGCGTCATCTTCCCCCCAGACACGCGCAGCGTCGAGCAGTTTTCTACCTTTGGCCAAGGGCTAAGCGCGATGCAGCGGGAATGTGACCGCACCGCCTCCTGCCACGCCCGGTTTCCCGACATGGCGGGTTCGCTGCAGCGCGCGATGGACCGACTCGAGCGTGAACCCCTGCCCGGACATTCGCGCCGGCTGATGCCCGCGGACCTGTTCCAATCGCTGTTCAACATGTCGACCGATCAAGATTCGCTGCCGCTGGTGCCCCTTGCGATTGATTTCGCCGAGAAGGGCGAAGCGGCACAGGTCGCCGGATGGATCGATGCTACCAGGGGGGAGGATCTAGGCGTGCCGGAGGCGACCGACCCGCAAGTTGCCGGAGTATTTGCAACAGCCTGCAGCACCGCTCCCCACCCGCGATTAATCAAGGGAGCGGTCGAAAACGCGGCTCGCCGGTACCCCTATTTAGCAAAGGCGGTCGAACCGAGCGACGCCTTAAACCGTCTGTGCGACATCTGGAAGACCGCTCCGCCGCCACGCGATCTTGCACGGACGATCCGCAGCGACATTCCCGTGCTGTTTTATTATGCCCGTCTCGACACCGCCGTGCTGGTTTCCGATACGCTCAGGGTGGCCAAGTCCTTGCCTCACTCGACGATCATCGAAGTGCCCGGCGCTGGGCATGCCTTCACCGACACCTGCCTGTTCGATATTTACGTGGCGTTTCTTGACAATCCCTATGGCCCCTTCGATCGATCGTGCACCTCAAAGATGAAACCGATCACATTCACTCTCGGCGGCTTCGATGCGTTCGGCGCCGCGGTGAGAGGGCATTAAAATGAAGAGCTGACGATTGGCCAGCGGGACCGCGCAAGCGCCGGTGTCTTCAATGGGTCGTTAGCGGACATTGACAAAAATGCTGAACGAACGTCCGTTTTTGGCGGCCTCGCTCGCGGCCTTGAGCGTCTGGCATGGGTCGGAAGCGGCCGCCTGGCGCGGCACCGGGCGCATATCCGCTGTTGGGAAGTTTGCCGACACCGTCGAGCGTCCGCTTCTGGCGCAGAGCCGACCAGCGGCTTAAGCTCGCCGGAAGCCGCCGGTCCGCTGATCGGGCGTCCGGGACTAATCCCGACGTGAACGCAACCGTCGTTGCGACTGACATAACACCATGCCGGCAGGTGCTAATCACCGCAGAATGCCTTGCTCCTCCGGAGGAGGACAGCTCAGCGCAAGTGGGAGCCCTAGAAGCCCGTGACGGGCGACCCGGATGGCGCCGTTCGGCCGGCCGCCGGGTGACGGCTGCCATCCACCGGCACACGTGGGCGCGCGCCGCCACATTACGATCTGCTATCGAAGCCCTCTTAGCCTGAGAAGGCGCCCGGCACGGCGAGGCGACGGCGCGACGCTCCGAGCTGGCGGAAACTGACACTTCTTCGTCGTTTCAGCGCACCGTCGCATGGACCTAATGTTAGAACATTGGGACGCGCCTTTTCGGGGAGCATAGACAATGAACAGCCTGACCTTGGTGAGCCATCACCTTTGCCCCTACGCCCAGCGCGCTGGGATCGCCCTCGCCGAGAAAGGTGCGGCCTCCGCACGCGAATATGTGGACCTGTCGGCCAAGCCGGACTGGTTCCTCGCCCTGTCTCCCTTGGGGAAGGTGCCCCTCCTTAAGGTCCGCGGAGAGGAGGGGCGGGAAGCAGTGCTCTTCGAGTCGGCGGTGATCTGCGAGTATCTCGAGGACACGATCGCTCCCGCCCTGCATCCCGAAGACGCGCTGCTCAGGGCGCGGCACCGGGCGTGGGTGGAATATGCGTCTGCCACCCTCAACGACATCGGTGGCCTGTACAACGCCCCCGATCGCAGCGGCTTCCTCGAGAAGCAGCGCCTTCTCACCACCCGGCTCGGCCGCCTCGAGCCCGAACTGGCGCCGGGCGGGCCGTTCTTCGCTGGCGAGGATTTCTCGCTGGTCGACGCGGCCTTCGCGCCGGTGTTCCGCTACTTCGGGGTGTTCCGGGATGCCTGCGGCGTCGACATCCTGGCCGACCTGCCGCGCCTCCAGGTTTGGAGCGAAGAGCTGGCGGTGCGCCCCAGCGTGATGCAGGCGGTGACAGCGGACTATGCCGAGCGGCTGCGCGTGTTCATCCAGAGGCGTCAGTCCTACCTGTCGTCGCTCCTCCCGAGCTGATTGAGGACGAAGTGCATGTGGCGCAGAGTGAAAGTCCTTTGACATTTCCGCCACAGCGGCAAGAGCGTACCTCCCGCATAGCATCACCAGCGGAAGCGACGATCATGACGGTCCAGAACACGAGCGCAGCCTCTCCACACCTTCTCCGATCATGCGCGGTCGCGGCGGTGGTTGGTGCCCTTCTCGTCGGCGCCGCCACCTCTGGGCCGGCGAACCTCAACCTCTCGCTGAGCGTGCAGACCGGACGCAGCTTTCTCCACGTCGAATTGGGGAACGGCTCACCTGCGGTTTCGCCCGCGCCGACTGCAGAAAGTGCCGCCCATGCCCACTGATCCGATGGAAGGAGAGCCGTTCCAGGGTGGCGCCGCCGGCCGCAGGCGCCGGCGGGTCGCGATCCTCCTCTTCGACGACGTGGAGGTGCTCGACTTTGCTGGCCCGTTCGAGGTCTTCGGCGTCGCCAGGTCGCCGAGCGGCGAAGCCGCCTTCGATGTGGTGACCGTCGCGCTCGATCCCGGTGAGCTGACCGCTCGCAACGATCTGCGGGTCGTGCCGAGCGGAACCGCCGCAAACCTGAGCGATGTCGACATCCTCGTGATCCCCGGCGGCCCCGGCACACGGCGCGAGATGACACGGCCTCAGATGCTCGACTTCGTGCGCGCGGCAAGCGCCGCGGCAGAGATCACCTTATCCGTCTGCACCGGCGCCCTGCTGCTCGGCGCGGCCGGGCTACTACGCGGGCGCCTTGCCACGACGCATTGGGCAGCGATGGGCGAGCTCGAGGCCGTCGACAGCGGCGCGCAGCTGGTCCCCGGATCCCGGGTCATCGACAACGGCTCGCTCGTCGTCTGTGCCGGCGTCAGCGCGGGAATCGACGGTGCTCTTCACGTCGTCGAACGGGTGGTCGGGCGCGCCCAGGCAAAGGCAACCGCTCGCGCGATGGAATATGACTGGACGGGCTTCGACCGCGACGGCCGCCCACTCGTTCTGGTCGCCTAAGCTTCAGCCGTCCCCGCGCTCCCGGCCCCGAGCGGCACATGGCCGAACCGCTCCCGGTACTCGCCCGGCGTCGCGCCGACCCGCTTGTTGAAGGCGCGGTGCAGCGCTTCGACGCTCCCAAACCCGGCGCGCTCGGCGACGCGGGCGAGCGTCCAGTCCGATGTCTCCAGAAGTGCCTTGGCGCGATCGACCCTGGCCAGTTCCACAAAGGAGGCGGGGCCCATGCCGGTCTCCTTCTGGAAGACGCGGGAGAAGGTCCGCTCGGACATGGCGGCGCGCTCCGCGAGCTGTGGGACGCTGAGGTCGCCGGACGGGTCGGCGATGATGTCCGCGATCAGCTGGCGAAGCCGCGGCGTTGCCGCCGCCTGCACGTTGAGTCCGGCACTATACTGCGTCTGTCCCCCCGGGCGGCGCATGAAGAGGACGAGGTTGCGGGCGATCGCCAGCGCAACCTTGGGTCCCTGGTCGGCTTCGACCAGCGAGAGGCACAGGTCGATTCCGGCAGTCACCCCCGCCGAGGTGTAGAAAGGCGGGTCGGCGATGAAGATCGCGTCGGGCTCGAGGCGCACCGCCGGGCGCAGGCTACGCATCTCGTCGCAATAGCCCCAGTGCGTCGTCGCTCTCCGGCCGTCGAGCACGCCCGAAGCCGCGAGGATCAAGGCACCTGAGCATACGCTGCCGAGGCGGCGGGTCGTCAGCGCCCGCCGGTTCAGCCACGCGAGAACCCGCTCCTCGGCCGCCCGGCGCAGCGCATCCTCGTTGCCGCCCGCGACGAGGATCGTGTCGAGGTCATCAGGGAGATTCGCCAAAGGAATGGAGCCGCCGAGATGGAGGCCGGAATTGCAGACGATGGTCCCGCCCTCGGGAGAGGCAAGGCTTACCTCGTAGCTCTGGGGATCTCCGAACCTGTTCGCCATCGAGAACACTTCCAGCGGTCCGACGATGTCGAGCGACTGCACGCCGGGATAGCCGACGAGTGCGACCTTGCGCTTCGTGCGCGGTTGTTCGTTCATTGGCGTAGACTGCCAGTGATCTGACATTTCCGCCAGCCCCTTCGCATCCTATTCCGGCATTGTCCGAATGACCGGACCTGGAAAGGAAGACGAGATGACCAAGGAATGTTCGAGCAAGAACTGCTCGTGTCAGCCCTGCACCTGCGGGCCGAAGTGCACCTGCGGCGACAATTGCGCCTGCAACGCGCCGGCGCGCCGCTGAAGACCACCCAGCAAAGTTCCGTCCGGAGCCACTCCCCCGGCTCCGGACGGACCGCCTGAAAGACACACCATGCGCCTCTCCCATTTTCTCGGCAGCACTCTCCTCCTCAGCCTCGCCGCAGCTCCGCTGGCCGCTTCCCGCGCCGTCGCGGCCGATGCTGCGCCGGCGGCCGTGTCGGCCGCCGCGCTCGTCGTCCCTGCCGCCAAAGCGGGCCGGGCCCGTCCGCTGATCGCAGTTCTCGCGGATAGCGACGGCGCCCAGACCACCGATTTCACCGTTCCCTACGGCGTCCTCAAGGATTCCGGCGTGGCCGACGTCCGCAGCGTCTCGACGCGCGGCGGGACGATCGTCATGACCCGCGGCCTCCGGATCATCACTGACGAGACGATCGCCGACTTCGACGCTCGGGAAGCCGCAGGCGCCGACATCGTGATCGTGCCCGCGCAGGCGCAGCCCAAGAGCGCCGCCTTGCGGACTTGGCTCCGCGCGCAGGCTGCCAAAGGGGCCACAATCATCTCCGTCTGCGAAGGCGCCCGAGTCCTTGCCGGAGCGGGCCTTCTCGACGGCAAACGCGCCGTCACCCACTGGGCCAGCCTCGACAGCATGGCCAAAAGCTATCCCACAACGACCTGGATCAGGGATCAGCGCTACGTGCAGGACGGCGCCGTCATCACGACCGCCGGCGTCACCGCGTCGATCCCCATGTCCCTCGCTCTCGTCGAGGCGATCGGCGGACGCGCCGCCGCGGAGTCGACTGCTCGCCGCTTCGGCGTCGCAAGCTGGGGTCCGACCCACCGCACTGCCGACTTCGCCATCGAGCCCTCGGATCGCGCCGCAGCCGCGGAAGCGCAGCGGGCGAAGCAGGAGCTGACGGAAATCCCAATCAGCGACGGCGACGATGAAGTCTCGCTGGCTCTCCAGGCGGAAGCCTGGGGCCGGACGATGCGCACGAAGGTAGTCACCACCCACGCCGGCGGCACGCCCATTCGCTCGCGGCACGGTCTCGTCGTCGTGCCGGACGCGGAAGCGAAGCCGGGCAACCACGTCGTCGAGGCGGCAAGCCTCCCGGCCGTGCCGGAGCTCGAGACGACGCTCGCCGAAATCGGCCGCCGCTACGGCGCCGGCGTCATCCGGTTCGCCGTCCTGGCGATGGAATACGACGCCAGCGGCAAGGGGAATTGACCGTGACGCCCGCAGCCCCGTTCCTGATCGGCATCGTCCTTGCTCTGGCCGTGGGCGCGCTCGCCACCCGGGTCGGATTCGACCGCGAGCGCAGCTTCTACCCCACCGTCCTGATGGTGGTCGGATCCTACTATGTCCTGTTCGCGGCCGAGGGCTCGACTCCCTCGATCCTCGCTTGCGAGGCCGTGGGAACGGCTCTCTTCGCCGCGGCGGCGGTCGTGGGGTTCAGGAGCAGCCTTTGGGTCGTCGTCGCTGGTCTTTTCGGCCACGGAGTTTTCGATGCGTTTCACGGCCATATCCTCGCCAATGCCGGCGCTCCGGCTTGGTGGCCGGCCTTTTGCGGCACCTACGACATCACCGCGGCAGCGTATCTCGCCCTGCGGTTGAGCAAGGTCTCGTTGGTGCCCCAGGCGCAAGCAACGGCGCACTGAGATGCATCTCATAACCGGAGCTCTGACGATTCGGCCGGTCGAGCTGGAGCGGGACGGCGCACACATGATCGCCTATGCAAGGGACCTCTTCGCCATCAGCTTCGGCGGCACCAGGTTCGCGGAGCAATTCGGCGACGATGGCGCCGCCTATATCGCCTGGATCGCGGAGAAGCAGGCGCTCGCCCGCGAGAATGCCGGCCTCGCACTCCTCGAGGGACAGCCCGCAGGCATGGTGCTCGTCGGCCCGTGGCCGGATGACGCCGCCATCGGCTATGTGCATCATTATTACCTGGAGCCGCACGCCCGGGGCCGCGGCCTTGGCTCGAAGCTCGATGCGTATGCCGTCTCGGTCCTCCGGCGGCAGGGGCATCGCTCGGCACGGCTCAGCGTGGCCGAGACGAACACACGCGCCATTCGTGCTTACAGCAAGCAGGGCTGGAGCCATGCCGGACCTAGGCTCGACCAGCCGGGGATCCTGTATATGGACAGGACGCTGACCCGTCTCGTCCGGCAGTCCCGTGCCATTGAGCCACACCGTCGACCGACGGAGCAAAGGATACCTGGATGACCAATTACATCGATCCGACGCAGGAGAACGGCCGCGCCTTCATGATGCGGGGCATCAAGGGGCCGGTGGTCATGCTGAACCTCCTGCGCTTGCGCGAGGTCGCGGATTATTCCGCGAGCCCGCAGCTGGCGCCGCCGGAGCAGATCACCGGGGCGCAGGCCTTCGATCGGTATATGGAGCACACGCGCCCCTTCCTGGAGAAAAGCGGCGGGGAGCTTCTGTTCCTCGGCGAGGGCGGCACCTTCCTCATCGGACCGTCCACCGAACGGTGGGACCTCGCCATGCTCGTTCGCCAGACCTCAGTGGAGTCGTTCATGGCCTTCGCCATCGACGAGGCCTATCTCGCCGGCCTCGGCCATCGCTCCGCCGCCGTGGAGGACAGCCGCCTGCTGCCTCTGGTCGAGACCCTTTGAGCAGCGAAACGAAGTCAAAGAGAAATCCAATGCCTGTGCTTCGAGTAAATGGCGTCGATCTCGCCTATGACAGCTTCGGCGACGCTGACGCCGAACCTGTCCTGCTCATTGCGGGCTTGGGCACGCAAATGATCCGCTGGACCGATACATTCTGCACGAACTTCGCTGGCCGCGGTTTTCGCGTCATCCGCTTCGACAATCGCGATTCCGGCCTTTCAACCGTTTTCAGCGAGGCGCCGCCGCCGGACTTCCGCGCGCTGATGGCTGGTCAACAGCCTGAGATTCCCTACACCTTGGCCGACATGGCGGCTGACGCCATAGGCTTGCTCGATGCGCTGGGAGTCGAGCGCGCCCACTTGGTAGGCCGGTCGATGGGGGGCATGATCGCGCAGCTCGTCGCGGTCGGATATCCGGAGATAGTCCTGTCGCTGACCTCGATCATGGCCAGCTCGGGCAATCCGGCGCTGCCGTCACCGGCCCCCGACGTGTTCGCCATGCTGATGGCGCCGACGCCCGATCCTGTCGCCGACGAGCGCGGCTTTCTGGACCATCGCGTGGCATTCGCCCGCCGCATTGCAGCCCCTGACCTCCCGTTCGATGAGGCCGGGCATCGTGCGCTGGCGCTGGCGGAACTGCGTCGCGGCTGGGAGCCAGGCGCTACCGCCCGGCAGATTGCTGCGATCGCTGTGGACGGTGACCGGCGGGATCGGCTTGCCAAGGTGACGGCACCGGCTCTGGTGATCCATGGCAGCGCGGACACACTGTTTCCGCTAGCCCATGGGCGCGACACCGCGACTGCTATTCCGGGCGCTCGCTTCCTGCCGGTCGAAGGCATGGGACACGATCTTCCCGAGGCGTTCCAATCGCTGGTGCTCGATGCGATCGCGGGCTCACCGACGAGTAGGTGAGGTTGAATGTCCGCTCTGCGAGACGATCGGCATAGGCAGAACCGTCTTCGATTGGCGCAGAGCCGATAGCGCCAGGCCAGTGAACGAGTCCGCCGAGCGGGCCGGCGGAGATTTGCCTTACGCGGCGGCTGGAGCCGAGACTTGAGAGGCCCCGAAAAGGGTATAGGCCACACCCAGCGCCAGCGCGGCGGCGATCCCAATCGCAGAATGCCAGGGATCCTCGAACAGCAGCCCAGCCAGCAGCGCCAGGTTGATCGTGATCGCGACCAACGCCGGCAGCGGATAGAGCGGCATCCTGAACGGCCGCGCCAGCTTTGGCTCCCTCAGGCGCATGACGATCGCCGCCAGGTTCATGCTCGTCGAGATGCACAGTGACAGCGCGACGGTCGCCGAGATGATCTGATCGTAGGTTCCGCTCGCCGCGACGGCGGCGGCGACGAGCGCGCTTGCCGCCAGCGCCACCCGCGGCGTCCCGCTGCGGGAGGTACGCGCGAGCTGCGCAGGCAGGACGCCGTCGCGCGCCATCGCAAATCCCACCCGGCTGTTGAGCATGATGTAAAGGTTTGCGATGGCGCCAATGGACAGTAGCGACAGGACTGTAATCAGGGTGTCCCCGCCGGGGCCGAATATGCGAATCGCGGCGTCGCCGGCGGGCAGCTTGGATCCGGCCATCTCCGCGGGCGTCAGCACGTGCAGCAGCGCCGCGTTCACGGCCAGGTAGAGGGCGATGACGAAGAGGATTCCGCCGAAGGTCGCGCGGACGACATTGCGCTCGGGGGCGACGATCTCCTCACCGAAATAGATCGTCGAGTTCCACCCGGAATAGGTATTGAATACTGCGCCTGCTGCCACCAGCGCGGCGGCGGCCAGGATCGGCGGGTGCGCCGCCGCGGCGCTCGCCGGCGCAGGATGCTGCGGCGCGACGACGAACAAGGTCAGCACAAGGGCGATCAGGGCAGCGCCCTTCAGGGCGCTGAGCACCGTCTGGCTGGCACCGCTCAGCCTCGTGCCGGCCCAGTTCGACGCCGTGCAGGCCGCGATGAGGCCGAGGGAGATGAATGCGATCGGCAGGCCCCCGCCGATGCCGAGCCTCTGGCAATATTCTCCGAACACAACCGACAGGAACGCGACGACCAGCGCACTGTTGATCCAGTCGGCCCAGCCGACAACCGTACCATAGGTCGGCCCGTAGCATCGCCGTGTGATCGCATACGGGCCGCCCTCAAGCGGGATCGACGCGCCGAGCTCGACCACCGCACACGCATCGATCAGCACGGCAATGCCGCCAATGAGCCAGAGCAGCATGATAAGCCGTGCGTCCGGGAGGGCGCCGGCGACGAGTCCGGGGGTCCGCAATATGCCCTGACCGACAACGCCCCCGACGACGACGGCGAGCCCGAACACCAGCCCGAGGATTCTCAGCAGATGTCCTGCGACCGCTCCGCCTGGCTTCCGCATCCGCCGTGCTCCCTGGGCCGCGAGCCTTGAAGGGGCTGGGCCGCGCCGGCGCGCTGCCGGTTCGCCCGCCTCACGACAGACGAGCCCGTCTAACCTGAATCGCTCGTGGCGCGCAAACGTCCCTCCCGGAGTCTGGACGGCGCCGCATGTCCCCCCGCATGCGCTCCGCCCTTCAGCGGCCGGGCAGGTTCTCGCTGAAGATCTTCATCGGATTGAGCAGGCCTTGCGGGTCCAGAGCGTCCTTGACGCGGCGCATCGCCAGGACGGCGTCTTCGCCATGCTCGCGAACCAGCGCCTCCCGCTTGCCGATGCCGATGCCGTGCTCTCCCGTGCAGGTGCCGCCCACGGAGAGCGCGTGCTCGATCATCGCGTCGTTGACCCGCGCGGCGGCGGCCCAGGCACGCTCGTCGCCGGGCGCAAGGACGAAAAAGACATGAAAATTGCCGTCCCCGACATGGCCCAGAATCGGGGCCAGCAGGTCCTCCTCGGTGATCGCCGCTTGCGCGAGGGCGATCGCGTCGGCGAGCTGGGAGATCGGCACGCAGACGTCGGTGACCCAGGTCACCGATCCCGGCACCATCGCGCGCGCCGCTGGAAGCGCCTGGTGCCGCGCCTTCCAGAGGCGCGCCCGCGCCTCGGTCTCGCGGGCCTCCGCCAGCTCGCCGCCGCCAAGCTCGGCGCCGATCGCGCGGATGGTGCCAAGTTGCTCCTGAACCCCGGCGGCCGACCCGTGCAGCTCGAGGAACAGGGTTGGACGCTCAGGCAGGTCGAGGCGGCCGTACCTGTTGCAGGCCTTGATCGCCGCCGGATCGAGCAGCTCCATCCGGGCGACCGGAATGCCCGCCTGGATCGTCGCGATCACCGTGCGGACCGCTCCCTCGAGCGTCTCGAACGGCCAGGTGCCCGCGATCACCGCCTCCGGCAGGCCATGGAGCCGGAGCGTGGCCTCCACGACGATGCCGAGCGTTCCTTCCGAGCCAGCGATGAGGTGCGTCAGGTCGTAGCCTGCCGAGGACTTGCGGGCGCGGCTTCCGGTGCGGATCATGGTCCCGTCGGCAAGCACCACCTTCAGGGCGAGAAGATTCTCGCGCATGGTCCCGTAGCGAACCGCGTTCGTGCCGCTCGCCCGAGTCGAGATCATCCCGCCGAGCGTCGCGTCGGCGCCGGGGTCGACCGGGAAGAAAAGGCCGGTGCCGCGCAGCTCGGCATTGAGCTGCTCGCGGGTCACACCCGGTTCCACGACGCAGAGCAGGTCGTCCGCGCTGACCTCGAGGATACGGGTCATGCCGGCGAGATCGAGGCACAGCCCGCCAGCCACCGCCGCCGCATTGCCTTCAAGCGAGGTGCCGGCACCGTACGGCACCACCGGCACGCCGTGCGAGGCCGCCACCCGCACCAGCTCCTGCACCTCCTCCCCGCTCTCGGGGCGCACCGCCAGGTCGGGAGAATGCTCGGCGTGATGACCCTCGCTCCCGCCATAGCCCGCCAGCACCGCCGGCCGGGTCAGCAGGCGCGCGCCGAAACGCGGCGCCAGCGCCGCCGCCAGGGCCGCGACATTCGCAGCAGGGCTCCCGTGAGGTTGGGCTTGCCGCATTGCTCCAACAGCCTATCGGATGAGATGACGGAGTGACAACATGCAAAGGCCCGACCAGACGCTGATGCATGCCGAAGCGGCGGAGGCGGCCGAGGTCGCCGAGCGGCAGCTGGCGCGCCTCGCGGAGACCGTCGGGCAGCTCGGGCGGAGGCTTCGCACGCTCGATCCTGCGCTCGTCATAACCTGCGCGCGCGGGAGCTCCGATCATGCGGCGACCTTCGCCAAATATCTGTTCGAGACGCGGCTCAAGACCCCGGTCGCGTCCTTCGCCCCCTCGACGGCCTCCATATATCACACCGCCTGGCGAAAGCTGGACGGCGCCCTCTTCCTCGCCATCTCGCAGTCCGGCAGGAGTCCGGATCTGATCGCGTCCGCCCAGGCGGCGAAGGAGGCAGGCGCGCTCGTCGTCGCCATCGTCAACGACGAGGGTTCGGCCCTTGGGGATGTCGCGCACGAGACCGTCCCGATGCTCGCGGGGCCCGAGCGAAGCGTCGCCGCGACGAAGAGCTTCATCGCATCGCTGCTGGTCCTGATCTCGATAACGGCGGCCTGGGTGGACGACGAGGACCTTGGCGTCGCGCTCGCCGGCGCGTCCGGGCTTCTGCGCGAGGCGTGGAAGCTCGACTGGTCCCCTGCCCTGCCGATGCTCCGGGATTCGAGCAGCCTCTATGTGATCGGCCGCGGCCTCGGCCTCGCCGTGGCGCAGGAGGCGGCGCTCAAGCTCAAGGAAACCTGCGCGCTCCATGCCGAGGCGTTCAGCGCCGCGGAGGTGCGGCATGGGCCGGCGGCGATCGTCGGCAAGGATTTTCCGGTGCTGATGCTGGTGCCGAGGGATGAGGCGGGCGAGGCATTCGGGCCGCTCGCGGCCGACTTCCTCGCACGCGGCGCACCTGTCCTCATGGCGGGCGGAGCCGCGCCTGGCGCGCTGTCGCTGCCGACCCTCGCAGAGGCTCACCCGGTCCTCGCGCCGGTGCTCGACATCCTCGCCTTTTACAAGCTCGCGGCCGGGCTGAGCATCGCCCGCGGGCTAGATCCGGACCGGCCGCCCCACCTTAAGAAGGTGACGGAGACACAATGAGCCTTCAGGCCCTCCTTCCGCGGCGTGTTCTCACTGCCAACGGGTTCGAGAGCGAGCGCGCCGTGCTGCTGGACGAGGGGACGATCGTCCGGGTCGTGCCGCTTGCCGGCTGCCCGGCCGGAGCATGCAAGCGGGTGCTCGAGGGCGATCTCCTGCCGGGGTTCATCGACCTCCAGGTGAATGGCGGCGGCGGCGTCCTGTTCAATGACGCGCCGAGCGTCGCAGGCGTCGCGGCCATTGCGGAGGCGCATCGCCGGTTCGGAACCACCGGCCTCCTGCCGACCCTGATCAGCGACGACCTGGAGGTCGTCGCCCGCGCGATCCACGCCGTCGACGACGCGATCGCCCGGCGCGTCCCCGGGATCCTTGGCATCCACATCGAGGGCCCGTTCCTCAATCCGGCCAAGAAGGGTATCCACGACGCGGCGAAGCTGAGGGGGCTGGACGAACGCGGGATCGAGCTCCTGTCGTCGCTCAGGCGCGGGCGAACCCTCGTGACGCTGGCACCCGAGCTAGCGCCGGCGGGTGCCGTGCGGGCGCTGGTCGAACGCGGCGTGGTGGTGGCGGCGGGCCACACCGCGGGAACCTACGAGCAGGTGAGAGCCGCCTTCGACGAAGGTCTTTCCGGGTTCACCCACCTCTACAACGCGATGACCCAGCTGGAGAGCCGCGCGCCCGGCGCGGTCGGCGCCGCGCTCGACGACGCGGCAAGCTGGTGCGGGCTCATCGTCGACGGGCACCATGTCCATCCGGCCGCGCTTCGCGTGGCGCTGAAGGCGAAGGGACCCGGGCGGATTGCGCTCGTCACCGACGCGATGCCGACGGTGGGATCCGGCGTGAAGGAGTTCCGGCTGGGCGGCCGGCGCATCGTGGCCGAAAACGGCCGCTGCACCGACGACGCCGGCACGCTCGCGGGGTCGGACCTCGACATGGCCTCGGCGGTGCGCAACGCGCAGTCGATGATGGGCGTCGACCTCGCGACGGCCGCGAGGATGGCAAGCCGCTCGCCGGCGCGGGCGATCGGACTGCCGGAGACTTACGGCTCGATCGAAGCCGGCGCCCGCGCCGACCTGATGCTGCTCGGCGAGGATCAGCAAGTGCTCGAAACCTGGATCGGCGGCGAGTCCCTCGGCGCCTAGGCGGCTTCCTTTGCCGCCGCCCGCGTCCGCGCCAGCAGGATCGCGCCGTCGAGCGCGTCTCCGAGAGGCTCGCTCAGGCGCTCGCGGATGCTGGCGGCGAGCCAGTCGCGCATGCGCGCGGCCACCCCGCCGAGGAGGCAGCAGCTGGGTGCGCCATTGTCGAGGAGGACCCGGATCAGCCGGTCGAGCCGGTGCGCTGCCGCCTGGACGATCTCCTCGGCGATCGGGTCCCCAGCCACGGCATGGTCCATGACGCGCGGCGCGAATGCTGCGTAGTCGGCCGGCGTCGCGCGCCCGGTCCAGTCGACGATCTCGCCCGCCGAGCCGTGGAAATGATCGAGCACCTCGCGGGTCATCTCGCTGTGGGGCGTCCGCCCGTCGCGCGCCCACAATGCGCGGCGGATGGCGGTGAGGCCCAGATCGGCGCCGCTCCCCTCGTCCGAGATCGGAAAGCCGTAGCCGCCGATCGTGAAGACCTCCTCGCCCACTCTCGCGAAACCGATGCTGCCGGTGCCGACGATCACGACACCGCCGTCCCCGCCGGCATGCGCGCCGAGGTTGGCGATGGCCGCGTCGCTTGCAAACGCGATCGAGCGGAACGGGAAGTCATGCTCCTGGAGCCCCGGCAGCACGCCGCGCCGGTTCAGCCCCGCAATGCCCAGGCCCGCCCTAACCCGGTGGAGGTCGGACGCCCCGAGCCCCGCCTGGTTCAGCGCCTCGAGATACGCCTCCTCGACGGCGCCGAGCGCCTCCGGCAGGCCTATCCGGGTGTTGCCCGGCCCGCCCTCCCCGATCCCGACCACCTCCCCTTCCGCGGTGACGAGCCGTGCACGCGTATGGGTGCCGCCGGCGTCGATCCCCAGATAATATTCCATCGGCCCTCCCGAACCAGGCTTTCCGCGCGCGCGCCAAACGGGAAGAATGTGTAGCACCGTTGCGGGGAAAGTTCATAGGCGGCGACGCCCTTCGAAGGAGGATCCGGGTGGCGACGGAACTGATCAGCGCGCGATACGGCGACCTCGACCTGTGGCCGACGGGGGTTGCCGTGGAGGCGATGCTCGAGGGCCAGCTGGCAGCCGCCGCCGCGGTCCGATCCCAAGGTGGCGCAATCGCGGCCGCGGTCGACGCGGCCGCCGAGCGTCTCCGCGGGGCCGGCGGCAGGCTGATCTATGCCGGAGCCGGAACGTCCGGGCGCCTGGCCGTCCAGGACGGCGTCGAGCTCGGCCCGACCTACGACTGGCCGGAGGCGCGAACCGTCTATGCGCTGGCGGGCGGCATGGATGCGCTTCTCAGGAGCGTCGAAGGCGCCGAGGATGACGCGGCCGCCGGCGAAGCGGCGATCGCCCGAGCCGAGCCCACCTGCCAGGACGTGGTGATCGCCGTCGCCGCCAGCGGACGCACGCCCTACACGCTCGGCGCCCTTCGCGCAGCGGGCGCCGCCGGCGCGCTGACGGTCGGAATGGCCAACAATGCGGGGACGCCGCTGCTCGAGGCGGCGGGCCATCCGATCCTGCTCGATACCGGCGCGGAGGTGGTGGCCGGCTCGACGCGCATGAAGGCGGGAACGGCACAGAAGATCGCCCTCAATCTCCTCTCGACCGCGGTCATGCTGAGGCTGGGCCGGATCTACAAAGGGCTGATGGTCGACATGCGAGTCTCCAACCAGAAGCTCGCTGGTCGCGCGATCAGGATGGTGCAGGAGATCAGCGAGGTCGACGAAGCCACAGCAGCCACGGCGCTGGCCCAGGCGCAGGGAAGGACCAAGCTCGCCGCTCTCATCGCGCTGGGCGCCACGCCCGAAGAGGCCCGTGGCCTGCTCGGGGACAATCGCGACAATCTGCGCAGTGCCATCGCCCGGCTGAAGCGCGGATAGAATGCCGCCATAACGGCAAACGCGGCCAGAAAGCCGGCGCGGCCATACCGCGAGCGGCCGCCATTTTCTTGCGACGGCTCGTGCCGGCGAGGCGGAGCACGCATGGGGAGAACAGCAGATTTCCAGACCTGGAGGTTGCGGCTTCGAAGGCATTGGCGCCCCCGGGGCGGTCCCACCTCGCCCGCTATTGTCAAAGGGTAGCCGTGCGCCCATCCGTCTCTCCGGGGGGATTTCATTCATGCAGATCAAGGCGTCGCCCGACCGGCATCTGCTGAGGGTTCTGGGGCTCGGCTTCGGCCTGTCGGTCAGCGTCGGAGCGATGATCGGCGCGGGAATCCTGCGGGCGCCCGGGAGCGTTCTCAATCACCTTCCCTCGGCCCCACTCGCCCTCGCCCTCTGGACCTTCGGCTGCCTGCACGCCTTCCTCGGCGCCAATGTGGTTTCGGAGGTAACGACCGCTGTTCCGAAATCCGGCGGCCTCTTCGTTCCCGCCCGCGAAGCGTTCGGAGATTCGGCGGGCCTCCTGATCGGCTGGTCCGACTGGCTCAACATGGTCGCGAGCACCGCTGCGCTTGCCATCGCGGCTGGCGAATTCTGCGCGCTCCTGTCGCCGCAGCTGCACGGTCACGAGGCACTCGTCGGAGCGCTCCTGACCCTCGCCTTCTTCGTCCTCAACTGGCTCGGCGTGCGCGAAGGAAGCGCGGCGCAAATCGCGGGCAGCGCGGCGAAGGGGCTCGTCCTGATCGTCGTGGTCGTCCTCATCCTGGCGCTGCCCTACATGCCGCTGCCCCAGGCTGCCGCCCACGGCTCTCCCGCGACGCCAGTCACTCTCGTCGGGTGCCTCGTCGCCTATCAACTCATCTTCGGGGTCTATTCCGGCTGGCCCAACGCCGCCTATTTCGCCGAGGAGGACAAGGCGCCGGGCCGCAACATCCCCCGTTCCATGTTCCTGTCCGTGATTGCCGTCGGCGCGCTTTATCTCTCGATCAACCTCACGCTCCTGCATGCGGTGCCGGTGCGGCTGCTGCGCGAGGCGGACCTGCCGATCGCTCTGGCCCTCTCCGGCACGCTTGGGGCGGCGGGGCTCAAGCTTGTCGCAGCCGGCGCGGTGCTCATCGTGCTCGGGTGCCTCAACGCCAACATGATGGTGGGACCGCGGATCCTCTACGGCCTCGCGCGCGACGGTCTCTTTCCAAGGTTCGCCACGCACGTGAACCGCGGCGGCACGCCCGGGCTCGCCCTCGTTGCGAGCACCGCCCTCGCGCTGGCGCTCACATTCACCGGGACGTTCGAGACCATCTTCCTGCTGATGGGCGCTCTCGCGGTCGTGCCGCTGATCCTGACGGACGCATCGCTGTTCAAGCTTCGCCTCTCGAAGCCGGACCTGCCCAGGCCTTATCGCGCCCGCCTCTATCCCTGGCTGCCCGCCCTCGCCCTGCTCCTGGACCTCGGCTTGCTCGCAAGCTTCCTCTGGTCCGACCCCTTGAGCGGCGTGTCGGTGGTGGCCGCGTTGCTGATGTGCATCCCAATCGCGTTCTTCGTCGCGCGGGCGAAGGCCCGCGGGACACCCTCGTTGCAACCGGCCGAGGCCTCCTCCGGTGCCTAAACGCCCGCGCGCGGAGCCGCCAAGGCTCCACGGCCTTGGCTATTCGCCGGCTGATCGGGCATGCTGAGGTCAAGGACCGCTTTCCATCCACAGCGAACGCCGCAGAGCCTCGTCGCTGCCGCTCGCGAGCGGTGTGCCGGGCACTTCCGGCGACGACAGTGGAAGCAATCCAATGATAGCCCATTCAGACCTTCGAGAGCGTCCGCCCGACAAACGTCCGGCGAAGTCCACTTGCATTGCGGAGGTTGCGGCGCAGTGCGATCACCACACCGAAAGGGGAGGCAGGGATGAAGTGCCCGACTTTATTTGCAGCGATACTGGTGCTGGCGGGGCAGTCCACGCCCTCGGTAGCGCAGCGGGCCAGCGAACGGCTCGTTGGGACGTGGCGTCTGATTGCGGCTACCCAGCGGATGACAGACGGAGCCGAACGTCCCGATCCGAATGTGGGCGCGCATGCCCGCGGCTATATCATCTACACTCCGGACCGGCACGTGTGCGCCATGCTGGCCAACAGCGAGCGGTCGCGATGGGCGCAGGGTGACCGGCCAACGGAGGCCGAGGCGTCAGCTATTCCCGGAAACCTGGTCGCCTATTGTGGAACCTATTCGGTCGATGAGGCTGGAGGGTTCGTGCTCCACCATGTCGAACTCGACCTCTCGCCAAACCGTACACGGACCGATCGTAAGCGGTTCTTCACGATATCGGGCGACCGTTTGGTGCTGCGCCCGGCGCCGCCCCTCCCTCCAGGTGTGCAGGACTGGATTGTCACCTGGGAACGCGTCCGATGAGCCGAGAACAAGGGCGAGCACGAATGTTCGCTCCGGGCGAGGAGCCCTCGAGTCGCCGTGAGCACTGATGTCCGCTTTTCCACCGTCGGCAGACGGTCCGCTCTTGGGCGGGCGGAGCGGCTATCCAGACGCTTGCGGTGGAACACGACGGCTCTACGGCTGCGTGGCATTCCCTGAGGGCGAAGCTCCCAAATTGGATCAACCCCAATGCAGCGTCACACCTGCTGTTCGTCCCCTTTCGGCAGAGGGATGGAGTGCTCGACCTGCTGCTGATGGGACCAGATGGTTCGCATGTCGGGTGTCGCGACGGCCGGAACCGGTTCGGATTCGAGTTCGCCGGATCCCGGTTCTCCAAGAGTGCGAAAGCAACTCGTCCCGCCGAGACCCTCAGTCGCTGAGGCTGGAGCCGGACAGACCTGTCTTGAAGCGGACGCTCAGACCCGACGAAATGCAGAGTGGAGGTGAGTGCGACCAAGGCCGCACGTCCTTAGACTATTTGCGACTGAGCGGGAGGAATACACAAGTTGGCTGCATCTGTCTGAAAAACCGCCGCTTCCTAGGGAACGTTTCTGCGGATGCCCCCGCCCATGCCCCGCCTTCCTGCGCCCGTACCGGATCGAACATGTTCGATTCCGGCTCGCTCGCCGACGGCGGCTCACGCACTCAGGCGGCAACATGCAAAAGACCGGTGTTCACCACCACAATTCGATCCTCCTGAGAGAGGATCAGGTTTGGACGTAGCTTCCGAAAGAGCGCGAGGCCTGCGATGCCAGAACTCTCCGCGCGCACTGGAAATTCGCGCGAAAGGGGGAGCTCGCCTTCCGCGTCGAGTGCGAAAGGATCATCCTCAACAATGTGAATTCCGGAGCGCGAGCCTATGCATCCGGACGTGACGAGCTGGGCTGTTTTCTCCTCGATCTCTTTTCGAGTCGGAGGATATCGTGCGTAGAGCTTGTCCATGATCGATCTCGGGTTGTCCGTCGTTGCCCCAAGAACGTGAATCCCCTCCAAGTCAGATTGCTCAAGACCCCGCAACCGCCGATCCAGCGGGCGCTTCTCGCTGTTAGCAGCGCGCAGAACTTCGAGCAGGTTAGCGTAGAGATCACCCGTTCCTAGCGGCAGAAATATGTATGTTGGACGCAGGAGCAGAATCTCGCAGATCAACCAGTCGTAGAAGCATTCATGGTGTGGCGTCGCGATGTCGCGGGTTGTAATTTCGATACCTTGGGGATTTCGAGTGAGGGCGAGAACGTCCATTGCTGTCAGAAAGTCGGCATCTAAATCGTGCAGCCGCACAAGGGCGCCGATGGAGCGCAGTTTCGTAACCGTGGCGTCATCGGTGCGGCCTCTGTCCATCACAACCCGAAGCGGCGGCAGGCCGTACAGCCTAAGAAGAGATTGAAGCGCGAAGGCGGCGCCGCCGCTCGATATCATCGACATAGCCGGCAGCTCAACAGGCTCACCACGCTCATCGTGTGCTTCAACACGCTCTTCGACAATTGCTCGGTACTGTAGGAACTTTTCGAGCGCCCATCGGTCCTTATGTGAGCCGGTCGGATTACGTGACTCATCCTTGATAATCAGGGTGTAACCCTCTTCCTCCAGTTCGAGCGAAGGAGTGGCCGGGTAGCGCGGGGCGTTCAGCGGAAATTCTGGATGCTTTGGATCGTCGGTCGTTCGGGCCGGTGGAACGGCTTTCAGCATGAGGCGCAGCTTGTCGAACCTCAAGCGCTCACGTCGAGGAATAGCTCGTCGCGCAGGAAGGCCTTCGAAGGCGGCTCCGACAGCGAACCGCCGTAGTTCTTTAGCTGCCTCGGAGGCGAGTTGCTGAACCGTCTGCACGTCATTCGGGAGGGACGAGAGATCGTCCTCTCGCTCCAAGGTCAGCTCGGCGACAATTTTGGCGAGCGTCGTTATCGGAACGAAATGCTGCGGATTCGGGCGGCGGCCTGACCCATGTCCTAGGTAGCGCCCAATGGTCTTTGCGGATGGCGCGTAAGCCCCAATATTCGCATGAACCCGCCGCGCGAGTTCGGCATCACGAATTTTCGTTGCCGCTTGGATAGCCCGGGCGGCCGCTCGGAACCGATCGTAGCGTCGTTGAGCCTGCCAGAATGTGCGGTGAGGTTGCTCATGCGGATGCGCGCAGAGCGTGTTCGACTCAGCCATGTTGCCCCCTAACGGGGATACTAGCTCATCCGGCACACGGGACAAGCTCGGGACATGCGGCAGTCATCAGAGGGACACGCAGCTGCAAGTGTCCAAAGGTGAGGCGGGACAGCAGTTCATTGGAACAGACGGGACGACTTCCCGGCCACGTCTCGGCAACGAAGCCCCGTGGCGTCATGGCGTCCAATACTGTCCGAAACTTGGTTCTGGCGCTCGGCAAACGCAGAGTCGTACCAAAACGCTGCGGGAGGTGCCCTCTGCCCGTCAAAGCCGGAAAGCACCTCCCGCATGGTCCAACCCCTCGAGGTTCGACTGCGTGGTGGTAGCGCCGAGCAGCCGGACCCGCAAGGCAGAGAAAGGCTGTTCCGATGGAAACCGCGAACCCCATCTTTCGATTCAGTCCTCACCCGATCACCGCTAGCGCCTTCTCGCATCCGAGGCGTGAGCGCTACGATGAGACGGACCCGTTGGTCCGCCACGATTATTCCCGGAGGCTCAAGGCGACCGCCCTCTATGATGCCGTTCGCGCGATTGCGGAGGGTGAGATTGTCGCCGCGCACCACCATCGGGTCTTCAAGGAGGAGGAGTGCGCAAAGGTGTACGAGCGGGCGGCCAAGCATCACGAACTGACCCCGTACGAGGGCGCGCCCGACCTGGGCCACATCGGGATGTCGTTTTTCGAGACGAGTTTCGGGGACGCTCAGCGCACGTCGTACTTCGAGAGTGCTCTCGGAAACATTGATCGGGCACGCGCCCTGTGGGGAGATAACCGCTTCCCGTTGGACCTCGTCCGCTCCCTCCTGGACGAGGCCTCGCCGAAGGGTGCAAATCTGCTGCGTATCGACGGTCGTGTTTGCGCCGCGGGCCTGATCCGCGCGCAGGACGACGGGGCCGAGATCAAGCACCACGTCGACCATTGCGGCTGGGATATGACCGAGTCGCTGGAGGCGCAGCAGGTGGAAGCGCAGGTCAGCGTGGTGATCCTGCTCTCGAAGAGCGAGAGCGGCGGCGACACTACGGTATATCCCGCGCGGCTCGGGAAGCATCACTACGACGCACGGCGGCTGCCCGAGCCGTTCTCCTATGCCGTGGATGAGTCGACCCTGCCGTCGTTGCACGTGACGTTGCGCCCTGAGGTGGGCGATCTGATGATGTTCGACGCGAGGCATCTGCATAGCGTCAGCAAGGTGGGCGGAGGATCCCGACTCTCGCTCTCATTCTTCATCGGAGTCTGCCGCGACGGCCGACTCGTCATCTTCTCCTAAAACGCTCAGGAGGACCGGATGACACGGAAGTTGTACCTCGCAGAAGGGGCGCTGGTGGGGACCACGGTGGTGAGCGCACTGGTCCCGGGGGAGCGCCCGGCAGTGCAGTTGCGCGAGACCTGGTTCCACCCCCAGGGTGGCGGCCAGCGCGGAGACCGTGGCTGGATTGGCGGTGGGAGAGTGGTCGACACTCGCCATGGCGCTGACGGAGAGGTTGACCATTTTCTGGAGAGCCTCGGGGCCCTTACCGTTGGGGCAACGGTTACTATCCAAGTGGATGCTGAGCACCGTGACCGCAGCGCCCGGCTACATAGCGCTGGTCACCTCATCGCTGACGCGGTGCACGCCGTGCGGCCGGCGCTTAGGGCAATGGCGGGCCACCATTGGGACGGCGAAGCGCGAGTCGAATTCGAAGGCCTGAGCGCCATCGACGCGCATCTTCAGGCAGAGGTCGAGCAATCGATCGAAGAGTTGATCCTCGCCGACCTTCCCATAACCGTGACGGGGGACCCTTTCGCCTCGCGCGCGATTCGGATCGGCGGTTTCACACCGGTAGGGTGCGGTGGCACGCATGTCTCCTCGACGGGAGTGCTTGCTGGGCTACGAATCAGTGGCCTGAAGATGAAAGGGCACCGCCTTCGCGTCAGCTATCTCTGCTCATAGCCGGGGCGGATGTCGGCGCCGATCGAGGCTCGAGCAACGTCCTGAGGCTGCTCATGGGAATCGGAGTCATCGACCCAATCTTCACCGTCGATATGTGGCCTTCCTTGATCAGCAAGTAGAGCTTCGAACGCCCGATGCCCGTCAGGCGGCAGGCGTCCTTGACCCGCAAAGCGAGCAGTCCGGCCCTGACCGGTGAAACAATCGTGGCGGGCGGCGGCGCAGCATCCTTCATCTGGTGAACCCTAATCGGGCGACGGGCTTGATCCAGTCCCCCTCGGGCGCAGGCAACGGCAGCGAGCGGTGATTGGCGGCAGCGGATTGCGGGATGCGGTCGCCGCCCTCGTGACGCCGCCCCGGCGACGGGTTCTCCGAACCCGGCAGACGTGAGACCCACCGATTAGGCTGAGTCTCGGCTCCGCATCTGACGGCTGGCTATTTGTCCGGGATGGCCGAAACTGGCACAGGACGATGGTCGATACTAGACGGGGGCAGGGCGTTCACAGGAACATAGCCAACTAAGGACCATAGCGGACGGGAGGCGACAGGGCGGGGCATGAAGATTAGATTACTGGAAGCGAAGGGGATCTCACGTCGTTTGAAGACGCTCATGGAAAAGCACGACAGGATATGCCTCGCGGTGGCCTGGGGTGAACTGACCGCCGTCGCAGAGACCCTAATTGCTAATAAATCGAAGTTTGACAGCGTCCTGTTCGGCCTCGATTTCTCCGCCACCGACCCCGACCTCATCGACGAGCTCGCCGGCGTGCCGAACGCCTACGTCGCGAAGAACCGGCCCGGCTGTTTTCACCCGAAAATCTTCTATTTTCAGTCAGGCAGTGATGCCGAGGCGATCGTGGGCAGCGCCAACTTCACCAACGGCGGACTCGGCAGGAACTTTGAGGCGAGCGTCCATGTGCAAGGCTCCGCGGACGAGCCATTCTTCAAGCAGGTTCGGAAGCAGCTTCGAAGCTATGAGTGGCTTCGCCGTCCTATCACCAAGAGGCTGGCGGCAAGCTACCGCCGGCAGGCGGAGCTTGCGCGTAAGACACCTAGACCCAAGAATCCGGTGCTGCCCGATGATCAGGATCAATGGCCGCGCTTCAACTCCCGACTTGCGACGATGTCGTGGGAGGAGTTCGTCCGGCGCGCCAGGCGCGATAAGTATCACGGCTTTGACAAGCGCATCGAGCTGGTTCGTGAAATCCAGGTGATGTTTGCGAGAAAAGGCTCCTTTGCCGATCTCTCGCTCGCCGAATGGAAGGGCGTTGCTGGGCTCCTCGGCACTGTCGAAGCCACTGCCGCGAACCTCGGTGGTCTCGAATGGGCGTGGTTCGGCTCGATGAACCGGGCAACCGCCTTCGCGAAGGCAATCGGCCTTCAGGATCCAACGATCGCACAAGCGCTGGACGTCATCCCCAAGCGCGGCGACGTCACCCGCGCCCAGTTCGATGAATATGCCGCGACCTTCAAACGGGCACTCCCCAAGTCGAAGGCAGGCAACCCCATCGGGACCGCAACGCGCCTGCTTGCGATGAAACGACCGGACTTCTTCGTCTGCGTCGACGGCGGCAACAAGCCCAGACTTTCGAAGGCGCTCGACTTTCGCTCCAGCATGCTGACCCTCGACACCTACTGGGATTGGGTCATCGAGCCGATCCGACAGGCGCCCTGGTATAACGCGCCGCGCCCGGTGGGCCCTGATACAGAGCTTTGGGACGCGCGCGTAGCCATGCTCGATGCGATCTACTACGCGCCGGTCAAAAGACAGCCGGCAAGCGCCGCCACATCCCAATCCGGAGGATTGGGAGATACTCATGGGTGACGGCATCTATCCTTGGTGCGGCTGCTTCAACGATCTTGCCTCGGGCGACCAGCGCTCCGTTGCGCAGCTTGTTGCCAGCGGTAACGCCGTCCGGGGGAGCACCGACGATCTGCTCGCGCGGCTCAAACGGACCCGCTGCGTCGCGTTACTGCGCGAGGAAGGCACCGATCGGATCGTCGGCGGGGCGGCATGGAAACAACCGGCCGCAGACTATCGTCGCGCCACTTTCATAAATGCTGGCACGCTGATTTCCGGCTTCGAGGCCGCTCCCGAACTCGGCTACGTCGTGATCGCCACCGACATGCAAGGCAAGCAACTCTCCGGCGGTCTTGTGACGGCGATTACCGATAAGATCACGGAGCCCACCTTCGCCACCACGGACAGCAACACCATGCGCAAAAATCTTGAGCGCTCGGGCTTCATTCGAGTGGGGGGTGAATGGCAGGGCAAGAAGGGCATGCTCTCGCTCTGGACCATGACGCCTTGACCCCTTTGATCGTTCCTAGGTTTCTGATCTGACCTAGCGCGCCTATGATTGCGACTGCGCAAAGCAAGGATCCCGTTATCGCCACTAAGCCCTTTGTTGATCAGGACCAAGAACGCCTTGGACCGTCCGTGGACGAACTCGCCAATCTGGACATCGAAAAGGATGCTCCATGCGAACCCCGTCCGAGGATAACCTATATTGCGCGGCGAAAGATCAAAGGCTTCTGCGGCACCGTCGATCCTAGCGGTAAATACTACGACAAGGTCTTTAAGCAGAACCAGAGCCTATCGGGCCATGTCACCGCTGATTATCATGGCCGCTTCCTGGTCGAACTCATTCAGAACGGCCACGACGCGCACCCACGAGAGGAGACCGACGGAGAGATCGAAATCCTTCTCGCCGGCGACGAGGGTGACGCAGGTGTCCTCTATGTCGCGAACCGCGGTCGCCCATTTGGCACCGATAACATCGACGCCATGTGCGAAATGGGGTTATCCAGCAAGCCACCTGGCGAAGCCATCGGCAACAAGGGTCTTGGATTTCGGAGCGTCGGACATGTGACCGATCGCCCCGAAATTCACTCGCGGCGTGGCGCCGGAAGTAATGCGGTCGACGCGTTCGATGGATACCGTTTCACCTTCGCCCATGGCGAGGAGCTGGACCGGCTGCTGCCGACGGACAATCTCCGCGAGCTCGCGCGCGCCGATCTCCCCAATTTCCACATACCGTTGTGGCTCGACGGACATGCAGACCTGGTCGATGACTTTGCGCGGCGCGGGTTTGCCACGGTCATTCGACTGCCATTGCGTGGCGCCCCGGCCTACAAGGCTGTGCGCGACGAGATTCTTTCGCTCATCCAACAGAGCGCCCCGATCCTGCTATTCCTGCGCCGTCTCAAGCAGCTTTCGATTCGTGTTACCGGAAATCGCCACCCGGATCACGCCGCCGAGGCACTGCTGACGCGCGATGAGCAACCGCTGACTCGGGGGGAGATGTCGATCTCCGTTGTGGATCTCGCCGAAAACGGTCGATACCTTGTCTCGCGAGCCGAAATCGCCGAAGCAGAGATGCGGGCTGCGGTCGATCAAGGGCTCGAATCGAAGCAGCTCCCAGACAGCTGGCGCGGCTGGACCGGCGCTGGCGAGGCGGCCCTTGCCGTTGGGATCGACGACCAGCGGTTGCACCCGCGCCTCTACACCTTCCTCCCGATGGGGCGCGACGCCCTGGCCCCATTCCCGGGATATCTACACGGCAGCTTCTTCCCCACGTCGAACCGAAAGGCCATCGACCCGGAGGTCGGCGTGAACCGCTTGGTGCTGGACGCGGCAGCGTCCCTCGCCGCCGAGACCATCCGTTGGCTGGCCGGCCTCGGAGACGACCCGCGCGCGCCCCTCAATCCAGGCGAGGCTGCACGGGCAGCAGTGGATCTACTCACTTGGGAAGAGGTGGCCAGCCTATCGTCCGAGGAAAGCGCATTACCTGACGGCGGCGAGGCCCGAGCGGGGACGCGAGATTTGCTGGATCTGCCTGCCGTTGTCGCGGCCAAGACGGCATTGGCGCTCGGAAAGGTTCATTTGGGCGAGGCGCCGGTCGCGCCCTGCCTTGACGCCTGGTTCGGTGATCCTCTCCGGCGCCCAGCCAGCGGTCCCATCCGCTGGGAAGCACCCGCTCGGGCGAGGAGGCTGCACGTTGCGCTGGAAGCCTTCAGTGTCGAAGTCATCGCCGAGCATGGAGCGGGCGCAAAGGTGGCTCCGCTCTGGCCAGGACTCGGCGAGGAGCGCCTCCAGCGATTGGCAGCCTTTCTGCACCGGCATGCGAGCAATCATTTTCTGGACCGCATGACGTCGCGGGAGCGGGCGACGATTGCCGAAGCTACTGCGGGCTTCCTTCACCGCAAAGGCCGTGCCGCTTGGGAGAAATGGGCGGGCTTCTATCGGGATTTGCCGGCCTTCATGGATCACAGCACCGCGCCTCTGGCAGGCAAGAAAATCCTCCTTTGCGGCGACGGATCGCTGCGCGCAGCCGGTGGGACCAGCGACACCGATGCTGACGCCCCTGCTCCCCGCCGGCGAAAGCGGAAGGGCGCGGAGGTAGAGGCGTCGATCTTTTTCCCGCCGCGCAGCGCCGGCAATGAGGGCAGCCTGGGCGAAGATATGGTGCCGCCGGTCCCGCTTGCGCCCTATTTCGCGTTTCTTGAAGACAAGCTGCCCTGGTTCGGTGACCTTGCCGCTGCACGCCAGTTCCTTGAAATTGGCTTGGCCAGCGCTTTCGAGAGCGAAACCGTCCTCACCCGAATCTCTCAGGTTGTGCAGGCCGACGCCTTACGGAAGATACGGCTTGCCGGTTTGCGTTGGGCGTTCGCGATCTGGCGTCGCTCGCTGGCCATCAAGAGGCCTGTTGCACTAAGTACGCAGTATCGCCTCTATGTGCCGACAGTGGGCGGCGATTTCATGCTCGCCTCGGAAGCCATCTTCTCGTCGGCATGGCCCGACGAAACGCTGGGGCGGAAGCTACAGAGTTTTCTCGACGCGGCCCCCGTCGACGTCGCCGATCTCCTCAGGGTTCGCGCGCGGCGACTCCAACCGCCTTCTCATGCCGCGTTTGGCACCAAACACGTCGGGGAGTGGACCACTTTCCTGAGGGGTCTTGGGGTACAGCGCGGGCTGCGACCTATCGCAATCAGGCCGCCATCGTCGCTTCGAGCAAGTGCGCTAAGGCAATTCGAATTCTGTCCGACGCTAGGCATTTCGGCGGAAGCGGCCAAGCTGTGGAAGGACGATATCCGAGCACATGTTGCGGGCGCAATGGCCCTGCCGATGACGACCAATTATGTGATCGCCGGCTCGCTGTGGTGGCTGCCTGGACAGGGCGATCACCATCGCTTTACCGACGAGGCCCGCGAGGCCTACGCAGGGCTCATTATTGATTGGCTAGGTGAAGCCGCTCCCGCTCAATTCTCAGTGGAGATCCATCACCAGCACAATTTTCGCGCGGACAGCCGGCAATGGCCGACCCCCGTGGCCGCATTCCTGCGCTCCGCTGAATGGATGCCGGTCGAGGAGCCGAGCCTCAGCGGCATGGTGCGGCGACACCGGAAGCCAGCCAACGTGTGGCTTCCCGGATCTTCCAGCACCGAGCGCTACCCGCCGTTCCTGCGCCGCCCGTCCTTCAGGTTCAATCGCGCGCTGGACAAGGCGCCCGAAATGGCGCTGCAATTGCTCGGGACACGCGCCCGGCTGCGGACGTTCAACGCGCCTAACACGCTTCTACCGCAAATCTTCTTTCTGACGGCCCAGTATCGCGGTGGGGGAATTAGCCGGTTTCACGAGCGCGAGTTCGTCAACATCTACAACCGCGCGTGGGCACGGCTGGCCGATCAGTTCGCTGCTCAGCCGGATATCTTTGCTAAATCCAACCCGCCCGACTTGCTTATCGGGCGTCGCGGCGGGGCCATCACGGCGTTACCGACGACGGGTGAGAACGCCGAAGTCGTTTATGTACGCGATAGCGCCGATCAGATCGCACCTGGCCTCATCACGGCGATCGGCGGCGCGCTACTCGACACCCGTGCGAGCGACCCCGCGAGGGTGGGCCGGCTACTCAAGTCGCTCTATGGCGACCGTGTCCGGTTGGTTTCCGAAGTACGCTATGAGCTCAGAGTGGCTGGGTCACGCCTCGACGAACTGCAAGGCGGCGATCTGCTGACTGAAGTCTGCCCCTGGATGCGTCCTATGGTCGCGGTCGCGCTGGAAGCGTTGCAAGGGGCCGAGCTGGCTCGGCTGCCGACCGATCGATCGACCATTCTTGCCCTACTCGACCGCGTTCGGCTTCACCGAGACCGCGACGTGTCGTTCTGGCTCGACGGCACTAACGTAACACCCGCGGACATGCGGCCCGGCTACGCGTTCAGAATGGTCACTGGCGATCCGATCGTAGTCGCGATTAGCGATGCTCCGTTGGACTGGTCGGGGCTGGAAACGTGCCTCCCGGCGATATGCGAGGCGGTAGATCAGCCAGGCATTGTCCCGAATATGCGGCTGCTCGCTAGGCAGCTCGAGAGGGAGGGCATTGACCCAAACTCCAGCCCCGACAGTCAGCGGGAGATCCTCTCGCTGTGTCGTGTCCTGATGCTTGACGAACACTCGGCCGAAGCTGCGCGCGAAGCCATGGGAGAGCGCCTTGAGCGGCAGGCGCCATGGCTCCGCGCCATCATCCACCTGGGGGGTGGTGAGGGTGCCTATCTGCGCTGGCTGGAGGGCGAAGCGGCGGCGCTCGAGGACCGAGCGGCTCTTCGCCTCCATCTTGAGAACTCTCTCGCCGGGAGCGATTTGACGCCGGATTCGGTGCTCGAAGCGTGCAAGCAAAGCTTCTCGCTTGAGCAGCTGCGCGAGCGACTCGACCTCGATTTCGCCGCTTTCAACATCAGCTTGGTTGAGACGGGGAGCGCGCCTGATATCGACGTAGAGGGTCAGGCGAACCAGCTCGGCCACTATGTCGCCGAGAATGAGATCGCGATCCTTGAGGCGCTTCGCAATGCAGGCGCACAATCGCTCGACCGCTTTGAGCCCTATCCCGATTATGCGCGGCTGCGCCGCGCCGTCCGTGAGCTAAAGCCGGACCCGGCTTGGGTGATGCTCTATCGGGCCGTTCCCGACGACCTCTTGGCGGGGGTCGTCGCTAAGTGGCTCGTGAACTGTGGCGCACCCGCGCTGCACACCAATCCGAACGCGCTGCCTGATGTTGTGGCCGTTCGCGACGCCAACGGGCCACTCGTCCGTAGAGTTGCGGCTACTGCGGCTCCGCTGGTGCGCGCCTGGTGCGTTACGAACAACGCGGCGGCGCAGCCGCTCTGGCAGGCGTCCGGAGATGCCGACGCCAAGCTCCGCAGCGAACTGGAGAGCGCTGGCGTCTTCGACTACCGCGCGCTGGACGAAGCTGCTCTGCTGCGTTGGTGTCGGGAGCTCGGGCTCTGGCCGGAAGCAATGCCGCCGAGTCTCGATCGCCAGGCCTTGGGCGTGGCCGAAACCGATCTCGAAGCGGCACGCCAGAAGCAACGTGAAGAGCAGGCAGCGCGGGAGGCCTTGGCTCGGTCAGTGGTGGTCAACGGCCGGATGATCGATCCCAAACAGGCCGATTGGGACGCGATCTCCGCTGAGATCGCGGCATCTCTGCCGCGCACGGTCCTCAACATGCCGGTCGGTGCAATGGCGGATCTCATGCCGTCAGGCGGAGCGCCCCGCAGGCGTCCGGGTGGCGGCGGCGGCGGCGGCCCGTTCACGCCGGTGCCAAAGGACAAGACCGACATGGTCGGTCGCCTCGGCGAACTCATCATCTACCATTGGCTGAAAGCGCGCTTGCCGAACCAGGACATCGATCGAGGCTGGGTGTCGGGCATCGGCGGGCTCGCTACCGGCAAGAGCGGAGACGACGGCAAAGGCTATGACTTCGAGGTCGAGTATCGGCGTCAGAAGTGGTTCATCGAGGTCAAGGCGAGCACCGGCGATCCTTGCGCGTTCGAGATGAGCGAAACGGAAGTCCGGTTTGCACGCGAAGTCGCGCAACGGCGCGGCGCCCAGCGCTATGTCATCGCCTATGTGGGCCATGTCGGAAGCACTTCCGAGGTCGTCATCGACATGCTCCCCAACCCAATGAGCGCTGACGCGGACGGCGTTCTCGAAATCATCGGCGAAGGCATTCGCTATCGCTTTGCTAAAAAATAGCTGAGCGAAACTTGCGATCCCGGCGAACACTGCGTGTCGCCGAAGCTGTCGCTGGAGGATAAAGAGCCGCTTTTGGGGCCGGACCCTTCCCCGCCGAACCACTGACTATGGCGCACAGAAGCTGGGCCACGACCAACATCAGTCACCACTGCCACCGGCCCTCGACTTGGCTTCCGCGGGAGGTCGCCGAACATTGCTGTCGAAGTGCATGATTTCCTGTGGAAGAGTGTCATGGCGATCCGCGCGACCCCACATTCGTCCCCACGCGTAGCGTCGGCTTTGATGGGGCTGACTTGGCCGTTCTGAGACGACTCGGCCCGCTGGTGCTTCGAACCACCCCTCCCCCTCGTTAAACAATAGGTTCAGTCTCGGCCGTCCTCGTCGGTCTGAGAGCTGATGGCCCCTTAGCGGTGACTGAGCCCTGCTAGTTGACGATCTCGTCGACAGTGAACAGGCGATCGCCCCTCGACAGAAGCTCGCTCCGAGGTCACGCGGAGCACAAGACACTCCCAGGGGAGCTTCGAAGATAGCGGTTTTGAGACTCCGCTGAAGCTACCGATACCGGCCGCTTGGGCGGAGAACGACTTAAACGGGAGCTGGGCGCGCTGAAGCTCCCCCAAAAAGCATGGAAAAACGGCCCTGCAGCGGTTTAGTTTTACGGACAGGCCTGACACCGGATTCAAGGAGACCCGCGTGACACCCACAGGAGAGGTAATGACGAAGGCCGGTCCCGGCTCACGCCGGGGCGGGGGTCCGCGCCTCGATTCCGATGAATGGGCGGTGCTCCTCGACATATATCTGCGCCATCGCGGGGCACCTCTCGGAGTCACTCACCCGGAGCTACAGGCTGCTTCGCGGCATCTCTCTCTTCGCGCGCGCGGGAAAGGACGGGCTCGGGAGGGCGCCGAGCTGCGGTCCGCGCACGGACTGGCGCGCCGGCTCACCGTCCTGCGAGCCATCGAACGCGGCGACACCGTCGGCGCACCGAGGGAAGCGGTCCTGACTTGGCAACGCTATGGGGCTGATCCGCAGGGCTGCGCCGACTTCGTCGCCTCCTTCGGGTGGTGGCGGTCCAATGAACCAGTGGGTTCGCCCCGGCCGTCGCGAGGCCCGACACCGTTTGCCGGGCAGTATGTGGTGGAGCAGCACGAAGGAGCCGCCACCGTCTACGTGATGATGCTGCGGGGCGCGCTGCTTGCACGGAAGAAGAATTATTTGCTTAAGCCTTTCGTGAAGATCGGCCGATCGAGCGATCCGGTTCGCCGGGAGGGGGAGCTCAATTTCGCCTTCCCGCCGGGACTCGGCCTTAGCTGGGTTTGCATCTTCCAACAGAGCTTCCCCTCCGGCGACATGGCGCACGAGGCCGAACAGTCGGTGTTGGCGGGGCTTGCTGACCTCGGCCTTTGCATAGGAGGAGAGTTCGTTCGGTGCTCGCCCGAGGAGGTGGTGCGGGCGGTCAAATCGGAGACGAAGCGCCTGGAGCGGAAGAGCTTACCTGCGACAGCTTGCGATGCTAGCAAGGCGGCAGATGGGGCGAGCCGAGAAAGATATGACTGCACCTAATAAGGCGGATGACCTGCTCGCGCGGGTGGCGGAGGAGGTCGGGCTCTCGCGCCAGCTCCTGTCGGACTTGGCGGCGCTGGAAACCGGGTTCCCGGATATGAACCTCAGGGGCGCCAAGCCGGAGCTCGGCCGTCGGATCGCAGAACTTCTGGATGCCGCCGTGGCCGAGGAAGGCGCGCGGTGAAGTTCCTTTCGCTGAAGGTCGAAAACCTATTCGCATATAATGGCCCGAGCGAGGTCAGGCTGTCGGGCACAACCCCCGAACGGAACATCGTGGTTGTCTCCGGGCGAAACGGTGCCGGCAAGACGAGCCTGCTCAACGCGATCAAATTGCTGTTCCTAGGCCCTCACAACGACTCGCTTCGCCGGGTCGGGTTCGGGAACGCCACTCTTAATCCAAAGCAATATGTGCTGGGCCAACCCGGGCGCTGGTACGGGGTCCTGAACGCGGCCGCCCGGGCGTCGGTCGGATATGTATCGCTCGAGTGGACCGACCGGGGCCAGACGTTCCGCGCGAAAAGGACGTTGCGGGCTCTCAAGAACAGGTCCGACTGGGAGGAGGATTTCTCGGTTACGGTGGACGGGACGCCGCTGCCCCCGAAGGCGGCAGACGCCACGATGCACCAGTTGGTGCCGCAGGAAGTCATCCCGTTCTTCTTCTTCGACGGCGAGCAGATACAGGCGCTGGCCGACGCGGAAATCGGGCGTGAGCAGGTAGAGATCGAGCGCCTGCTCGGCCTCTCCTTCATGGTCCACGTCATCGAGCGGATCGATCTGTACGCCAAGGAGAAGGCTCGGGCTGGGCTTCCTGACGACGTTCGCGTGAAGGTAATCGCCGCCGAGAATGCAGCCCGCGAAGCGAACGCCCGGGCCGAGGCGGCCGGCAGGTCGCGTGTACAGGAGGAAGAGGCGAGGATTGATCTGGAGCGATCGAGGGACCGCCTGCGTGACGAGCGCGACCGCCTTCGTAGCGGAACGCTTTCGGAAAGCGAAAAGCGACGGATTGAGGGCCGCATCTCGGTGCTCGAGGGCGAGCGCGAGGAACTTGCCTTGCGCATTGCCGAGGACCTCCCCGGAGAAGCCCCTTTCCTCGCCAACGACGGGCTGACCGGCGAAGCATTTCGCCTGCTCGACGATCATTTCGGAAGGGCCACCGACAACAGTGTCGCCGGACGCCTGCACCGCGCCTTGCCGGAGGACATCGCAGTCGGGCTCGCGAAGCTCGATCCACCGGTGAAGCTGGCGCAGGACCAGCGCACCGGGCTCGACATCGTCGTACGTTCGTCACTGGAACGCCACGGCGTAATCGTCGCCCCGGCCAATCCGCTGCTCCAGTCGCTAAGCCCGAAGCGTGCCGCCCTTCTGCGCGATCAGTTCCTGGTGTGGTCGGAACGAGGCGCCCTGCTGATGCGCGATCACCGCGAGGCTTTGGCGCGCATGCGTCGGATCGCGACCGAGCTGCGTAAGATCAACCAGGAGCTTGATGAGGCCGAGCTCACTTCGGATGAGGCCAAGGCGCAGTATGAGGAGCTCACCGACGAGTTGAAGCGCGTCGATGGAGAACTCGAGGCGGCCATCGGACGGATCGCCGAGCTCCGCATCGAAGAACAGCGCGCGCTTCGCGAAGCCGCTGAACAGGAAGAACGGGCAGCCGATCTTGAAGCGGAACATCGCGACGTTGCCCGTCAGAACGAGGCCTACCGGCTGGCGATCCGAACCAAGCGCGCGCTGGAGCGATACCGAGAATTGCGAAAGGCAGAAGTGCGGGACGCGATCGAGCGCCGGCTGAACGAAAGGGTCGACATTCTCCTAGCACCGAGCCAGCTCATTCGCTCCGTTCGGCTCGATGATAATTTCGTCATGACCTATTTCGACGAGCGGAAGAATGAGGTCGCCCGGCACAGCATCTCCGCAGGAATGCGGCAGCTTCTGGCAATGGCGATGCTGTGGGCGCTGAAAGACGAGGCTCAGCGACCCCTCCCTGTCGTCGTGGATACGCCGCTCGGCCGCATCGACCGCACGAACCGCCTGCTCCTGATGCGGGAATATTTTCCGAAGGCGGGCAATCCGCTAATCCTCCTGCCGACCGATTCCGAGTTCGGAGCGGAAGGGTTTGACGAGCTGGCCGACCACATCGCCGTTCACTATCGGATCGAAAATACCGGCGGTGACAGCGCGCGCATCATCGAGGAACCCGCACGAGGCCAGGGACAGTGAAAGACAGCCTCTATTTTACCGCGGACGAGCGCCTGTTCTTCGAGCGCGTGATCGACGACGGTCTGCTTCAACGCAATCGGCGCGGCGTCTATTGGTGGGTTGTTCGCTTCGCGATCGCCCAATCGCTGCGGATCGAAGAAGATCCGGACGAACGCTACCGCGCGGTCGGTGGAAAAGACCGCAGCGAACTGCATCTAGAGCAAATTACGGGCCGGGCGAAGTCTCCCGACTATGACGACGCCATGATCATGATGCTTTCCCTCCGGCATCGAATCGACCTGTTCGACGACCACGATCTGTATGTTGAATGGTTGCAGCGGCATGCACGCCGCGGCCTGCAGGTCCTGGAAGAGTCCTGGCGTCCCGGGACCTCGTTCCATGACCTGCTTCTCGACGGCCTCTATCATGGGGCCACGGCCACAAGCCTCGACGGCGACGGGCATGTCGGGGAGACCATCGATTTCGGCGCCCTGCAGCGCGGCCTCCAGCAGATTATGGTGAAGGCCAGCCTGGCGGGAGAGCCCATCGAAGGGCCGAGGCTGACACGCTTCACCCTCACCCTCGGGAGCGTGGAGGATTACGACCGGCTTCGGCGCGGTCTGGAGGATCTCGCTTTTGCAATCGGTCTCGCCACTGGCGGGATCGCCGTAGCCCGCGGCCGCGGTGAGCGGCGTGTGATCCTCGACGTTCCGCGGCCGCTGGCGACGTGGCGCGATGTTCCGTGGAATGCCCTGCGGCCCTCCCTGGAAGACGCGCGGGGGGCCTTGCCGGTCTGCCCGGGAGTCGACGTTGTCGGCAATCCGGTCATCTTCGATCTTGCCGAAGCGCCGCACCTGTTCGTCGCGGGTGCCACTGGCAGCGGCAAGTCGGTCTGCGTCAATGCGCTGCTTCTTTCGCTCCTTCGGCTCACGCGGCCGCCCGAACTCATCATGATCGACCCCAAGGGGGTGGATTTCGCCGACTACGAAGGGTGCCGTCTGCTGCGCGGGAAGCAAGTAATCACCGATATGTCGGTTGCAGTGGCGGCTCTGCGTGAGCTCACCTTGGAGATGGATGCCCGCCAGGATGTCCTGCGCGAGCACGGCGCCCGCAACATCTCGGAGGCGCAAAGCGCCGGCGCCGATCTCGAGCGCATTGTCGTCGTTGTCGATGAGCTTGCCGATCTGCTCATCACCCGCACCGGCGCGGAAGAGCCGCTCGTTCGATTGGCGCAGAAGGCGAGGGCAGTCGGCATCCATCTTCTGCTGGCAACGCAGCGCCCGGAAGCGGCCACCTTCCCGGGTCTGCTTCGCTCGAACATCCCCAGCCGGATAGCCTTGACCGTGCAGAAGGCCTCCGACAGCCGCATCATCCTGGACGAATCTGGCGCAGAGGATCTGATGATGAGAGGCGATATGTTGATAAAGCTGGCAGGACGCGAGGCCACACGGGCGCACGGCGCGCGGGTGGAGCGGAGCGATATCATCACGGCAGTCTCGGCCGTCAACGGTCGATGACCGACACTCTTCGCCCCACTCGGTTCTCGCTCGTCGGCCTGACGCTTCTGGACGTCGGCCCGCTGCGCGGAACGACCGAAATTGCATTCCGCGACGGGCGCGGACAACCGACCAACCTCTTTCTCGTAATGGGTCCGAATGGAGCGGGCAAGACGACGGTCCTGGAAGCGATTTACGCTACCATGTCTCTCCTCTCGGCACGGGACCACGAGAGTTATGGTATGGAAGCCCTCGAAAGTGGTGACGGGGGACTCCAGCTGGATGCCCTCGTGCAGCTCGACGACGGTCGCCGCTCGTATCTTCGTCTGCTCTCGATCGTTGCCGGCGGGCCGGGACTGCTCAAAACGTGGACCCCGGCCGAGCTCGAAACACTCGCCGTCGAGAAGCAGGTGGTGCTGCGCTTCGGGCGCCGATCCGCGGCATCGCCGGTCGAGCTGCTTCCGGCGTCCGACCCCGAGGCCAGCGGCTTCCTCGATGCAATGATGGAACGTCTCGGCGAGCCGGCGGCCTCACTGTTCGGAACATCGATGAGCCTGCCGACAGTGCTTTATTTTCCGTCTGATCGCGGGATCAGGCGGCCGCCGCTCGAAGCCCGGAACATCGTGCGCCCCGCGATGCTAGGTTACGCGCCGGCCCGGCGCTTCGACGCCGACGGGCTTACCTGGGCGGATTCAATTGAGAACCTTCTCGTATGGTTCACCTGGCTTGGGGACGACCGCGATCAATTGTGCCGGGATCTGGTGCGGGATCTCGTATTCAAAGGCGTGAAGCGGCTCGGCACCATCGACAGGCAGAATCTCACTGTCCCGGTCGAGACCGAGACGGGCAACCACAGACTCGATCAACTGAGCAGCGGCGAACGACAACTCGTCCAGCTGATCATCCGCATCGCGGCGCACATGACCAGCTCCACGATCGTGCTGATCGACGAGACGGAGCAGCACCTTCACACGGTGATGCGCCGCCGGCTCATCAACATCCTCAAGGACTGGGCACGCGAGAACGAAGGCATCAGTTTCGTCATGACCTCTCATCAAGCCGATTCGATGCGTCTGCTGGCGCCACGCCGCGTGGAGGAGGGCCTCGCGAAGAGCGGCTGCCTCGTGAAGCCGCGTTTCCTGCCGCCCCATGTCTAACGTTTTTTCTTTCGAAGCCTTCGAAGATGAACATGAAATCGACGTCTATCAGACGGGGCTCCCGCGAATCGTCCTCGAGGGACAGGACGACGTGCGCCTCTTCCGCACCTATTGGTTTCCCCACATGCTCGACAGCTTCGACTTTGTCGAAGCTGCCGACATCGTAGACGGCGGCGGCTGTGCGGCGCTTCGCAATGCCGTTCTCAAAAGCCGCCAGGACAATATTCCAGCCTACGGCTTCTCGGACCGCGACTTGATGTTCCGCCTCAAGAAGTGGGACCTCCTGTTCCTGCCGGACGATGCCGCGTTCGAGGCAGCCACGCGGGACGCCGACCTGTACGTCACGCTCCGGTGGGAGGTGGAGGCCTATCTGCTCGAACCGGACCTGCTGCCATCCTGGGTAAGGAGCCACCGGGCGCCGCCCGGATCGCCAGCATTATGCGCGTCCGCGCTCGCCCAGGCGGTCGACGAGTGCGAGCATCTCATTGGAACGCACCGCTTCTTCGCTGCGGCCCATGCCTGCGGGCTGAAGACCAAGCCCCAACATTTCTGCGACAGAGCAGCGAACGAGCTGGTGGGCGCCTGCGCCACCGCGCTCGGAAATCTTCCCGCCGGAGCCCCTACCGCTCAGATCGTCGATCCACTCATCGAGACCGTGCTTGAGGCGGCGCCGAATGAAAAGGCCGCGCGCCTTCAATGGCTGCTGCGGTTCGTAGACACCAAGCGGCTTATCGATCGCCTTGAACGGCGCTTCCAAGCAAAGCCGGAGGTCCGCTGGTTCCTTGCGGAACTGATGCTGCAAGGTGACCGTAGGCCGAAGGAGATCGAGGAACGACTCCTCGAACTCAAGGATCAGCTGGCGGCTTGAGCGGCCTTCGCGCGCTGACGGTTCGCCTGCTGGACGAGCCGTGCCACGAATGCATCGAATTCGCCGCCGCTCGACTTCCAATCGTCCCAGAGCAGGTAGATACCACGGTGCCAGTGGGCTCCGACCAAGTTCTGGAAATCCTTGCGCGACACGTCGGCGACGCCAGCGTGCTCCAGAAGCAAGGTCAGCCAGGTCGCGAGTTCGACCCCCTGCCCAAAGAGCTGCTCTCCCTTGATCTGCCGGCCTAGGCCCAAGGTATTGAGTTCCAGGACTGGTGCCGATGCCAGGCCAAGGCTTCGCCCAAGCGCGAGACGCGCGGGACCGTAACGGTGCGGAAGCCCGAGTAGGGACTGAAACCGCGAGTTGAGTTCGTCGGCCGCCCTGCTCGTACGGAAATCCCCTCGTGCCAGATCGAGGATGGTTGCCGACATCAAGCCACTCCTTCGGCAGCCGACGGAGGCGGGGTCATTTCCGGCTGAAGACCAACCCGGATTGTGCCGGCAAGCCGGTCTCCGAGGATGCCAAGTTCCACAGGCCCGAGCTCGGCAGGGTGCGTCAGCAAAATCAACTGGCTACCCCTGCCGGCAAAATGCTCGAGCACATTCCTCCTGTGGAGCGGGTCGAGGCGCGCAAGAGGCGTATCCATGATGATCGGGAACCCGCCGGCGAGGTCGGCCAGTGCGGAAACGATCGAGAGAGCAAAAATCTGGTGCTCGCCGGCGCTTGCGTCCCGCTGCCTGATGTCGGCTCCATCTGCATCCAGCAGCTCGACTCCACCGTCCAGTCTGATCCTGACCCGCTCCACGACCGACTTGTGAGCCATCGCGCAATAAGCGCCGGTCACCACCGCCGAGAGCCCTTCGAGATTGGCGGGAAGGGCCGTGTCGATGAGACGGTCTGCAAGATCGGCATAGAGATCCGCCCTCCGGGCGCGCGCAAGCACCGGAGCGGCGTCCGCCGCCGCTGTCAGAAGGAGATCGGTCTCGGCTCGCTTAGCGCTGAGCCGGGCTCTGAGCCCTTCCAGCTCCGCCACCCGCGAGCGATGGTCCGCTTCTGCCGAGGCGATCTTCTCCTGCACCTCGTTCAGCGTGTTGGCGAGCGCTTGAGATTCTGCGTCCAGCCCCCTCTGCCGTCCGATCTCGCGCTCAATAGCTTCGATGCGCAGATCTGCGCCTGCGACTTCGCGCGCAAGTTCCGCGATTGAATCCGATCTTACAGATACGAGACGTTCGAGGTGCTGCGTGACGCTTCGCCGGTCCGTCTCCCCGAGATGAGAGAATCGGACCTCGGCGATGCAATCCTCCGGACGCTCGGACCAAATCTTATCCCATGCTTCCCTCAAGGAGGCGATAAGCTCCTCCTCGAGTTGGCCGCCGGAATGCCGGACGGCTTCCAGAAACTCCCCGAACTTGCTCCGGCTCGCGGCGCTCGCACTCTCCCAGCGTTCAGCCCGCTCCTCTGCGGCGATGCGCTCGATCGCCCGCTTGCGCAGCGCACTCCCCGAGAGAGCCAAAGCAAGCTCGCCGCTCAGCAGCCGACGAAGCTCGTCCTGCGTGCTTTCGCGGGCGCGGACGACGCTTTCGCGATCCTCGAACAAAGCCTTGAACGAGGCATAGCTGTCGCCGTGCAGGGATCCTATTCGCCGGACAATGCCATCGCGCTCACTCCGTAACGGCTGTAGGGCCTCGACGAGTGCATCTACCTCCGCGACCATCTGCCGCTCGGACTCCTCCAGCGACGCGAGCTCTTCGGCCAGCGCCAGGGTGGCGCGGTCGCTGCCCCTTGGGATCTGCTTCCGACGCTCGCGCGCATAATCGCGCAGATCCGCCGCCATGGCCTTCAACGTGGGAGCGCCGAGAACAGCCTCGACCGCCGCCTTCACCTGGACTTCAAGGTCCTGCACCGCCATTTGATCGAGGTGCTCGCCGTCGAGAAGGAAGAAGGGCGCCAGGTTGCGCGGCAGCAGCTCGCGAGCGACGAAATCTCTCACGAAGGCGGGCGTCTCGGCAGCCTCAGGCAGCTCCAGAAGCTCATTGTCCGGGCCGACCGAGATCCTGACTTCTTCGTCCTGCGGTCGATGCCTACCCGACCCGCTGAAATGCCATATCCGCTCGAGAGTGAAGGCGCGATCCTGGCTCGAAAACTCCAGAGCGATCGAGATGCGCTCAGGTCGCCCCCTGCTCTCAACGTTGAGGCCGCGTTCGAGAAACTCATCGTAGGACGCCTCGCGCCTTGTGCTGTCGCGCGCGCGGGCGATGATCGGAAGGCTGCTCCGGCCGTAGAGACAGAGTTGCACGGCTTCGAGCAGGCTGGTCTTGCCGGCACCGTTATAGCCTTCAAGAACGACCACGTTGCGCACCGCTCCACCCGACGGGATGTTAACGCGGGCGCGGCGATAGCCTTTCCAGTTGCGCAGGATGATCGATCGCAGCTCCACAGGTCAGCGTCCGGCGCCATCAAGTATCGAATCGAACTCCTGAAAGAGGCTGCGGCGGCGCAGCTTTCCGGCATGGCGCTCGATCGCGTCGAGCAACGCCTCGAGCGCCTCGGGAGTAAGCTCGCGCTCGGCGGCGAGTTCGGCGAGGGCCCTTCGCCCGGCCTCGGACTTCAGGAGCGGGATCGGCATGAACTGGTCACTCCGCGGCGACAGCCCGCCCCATTGCCGAGGCGGCATCCGCGGCCCACAGAGCGCGGATCGTGTCGATCTCTGCACCGGTGATCAGCTCCTGACCGACCGACTGCTGCACCTTGAGCAACTCGTTCAGTATCTCGCCTCGAGCCGCGAGCGTGAACGGGCCCGGGATTAGCGAGCCGTCGGCAAGATGCGTGGTCCGGCCGGACCGGCGCGTCGCCATGCGTCGTTTGGGATCGCTGCGGATCTCGGCCAGCCAGTCCCGGAAATCCATGAGCGGCTCGAGATTTTCATGTCCAGCCTCGATGAAGCCGGCCATGCTCCGGTCTTTGACCACGACCGTGCAAGTCCAGCAGCCGAAGCGCGAGGAGCTCGTTCCGCAGGAAGGTGCGTCGTCCTTCGTAAGGACCAGCGGGCATTCGCCCCCTTGGCCGTCCTTGTAGAGCGTTACCAGCGCGCGATGGCTTCCCCCCCAAGGGGGACGCCGCTGCAGGAGCGTCTGCCAGACCTCATCGGTAGTGAAGTTCACGATCGGTCGGTAGACTTTGCAGCCCTGAAGATCGTTGTGATCGTTAAGACGTTGCCCGTTCGAATATTTATTCACGCTGACCGCGCGGGTCGCAGACTCCTCCCTGCGGACGCCGAGGAGCAGAATAACCTCGCCGTTCTCCGCCACCTTGGTCCGGATGTAGTAGGAGGTTGGCTGGATTTTCATGCGGTCCGTGCACCAGCGGAAAGTTCGGCTCGGAGACGGGTAGCCACGGCCGATCAGGTTCACCCAGAATGTCTGGTCGGCCTTCGGCCGAGTGGTCACCACCTCGACCGGGAGGCGCAGCGCACGCACTGCAGCCGCGATTTTTTGAAGCGTGCCAGCGACGTGCTCCGCGACAACGGGCGCTTCAACCAACGTATCGTTGGAGACGACGTGAACGTGGCGGCGCCGGTCGCTGGGCGGAAGCTCGAGCAGCATCTCCATAACCAGCTGCAGAACGAGCGTACTGTCTTTCCCTCCGGAAAAGCCGACAATCCAAGGCGTCTCGTGGTCCGCGAGATATTCCTCGCGAAGATCGTCCTTGGCTGCCTCGAGCTTGTCGTCGAGCTCGTCCTCGACCCCTTCCCCTAAAGGCCAGTCTCCCGGCACTGCGGCATTCATCTACGCATCCCTTCGATCGCCGGGGCGCCATAGCTGACCGAGGCGAGCCGCGCCACCGCCCGGACAAGGAAACGGCCAGCAGCGACCACCTCGGCCTCGCTGGTGGGCCGCCCGAAGCCGATGCGCACAGCCTCCTCGGCTCTCTCAGCACGCCCGCCGAGCGCCTGGACCACATGGCTTGGTTCCAGCGCTTGCGCGGTGCAGGCCGAGCCCGAGGCAATCGACAGTTTGGCGCGCAGGCTCATCAGCAATGCCTCGGCGTCTACGCCAGTGAACGAGACATTTAGGTTTCCGGGCAGTCGTTTGTCCATTGAGCCATTAACGACAAACTCGACGCCTCCCCCCCGAAGCTCAGCGAGGAATAGCTCACGCAGCTGTTTCAGCCTTGCGGCTTCGCCAGGCATGAGCTCCGCTGCCAGGCGGCACGCCTCGCCGAGCCCGACCGCCAGGGCCACCGGCAGCGTTCCGCTGCGAAGGCCTCCTTCCTGGCCGCCGCCGTGAAGAAGCGGGTCAACCCGGCGCCACGCACTGCGGCGCACATAGGCCGCTCCGATCCCCATGGGGCCGTAAATCTTGTGGCCGGACAGGCTGAGGAGGTCGAGATCGGCTTCATCGACGTGCAGCGGCACCTTGCCCGCGGCTTGAGCCGCGTCGGAGTGGAACAGGGCTCCCACGGAACGGCAATGGCGGCCGATGTCGGCCAGCGGCTGCAGCACGCCGATCTCATTGTTGGCCGCCATGACAGTCACGAGCGAGGTCTTTTCGTTCACCGCCGCCCGTACTGCAGCCATGTCGACAAGCCCGTCCGCATCGACGGAAAGCACCGCCACTTCGACACCCGCCTGGACGAGCCTCCGAACGACCTCCAGCACGGACTTATGCTCAGTGACGATCGTGACTACCCTGGTCCGGCCGGCGCGGGCGCCGGCCGATGCGGCGCCTCTGATCAGAAGGTTGTTGGCCTCGGTGGCACCCGAGGTGAAAACGATTTCGCCAGGAGCCGATCCAATTAGCTGCGCTACCTGTCCGCGAGCCTTCTCGACCCAATGCTTCGCAACCTGCCCATGGCTATTGCTCGAATGCGCATTGCCGACGAAACCGCGCAGGAACGGCAACATTGCCTCGAAGACCGACGGATCGACTGGCGTGGTGGCTTGGTAATCGAGGAAGACCGGTTCGACCGCGCCGGTGCCCTCCGACGCTTTCGCGGTGTCCGCCCGCCCCCCGCCGTCGGATCGATTCTGCTCGGAAACTTCCATTTTGGCAGGGTAGGCTGCTGGGGAAGCGGCTGCAACGCGGCATGTGCCGTAGCATCTGATTGCGAAGATCTATCGATCGCCGCTCGGGCGGCCGATCAAGCGCTGTCAGGAAGCCGAGCCGGCTGGACTACTGCGGCAGCCTCCTGCCCAAGGTGCTGAGCGTAGCTCTCGCGCAGCCGTCGGTCGAATTGCGTAAGCCCCAGCATGTAGAGCAAAAGCCTGCTGGCCAGGCTCTGGCCAGACACGAGCATCCTCGATCGTTGGTCATCCCAAATTATTCCGACGAACGGCGCTTCGTCCATGCGAAGCGGCACCCGGCGTAATTCTCCAAACGTCTCATCAGACGTCCTGGTGGTGCGGAGCTCGGCAGCGGCTCTCGCCAATATCTTCAACCCGATCGGGCGGGCAAGCAGGCGTGGGTTCGCACCGGTCCTAGCTCCCCGAACGGCCGCAGCGCGGCTCACTTCGTCGGACTCGAAGATGGTCGCCAGCAGGGGCTCGATCCGAGCAAGGCGCTCGTAAAAGTCCACAACACCAGCTTCGTAGAAGGATATCCGGTCCTCAGACAGGCGGATCTTAGCCGCGTCGCTCAGTTCGTCCTCGTCGCGACCTTCGACGACCCTCCGGATCACTATGTTGTTCACGTCATAGAAGGTTCCGATAGTGGTCCAGAACGGCGAACTGTTAGGGATGGCGGCGCCAAACCGCTCGACGTCGATGACGCCCCGGTCGAAACGCGGGTCACGGTCAACCAGACGCCGAGTGATTATCGCTGCGAGATCGACCTCGTCGAGGATGATGATGTCTTTCCGTTTAACCGGCACCGCCTTCTTGTTCAGTGAGATGAACAAGCTGCGTGTTCGGATGAGGCCGGTGGACGTCGCGAGGTGCGGCACGAAGATGATCGCGACCTTCTCACGGCCGAGCGCAGGGTTCTCGGCGAGTGCTTTGCGAATGCCGGCCAGCCGGTGCTGACCGTCCAGCGCGAACAAAGTTTCGCTGCCACTCAATTCCAGATAGCCGACCAGATCCTGGTCCCGCTCCGTCACTGTTCCAAGTTCGTGTTCGGGAATTCCACTTGAGAGCACGAATGGATGCCACTCCGCCTGGCCGCCGAGCACTCCCACCACAAGTGCGTTGAAGAATCGGTCCTCGTTGCGGATCAGATAGTCTGCGATGTCCGCAGCCCGACCCTCCTCGTCGAGCCGCCGCTGCATCTGCTGCGCAAGGCTCACATTTTGAGCCAGTGGCGTCGCATAGCCGATTCGCTCGACCACATCCTCCAGCGTGACCAATGCGCAATAATAGGTCCAGTCGCCCATAGTGCCTTGCATAGCCGGGAGAAACAGCGGCCCCGGCATCACTGCCAAGCTCCGCGCCCGGCGCGCACCTCAGCGCTGTAACCCGAGTCGCTGTAGGCGGGCATCATGGCGTCCAGCAGCGATCGCTCGGTGGCGACTAGGTCAGCATAGCTCCCGTTGAACTCTGTACACATGAATGTGAGCTCCCCCTCAAAGACGTTCAGGAATTTTCGTACATGCTGCCGCCCGGTCGGCTCATGCTGCTCACGAAGATATTCGCGATACCTCTGCCGGAGGGTCCGTCGGGTTCGACCCAGATACATCGGGTACCCGACCGGCGGGAGTGTACTCGGCGGCGGACCGACGAAGAAGCAGTAAAATCCCTGCGACAGCGGGATAGTATCGATAGCGCCCGGCTCGAAAGGGTAGCTCATCCAGTTGAGATCGGTGCGCAGGGCGAAGGCAGCCCAGCGCCCAGGGATTGGCTGGCAGGATATTACTCTCAGCTCGAGCCGCGCCAACCCATCCAGGAACGCCTGCATACTCTGTCTCGCTACCAGGGCAAGCGCCGCGCGCCGCGGAATTGTTTGCCCGACAAGGTCTAGAGCCCCCGCCTTCAGCTGGTCAACGATTCCGCGAAACGGAAACAAATGCGGCACAACCGCGCGCACCCGCGGCTGAATAGCACAATATCGAGGGCAAGGCCGTTGGTAACTCCTAGGGATAACGCCGCTTGGAACCGCTCGGAAAACCGGTCCCTCAGCTATCAGGTGATTTCGGAGTAACGCTCAGCAGCCGCAGGGTTGAGTCCGACGCCAGCCGCCGCCCCACCAGATCGATGAATGCCTGATAGCGCTTCAGTCCGAGCTGCCGCGTCTCCTCGTCGAAGGGCGGCTGGTGAGCCACCATGGTCAGCTGATGGTGAACGAACGTGCCGAAGGCTTCGGCCAAAAGGTCGACCTTGTTTTCAAGCCGCTCCTGTCCCCGGCTCATGCGATCGAGGCGAACTCCGAACCTCTGGTCCAACTCATGCCCGGCACGCCGCTCCAGCACGGCTTTCAGCCCTTCCGTCAGCACCGCCGTCTTCGACGATCCCGACGATGCGCAGAGGCGATCGAGCGCCTCCGACAGATCATCCGGCAGATAGAATTGGTGGCGGGTCTTAAAAGTCTTCATGGCAGCGCCAGTATGGAGGCAAGCGGCGGCGGACCGAACGGCGCCTCCGCCGCACCCAGCGCCCGCTCACCGCACATTCGTCAGGCTCACATGCCGATGCTGGGGCCGCTCCTTTCGCGGCCAATAGTCCAGCTGATCCCCCCGCCGCGCACTACACCCGATATCTCACGGCCAATCTGCCGCTCCAGCACCGGCCGCCACGGCACCAGGCTGAACTCAAGCGAGTGCTCGACCAGCGCAAACTTCCGATCGCCGACCTGCACCGGGCCGCGGCAGATCCCCTCTACGTGATCGCCGAGCTGATGCTCGCGGAAGGTTCGCCCGCTCTCGCGGCCGATCTTCGCCGCGGCGGCCTGGAGCTCCCGCCGCTCCAGCCGGCCCACTAGGTCGGACCTGAAGCGGTACTCCTCCCCCTCCAGCTCGATCAGCCGCTGAGCCGCCAGCCATTGCATTCGCCGTTCAATTGCCTTGCGAACCTCAGCCCCGAAGCCTCGCCCGAGCTCCACCGGCTTCTCAGCCACAATCTCACGGTCGAGCCAGGTCGCTCCGTCTCGCTCGGGCAAGAGATCGAGCCGGTCGCCGCTGAGGATCGCAACAGTCACCGGCATTCTCGCCCGAAGCCGCTGCTCGTGCGCCTCTACCCGCTGCAGGTGATCGGCAGGGATCAACCAGTAGCCATCGACCTCTCGCGCGACAGGAAGGCCGCTGCGACGAAGGGCCTCGAGTCGGCGGATATGCGCCGTGGCAAACCCCTCGCTGGCTGTCGGGTCGCGGAACTGATGAAGCTCGACGCTGTACCAGCCCTTGCTGGCGCCGGCGATCGCAGCGATGGTTCGGTCCGCCTCCCGCAGGCCCGCCTGCCGGGGCTCGACCTGGACGATCGCCCCCGGCAGCGCATCCATGACGCCGGTCCCCACGTCCACATAGTGGGTGTGCCCATCCACCCCATCGACAATGAGGAACCGCCGATCGGCATGCTCGTCCGCCAGACCGGACGCGACAAGCCGGCCAACAACCGGCCGCGCATCGGGCGCGTCCGGGTAGTAGATAGCCTGATCCTGCGGCGCCCGCGGCTGCATCGCGATCTTGAGCGCGTGGTTCATCGTCCGGACGATGTCACCGCGCCGGCCCATGTCCCGCAGCGTCGTCTCCAGCTCCGGATCGAGCTTCCACCGGCCGCCGGGCTGCTCGCTCGCCAGGCCCATCCCTAAGAGCGTCCGCAGCCGTGCCGTCCGCAGGTCGTGCTCGACCCAGCTGCCGCGCCGCGGATCGACCAGCCCGTCCGCATCCATCGACCTGATCAGCCGCCGGTCGATGCCGGTCAGCCGCTCCTGCTCGACCTCCCGCAGCTGCGAGCGAAAGATCTCCCGCTCCGTCCGCGGCCCCAAGTCCAGGTTGACCAGCTCGGCCGCGCGCTCGCGCAGCCCTTGCGTCAGGTACTCGCGGGCGATGATCAGGTCCTTGCCCCGATCGTCCTTTCCACGGACGATCACGTGGCTGTGCGGATGACCGGTGTTGAAGTGGTCGACTGCGACCCAGTCGAGCTTCGTCCCGAGGTCCTTCTCCGCCTGAGCCATAAACCGTCGGACCAGCGGCTTCAGGTCTTCATATTCCGAGCCGTCCTCCGGCGCGACGATGAAGCGGAACTGGTGGCGATCCCCCTCCCCGCGAGCGACGAAGTCCTTCCCGTCCGCCCGATCCTCCCGCTCCGAATAGAGCGCGCCACGCTCTCCAACCCGGGTCGTCCCGTCCCGCTGCAGGTAGCGCATGTGCGCCGTCGCTCGAGCGAGCCCTTTCCGGCCCAGTTTCACGATGCTGGCCTTCACCACCACGCGCCGGGCCGTCGGCCCCCTATAGTTTGGGCCGCTCGACAGCACGCGGCCGGCGCCGGCACCGCGGCCGATGCGGCTCCCGTCGAACTTCCGACCGCCGGCGCGCGCCCTCGGTCCGCCGGCAAGCTGCGCCGCTTGGCGAACACGGTTTGCGAACCTCTTGCCGCTCCCGCGGCCACCGTCCCGAATGCGGCCGAGCCAGATGTCGAAGTCGTCTTCCTGCGCCATGGCAAGTATATGAGGCGAGGTTGAGGATCGGCTTCAAGGTCCTCCACATCGCGTCGCAGAAAACCGCCACTTCTGCATCAAGTGGAGGCATGCGCCATCGCATGCCTCCACAAAAAACGATGTGCAGACGCCCCTTTCAGGGCCTATGGGAGGCACTGCTTTAATCTTGCCTTCCCCTGCCCCTTCGCACCTCCCGGTCCTCCTCAAATGCCAAGGCATCTCGTCACTCCGCCAGATGACGGGGCATCCGCACCGCGAAAGCGACAAAAGAAAGGCGGGTGCGACGCCGTCGCGCCGCCCCCGCCGCCTTAACGAGACACTCACCGTGCCCGTTCGAACACTATTTCCGCCTCCGCACGGCTCCCAAATTGACTGCGCCAGAGCAGTTCGACGGCGTTCCCCTCCCCATCGACCAGGCACAATCCCGTGTGCCACTTGCCTGCCAGGTAGCTCAGGAACGCGATCCGCGAGAGCTCCTCGGAGCCGTCCTCGCCGTCGCAGTCCGGCATGATCTGCTCGCCGAGATACCGCTCGCGGATGCGGCCCTCCCACAGGAAATCGACCGCCTCCGCCTCTAAAATCCGTCCTGCTAGGATGCCCCCGAACTCCGCCTTCAACGCCTCGACCAGAGCATCGCAGCGCCGCATTCCGACTGTCGAAATCATGTTCATTGCCGTCTCCTCAGCATCGCCTTCCGATTGAAGACGGCGCTTCAGGAGCGGGCGGCGGAGCGGCTGTCAGGGACGCCGAAGGCGCCGCGAAGCGGGGCGCGGGGGAGCCGATTTGCGCAGCAAATTGGGGGGACCGCGCATCCTTGAGAGCCGCTTCGCCGCCCGCCACACTCGGCCTCTTCGAGACGAAGACCCCCCACAACCTCGGTGGACTTGGCACCCTCAGTTGGTGGCGAGTCGCCGCCAGCGGCACCTTAAAGCCGGCCCGAGTCCCTCAGCCCAGCTCGAGTCCCAAGAGGCTGAAGCGTTCGGTGGCGACCATCGGCGCGCCGCAGATGTCGGAGGGCGATGGAATGGCCCTCCCCTCGACCACGTAGGCGGCCAGCGCCGCCTCAAGGACTTCGGGAGCCTCGCCGAGTGCCTGCTCTTCTGACGCGCCGACCGCCCTCGCTTCCGGAACATCGGGAAAGGTTACGATGACCATGCCATCGTCGGCAGGAACCATCCGCACCGGGTAGCTCAGCATCTTTGGGTCGTCCTCTCAACGGCAGTGAAGTCGCGGCTGCGCCTCCCGCCTCTCAATGCAAGGAGGCGCGCCCGATAAGTCGCAAGGACAGCGCGGCTCCTGCCGATGCCCTCCCTGAGCCGGGAAAGGGCCTCCTCCGCGTCCGAAGACCCGTGCTTCTCCAAGTCGACAGGCGATCGCGAGTGCATCAGATGCCCGCCAGAACGGGAGAGACGTTACGAGCGGGTCGCGCCTCCAACGGTGCCTCGCGGGGCCTCCACCCGCACCGGGTGCAGGCGTTACCGCGGAACGAGCGATGGAGACCCCACGGCGTCTCCGGAGAGCATTCGAAGGCCCCGGAATCGGGCGTTGGCTGAGCTATTTGCATGTTACTGATCTGCTTTAAATTTCGGCTACAACGGCCCCGGCGCCGTGGTGTTTCACGCATTCCGCACCCGTTTCGTTGTGGGAGGGATCGCCCGCAGGCATGAAAAAAGCCCCGGCGGCGACAGCCGCCGGGGCGCTTGACGCGCTCAGAAGGGCACGTCCTCGTCGAGATCGGCCTGGTCGTCCGAGGCGCCGTTGGCTCGCGGGCGGCTGAGGAACTGCACCTCGTCGGCGATGACTTCGCTGCCGTAGCGCTCGATGCCGTCGCGGTCGGTCCAGCGGGTGTAATGGAGCCGTCCCCGCACCGAGACGAGCATGCCCTTGGTGGCGTGTTGGGCGATGATCCGCGACAGGCCGTTGAAGCAGGTGACCCGGTGCCACTCCGTTTCCTTGGCCGTGAACCCCGACGCATCCTTGTAGGTCTTGCCCTCGCTGTCCCGCTTGGGGCGGCTCGTGCCGAGGTTGAACGTGGCGATGTCGGTGCCGCTGTCGGTCGAGCGGACGGCGGGGTCGGCGCCGAGATTGCCGACGAGGATCACGATGTTGGTCATGGACTGTCTCCTGCTGATGCCGCCGGGACCGCCCCGTCGACAGCCCGGAGAAAGGCGCGGCAGAAGCGGCGGGGCGCACCCGAAGGGGGAACCCCGGCCCGAGGCCGGCGCGGGCAGCCCGCAGGGCAACACGGGCCGAAGGGACGCGGGTTGCGCCCCTCCGCTGCCGCGCCAGGAGGGCTGAAGAAGGAGATGGGGAGGCACCGGAAATCAGCGATGACACCCAAACCGCCCGTGCCCACGGTGTGAATCTCGAGCCGTTCGCGTCCATTACGCAGCCCCGAACACCCTCCATTTCACCGCCACGTGGAGTGTTCGAGAGCGGGAAAGCCGCACGGAAAAGACTAGCGGCGTGGGGGCTTAGCCGGCATAATTGAACGAGGCGACCGTCCCTTCACGCCTGACGCCTGCGCGCCTTTGACCACGGGAGACGTGTGGGAGCCCCTTCAGGCGGCGGAGGGTCCGGCCAGATGCCATGCCCCACATGGCGGCTCGGGCCATCGGAGAGCATCAGTTACCCTGCTGACCTTCGGAAAGCGGCGGTCGCCAACCATTTCCGACAGCACAAGCGTCACCGGCGCCGGATGCTGCAGGCAGAGACGTGGCTCTCGCCAGCGCTCAAGCGTCAGGCCCCTCCTGGACCGATCGTCGCAACTCGTCGATCCGCTCCCGCGAGACTTCCTCGACGACGTCGCGGAGCCGCCGAACCGAACGGGTCAGCGCTTCCAGATCCTCGCGCCCGATCTCGTAATTGGCTGAGTAGCGGGCCTCCACATAGGCGCGCTTCAGCACCTCGAACCGACGCCGGTCCAGCTTCGTCTCGCGCGGCCAAGCCTCGATCAGCCGCGGCTCGTTGTCCTCCGCGAGCGACCGCAGAAACTTGATGTTGTGAGAGCGTGGGAAATAAAGCGTCCGCACCAGAAGGAAGCACGCATAGGCGCGTTCCGTTGCCTGGTGCAGCGTGAACGCTGCGTCTTTGCGCCATCCCGGCTCATCGCCGCTACGGTCCATCTGAGTTTCCGCAGTGGCGACAGACCTGTCCACGGCAGCAAGGCAGTCTCCGAAATATCCCTCCGCCATCTGGAGCGCATCCTGCGGGGACGCCGGCATCGGGCTTGCCAGCTCATGCTGCGGCAGCTCGTAGAGGGCGATCCCGTCGCGCGCGATGTCGACCCAGAAGTACTCGCCGCGGCTGAGCGCCTGGTTCACCTCGTCGATCGAGTGGACGATGATGTTCACCGGTCGCCGTATGGTCGGATCGCGCAGGATCCGGTCTTCGGCCACATACCAATAGTCGGCGATCTCCGTCAGGTCGGAATGGCTGACCACGATCAGCAGGTCGAAATCGGACTGGTAGCCATTCTCCGGCTGGTCCACCCAGTCATCCCGCGCATAGCTGCCGAACAGGATGATCTTGTAGATTTTGCCGTTCCGGCGAGACGGCTGCGTCGCCCGCGCCGTCGCCTTCTCGAACTCCTCCATGAGGACATGCACGACGCGCGCGAGCTCGTCCTGCTGCAGTTGAGGAAGGTGATCAACGTCGGTTCGCATCGGAAGTGTCGTCTCCGTTTCTGAGCTGCGGCGCAAGTGGCGACACGAGGTTGTGATCGCCTACAAAGGAGCGGGTGCATTGAGCCAGCTTTTCGGCGCAAACGGCTGCAACGAGCAGGAACCGACGCCAAACGGCCGGCCCCGGGCAGCGGCGGACCGGCCGGCGGCGCTCACGCCGGCGCAGCTAGGCGTGCCGCACGCTTCGGGTTCGTCCCGAGGGGTCCCCGCCGGTCGACGACGGCAATGCCCTTTTCCTTGGCCTGGATCACCAGCCGCTCGAGGACGCCGTTGCCCCCGAAGGCAACAAGGCAGCGCGGGTTGAGCGACAGCATCTGCTCGTTGCGCTTGAACCCCGCCCGCTGGCCGAGGCGGCTGTCCAGACGGAACGCGACCTGTGGCACCTTCCGGCTTTCGGCCCAGGCCGCGGCAAGACGATCCACCCCTTTCGCATCGCCGCCGTGGACGAGCACCATGTCGGCGACGCGCTCGCGCACCTTGTCCAGCGTCTCCCAGACGCTGGCGGCGAGAGCCTTCGCGTCGGCCTCGGTCGCGAACGACAGGCGTCCGCCGGCAAAGAGCACGGGCTTGCCCTCGGGCATCGCAGCACGCCGCCGCGCCTCGGCCCTCGCGCGCAGGAAATCGCGGCCTTCGACCACCGCGGACGTGCAGCCCGCGGAGTGGTTGAGCCTCGAGCCTCCGGCCGGTCGCCAGGAGGAGCCGGTCTCGCGGCTGTACAGAAACGCGGCGGCTTCGCGGAACCCTTCGAGCGCGAGCATCGCCACTTCGGCGGCGCGCGCACGCTCGACCTCCTGCTCGAGCTGGCAGGAGTGGATTTCGGACCCGTCGGCGGAGGCGAGAAGGAGCCGGATCTCGTCGGTCGCGCGATCGATCTGCGCCGCCCGCTTGGCCGAGGCGCGATGAAAAAGGTTGACGAGACCCCAGGCAAGCTCCTCGGCATCGTCCTCCAGCGCCGTCTCGGGGAAGAGGGCGAAAAGGTCCGACCAGATCGCGCCAAGGGTCTGGGCGACGGCTTCCGGATCGGGTGGATCGCTGGGGGCTGAAGCGATGATCCGCTCCACCCTGACGTGGCCGAGCTCGAGCTGAGCGAGCTGTGCGGCGAGGCTGGTGTGCATGAGTGTCTCCCGTCATTGCGCGCCGGACTGTCCGGCGACGGGAGCCCGAAAGACCCGGTGAGCCGCCTCTCCCGCACCGCGCCAAGCGCGGGGAACCCCCGGCCGAGGCCGGCGCGGGCCGCCCCGCGACGCGGGGCAACACGGGCCGAGCGCCGGCGGGTTGCGGGGTGGCGGCGCCGGGTCAGGGCGATCTCTCGCGCCGGCTTCGGCGTCGCCGCCAGGAGAACGATGCCCCCCTTCCCGCTCCGCGGAGCAACGCAGCGATCACGGATGGCGCAACGGGCGGCCATTGATGAACGGTACGCCCCACCCGAGGGAGGCGCGCCGTACATGCGCGAGCGGCACGAAGATCGGAGCGATGCCCCAGCGGGCGCGCTGTGACGCAACGCCGGCCCAGCTGAGCCCCTCCGGAAGCGCGTAGCCTTGTGCCATGTAGGCGCGTTCGATTTCCGTCGGCATCGGATACCCCTCCAACTCACCAGAACTTCCACCAGGGGCGGCCGCGGCGCTCGAGGCGGCGGTCGACCTTGTAGATCGCGTTTGCGAGGTGCCGCTCCACCGCCGCCCTCGACAGGCCGAGCCGCAGGGCGATCTCGTCATGCGACAGCCGCTCGGCTGCGCTCATCAAGAGGACTTCCCGCTCGATCGGGAGGAGCGCCCCGATCGCCTCCTCGACGTGCGCCAGCGAGGCCGTGGGCCGGTCGTCAGCCATGGATGATCTCCTGTGTTCCTCGACACGGGATGGGGACGGCGGGGATACCGGGCGGCGATCCGTTCCGGGCGTTGCGCCATCCTTGCCGATCTCCTGTGAAGCGTCGCCGCCCCTTCCGGCTGGGGTGATGGCCGACTGTTCAGTGAGGCACCTCAGCTAGGCGCGTTGTCCGGGGTCGATCGCGGCGGTGAGTGGGGAGCGCCTGCATATCCCTTTGGGCGATCCCTGCGGCCGCTTGTGACTAGTTCCGGCACGCCGCCCCCAACCGGTGGCGAGGGAACCGGGCGGCCCCGAAGAGCCGCCCGGGAGGAAGAGCCGGGGAGACGTCAGGCCGCTTCCTCGATCTGCGCCGGGGCGTCGGCTTCGGCGGCCTCGCCCTCGGCATCGGCCGGATGCGTGCCGGGCTCACGCACCGCTCCGTCCTCGTCCTCGGGGACCGCAGTCGCGGGAGCCGCGAAACGCATCGCGCCGGGTACCCAGGCGAGCGCCGCCTCCTTCACCTCGACTTCGGCGATGAAGTCGCCGGAGAAGATCCGCTCGCACGACTGGGCGAGCTCGGCCTTCTTCGCCTTGGCGTACCGCTCCGCGAGCGCGGGCCCGCCGATCTCGGCGAGCGCGGCCAGCGTGACCCCCTTCGGCACCCGGTCGAAATAATTGGCGCCCGTCGGCCGCCACCAGCGCGCGACGTCGATCCCGAGCAGCTGCCCGAGATGATCGTGGAAGGCGCAGAAGCGCTCGCCGGGAAGGTTGAGGCTCGCTTCCAGCGTCCCCGCGACGGCGTGGCCGAGCCAGGCCGCCCGCGCCTCGTCCGGAAGCGCCCGGAAGGCGTCGAACCTCTCCGCCCGCGTCTTTCCGCCGGCCCAGCTGCGGTCGAGCGCCTCCGTCGCCTCGGCGCGCCCGATCGCCGCCGCGGCATCGGGAGTCTTGAAGTCGAACACCGGATTGCTGGGCGGCAGCGCAGCCAGGGACGAGCCGCTCCTCTCGCTCGAATAGCCCGCCTCGCGGTCGATCATCAGGAAGATGAGAAGGTCAAGCGCGAACGCCGGATCGGCCTCGACGTGCACGGCAAGGATGTCGCGCCGCTGCATTGAAAGCTCGTCGACGAGGCGCTGGGACAGCCCCCCGGACCGACTTGCCTTTCTGACCTCGAGGGCGCCCGGTCCGTCGCCGCCGCCGTCGTCGGCCGCGACATCATCCCCCGACACCTCGGCATAGAAAGTCCAGTCGAGCCGGGGCCGTCCCTGGTCGTCGAGCATCAGGAAGGCGCCGACCCGCGTCTTGAGAGCCTCGTCGATGATCGGCGGCTTGTTGACGATCGCCTCGATCCGGTCGCCAAGCTCGCGGATCCTCGCCTCGGCGTCCTCGCGAGCCCGCTCCTCCGTCTCCTCGTGCTCGAGCAGCGCCACGAGATCTTCGATCTCGCCTTCGAGCTCGTCGACCCGCACCGTCTCCTCGTCGGTCAGCGGCGGCGTCTCGACGGCGACCCGGCGCAGCCCCTCGAGCTGCGAATGGCCGATCCAGCTGTCGAGCGTCGGCCGCACGAAGGCGAGCCCCTGCTCCGCCGCGGTAGCGGCGGCGAGCGTCTCCATCTTCTCGCACGCGAGCCGCTCGAGAAGAGCGATGTCGAGCCAGCGCGTCGACGCATCGTCCGAGAACAGGTCCCGCTCCACGCGGCCGCCGGCCGCGACATAGGCCTCCTCGCCGACGAACCGGGCGCGCCGGTCGGAGGCGCTCGCCGTCGCCTGCGTCATCATCCGGCGGATGCTGTCCGGATGGTTGGCGGCGTAGCTGCGGCCCACCTGCTCGAACACGAAGGCCTGCCGCTCCCGGTCCGGAGTCGCCGCATAGGCCTTGGCGACGTCGAGGCTGATCTCGCCGGCGCCGAGCGCTTTGAACACGACCGGCGCCAGCGCGGCGAGCCGCAGACGCCCTTCGACGAAGCGGACCGTGAGACCGAACCGGCGTGCTATGCCCTCCGGGTCGGAGCCCTGCTCGACGAGCTGCTGGAATGCGATGCATTCGTCGGCAGGGTTCATCGACAGCCGCTGGAAATTCTCGGCAAGGCTCGCCTCCTGCGCCGCCGCGGCACCTTCGAGGACGAGGCAGCAGACCTCATGGTCGGCTGCCAGCTTGCCCTCGTCCGCGAGGGCCTGGAGCGCACGCCGGCGCCGCTCGCCCGCCTCGACCGCGAAGCAGCCCCGCGGCTTCCTCGCGCTCGTCACCACGAGGTTCTGGAGAAGGCCGCGGGCCTCGATGTCGGCCTTCAGCTCGAAATCGGCCTGCGGGTCTGTCGCCCGCCGCACGTTGCGCGGCGATGCGACCAGCTTGTTCAAGGGAATGGTCCTGATCATGTCGGGTCTCCGAATGAGCCGGCACGGACATTCCGCACCCGTCGCTCACCGGTCTCCCGCTCCCTCTCCTCTTTCCCCCGATCTCAGCGGAGCGCCATCTCCTCCTGCGAACAACTGCGTGCCCCTCACCCGCCGACGTTCGGGTGCGCTGAGTGCACCCCGGATCTTCCTAACGGGCCTCCCCAATCCGGGCGAGCACCTCCGCCGCGCGATCCACGGGCACGAACAGCCGCGTCCGGTAGCGGATGATCTCCGTGAAGCAGCCCTGAGCCTTGTACCAGTCGAGCCGCGCGGGGGCGAAGCCGGTGAGCTCGAGCCGCTGGGTCGAGTTCACCAGCGAACGCTTCAGCACCAGAACGTCGGGTCCCTGGAGCGGCATCGGCTTGCCCGTCCGGAGCACCGTCGCCGCGATCTCGCCCGGCGCCACGTCGAGCGCAATGTCGAGCCCGAGCTTCGCCGCCAGCTCTGTTAGACAGCCAGTCGGGACCTCCCGCCCGAGCAAGGTTTTGCCGTCGTCGGCGGCGATGCGGATCACCTGGACCAGATCGTCCGGGAGCTTGTCCCAGACCGGCAGCAGCAGCCCCGTCGCGAGGAGAAGCGTCTCGCGGCGCAAGGTCGTCGCCGCCTCCTCAACCTCAGCGCTCCAGGCGGCTGCGAAGGCGGCTTCCGAAACCGCTTCCCAGCTCGTCTCCTCCAGGCGATCGCACGGCAGGTGCTCTCGTTTGGTCGGCCGGATCAGCTCGTAGCGCCGGATCGGCAGGCCGTCTTCCGACAGCAGGCTGCGCGCGCGGACGCGCAGCGCGGCTTTGCCTGAGCGGCCGTTCACCATCGGCACCGCGTCGGCCAGGCAAGACCGAAGGTCGAGCGCCCGCTCGAGGCTCATCGGCCGCAGCCGCCGCGCGACCTCGATTCGGAGCAGATGCGTGGTCGCGCCTGAGCGGGGGTCCGTCCGGATGACCCTGTCCTCGATGACGTGGAAGGCGTCGACGGCGACCGTCTCGACCCCAAGGTCCAGCGTGCCGGCCTCGCGCGCGGCCGCGACCCGTGCTTCGACAAGCCCTAGGAACTCGTCGAAGATCGCGTTCTGCATGTCGATGCGAAGCGCGAGAAGCCGATTGAGCCAGCGCTGGATCGGCGGCAGGTCCTCGCGGAGGCCACCCCCCTCCCCCTCCAGCCGCAGCCCGGTCAGCTCCTGGAACCGGCCGAGCGTCACCGAGGCCAGCTTGCCGGCGAACAGCAAATGGTACCAGCCGACCAGCGCGTCCTTGGCGTAGCTGCTCTCGAGATTGTCGGCGGGGTCGAACAGGTTCTGGCCGCCGGTCTGGCGCTGGCCGCGGGTGAGGGCGCCGAGGGCGTCGAGGCGCCGCGCGATCGTCGAGATGAACCGCCGCTCGCCCCGCACGTCGGTGGTGACGGGCCGGAACAGGGGCGCCGACGCCTGCCGTGTGCGGTGCGTGCGGCCGAGCCCCTGGATCGCCGCGTCCGCCCTCCAGCCCGGCTCCAGCAGATAGTGGATCCGCCGCGCCTGGTTCCGAGCGGACAGACAGGCGTGATAGCTCCTCCCGGTCCCGCCCGCGTCGGAGAAGACGAGCAGCTTCTTGTCCCCACGCATGAAGGCGTCCGCCTCGAGGAGATTCGACCGCGCCGTGCGGGTCTCGAGCCGCTGCCGGCCGTCCTTGACGACGAGCCGCCGCGTGCGGCCCGTAACCTCCGCCACGGCCTCGGTCCCGAACCGCTCGATGAGCGCGTCGAGCGCCGTCCCGATCGGCGGAAGCGCGCAAAGCTGCTCGATGAGTCCATCGCGGGCGCGGAGCGCCGCCTGGCAGTGGACCGGCCGCCCCTCCGCGTCCGACAGCGGCTCCGACCTGACGTTCCCCTCCGCGTCCGTGAAGACCTTCATCTGCCGAGTCGGGAAGGCTCCGGTGAGATAGTCGATCACATATTCGCGCGGCGACAGGTCGATCTCGAGCGACTCGCGCTCCTCGGGGCTGAGGTCGGCGAGCCGCCGGTCGAGCATCGCCTCGGCCGTGGAAACGAGCTGCACGACCACTGCATGCCCGCCACCAAGGTCCGCCTCGACGGCGGGGATGAGGCGCGGCAGCTTCATCGAGAGCAACAGCTGCCCGAAGAAGCGCTGCTTGGTGCCTTCGAACCGGGAGAGCGCCGCGGATTTCGCGTTCGCGTTGAGGGTTTCCCCCGTCGCCGCGTCGACCACCCGGGTCGCCTCGAGCGCGGCCTCGAGATTGGCGTGGATGATCGCCCAGGCGTCGGCATAGGCGTCGTAGACCGCGACCTGCTCGGGCGTCAGCGCGTGCTCGAGCACGTCATATTCGACGCCGGCGAACGAGAGCGCGCGGGCGGTGTAGAGGCCGAGCGCCTTCAGGTCCCTCGCGACGAGCTCCATCGCGGCAATCCCGCCGGCCCGGATCGCGCCCACGAACTGGCCGCGGTCGGCGAACGCGGTCTCCGGCCCCCACAGGCCGAGCCGCATCGCATAGGCGAGATTGTTGACGTCGGACGCGCCGGTCGCCGAGGCGTAGAGGATGCGTGCGCGCGGCAGAAGGTTCTGGAGCCTGATGCCCGCAATGCCCTGCTCGGAGCCCTTCGTCCTGCCGCGGCTGCCCTCCCCGCCGGCCGCGTTCGCCATGGCATGGGCCTCGTCGAACGCGATCACGCCTTCGAACGCGGGCGTCGCCCAGTCGAGGATCTGCCGGAGGCGCGTCGCATCGGTGCGGCCCGACCGCAAGGTCGGATAGGTGACGAAGAGGATGCCCCGGTCCATGCCGACCATCGCCCCGAGCTTCCACTGCGAGAGCGGCTGGATATCGAGCGGAAGGCCCCCGAGCGCCGCCCAGTCGCGGCGCGCATCCTCGAGCAGGGTCTCGTTCTTGCTGAGCCAGACGTGGCGGCAGTTGCCGCGCAGCCATTGGTCGAGAATGATCCCCGCGACCTGCCGGCCCTTCCCGGCGCCCGTGCCATCGCCGAGAAAGTAGCCGCAGCGGAAGGCAGAGCCGCCTTCGTCCGTGGCTTTGAGATCGCAGCCGTCGCCGGCGTCGAACCGGCCGGGAAGGTCCCGGTCGAAGGCCGATCCGGCATAGATCAGCGTCTCGAGCTGCGCCTCCGAAAGCAGGCCCCGCGCGACAGTGCCCCCCGGCAGGAGCGGAACGTGGTGGGGCTTGGGCGCCGCGATCGATCCCATCGCGACGGACTCGACCAGCGGCGTCGGATGCGGCGCGGCGCCCTCGACGACCACGCGGCTCGGCCGGTAGGGAAGATAAATGCCGACCTGGTCCGCGGCCGGAGCCGGCTCCTCGAGCGTGCGGTAGAGAAGGGGCTCGGGGGCGGCCGGCGCGGAGCGCGTCGCGGGAAGCGGCCGCTTCGGGGACGCGGCGCCGCGTGCGAGCAGCGAGAGGCCAAGCATGCCCCGTCCCGCCGACGGGACCGCCGTCGCGGACCGCGGCGGCAGCGCTTCCACCGCGGTGAGCATCTGCGCAAGGCGATCGACCTGCAGCCGTGGCGGAGCGGCGCAAGCGCCAGCCTTGTCATAGACCAGGAACCGGACCGCGACGCCCGTGCCCTGCTTCGCAAATGCCCCCGGCGCGACGAGGCATTCGAGGCGGAGGCTCGCCTGCCGATCTATCCGTGCGCGCGCCTCGCGCCCGGAGCCGAACGCGCTGAAGCTTTCGGGCATGATCGCGACGAGTCGCCCGACTGGCGACAGGCGCGACAGGGCCGCAGACAGGTGCCGCGCCGCCGCGTAGCGGTCGACGCCGCGGCCCGCGCTCCGCGCGAAGGGCGGGTTCATGACGACGAGCGTGGGCCGGATGTCGGGCGGCAGCAAGTCGTCGATCAGCTCGGCATCATCGCCCGACAGGGCGGCAGACGGAAATGCCTCGGCAAGGCTCGATCGTCGGTCGTCGTCCACCTCGTTGAGGACGAGGCGCGCGCCCGCGCGCGCACCGGGCCAGGCCAGCATTCCGTTGCCGGCGGAAGGCTCGAGCAACGTGTCGCCCCGCTCCGGACGCAGCGCCAGACCTGCGAGATAGGCGAGGGCAAGCGGGGTGGAGAATTGCTGAAGCGCCACCTGCTCCTGCGAGCGATAGCCCTGGACCGGGAGGCGTGCCGCGAACCAGTCGAGACGCTCCAGGACCTCTCCGGGCGAGCCCAGGAGGAGCGCGCAGCTCGGATCCAGGACGAAGAGGACCTGCGCAAGCTCGAGCGCGTCGTAAGCCTCGCGCATGGACCAGGCGGCGCTGGCATCCGAACGGCCGGTCGCCTGCTCGAACAGAGCGCGCAGCGTGTCGCGCTCGACCCTCTCTTCCCGGCGGAAAAGCTCGACGATCGCATGCGCGACCTCGATGCGTGGGATGGGGCAATGAGGCTTTTCGAGCGGCAAGCTGGCCATGGCGTGTCTCCGGCCCTCGGCCGCACCATCGCAGCCCAGGATCGGCACTCGCCCGCCGCCTCTCCTCTACAGGCGCCGCCGCTCGCGCATGGCGCAGAGCACGTCGTTCCAATCCGCGCCTGGCGTGGGCGGGTAGCGGGCCTCGATGACGAGGCGGCCGTACGCCTCCCGCGCAAGCTTCTCCGCGCGCCGTCCGCCGCGATCGTTGTCGAGAAAGAGGATCAGCTCGGTCGCCTCGCGCGGGAGCGCCACGAGACCGAAGCGTTCGGTCCCGAGCGTCGCCCAGCAAGGAACGCCGAACAGGCGCGTTGCGGAGAGCGCAGTCTCTATGCCTTCGGCGAGCCCGATGCGAGCGGCGGGGCCGCCGAGGCGGACCGCACCGCATCCGAACCGACCGAGGCCGCATCTCGGCTCGGGGAGCGGCGCAAGCGCCGGCCGCCTCGGGTCGAGAAAGGTGCGATGGACGGCGACGAGGCCGCCTTCGTCACGGACGGCGGCGACGAGCGCGGGGCGAAAGCGGGTGCGTGGCGCCGGCCCATGCGGAGTGCGGGCAAGAAAGCGCAGCTCTGGCGAGCCGGCCTGGAGACCGCGGGCGGCAAGATAGGCTTCCGCCGGCGTGCCGGGGGTCGCGCGGGCGGCGCCCCACAGCCGGAGGGGAATGGCCGCCGACGACGCGGCCGCCGGTTCCGGGGCGCCTTCGACCGGAGAGGCACCGGCGGCCGGGGCGATTATGCCGCCGTCCTGCAGGGCGCGAAGCACGTCCCGCGCGTCGCAGCCCGCGAAGCAATGAAGAAGCAACCTCGTCCGCCCGGGTCGGACGCTGAGCGAGGGGCTGCGATCCGCATGCGCGGGGCAGCGGCACATGCCTCCGCCGCCGCTCCAGCGCCCGCCAAGCCGCTCGACCAGAATTCGCGCTTCGCGCTCGATGTCCCTGGCCTGCACCTGCGCGCGCATCGCTCCACCTCCGGCTGCGGTTCGCCCCCGCCGCGCCGCCTCTCCTCCTCCCCGTCAGCGCGGCGCCCCGGTGAGCCGCACGAACAGGGCCGGCGCGGGTTCGACATCCCCGCGCCCTGCGGCCACGCCCGGCATGAGCGCGGGAGCGCCAGTGGTGGTGAACAGAGAGGAGGCGAACCGCGCCTTCGCCCGGCTGTCGGCGGAACCTCGCCCGGTGACCTCGGCGACATAGGCCACGGTCTCGGCGGGAAGGCGGCGGCCGGTCGCCAAATGCCCGGCATAGCGGGCTGGGCCGGCATTGTAGGCCGCGAACAGGCCTGGATAGCCGAACCGGTCGTACATCACCCTCAGATACGCCGTGCCTGCCATGATGTTGTCGCGCGGCTCCTGCGGGTCGCTTCCGAGGCCCAGCAGGGCGCGCATGTCGCGCCACGTGCCGGGCATCAGCTGCATCAGCCCGATCGCGCCGGCGCGACTGACGATCGGGCTTCCGTGCAACGTCGTTCGCCCGCCGCTCTCCGCGCGCATGACACGCCGTATCCACGCTTCCGGCACGCCGAACCGCACCGACGCGTCGGCGATGTGGCGCGCCCACCGATCGGCGGGATGCGATTTGGCGGGTGCCGCGACCAGGAGCGCCGCGGCGAGCGCGACCCTCAAGCGCGCCACATGAGCCTCGCCCGGCCGATCACCTCGCCGCGGCGCGTGATCCCGAAATAGCGGCCGTCGAACGCGCCGGCGGCATCCGGGCTCAGCAGGAGGAGGTCCCCTGCCGCCAGGTCTTCGCAGCCGGTCCACCATGGCAGCGGCCGGCCCGCCGGATCGCTGAGGCGCCTCAGCGCCTCGAGTCGGGCGTTGACGTAGACGGCCTCGCCGACGGCGCAGACACGGTCTCCTGCGGCGGCTGCGACCCGCTTCACCAGCGGCACCCCCCGCGGCAGGTAGTGGCGCTCGGCGCCGAGCGCCCGTGCCGGCTCCGGCGGCCACGCGACCGCCATGTCGCCGACCGCGAGGCGCTCCGGGCCGGCCACGGAGTAGAGGCCGACCGGGCTGCTGGCGCTCGCATTCCAGACGAGAAGCGGCCGTGGCGCCCAGGCGATCGTCGCGAGCGCGCCGGTCGCCGCCGCAGCGGCGAGCGCCGCCGCCACCACGCGCACGCGGCTTGCCTGCCGAGCGCGCCGGGTGCGGCGCAGCTCCTCGCCCCAGCGGAAAAGCGGAAGCTCGCGATGCTCAGGCATTTCCGGGCTCGCCCGCAGTGACGCCCTTCGACCAGCTGTCGAGGTCGTCGATATGGTAGCGCACGTAGCGGCTATGGCGCCGGAAGCCGGGGCCGGTTCCGCCGGCCCGCATCGCCTGAAGCTTGCGGGCGCTGAGCCCGAGGTAGAAGGCAGCCTGCTCCGTCGACAGGAAGGGGCTCCCCTTCTTGGCACGGGCCGCGCGAGCGATGTCGTCGTCCATGAAGTCCTCGTTGCGGCGGACGGTCCCCCCATGGGTCGTCCGTGCCGCTACAAGTGGCCGGTCCCGCGGGCGCGGCAGAGGCTCGAAAACCGGGCTGCGGGAATTCGAGCCGCTGCCGCACGGCTGGCCTACACCGGGAGCGCCGCTCGGTTCAGGTCTCGAATGGCGGGGTCAGGCTCCGGTGCGGCCTCCACCGGACCCGATGCGCCCATCGTCGGCGGGCACAAAGACCTGAGCCTTCAGCGCGGCCGCTCGATCCGCAGCTGCCGGTAAATGCCGTTGATCGCCGCGAGCAGTCCTTGCCGGCGCCCGAATACCGCTGCGTCCGTCGAGTCCAGGGCCGCGCCGGTCGCCAACTTCCAGCACTCGTCGAACGGCCATCGCTCCGGAGCCCTGTTTGCGAGGTAGGCGAGCACGAACCTGAGCTCGGGCGTCGGCGCCACCGGGCCATGTTGCGCGCGCTCCTCCACCGCTTCGACGGCCGCGAGGGCCTTCGCAATCAGTTGCTCTTCGGAGAATCGGCGCACGTGAACGAAAATGGAACAAACTCCGCCGCCAGGGAAGGCGGAAAAGGCGGACCTCTGCGGCCCGGCCACGCTGCCTTGCCCGTAGCGCGGTTGCGGCGACACGCTTGTGCCACGAGCGCTTTCTGGTTCAGGACGAAGCGCGCATTCGAGGCGCCGAGAGCCGCCTTTCCTTCTGGAGTTGTCGAATGCTTCCAAGATTGCGCCAGTGGTTGCGCCGCACCGACCTCAAGTTCTGGGCGGCTGCCCTCGCGCTCGGCCTAGCGATTCTCGCCGTCCTCCGGTTCATGCGGTAGGGGCGAGGAGGCTCCATCGACGAAACCCGACGCCCACGCTGGATAGGCGAGCCTAGCCGTCTCTCCCGGGTGGGTGCCGTGCCCCAGGGCCCGATCGGACATGCCGACCCGATGACGGGCAACGAGGAGACGGTCCCGGCCGCGATATTCGTGCACCGGCTGGCGAGGGCGGCCCGATCCGGCCACCCGAGGAAGCCGACGCCGCGTTCGGGCGCGGCGATCTCGGTGCCGCGCCCGAGTGGTGGGATCATCGTCCGCGGAACCGCGCTGCTGCTGGTCGACCGGCGTCTCGGCGGCGAGCATTGACCGGTTCAGCGGCCGTCGCGTTCCACGAGGAATGTCCCCGCCGCCGCTGGCCCCAGGAGCGCGCCTGCCGGCGTGCGATCATCCAGCCAGTCGTGCCAGAGGCGGCGCGGAAGCGCGGCCAGGTGGCGAGGCTTGAGGTCGATCAGATCCGGCCCGGCCGGCACGGTGATCACCGCATAAGCCTCCGGCCAGTCCTCTCTTGCCGGCTGCCACACGCCGGCAAAGCAGAACCACTCCTCTCCAGCCATGGTGACGCGCCAGCGCGAGCGCGCTCGCCCCCTCCCCGTCGAAAGGAAGAACTCCGTCGCCGGCACGAGGCACCGGCCGCGGCGGAACGAGCGACCCTCGGCACGCAGGTTGAACACGGGCGATCGCCCGCCCGCTGGTCTTAGCCCCCAGCGAAGCTCGGCAAGCTCATAGGCTTGCGAGCCCGACCGAACGATCCGGCCGGTATCGCCAGGACGGATGTCCGGGGCGGCTCGCCGCCAGTCGGGATGCGGGTCTTGCATCGGGCACCAGCGCGGGAGGCTCGCTGAAGTTGCTGCGAGGCTCGGGCCAGATCACCCGACGAGAGGCCCTGTCCCAGGCGAGGTCCCGGTCGGCCGCGGGACGGCGGCGCCTCAAAGCAGCCCTTTGAGGCGAAAGCTCGTCCAACCGCCACGTGCGACAATGAGATGGTCGTGAACGGCAATCTGGAGGAAACGGCAGGCGTCGGCGAGGTCGCGGGTGGTCTCGATGTCCGCTGGACTGGGCTCCGGGCTGCCGCCGGGATGGTTGTGCACGAGGATGATGCCGGCCGCCGCCAGCTCCAGCGCCCGCAGCACGATCGCCCGCAGCGGCATCGACAGGCTGTCGAGGGAGCCGTGCATCATGACCTCGTCTCCCACCAGGCGGACGGCCGAGTCGAGGAAGAGGACCCGCAGCTGCTCGCATGGGCGATAGCCCATGTCGGCACGCAGGTATCGTGCGAGTGCCTCGACCCCTGCAATCTCGGCGCCTCCGAGCGCCTCCTCCCTCAGCGCGTGCAGCATCGCTCCTCGAACGGCCGCGAGGTGGCACGCCGCCTTCTCATGTCCGGCGAGCACCCGGTCGCGCCGCGCCGGTGGAGCCGCGAGCGTAGCGCCCAGCGACCCAAATTCCCGGAGGAGCCGCCCGCTCAGCCTCTCCGCCTCCTCGGCCCCGAACGGAAGCAGCAGGTTCCGCAAGTGGCGCTGGTCAGCCTCGTCGACCTGCCGGGGCGGGTCCGGACTGGCGGTGCGGCAGTCTTCCGGTCGAACCGGAGCAACAGAAGCTGCCCTTTCACGAAGACCCGCCGGTCTGTGAGCATGGTCGATCCGCCTCGGCATGGCTCGCCTCCAAACAAAAGCGGGGGGCTCTCAGCACAGGCGGCGTCCTTGCAAGGTCATCCAAGCGGAGAAGGGCAATTTTCGATGGCTCCCGACGACCATGAACGCGTGGAGGCGCTCCGCTCCGACATGCTGGACCTGCTCGAGCGTCTCGACGCGCTCGCCCTGCACCTGGCTGGCGCGCACCTGTCCATGGCGATCAGCTGCCTTGAGCCGGGATCGTTCGACTGCCTGGCTGCCGGGGAGCCTCATCGCCCCGAGTAGAGGGTGGCACCGGCTTGGATGCTGCTCTACTCGTTGGCGCGGCAGCACTGGAGGGTTCGTGCCAATGGAGCAGCAGGATCTGGTTGCAGTGACGGCCGAAATCGTCGCCGCCCACGTCGCCAACAACAAGGTCTCCCTCGGCGACCTCGCCGCCCTCATCCAGAACGTGGATGCGGCGCTCGCCGCCCTTGGGCAAAAGCCGCCCGAACCCGCGCCGGAGCCCAGGAGGGCGCTGGTCTCGGTCCGGGCCTCGGTGAAGCCGGACCATCTCGTGTGCCTGGAGTGCGGCCGCATGCACAAGACGCTGAAACGCCACCTGGCGTCCGCCCACGGCATGACCCCGGACCGGTACCGGGCGGATCACGGCCTGCCGCCGAGCTACCCCATGGCCGCGCCGGACTATACCGAGCAGCGCCGCGCCCACGCCCACGCCACTGGTCTCGGCAGGAAGGCCCCGGAGAGCGGGAACAAGGGAAACGCCAGGCGTCCCGGCCGCGGGCGCCGGCCGGCGCCCGGTCGCCGTGGAGGGGCGGCTTCCGCCAGGGCGCGATGATGCCGCGCTGCTTCGTCGCGACCGCCATCGCATGACCGTCCTCGACGACGTTCGCAAGTTCATCGCGCGGCTGGCGCCGGAGCCCGTCTGCGACGATTGCATCGCCGAGCGCCTCGGCCTTTCCGTGCGCCAGCACGCGAACCAGAAGACGCGGGAGCTTGCGGGAAGCGGCGGATTCGAGCGGCGCAAGGGTATCTGCAGCCTCTGCGGCGCCGACAAGGAAGTGATCCGCCGCACCTGAACGGGCGCCAAAGGGCGCCCCGGCGCTCCCCTACCCGGGACAGAACAGGCGATTCCGGCCAGCCGATGCGTGTGCCGAAGCGCGGGAACGCCGCTGCACCCCGGGGCGGGGGGCCCCTCTCCACGTTCAGCGAAGCAGCTCCAGATACGTCCCCGCCATCGAGCGCGCGCCGCGGACCAGGCGCTGGGCGCGCAAGCGCAGGCTCGGGGCCTCGCTGCGCCACCGCACCCCCGCCGCTGCCCGGTTGAGCAGAAATGCAGCAATCTCGCGCTGGTCCGCGCCGGCCGCGAGGGCATCGTAGGCGCGCAGCAGCAATATCCATCGCCGCGCCCGCGCTTCGGGCGGGTGGAGCGAGCGGGCGAACCGCCCGGTCCGCCACAAGGCGACCAGGCGGCGCAGCGTCAGGAGCGGCTTGTCCAACCCGCTCAATCCCTCGAGGCGGTAGCGCAGCCGGGCAGGCCTCTCCCCGACGCTGCCGCCGGAGACGTCGAGCCGGATCGCCCGGACACCGTCCGAGATCAGCAGATGCTCGTCGCCGCCCGCATCCCGCGCGAGCGTCGCCAGCCCCTCCAGACGCGAAACGTCGAAAGCCGCCGCCGCGTCCGGCGCCGCCGTCGCCTCGGCGGCGAGGACGTAGCCGTGCACCGCCGCCGACCAGATCGGGCGCGCGTGCGGCGCCCAACGGTCCGGCGGCTCGAAGGCGTGGAGTCCCCATCTTTCGGGTGGCAGAGCCCCGGCGCCCGACAAGGCCGCGGCGGCGGCCTCCCGGTAGGCCGGATCCCGTCGCAGCCACTCCCAGGCGAAGATCGAGCGGTCCGCGGCGAGGAGCGGCGCGTAGGCCGCCGCATCCCTCCAGTCCGGACCCAGTTTCTCGAACGGCGCCACGGCCGCGAGAAAGCAGAGGCATCGCGGCTAACCCATTCGCCCATCTGGGGGAATTGCCTCGTCGTAGCTCACGACCGCGTCCCTCAGCACGCAGGCGACCAGCTGGGCGCGACTGACGACGTCGTAGGCGGCACGGGCCCTTTTCACATACTGATGTGCCGTCTCGACGCTGATGCGCAGGATCGCTGCGATCTCCCAGTCCGTCTTGCCGGCGGCGAGCAGGCGGACGCACTCGCGCTCACGCCGGCTGAGGTGCGGCCGGCGGCCGAAGTCGGTATAATGGTGGAGCCGTCTTGCCGCGCGAAAGGCGTGGGCGCCGAGCTGCTCGGCACACAGGAGCCGGTCGAGCGGCAGAGGCGTTCCGGTGCGCACCGCAAACGAGCAGGATCCGGCAGGCTCGCCCGGGACGTTCACCGGCACGGTAAAGCCCTCGCCGATCCCGAACCGTCGCGCCCGCTCGAGCAGCTCGCGCCCGCGGCGGCCGATCGGCACCAAGGCGGGCAGCTCCGTCCAGGCGAAGCCGATATTGGTGCGGACGCTTGCGTGGTGCACCGGGTCCGCGCCGATGAGACCGCGGGCGGCGAGCTCGGCCTCCCATCCTGCCGGATAGGTGTCGAGACGGATGAGGTTCGGCCTCGGCCTCTCGAGGATCGCATGATGGAGCAGCGCAAAATAGTCGAAGCCGAGCTCGCGCGTCGCATCCTCGAGCAGAGTCTTCAGATCCCGATCGCTCGAACAGAGCGCTGCCTTCGCCTCGAAGATATCGATGAGGCGGGAGAAGGGCACCTCGACGCTCAGTCTTGCGCCTGCTCCTGCGCTGCCGGCAGGTGAGGAATAATCCAGATCAAGTCGCGCCTCGAATATAATCCTGAAATATCCGCGGGATATGTTGGAAACTCTCCGGAAACAGCTAAGATCATAGAGCTCAGAAGTGCCGCGACGCCCGCGTGAGAACGGAAACGCTGCGGCAGCAAAACGAGATCGGGGACAAAGGCGGCTTGGCGGCGTCCCTCCGGTCCCGGCGTGTACGGGGCGTGATGAGGACGTTCGACCAGGCGGAGGCTTTTCTTCGCGACGTCAGCACGACCACAAGCGAGGTCGAGCTGGCCGACGCGCTGGCCACGGTCGCGCGCGAGCTTGGGTTCGACTATTTCGCGCTCACCCACCATGTCGACATCAGGCGCGCCGCGCAGCCCGCCATCCGGCTGCACAATTATCCCGAGGACTGGGTCCAATATTATGACGACAACAGCCTCGGCGTCTCCGATCCCGTCCACCGCGCTAGTCATCTGACCAGCGTCGGCTTCGCCTGGTCCGAGATCCCGAACATGCTTGCGCTGACGCCGCGCGACCATGAGGTTCTCGCCCGCGGGCAGGCGCAGGGGATCGGCGACGGCTTCACGATTCCCGCGAACGTGCCGGGGGAGACGCACGGTTCCTGCTCGTTCGCCAACCCCGCCGGCCGGCCGATCCGCGGCGAGGACCTGCCCGTCGCCCAGCTGGTCGGCGCGTTCGGCTTCGAGGCGGCGCGGCGCCTGTGGCGGGTGCGCTCGGCGGACGGCGCGGCGCTCCCGAAGCTGACGGACCGGCAGCGCGAATGCATCTTGTGGGTCGCCCGCGGCAAGTCCGACTGGGAGATCAGCCGCATCCTCGGCATCCAGCACGAGACGGTGGTGCGCCATCTCAAGCTGGCCCGTGAGCGCTATGGGGTTGCGAAGAGGACAATGCTGGCGGTCCACGCTCTGTTCGAAGGATCGATCAGCTTCACCGATGTGATGAAGCGCTGACAATGCCCATTTCTGGGAATGGCGCCCGGCCGGCGGCCGGGGCCAAACCGACCATGTCATCCAGCCGGAGCAGGACATGGTCACCCTTGCCGAACAGATTCCAAGCCCCCTCCACCACCCGCCGCTGCGCGACATGTTCGAGGCGCGCAAGCGCGTGTTCGTCGATCTCCTCGGATGGGACGTGCCGGTTCTCGAAGGACGCTACGAAGCCGACCAGTTCGACGACGAGCATGCCGCCTATCTGATCGTCGCCTGCGGCGACGGTCGCCACGCCGGGTCTGCCCGGCTCCTGCCGACGCTGCGGCCGCACATCCTCGACACCCTGTTCCCCGACCTGTGCGCCGCGCCGCCGCCGCGCGGAGCCCAGGTGATGGAGATCACCAGGTTCTGCCTCGACCGCAGCCAGGGCGCGCGCGAGCGCCTCGAGACGCGCAACCGCCTGGTCTCGGCGCTGGTCCGCTATGCGCTCGAGAACGGCATCGCCACCTATACCGGCGTCGCCGAGATGGGCTGGCTGCAGCAGATCCTCGCCTTCGGCTGGCGCTGCCGGCCGCTCGGCCTCCCCCGCACCGTCGACGGCAAGATGCTCGGCGCGCTGCGCATCGACGTGACGCCCGAGACCCCTGCCCTGCTTGCAGCGAACGGCATCTACCGCCCCGCGCCGCTCGAGCGGAGCGAGATCCTCGAAGCCGCGTGACGGAAGGAGACGGACGATGAATGCCAAACCACAGCTCGAGGCCGAGATCGACCGCTGGACCGAGCGCCTGCTCGTCGACGGCTTCTGCGTCGTTCCCAACCTGGTTCCCGCCGAGACGGTCGCCGCGCTCGACGCGGACCTCGCCGCCGGCTTCGAGGAGACGCCGTTTTGCGAGGGCCCTTTCTACGGCGAGCGGACGAAACGGTTCGGCGCCGTCCTCGCGCGCTCGCCGCGCGCCGCCGCGCTCGTGCAGCACGAGCTGGTGCTGGGGGTCGTGGAACGGGTGCTCTCGCCCTGGTGCGACACGATCCAGCTCAACCTCACGCAGGCGATCGCCATCCATCCCGGAGCGCTCGCCCAGATGCCGCACCGCGACCAGGACATGTGGCGCGGCGAGGTCGGCGAGGTCGAGTATCTGGTCAATGTCATGTGGGCCTTCACCCCCTACAGGCGGGAGAACGGCGCCACCCGCGTCTGGCCCGAGAGCCACGGCCGCCGGGCCCTGCTGGAAGTCCCGCAAGCGTCCGAGGAGGTTCCGGAATTCGGACCCGGCGATGCGCTCCTGATGCTGGGCTCGACGCTCCACGCTGCCGGCGAGAACGCGAGCCGTGAGGTGCGCCGGGGCATGATCGCGGGGTACAGCCTCGGCTGGCTCAAGAGCTACGAGAACCAGTTCCTCGCCTATCCGCCGGAGGTCGCCCGCACCTTCCCGCCCGAGCTCGCGGCGCTCGTCGGCTACCGCCAGCACCGCCCGAACCTCGGCAATTACGAGGGCCGCTGTCCCTCCGTCCTCCTCCGGGGGGCGCAGCCCGAGCGGCTTGGCGCAGTCGATGCCCTTCGCCCCGACCAGAAGCAGGCCGTCGACGAGCACGCCGAGGAGCAGCGGCGATCGCTGGCGGCGTAGCCCGGCCGGCGGGGAGGCGAGCAGCGTGAGCCCTGGCCCCACCTTCGACAGGGTCTACCTGGCGCTCAAGGAGCAGCTGACCAGCGGGCGCTTCGCGCCGGGCGACCATCTCGAGCCGGCGGCGCTTGGCGAGGAGCTCAACGCCAGCATCACGCCCGTGCGCGACGCGCTTCACCGGCTCGTCGGCGAGAGGATCGCCGAGGCTCCGCGCAACGACGGCTTTCGGGTCCCCGCGCCGCTCGAAGGGGAGCTGAGAGGAATCTACGGATGGAACTGCCAGCTGCTCGAGCTCGCGATCCGGGCGGGGCGGCGGCAGCGCGCTCCAGAGATCGACGCGACGGCGCAAGCGCCTCCAGCCGACGCGGCCGACCTGTTCCGCCGAATTTCCCGCCTGGCGGGCAATGCGGAGCACGAAGCGGCGCTCGACAATCTCAACGATCGCCTGGCCGCGCTGCGGGAGGCGGAGAGGCGGGTCCTCTCCGACACCGGGGATGAGCTCGCACGCCTCGCCGAGAAGCTGGAGGCCGCGGACCTTGCGGGTCTGCGCAGCGGGGTCTTGGCCTATCATCGGCGACGGCAGCGCTCGGTTCCGGAGATACTCGCCGCCGCGCGCAGGGCGCGGCCTCCGCTTTGACAAACAACAGGCAAATAGGGGGCGTATAACTTTCCTATTCGAACCGCGCGTCCGTAGCCTTGCGGGGCCGCGAAATCCCGCGGCTTCAGGAGCAAGACGATGGAACGTGACAATCAGCCCACGCAGGTCGAGCTGATCGACCTCGGCTCGGTCTCGCGCGAGACCAAGGGCAACGCGGCGCCGAACTGGGAGGCGGTCGGGCTGCGGCCCAACGTCGGCATCTCGGACGAGTGAAGGCCCGGCGACCGACGGCGGGACGCCCGGTCCGCCGGGCCGTTCCGCCGCCGGCACCGCCCGCAACGCGCACGAAAACAACCTCCAAATAAGCCAACTATAAGATTCTCATTCCTGCCACGCCGCCCAGAATGGGTCCGCTGCGACCATCCGCGGCGAGGAGACCCAAGATGAAGACGAACGACGAAAACGCTCTCGAGCTGGTCGAGCTCGGCTCCGTCACGGCGGACACCCAGGGCAAGGGCGGCGCCTATCCCGAGGGGTTCATCGGGATGACCCTTCCGGGCCTGACCGACGAGTGAGGCGGCGCGGGCGCGCGCCAGCCGCGCGCCCGCCTGCTCCCTTCCCCACCCAATGACGATCGTTCACCTGCCCGATCACATCCGATTCTGCGAAATCGGCGGCCAGAGGATCTTCCTCGACCTTCGCCGGGACCGCTACTTTCAGCTGCCGCCCACGGCAGACCGGGCGTTCGGGGACCTTGTCCTCGGGTCGGCCGCCGACGCTGAGATGGTCGGTGCACTGGCCGCCGCTGGACTGCTGGTTGCGCCGCCGGAGGGGAGGCCGGCGACCGCCACGGTGCATCCGCCGCCGAAGCGCAGCCTTCCCGAGGAAGAGCCGAGCGTCCGCGTCAGCTGGCGAGGGCTTCCCGAGGTGCTGCTGCTTGTCCTTTGGGCGAGACGCGCGGTTTCGAGGCAGCGGCTTTCCCGTCTCATCGGCCGCCCTGCGAGACCAGCAGCGCCGGACGCAGCCAGCCAGGACCGGCTCGATCGCTGCGTCCATGCTTTCCAGGCAGCGCGCCGCCTCGTCCCGATCGCCCCCAACTGCCTCTACGATTCGCTCGCGCTGCGCCAGTTCCTCCTTCGGCGGAGCGTCCAGGCCGACCTCATCGTCGGGGTGAAGCTCCACCCGTTCGGCGCCCATTGCTGGCTGCAGGACGGACCGCGGGTGCTCAACGACACGCTCGCCAGCGCGCGCGATTTCGCGCCGATCCTCGTCGCATGACCACGGTGCGCTACCTTGCCCTCGCCGGGACTCGTGAAGCGCTGCGCCAGAGGCTCTCCGCCCTCGTTCCGCGGCCGGAGGCGCCGCGGCGGCTGAACCGGATCTTCGACGGCGGAGAGCTGGTCGTCTTCGCCTCGCCCGAGACGCCGCATCTCCTGCTGCACGAGGAGAAGGGAGTCCTCATCGGCCGCCTGTTCCGCGGCGCCGAACGCTGTTCCCCCGTCGACCGACTTGGCCTGTCGGAGAGCCGGCACGCCGCGTGGAGCCGGGGCAGCTCTCTCCTCGAGAGCACATGGGGCGGGTTCGTGGCGCTCCTCAGCGACGGAGGCAGCGTCTCGGCGCTTCGGGACCCTTCGGGCGCGGTGCCCGCCTATGTGGCGGATCGTGACGGCCTCCAGCTCTTCTCCTCCGACCTGGAGCTGATCGAGGAGATCTTCCCGGGAGCCCTGACGCTCGACGAGGAGTTCCTGCGCCAGTGGCTCACGTTCCCGTTCCTGCGAACCGCAAGGACGGCCGCCGCGGACGTCACCGAGCTGCTGCCCGGCACGTGGCGCAGCTGCGGCCCGACAGAACCCGCCTCCGGGACCGCCTGGACGCCGTGGACCTCGGCAGCGCCTGAACGATCGATAACCAGCTTCGACGAGGCGGCCCGGCGCCTGCGAGCGGTGACGCTTGCGACGGTTCCCGTTCAGCTCACCGGCATCGACAATCAGGTCCTCGAGCTCTCCGGCGGGCTCGACTCGTCGATCGTCGCCGCCTGTCTCGCAGCCTCCGGCGCCGAATTCCGTGCGGCAACCTTCGCGACCAACCTGCCCGACGGCGACGAGCGCGGCTATGCCCGGGACGTCGCCGAGGCCCTCGGCATCGAGCTCGCCGAGCTGCGGGAGGACGACCTGCCGCTCGATCTCACGCCGCCTCGGCGAAGCCTGCGGCCGCCGCTCAGCCCCGTTCTGCAGCCGCTGCGCCGGGCGCTCGCGCGGCACGCACAAGCGAGCGGCGCCGGCGACTTCGTCACCGGCGCCGGAGGCGACAACATCTTCTGCTATCTCACCACCGCGGCGCCGGTCCTCGACGCCGCGGCAGACCTCGGCCTGAGACGCGCCCTGGAGACGCTCCAGGATGTCGCAGCGCTCGGCGAGTGCACGATCTGGAGGGCCGCGCGGTTCGCGCTGCGAAAACGACGGCGGCGATCGCGAAGACCGCTCTGGCAGCCGGACACGCGCTTCCTCGCGCCCGCGGCGATCACGCACCGGCGCGATCCCCACCCCTGGCTCGAGCGACCTGCGAGGGCGGCCGCCGGCAAGATCGAGCATGTCGAATCCCTCGTCCGCGTGCAGCACTTCCTGGAGCCGCGTTACCCGTCCGGGGAGCAGATCCACCACCCGCTCCTCAACCAGCCGCTGATGGAGCTCTGCCTCGCCATCCCCAGCTGGATGTGGATTCAAGGCGGGTGCAATCGCGCGGTGGCGCGGGCTGCGTTCGCGGACCTGCTGCCGCCGAGCATCATCGGCCGCAGGACCAAGGGGCGGCTGGAGAGCATGTGCGTCCGGGCCTATGCCGCCGAGCGCGCAAGGCTGGCGGAGATCCTGCTGGACGGGGAGCTGGCGCAGCGCGGGCTGCTCGACCGGCCGCAGCTTGAAGCGTATCTGCGCGCCGGCGCGCAGCCGCCGGACGAAGCCTATTACCGGTTGTTCGACTTCGTCTCGCTTGCGCTGTGGCTGGAATCCTGGCGCGCCTGAGGCGCGACGGATCGGTCGCGCAGCGCCCGCCAGCGCCGATACTGCTCCGCCTTGGCAGGCTCGGGATCGACCCGGTCCTGAAGCCAGAATCCGAACCAGTCGAGGTTGCGGCCGTAGACGGCGAGACGATGCCGCGGCTGAACCTTGATGTGCGCCTCGTCGGGGAAGACGTACATCTCCGTCGGCGTCGCGGAATTGCTGAGCCGGGCGTAGAGCTCGGTCGCGTAGCGCGACTCCTGCTCCGAGAGCTGCAGCAGCAGCGGCGCCCGGATCTCGCCGATGTTGCGCGCCGCGGACAGCAGCTGCCACTGCTCCGGTGTCTGGTCGGGCGGGCCGAGTCCCCACACCTCGCGCAGGATGCGCGGATATTCGCGCCCGCGGGCGCTGTTGATCCAGTAGCTCGAGGCTTCGAACTGAGGCGACGCGATCGAGGCCGCGGCAAGCAGCTTCGAGTGGATGAGGGTCCAGATCGTCACCTCGGTGCCGAAGCTGAGGCCGCCCATGCCGACGCGTCCGCGGTCGGCGACGCCCCGCCTGGCGAGGCCGTCCACCAGCGTTTCGAGGCCGCCGAGCGCGGCCCGGTAGGCGCCCACGCCATTGGGGGCATCAGAGCGCGTCGCATTGACGCAGACGGAGGCGATTCCGTTCGCCGCCAGGAGCGCGAACGGCCACTCGTCCCCGACCCCGCCGCGGACGAAGCCGCCGCAGCTGTAATAGTTCACGAACAGCGGAACCGGCCGCCGGGCCGCTGGCCCGTCGTCGGGCAGGAACAGAATTCCGGTGAAGGTCTGGCCGGCAGGGCTGCGCCACGTCAGCCGCTCGGTGCGCGGCCACCGACGGGCGCGAAGCGACGGTTCGAGGTCGAACAGCGGCCGCGCCTCACCCGAGCCGAGATCGATCGCCTCGAGGCGCGGCGGCGACGCCGGCCCCGCCGCGACGCAGACCGCCTGCGCCGCGAGGATCGCGCACGGGGCGGCCTCGTCGGGACCGCCGCTCAGCTGGCCGCTCCCTGCCGGAAGCGCCCTCACCTTCCCGGATGCGGGGTTCCACAGCCGGATCGTCTGGACCCGCATGCGGTTTGACGTGGCGAAGACCACCTCGTCCATTCCGGGCCGCCATGCGATCCACGCGGTCCGCTCGCTGCGGCACTGCTCGGCCGGGCATGGTATGCGCGTGCCGTCGGCGCGCACGACTGCCAGCCGGCCCTCGGACCAGTTCCACCACGCGGCCGCGACATCGCCCCGGCTCGACCTGGCAAAGACGTCTGGGCCCCTCCCCCCTTCGGCGGGCGGGGAGGGGGGGAAGTCCGCCGCTGTGGCCGGCGTGGCGGCAAGCGAAGCGAAGTCGAGCCTGCGCTCCAGCAGCGGACGCGACCACAGGACATTGCCGCGGAAGAACCAGGGTCCGTTCAGGCGCTGGGTTGCGTGCCGGCCGTTGACGATGGCCCCGCGGAAAAGGTTCTGCGCCAGCTCCACATGCTCGTCGACGAGGATGCCGTTGTCATATTCGGCGAGCTCGGCCTGCTCGATCTCGCCCCGCGGAGGCCCCACCCGGAAGGCAATCCCCCGCCCGTCCGCCGCAGCCTCGACGGCAACCACGTCCCCCGCCTCCGCGGTCACCGCCTCCGAGCGGGAGCCGTCGGTCGCGGTACGCCAGATCTGGACCTCGCCCGCGTGAAGCGCGCGATAGTAGATCCAGCGCCCGTCCGGCGACCAGACCGGCGCCTCGGCCGTAAGGAGGCCCGGCTCCTTCACGATCGGGTCGCCGGCGGAGGCGATTTCCCTCGAGGCTCCGGTGGCGAGGTCGACCACGTGCCAAGCAAGCCGGTAGCTGTTGGCGGCGATCGAAGGCTTGTCCGTCCGGAACGCGACGAGGCGGCCGTCCGGAGAGGCGGCGACGGCCGACACGTCCGCGGCCTCGACCAGTTCCCTGAGCGACGGCGGTGCCGGACGCGGCCCCGCGGCCGTTGCCGGGCTCCCCGCGAGCGCGAGAAGCCCCGAGCCGGCGAGGACGAGCCAAGGCCGGCGGCAAGCTGAGCGCCGACGCGAGCGCGGGGCGGCCGCAAGACCCTCCATCCTCGTCACCACTTCGTGCGCAGCTGCAGGGAAACGAACCGCCCGCGCGCGGTCGCATTCACCGGATCGTAGCCGAGCCCCGCCGTCGTCCCGGGGTCCGGCAGCAGCCGCGGGGGTTTCGCATCGAAGAGATTCTCGACATTGAGCGCCACGCGGACCTTGCGCAGCCAGCCGGGAGCTCCGGCGCCGGCGCCCTCATAGGCAATTCCGAAATCGACGGTGGTGAAGGAGGCGACCGGCAGATCGCGGCCGCCGCGGTTGTCGTGGTAGCCGTCGGCGTAGTTCAGGAAGGCATTGGCCGACCATCCGCCCCGGCTCCAGCCGGCCTGTGCGCGCGCCCTGAAGTTCAGCGGGCCCAGAGGCGTGTCGAGCGTGCGGATGGTGGCGCTGGTGGGCCGCAGCTGGTCGGTGAAGGAAAGGATGTAATTGCCGTTGGCGGCGACGACGAACCGGTTCGCCCCGGACCGGAAGCGGTAGCTGAAGTTCAGATCGAACCCTCGCGTCGCCGTCACGGCCGTATTGTTGAACCGCCCGTCGACGATCGCGGAGACGTCCGCGGGCGTGGCGTTGCCGTTGCTGAAGCCGGGGCCGCTGATGTCGAGCACCGCCTGGGCGCCGCCGATCAGCCGGCGCACGAGATCGTCGGCGGGGTCGAGCGTCACGATCGAGTTGTAGGCGGGATCCCCGACGACGGTGATCGAGGGCGCGGGAAGCGCGATGCGATCGGAGAACCGGATCGAATAATAATCGAGCCCGACCTTGAGGCCCGGAACGCGCGGCGGGGCGATCTCCGCTCCGACCGTCCAGCTGCGCGACCGCTCCGGACGCACGGCAGGGTTGCTGCCGCCGAGCGCGAGGCCGACCCCGTGCGCCTGGGCGGGATCGACGAAGACGAACTGCGGCGGGACGTAGATCGCGCTGTAGACGCCGGCGGTCTCCGACAGGAGCGGCGCCCGGAAGGACGTGTCGTAGGAGGAACGGAAGGCGAGGCCGGGCAAAGGCGACCAGAGGATTCCGAGCTTGGGATTGAAGGTCGACCCGAAGCGGTCGTAACGCTCCCAGCGCCCCGCGGCGGTCAGGATCAGCCGCTCCAGTCCCGGGCGCCTGTTGCGCTCCGAGAAGAGCGGGATCTGGGTTTCGACGAAACCGGCGGCGACGTTGCGGGACTGCTTGTAGGCGACGGTGAGGCCGATCGTCCGGAAATCGTCCGAATAATATTCACGCCGATACTCGCCGCCCAGCGCGACCCGCACCGGTCCGGCCGGCAGGTCGAAGAGCGAGCCGTCGGCGGCGAATTCGACGTCGGAGACCGCGTTGCGCGTGAACCGCTCGTTGACCAGCCCCTGGTCGCCCGGCTGCGCCTGGCGCTCGTCCGTTCGGATGTACGAGCGGCCGCCGCTCAGGCGTGCCGACCAGCTCGAGCTCAGCGCATAGGAGAGGGTTCCCGAGACGCTGTAGGAGTCCGCCTGGGCGGCGAGCGCCACAGGCAACGGATCGCCGCTGAAGAAATAGGAGCGCTCGGTGTCGCGCTTGGCCCAGAAACCCGTCGCTTCCAGCCGGAGGCCGGGGACGATCTCCTGTGCGGCCGTGCCGAACAGGCTGTGCCGCCGTTCGCGCGGGAAGATCGTGGTCTCGGGCGCAAGCCCGATCACATACGGCCGGTCGGCCGCGGTGATCGGGTCCTCGAGCCGATACTCGTACGCGATGAGGCCGCGGCCGCCGCGCCAGGAGGTGCCGGCGGTCGCGGAGAGCTGCAGGACGTCGCCCCCGCCCTCGGTCGCGGTGCCTGCCTGCGCCTGCGTCTCGACGCCCTCGAAGCGGTCGCGCAGGATGAAGTTGACGACGCCGCCCACCGCATCGGAGCCGTAGATCGCGGAGGCGCCGTCGGTGAGAACCTCGACCCGCTCGAGCGCGCTCACCGGAATCAGGGACACGTCGACGAACGCGCCGGTGTTGCTGGGCGCGATGCGCCGGCCGTTGATGAGGACGAGCGTCGCGCGCTGACCCAGTCCCCGCAGGTTCAGGCCCGACCCGTGCTCGGTGGCATCGGCTCCGGCGCCCGGCACGGCAAAGGTTTCGCGATTGACGCCGCCCTGCGCATTCTGCGGCAGGGCGGCCATCAGCCGCTCCACCGAGGTGGCGCCGCTCTCGTCGATCTGCTGCCGGCCGAGCACGATCAACGGCGAGGTCGGCTGGGCGCCGCGGATGTTGGTGCCGGTGACGACGATCGTCTGGCCCTGCTCGGCGCCGGCTGACCCGGCCCTTTCCGGCTGCGCGGGAGGTGCCGCGGCTCCCTCCTGAAAGACAACCAGCGAGTCGCCGACGCGCCGCACCTCGAGCCCGCTGCCCGTCAGCAGGATTCGCACCGCTCCTTCCGCGGTAAATGGACCCGAGACCGCCGGCGCCTGCCGGCCTTTCACCAGCTCCGCCGGCGCGACGATATTGCTCCCCGTCCGGACGGACACTTCGCGGAGCGAGAGCGAGAGGTCCTGCGCCGGAAGCGAGAACTGGACCTCGCCTGCAAGCTGCGCATGCGCGGGCGCAGCCCAGGCCAGAGCGGCGACGGAACCGGCCGCGAGAAGCCGGCCGAATGGAGTGCGAATCATCCTTCCCCCTTTTGACGGCGATTGTTGGCGCGCCGTTCAAAGGGTCAGGACGACAGGGGGGCCGGTCACCCCCCGAAAATCTTCTAGGTGCCGCTCCGCCCGGAGCGGCGAGCGCGCAGCCACAGGGTTCCATCCGCGCCGCGCTCGACCTCGAGCCCGAAGGCTGCGGCCACGCCCTGGGCGAAACCGGGCGTGTCTCCGGCGCGGAAAGCACCGGTCAGGCGCAGTCCGGCGAGCGTCGGATCGCGCAGGCGGATGGGCGGCGCGGCGTGGCGGTTCGCCTGCTCGATCGCCTCGCCGAGCGGCGTGTCGTCGAACTGCAACATGGCCGCACGAGGCGCAGCGATCGTGGACCCGGCGGCTGCCGCTGCGGGCCTCGAGGCACGCTCCTTGGATTGCGGGGTGGGCCCGACCACCAGTTGCTCCCCCGGGCTGAGGCGCCTCACGCGCCGACCGCCGCCCGGCGACGCGGACTGCGGATAGGTGACGTCGACCTGACCCTCGATGAGCGAGACCAGTGTACGCCCGCTGCCGATGCGGACGACGAACCGGGTTCCCCGCGCGACCACCTCGGTGCCCTCGGCCGCGACGATGAACGGCCGTCCCTCGTGTGCGACCGAGAAGCGGCCCTCGCCGCTTACGAGCCGCAACCTCCGCTCAGCCGGCCCGATCGCCACCTCGATGGAGGCTCCCGGAGACAAAACGACCTGCGACCCATCTTCCAGGACGATCCGCCGCGTCGTCTCGCTTCCCGCCGAGAAACGGGCGATCTGCCGGGCCGGCCCGCCGCCGGGCAAGCTCGTCCGCGCCGAGAGCAGGATGAAAGCGGCGAGCGCGGCGCAGGCGAACGCCGCGGCAACGGCGTACGAAATCCGCCGCGGAGCCACGCGGGGCCGGGGGGCGGCGGTGGCCTCGCGCGGCCTGCGTGCGTCGCGCGCGACCCCGTACCATTGGGAAGCTCGGTCATAGGCCCGGGCCCGCGCCGGATCGGAGCGGTACCAGTCCTCGAAGGCCGAGCGGTCCTCCTCGTCGTGCGAGTTGCTGAGCAATGCGATCCAGTCGGCGGCTTCGCGCCGTATCCGCTCCCGGCGAGTGACGAACGGCCAGCGCACGCGCTCAGTCCCGGTCCAGCAGCCGGTCGATCTTGGCGATCGCCTTGCTCATCTGCTTCTCGACGCCCTTGACCGAAAGGCCGGTCCGCTCCGCGATCTCCGCGTAGCTGAGGCCGTCGATCCGGTGCGCCATGAATATCTCCCGCGTTTTCGGCCGAAGCTTTAGCATGGCCGCCTCGACTCGGGTGAGCATATCTCTGGCCTCTAGAAGCCGCTGCTGATCCGGCCCGGCGAGCCTTCCTTCATCGGCGGGGACGTGAAACTCCGCCATCCGCCGCGCTGCCTGCCGCGCCCGGTCGCGCAGGAGGTTGGTGGCCATGCGGCCGAGATAGGCTTGCGGCCGCTCGAGCCCGAACCCCGCCCTCGACCCGAGCCGGGCGACCCGGCAGAATATCTCCTGCACGAGATCCCGCGCCTCGTCGCGGCTGGAAGTCCTGCGCGCCAGCGTCCGCAAAAGCCGCGGCGACTCCTCTCGGTACAGGCTCTCGAGGCACAGATGCGGACGCGGCCCTTCCGGACCCTGCCACTCCACCTCCGCGGCCTGCGGTCCGCCATCGCCCGCGTCAGCCTGGTCGCTTGCCGCCGGCGGATCCCGGTACATGGCTCAGCCCACCCGCGCCCGGCGTTTTGCGGGACCATCCCCAAATTGCTGCGGACCTCGCATGCACGCGCCTCCTCGTCACGAGGCGCGCCGGCCAAGCCGGGTGTTGAGAACATGCTTGGCGCATGCGCCGCCGCCTTTAACCGCAAGCGGTCTGGACATGCGCGACGGCCACCCGGCCGAGATCCGTGCCGGCACCACCAAGCGAGGTTCTCACGCCTCGGCGCCGCCAAGCGGCGCTGCGCCAGATTAGAGTCGCGGCGGCGCAGCGCAAGAGGGTCGTCCTTCGGAACCGTTCAGGGGCACAAGAAGGCCACTGGCGGCCGCGCTCCCTTTCGCCGGTGCGGGAGGGTCGCCGGCCCGCAGTGCGTGGCCGGAGCTGCCGGAGCAACCGAGATCAGGGCCCGACAAGATGCTCCTTGAAGAAGCCAGCCACAGAGGTGTTGAAGGAGCGGTGAAAGGCCGCCCGATCGAACCCGGGCTTGTCCTGGCACACCGCGGGCGGGCTCTCCGGGCCGCACGGCGCGAGGAACGACAGGTGCACCGCTCCGTCGACGCGGTGGAAGTCGACCGACCGCGGCGCGAGCTGCGTTTTGATCAGCGCGGCGTTGCTCTCATACGGCACCGTCTGATCGGCCGATCCGACCCAAAGCTGGACGGGAACCCGCACGTGCGCGAGGCTGGAAGGGCCGAACGTGAAGCCGAGGCCCGGCGCTGCGATCACGGCGGCGGCGATGCGTGGATCGTGTACCCACTGTGGCGGAGGCGCGCCGGCAGCGGCTTGCGCCTTCATGATCTGGCAGACGAACTCCGGCGACTTGGCGCAGTGCGGCGCCACGCGTGCAAGGTCCGGCTCGCCGCCGATCGCGACAAGTGCCGTCGTCGCGCCTGCGGAAAAGCCGAATATGCCGACCCGGTTCGGGATCAGCCGCGCGTGGCCTTCCCACCGGGTGAACATGAAATCGATGACCTTGCCCAGATGCCGCGACCGGTCGGCGAGCCATTGCGGGGTTCCGACTGCACTGTCGTCCTGGAAATTGTCGCCCGGATGCATGGGCGCCGCGACGACGAACCCCGCTTCCGCCAAGGCCTTGGCCGTGTCGACGTGGCTGATGGCCCCCGCTCCGGTTCCGTGGGAGATGACGATGAGGCGTGCCGGCGCGGCCGAGGCCGGCGAGAAGATGGCGACCATGATCGGCGGGTGACCGGGGTCCTCGACCGTCGTCTGCTGCACGCTGATCGCCGCCGCGGCGGGAGCCGGAGCCTGTCCGGTGGCCGCTGAAGCCGTGAAGGCCGCGAGGCAGGTCAGCATCGAGACAATTTTCAGCATCTTCATGTGATTTCCCCCTTTTCCAAGCGGACGAACGGACGCGGTGACAGGAAACGCGACAAGCCCGGGGCGTCGAGGACGCTCACCAGGGCGGCGGCGCCGGCGACAAACGCTCCCACTCCCATCGCCACGCGCGGAGCGACCGCGTCGGGCAAGCCGGTGAAGAGCAGGCTCGTCATCAGCGCACCGAGCGTCTGGCCGGCCAGGCGGGCGCTGCCCTGCAGGCCTCCTGCCGCAGCGCTCCGTTCGGCCGGGGCCGACATGAACATATTCCTATTGTTCGGAACCTGAAACAACCCGAATCCGAGCCCGCTGACCGCCGCCGCCACCGCCACCGCCAGCACACCGATCTGCCCGTGCCTTGGCCAGAGGGCGCAAATCAGCAATGCCCCCGCCAAAAGAGAAGCACCCGCCGTGCAGAGCGCAGGTGCACCGAAGCGGGCGGTGAGCCCGTTCGCGAAGCGGCTCGCGACGGCGACGCCGACGGGCCAGCAGGTCAGGACGAAGGCAGACGTCAGCGCGCCTTTTCCGAGGCTCAGCTGCAGGTAGAGGGGGAGCGCGAGAAGGCCGGCGGATTGACCTGTGAAACAGCAGACAGACGCCGCCACGGAAACCCGAAAGGGCCTCAGCGCCAGAAGGTCCACCGGCAGGAGCGGCGCCGGGCGGTTCCTCTCACGCCGGACGAGGAGCACTGTGAAGGCAACGGCAACGCTCCCGAGGACGATCGCGAGATAGGGGCGGAGCATGGCAAATTGGGCGGCGATCACCACCATCGCTGCGGACGCGGCATGGAGCGCCATGCCCCGCCAATCGACCGACGCTTGCGTCGGCTCGATCTTCGGCAGGGCCGTGGCCGCCGCAAGGGCTATCGCGCTCACCGGCAGCTTCGCGAGGAAGAGCCAGGGCCACGGGGCGACGGAGAGGATGAGGGCGCCCGCGACTGGCCCCGCTGCCGAGCACAAGGCGACTGTCAGTGCGTTCCAACCGATCGCCGCGGCGAGCCGGTCCGGGCCCAGCGCGAAGCGGAGCAGCGCGATCCCGAGCGACATGATCGCCGCCCCGCCGAGGCCCTGCAGGACGCGCGCCGCCACCAGCGTCAGGAGGGTGGGCGCAAAGGCGCACAGAACCGACGCGCCGGTGAACAGCGCAAGCCCGGCGACGAACAGTCTCCGATACCCAACCCGTTCTGCGACGTGCGCCGCGGGAAGCAACCCGGCCAGAAGTGCCGCCTGATAGGCGCTCACGACCAGAATCGTGGCGCCGGCCGATTCGTTCAGCGACGTCGCGATCGTCGGCAGCGCGACGTTGACGAGGCTCGCGTCCAGCACAACCATCGCCATGGCGGAGAGAACAGCAGCTACGCTTATGCGCTGCCGGTTGAGGAGCGCGCTCATGAGTCCGGCGCGAACCATTCGCCGCCGCGCGCGATGAAACGGGTGACCATCCGCTCCACCTGGTCCTCGTGCCGAAGATCACGCTCGGTGAAGCGGAAGACGAGCGCGCCTTCGGTGAGGCACCGCGTGTCGTGTATATCCGCGGGGAGATAGGCTCGCGCCTCGCCGGGGCGAAGCACGATGGTGTCGCGCCGCACCAGGCGTTGCTGGCCGTCGGGGTCGCCGACCTTCGCATAGGTGCCGATCTCGAGCGCACCCGACTGGACGGCATAGACCACCCATGCCCGGCCGTGGTCGTGCGGCGGCCGGTAGAGCCCCTGCTGCTCCGCATGGGCAAGCAGCATGAATCCGGTGGCGGCGTCGCGGTGAAGTTCGCGCGTGGCCGGACGTTCCCCCAGGAGGCTCGTCAGCCACTCTTCGGTTGGATCGGCGAGGGTGAGGGCATCGAGATGGCAGCGGCAAGCGGCGACTAGCTCGGAGCTGATCGGTCCCCACTCCGCACGCACCCCGGCCACGAATGCATCGAGTGAAGTCTGCGTCATCGCCTGATCCTCCAGTGCAGGCGCAGAGAGGTACGGCGGGAGCCGAGAGTGCGGAAGGCGCATCGTTTGCATATAATTGTTGCGTTCAACGCGCTATGTCGGCTGTCCTTGCGCTGGTGGAGTTGCTATGCCTGGCCCCGACCTGAATCTCCTCCACACGCTTGACGTGCTGCTGGCCGAGGGGAGCGTCACGCGTGCCGCCCGCAAGTTGCGGCTGAGCCCATCGGCGATGAGCCGGGCCCTCAGCCGGCTGCGGGCCGTGACGGGCGACGAGCTGCTGGTGCGGGCCGGACGCGGCCTCGTTCCGACACGCCGGGCGACAGAGATGCGGCAGAAGGTCCGGGAACTAGTCGAGGAGGCGCAGATCCTGCTTCGCCCAGCGGAGCGGCTTGAGCTCGCGACGCTCCAGCGCACCTTCACGCTGCGGACCAGCGATGGATTCGCGGAGACGTTCGGTCCACGGCTGATCGAGCGGGTGCAGCAGGAGGCGCCGGGCGTGCGGCTGCGCTTCGTGCGAAAGCTGGACAAGAGCAGCGAAGGCTTGCGCGATGGTTCGGTCGACCTGGAAACGGGAGTCGTCGCCGGCACCAGCGGTCCGGAAGTGCGGGCGCAGGCGCTGTTCGCGGATCGCTACGTGGGGGCGGTTCGCGGCGATCATCCACTCGCACGCGGCAAAGTCGGACCGTCCGACTACGCGGCCTGGAGCCACGTCGTCGCCTGGCGCCAAGGGATCGATCTGGGCGAGATCGACGAGATGCTGCGCGAGCTCGGCCTGGCGCGAAACGTAATGACCACCGCCGACGGATTCTCCGCGGCGCTCGCCCTTGCAAGGGGATCCGACCTCGTTGCCACCGTTCCAGACCGGCATACCGCCGTCCTTCGCCACGGGATGTTCACTTTCCCGATCCCGCTTGAGATGCGCGAGTTCACCATCTCATTGCTCTGGCACCCGCGCCTCGACGGCGATCCGGCACATCGCTGGCTGCGCAACGGCCTACGCGACGCCTGCCGCGGGACCCACCTGGGCGAGTGATCGGGGGACGGCAGCTTACGTCCTCCGACGATTGTCTTTTGAGGGAGGACATCTGCATTTCCCTGCCCTGCCACCTGCCGCCCCCTCGGCAAAGACGACGCGTTGTGGTGACCGGCTCCTCTTGAGCCCGCGGCTGCGCCGGTCGGCTTGTCGCGGATCGCCGCGCCCGCACCGATGCGCCGCCCGTTCGCTCTTGATCCCGATCAACTCTCTGAACGCGCCCCAGTCCGACACGTTTGCGGTGTGATGTTTGATTGGGTGCTCGAGGCGGACATTTATCGGCTCGAGAAGCAAGTCGCCACAGCGCAGTCCCCTGAAGAAATGCAGCGGCTGCGGAGCCTTCTCGCGAAGAAGGAGAGCCAGCTCGCGCGGCTCAAGGCCCGCGGCGCATCAGAAGGACGCCTCCCGACGCCTCCGAAGGATCGGGAACATGCAGGGAGTGACCCCTTGACTGCACCCAAACGCGACGGCGCGGCGCGCGCGAAGGATCTTGCCGGAGGCGTCGAGGGCGGCCTCGAAAGTGGCAGCGCCGGCGGCCCCAGCCAGTCCGACGCCGACAGGACCCACGCCGGTGACAAGCGGCGCGCCGGGAAGCGGTGACCCAGGGCCGGCAACCCCGCAACGGCTAGACCTCGGCCAAGGAAGTTCGACCAGGCGTTCGGCGGCAGGGATTGGGGCGAGGCGAGGTGATGCGGAAGGACCGGGCACACCGGCTCTCAAGCTTGGCGTCCATCTTCCCCTCCAATCAAGTCGATGCGTTCGTACCGCCGCCGGCGCCGCCGGCGCTTCCTTGCCTCGGCGATCCGCCACAGGACGAGCAGCCCGATAGCCGCCACGAGAATGGCGTAAGCAATGAGCGAGCGAGCTGACACGCGGGCCGGTCTAGGACCGCCCATCTCAAAAACAATCGCCTGGTGGAGAGCAGGCAGGCCGGGGACGTGGCTCTCACGTCGAATTGTCGAAAATCAATTCGCCCGCGCCGAAGGTTGAGCGCAGCCACTTCGGCCCCGCCGCCGCGCGGAACTGATCCGGGCTGTAATGCTTGGGGGTGAAGGGGCCACACCAGGAGCGTAGCAATATGCCAGGACAGCTGACGGCCATCGCCATCAACTGCTCTCTCAAGAAGAGCAGCGGCAAGCCGTCGTCGACGGACGGGATGATCCGCGTCGTGGCCGAGGCCTTTGCCCGTGAGGGCGTGACCCTCGCCGAGACGATCCGCCTCGCCGATTACAACATCCCGCCAGGGGTCTCTTCGGACGAGGGGGAAGGCGACGACTGGCCGGAAATCCGCCGGCGCATTCTCGCAGCGGACATCCTGGTCTTCGGCACGCCGATCTGGATAGGTCAATTGTCCTCCCTCGCGAAGAGGGTGCTCGAACGGATGGATGCGTTCTTCGGGGAGACGGACGACCGGCAGCGAATGCCGAGCTTCGGCAAATTGGCGGTGGCGGCGATCGTTGGAAACGAGGACGGCGCTCACAATGTAACGGCCAGCCTCTTTCAAGCCCTTGGCGAGGAGGGCTGGACCATCCCGGCCGCGGCATCCTGCTACTGGGTCGGCGAAGCCATGCACAAGACGAATTTCGACGAGCTGCCGCAAGTGCCGAAGCAGGTCGCCAGCACCGCCGCGATCCTCGCGTCCAACGCGGCCCACCTGGCGCGCTACCTGAAAGACAATCCCTACCCGGGAATTCAGCCGGCGTAGCGCGGCGGCGTTCAGGTCTGGGAAACGGCCGCGGCCGCGGCGGCGCCGGCACTTCCCGAGGTCTCTCGTCGCACCTCAGGAGCGGCGGCCAGCGGCCATTCGAGGTTGATCGTCACGCCGGCCGAGCCGTCCACGCTCAGCTTCGCGCCGAGCTGGCGTGCAAGGCTCCTGATGAGGTTCATCCCGAGGCTGCCGGTGCGTCCCGTCCCGACGAACCCTTTGCCGTCATCGGCAATCGTGAGCGCGCAGGACGTGCCGGTGGTCGAAAGCTGGACGAGGACATGGCCCTTCTCCCCCGGCAGGAACGCGTGCTTCAGCGCGTTCGTGACCGCCTCGTTGACGATGAGGCCGACCGGGACCGCGCTTGGCGTGCCGAACATGACGGCCTCGCACTGCGTTGCCAGCTCGACATTCGTCCCGTGCTGACTGGTGCTCCGCAAGGCGCCCATCAAATCCTCGATCAACGCGCCGACATCGACGTTGCGCACGTCGGCGACGGGCGAGAGCAGCGATTCATAGACGTTGGAGAGGACCAGAAGACGGCCTTGAGCCTCCCTGAGCGCGGTCCGTGCTTCGGGGGATTGCACGCCCTTCTCCTGGAGGTGAAGCAGCGACGAGATCATCTGGATCATGTTCTTGACCCGGTGGCGGACTTCCTGGACGAGGATGTCCTTGTCGCGCGCCACTTCCTCGAGCTGCGCCATGATGACGCCCTTCTTGCGAAGCTTCAACGCGAGGACGAGCTGCACCGCCAGCTGCTCCATGACCCGCGCATCGGTTGCATCGAGCTCGGCATCGCTGCTGTGCGTCACCACCCACAGCGTTCCGAGCGGACGCTTCCCGGTATCGTAGAGCGGCACGACCAGCCCTTCGAAAATCCGGGGGTCCGCCGCCTCGAAATACGTGAAGACCCGCGCGGGACGATCCACGAGGATCGTATGGTGGCTGTCGAGGCAGAGCCCGCAAGGACTGAAATCTCTGGGCGTGGTCCCGCCGACGTGGTGCGCGAGCGCGCCGCTCATCGCCGTCCAGGCGAAGATCGTCTCGCCCTCGGCATTCGTCTGGAGCTCGCTCAGCCCAGCGGAACCCGCGGCGGGACATAGCTCGAGCGCCAGGTCCAGAAAGCCCTGGATCGCGAGGACGGGGTCGATCGTCATCAGCGTCGACAAGTGCCGATGCGCCTCGAGCTCGCGCTCCAGATCCGCCGGCCGGGAGCGGCGGCCGTAGAGCCGCGGCGTTATCAGCACGTCCTCTGCCTGCACGCGTGCTCTCCTTCCGCGGTCCATCGGCGGCAGCACGCTAGCCCACGGAGGCACGGTTGCCGAGTCCCGGCATTTCGCTGAGACGCAACCCACAGCCTCGCGAGCCGCGATCTTGGCCGCCACTGCGACCGCCGCTGGCCGAACCAGTTGATCGATGTCAAATCTACCGAACGGGTCAGGCGGAGCCGGTTCGAAACATCGGGCCACGATCTTTTCCGCCGACCATGGACGACGGGATCGCCGGCGGAGCTTCCTGATCCACAAAGAATCGCCCCTTGCGGGGAGAACGATCCGGCCGGCTCGCCTCGTGCCATGCGAGGCGATCCGACCGGCCCCTGCTGAACGCCTCAGCGCCTCCAGCGACGCTGCCGATCGTGCCTCTGAAGCCGAATCGAGCGGCTGAGGCCGTCGAAGCGGCGATTGAGATCCCGCCGCTCCCAGGCGCTGAGGCCGGCGCCGCTGCGGCGATAGCGGTTTTCAAGCGAGGCGAGGCGGCGGTACCGGTGCCGAAGACGAGCCGCCTCGCGCCGGTTCAGCGCGCCGTTTCGGATGCCCTGGTTGATGCGGCTCGTGAGCCTGTGCTCACGCTGGTTGATCGGCTGCCACGGCGCAGCCTGCGTGGCGGGCGCCAGGGTCAGGAAGGCGGCCAGGCCGCCGGCGAGACTCAGCATCATTCGTTTCACAGCAATCTCCTACTCGGGAAGTACACTCCCATCGGAGAGAACAGATGTGGTCGAGCGGAGGGCATGAAGCTTGATAAGGATCAATTCGGCCGCAACTGGAGGTCCGGACATGCTCCGCCGAGGCCGGTCCAACGAAGCGGCGAAGAAGAGGTGGCTGCTCGTCTCGACGGCGAACGGCGCGGCTTCGCCCGGGAGGTGCAGAGCTGCGGCTGCGGCGTTAGGGAACTCTAACAGACGGTGTGGGTAAACCAATGGTGGGCCGCGAGCCGTTACCCGAAGCCATTTGAGACCCCCGTGAACCACTCCATCCCGATGGCCGCCAAAATGGTCCTTGCGATGGGCTGGCAGATGCTGTGGCCGCTGATCCTGGGCTTTTCGCTCTCGGCCGTGATCCAGGCCGTGGTCTCGCATCGCGAGATGAGCCGTCTCCTTCCCGACGACAGCCCCCGCTCGCTGGCGATCGCCTGCGGACTCGGCGCCGCCTCGTCGTCCTGCTCCTATGCGGCGGTCGCGCTGGCGCGGTCGATTTTCCGGAAGGGCGCGAACTTCACCGCGGCCATGGCTTTCGAGATCGCCTCGACGAACCTCGTGCTCGAGCTCGGCATCGTGCTCACGATCCTCATGGGCTGGCAATTCATGGTCGCCGAGTTCACGGGCGGACCGATCCTCGTCCTTCTCCTTGCTCTCATCTTCCGCCTCTTCCTCAAGCGGCGCCTGGTGCAGGAAGCCAAGGCAAATGCGGAGAGGGGCATCGCAGGCCGGATGGAAGGCCATGCCAGCATGGACATGTCCGTTTCCGGAGAGGGGTCGATCCTGAAGCGTATCGCGTCCGGCAAGGGCTTCACTGCTTCAAGCTGATGCCGGACCTGCAATATGTGATCCGCCCCGGCGCGGCCGAGACGCACCGCAACGCATTCCTCGTGGGCGCGCGGCTTACGGCTCAGTTCTGAGGCTGCGCAGCTCGACGAGGTGCGACGCGGCTTCGGACCGGCGGCGTGGCCGCTGGCGGGCGAGGCCAAGGCCGAACATGAGCGCGAATGCACCCAGGTACACGATGCCGGCGAGCACCCACATCATCACGCCCCCGAGCGCCTGGTCGGCGACGGCGGCGCTGTCTGTGCCGTAGCTGCGGTAGAGTGGGGTCGATGCGAGGGTGATGATCGCCGCGAGCAACCCGCCCTGCATGCCCATCAGCGCCAGGATCGCCGCCGCGCCCGGGCGGCTGAGGCGCCGCGTGCCGCTGGTCAGGATCACCCGCCAGAAGGACGTTTCCGTAGCGAGAAACAGGACATGCTCGAGGTCGTGCGCCGCCTCGTGCGCCCGTGCCCAGTCGTAGGCGCGCGGTATGTGCCAGAACCACAGCACCGCCACCGAGCTCAGGCAGACGAACCAGACCGCCGAGGCATGATGAGAGACGAAACGTGCCCCCGGAATCCCGGCGATCGCGCGCCCGGTGCGGCGGCGAAGCGCCAGCGGCAGCGCCTGGAGGAGGACGAGCTCCGCCTGCGACGCCGCGAGCATCGGCGGCGCTACGACGAGGAGCACCAGGTGCTGGGCCATATGCGCGGAGAAATGCTCGTCCGCGAGCCCGTCGAACGGCGGCAGCAGCACGATCGCGAGGAGCAGCAATGCGCCAAGGAAAAGCAGGGCGCGCCAGACGGCGACGGAGCGGCCGCCCCGCTGCCGCCTCGGCAAGCGCGCCCAGCCCAAGGCGAACCAGCCGAGGAACCCGAGTATCGCGCCTGCCATGAGCGCGTCGTTGAGCGCGAAGCCGCCTCCCTCGTCCCCGCCGGCGTGGGCATAGGCCGTTGCCGGGATGAGGAACGCGGCCGCGGCACCGCAGAGGAGGCGCCTCAGAACCATGTCCCGGGGGCGCAGTTGCCGAGAATGAAGAGCGCCGCAGCCTCGGCGAAGATAGCGACGAAGAAGATGAAGCTGACGATCAGCGCGGAAAGGGCCGCGAACCGCGTCCTCCCCTCCCCCACTTCGAGAAGTGCGTGCCGGTCTCCTTTCTTCTCCGCGTGCGTACGCCGCCACGCCGAGTAAGCGAGGCTGGCGCCCACCGCGCCGACGGCCATGCAGCCGAAGTTGACGAGGAGCAGGAGGAGCCAGAGGCCCGGCACGGACCAGCTGCGCTGATAATCCGCCGGAAAGCAGGCCTCCGACGAGAAGAAATAGGAGGCCTGCAGCTGCGCCAGCCAGGCAAGCGGCGCGAGGATCAGCGCGAGCAGGAGCCTTACGCCGGATACCCGCCGTCGCCCCGGCGAGGGATGGCTGACCTCCTGCTCCGGTCCGACGCCGCCGCTCATGGGTGCTGCGGGACCAGATAGACGGTCGTGAACACGACCAGCCAGACCAGATCGACGAAATGCCAGTAGATCCGCCCCAGCATCAGGTGAAGGCTTCCCTCGTGAGGAAAACGCTGCTGCCACGCCCAGACGGAGAGGACGACGAGCGCGATGACCCCCGCGATTACGTGGGCCAGATGGAAGCCGGTGAGCGTGAAGTAGGAGCTGGAATAGGCGTCGGTGGCGAAGCCGAACCCCTTGTTGGTCCATTCCTTGAGCTGCACCAGGATGAAGACGATGCCCATCGCGGCGGTGAGGAGCAGGGCCGGCATCGCCGTCTTCTCGCGCCGGGCGCGGAACCGCCAGTGGCCGACTTCGAGGACGAGGCTGCTGGCGAGGAGCAGCACAGTATTCGGCAGCGCCAGCTTGAGCGACGGCGGCCCGCCGGGCGGCCAGCCCTGCGGCGCCTGCGCGCCGAGATAGGCGTAGCTGAAGATCAGATAGGCAAAGAGGATGCCCTCGGTCGCGAGCAGGCAGGCCATCCCCCACCAGCCGGTGGTGAGCCGGCCGGTGCCGCCGATCGGCAGCGCCCGGCTGGCGGTGGTGATCTCAGGCATAGAGCCTCGCTTTCTCGTCTCCGACCGGCGGCTGCGGCGCGAACCAAGCGATGAGCACCGCGAGCACCCCCGCGAACGCAATGCCCGATACGATCCACCAATGGCCGAGGAGGCCGGCGAACAGGAACGTGACGGCGATCGCGAGCAGCAGCGGGAGCAGGCTGTCACCCGGCATGCGCAGGATCACATTGGGCTCGGCGTCCATCGGCGTGGTGCCGATCGTCTCCCGACCCCGGTCGAGGAGGTAGCCGCGGCCGAGCTGCGACCGCTCGTCGACATCCTCGAGCCGGTCCTCCCAAAGTGGGTGGCGGCTGGCGACGATGGGAATGATGTCGAAATTCTGCGGCGGCGGCGGCGAGCTTACCGACCATTCCAGTGTCCCGGCGTCCCACGGATTTGGCCCCGCTTCGGCGCCGCGCGAGAGGCTGACCAGCACGTTGACGAGGACCATGAGGATGCCTGCGGCGAACAGGAAGGCGCCGACGGTGATGAGGAGGTTCCAGCCGCCGACGCCGAGCTCGGCCGGATAGGTGTAGATGCGGCGCGGCATGCCTTCCAAACCGACGATGTGCATCGGGAAGAAGGCGAGGTTGAAGCCGACGAACATGGTCCAGAAGGACCAGCGGCCAAGCCGCTCGTCCATCATCCGCCCGCTCATCTTCGGGAACCAGTAGTAGATGCCGCCCATGACGGGGAAGAGGTTGATGCCGAGCAGCACGTAGTGGAGGTGCGCGACCACGAAATAGGTGTCGGTCAGCTGCCAGTCGAAGGCCGCCGAGGCGGTCATGAAGCCGGAGACGCCGCCGATCACGAACAGCAGGATGAACCCGGCGAAGAACAGGAACGGCGTCTTGAACACCGGCCGCCCGGTCCAGATCGTCGCGATCCAGGCGAAGACGGAGATGGCGCTTGGGATGGCGATGATGATGCTCGCCGCGCTGAAGAAGGAGATCGCCATCGCCGGCAGACCGGTCGCGAACATGTGGTGCACCCAGACGCTGAAGCCGATCACCATGGTCGTCACGGTCGCCAATGCGACGGCGGTGTAGCCGACCAGCGGCCGTCTGCAGAACACCGGCAGGCCGTCGGAGACGATCCCCATCGAGGGAAGGACCAGCGCGTAGACCCACGGGTGGCCGAATGCCCAGAAGAGGTGCTGCCAGAGCAACGGGTGCCCATGACCCTCGACGTCGAAGAAATGGGTGCCGAAGGAGCGGTCGAGCCAGAGCATGAAGCAGGCGAGGCTGACCGCCGGGACGGCGAGGAGGTTCGCCGCCGAGGCGGTGAAGGTCCCCCAGACGAGGATCGGCATGCGATTGATCGACATGCCGGGCGCGCGGGTGCGCAGCAAGGTGACGACGAAGTTCGCGGAGCCGACGACGGTCGAGATGCCGAGGAAGATGAGCCCCAGCGTGTAGATGTCGATGTTCATGCCGGGATCGTATTGGCGGTTCGTATAGGGGACGTAGTTGAACCACCCCCCGTTCGGCGCCTGGCCGAGCGGCAGGCCGACGTAGAGGAACAGGCCGGAGAAGAGGTAGAGCCAGTAGGAGAGCGCGTTGAGGCGCGGGAACGCCATGTCGCGGGAGCCCAGCATCAGCGGCCAGAGGTAGTTCGAGAAGCCCGAGAGGACCGGCAGCGCGTAGAGGAAGATCATCGTCACGCCGTGCAGCGAGAAGAGCTGGTCGTACTGCTCCGGTCCGAGCAGCCTCTGCATCGGCTGGGCGAGCTGCACCCGCATCACCAGGGCCTCGACACCGCCGAGCAGCAGGAACACGATCGAGGTCACGAGGTAGCGGATGCCGATCTGCTTGTGGTCGACCGAGGCGAACCATCCGAAGAGGCCGGGCGCGGTCTCCCAGGTCGCGGTCAGCTTCTCGCGCTCAGCGGCGGGAAGGCGTTCGGGTGCAATCGTCGCCATGGCGTTCCTCACCGTCCTTCCAGGTAGGCGACGAGGGGCCCCACCTCGTTCGGGGGCAGCGGCACGTCGGGCATGCGGGCGCCGGGCTTCACCTCCTGGGCGTGCTCGATCCAGCGGCGCAGATTGTCGGGATTGTTGTCGAGCACGCCAGCGGCCAGCGTGCGGCGCTCGCCGAGGTTGGTCAGGTCGGGCCCGTAGGCGCCGCCGAAGCCGGTGCCGTGGATCGCGTGGCAGGCGCTGCAATGCTCGGCGAAGACGCGCGAGCCTGCCGCGGCGACCCCGTCCCTCACCTGCATCCCGCGAAGTTGCCGAGCGCGCCATGCCGTGAACTCGGGCAGCGGATCGGCAACGACCCGGAATGACATGAGCGCATGCTCGACACCGCAATATTCGGCGCACTGGCCCCGGTAGATGCCGGGCTTCGTCGCCTCGATCCACATGCGGTTCGCCTGACCGGGTATGACATCCGTCTTCCCGGCAAGCTTGGGAACCCAGAAGCTGTGGATGACGTCGTCGGAGCGGAGCTCGATCCGGACGGGCACGCCGACCGGGATGTGGATCTCGTTGGCGGTGCTGAACTGAAGGTCCGGCCGGGGCGCCCGGTAGATCGCGTCCCACCACCATTGGCGGGCGCGGATTTCTATCGTCATCGGCGCCGCCTTCGCCGGCTCCGCGACAGCCTTGAGCGTCAGCAAGGTCCAGATCACCGACGCGATGAGGGCTACGGTCGAGATCGAGACGCCGATATAGATCCAGCGCATCCCGCCCGCGTCGCGCCGCACCGCGAGCGCGTCTCCGTCGGGGCTGCTCCGCCCGCGGGCGACCGCGCCGACGAGCAGGACGGCGATGATCACCACCACCAGGACCGAAATCCCCAGCAATCCCCAGCCGAGCTGGGCAAGCCGCCCGCCGATCGGCGAGTCTGCGTCGAGGTAGGAAAGGGGCATGGACGAGCAGCCGGCCAACAGCGCCGGCCCGAAGACGAGCGAGGCGGCGCCAACCCGCCTCATTTGTCGTTCTTGCCCTTTCCAGCTCCTTGTGTGCCTGCGCCCTGGTCTCCGAGGTCGCCCTGCATCCCAGCGTGGTACTGCGCCGGCGGGAAGCTGCCGCCGAGCGACTCGATGTAGCTGGTGAGCTGCCAGATCGAATTGCTTGGCAGTGCCCGGCCCCATGCGGGCATGCCTTTGGGCCGCCCCTCGTAGATCGACTTGTAGATCTGGACCGGCGTGCCGCCGTAGCGCCAGTGGTTGTCGGTGAGGTCCGGCCCCATTCCTCCTTTTGCCTTGTAGCCGTGGCATCCCGCGCAGTTCATCCGGTCGTAGAGCCGGTGTCCCTCCTCGGCCGCGCCGGCATTGCCTTCGAACGGGTTGGGCAAATTGTCCGGCAGCGACGCCTGGGCGGCGCCCGCGAGATCTCCGATCGGGACCCGTGCCGGCGCGCCCTCTGGTGGAAGCGCCGCTCCGCCGCCTTGGGGAGGGTGGCTTCGCCCCGTGGTCTCCATGACCCATGCGGTGCCCCCTCCGGCGATGACGGCGGCGGCGACGGCGACGACGGCGGTGCGGGCGATACCGTCCATGTCAGTGCCGCCCCTGCTGGGTCTCGTCGGAAAGGCTCGCGGTGCCGCTCGGCGACGTGACGAGCATGCCGGCGCTGCTGCTGGGCGACTGCCCGTCGATCGAGAAGACATAGAGCGTGCCGCCCCGCGGCGGGAAGCCTGGCTCGTCCTTCGACACCATCGCCGCGCCGCCGACGCCGGCGAAGACCGCCACATACTGGCGGCCGTCCGGCCCCTGATAGGTGATCGGCTGGCCGATGATCCCCGACGACAGCTTCTGCGACCAGAGCACCTTGCCCGACCAGGCGTCGACGGCCCGGAACCAGCCGTCGACGGTGCCGTAGAAGACGAGGTCCCCCGCGGTCGCCACGACTCCGCTCATCACCATGAACTTCTCCGGGATCTCCCAGAGCTTGCGGCCGCGCACCGGATCCCACGCTATGAACGCACCCCAGTTCCCGCCCGAAGCCGGATAGCGCTTCATCTCCATGCCGTCATACGGCGTGCCCGGAATGTACGAGACGGCATGGTCCGTCAGGTCCATGCAGATGTTGAAGATGCCCGCGTAGACGAGGCCGGTGCGCGGGCTGAACGCCGGCGGCTGCCAATCCTTGGTCCCTATGTCGGGCGGGCAGACGCGCTCCAGCTTCTGGCCGATCTTCGGCTCCATCTCGGGACGAACGATCGGTCGCCCTGTCCTGAGGTCGATCCCGCTGGACCAGTTCTGATAGCCATATTGCCCCGCGACCAGCACCTGGCCGGTGCGACGGTCGATCGTGTAGGCGAAGCCGTTGCGGTCGAGGTGGACGAGGACGTCCCGCCGCTGCCCCTGCCAGGGGATGTTGAGCAGCATGTGCTCATTGACGCCGTCATAGTCCCACTCGTCGTGCGGCGTGTACTGATAGGCCCATTTGGCCATCCCGGTGTTGGCGTCGCGGGCGAAGACGGTGCTCGAGAACAGATTGTCGCCCGGCCTTTGCGCCGGCACGCGCGGTCCCGGATTGCTTGTTCCATAATAAACGAGGTTCGTGGCCGGATCGTAAGAGACGAAGCCCCATGTCGAGGCCGCACCCGTCTTCCACATCCCGCTCGGCCAGGTGCTGACGCCGAGATCGCGGCCACGCATCCAGGGGTAATAGGGCGCGAAATCCGAGCCGATCCTGGTCATGTTGTCGGGGCCCGTGCCGTAGGCGCGCCACAACTCCTTACCGGTTTTGGTGTCCAGCGCGGCGAGCCAGCCGCTGACGCCCATTTCGCCGCCCGAATTGCCGACGAAGACCTTATCGCCCGTGGAAAATGCGGCCATCGTCATGGTGACGCCGTTCTCGACGTTCGCCATCTTCGTCCGCCACGCTTCCTTGCCGGTCTTGGCATCGACAGCGACGGTGTGCGCGTCGAGCGTGTTGTAGATGAGCTTGCCGTCGGCGAAGGCCCACCCCCGCAGGACCGCGTCGCAACAGGCCTTGCCGATGGCGACCGGCGAGGTCTTGGGATCGTAGCTCCACTTCATCGGTGCGCCGGGCTTGGTGAGGTCGAGCGCGTAGGCGACGTTCGGGTAGGGCGACACGACGTACATCGTGTCGCCGATGACCAGCGGCGCGCCTTCGTGGCCGTACATGGTGCCATCCGAGAAGGTCCAGGCGACCTTCAGCCGCGCCACGTTCGAGCGGTTCACCTGGCCCAGCGGGCTGAACCTTGTGTTCGCATAATCGCGCGCCTGACTGCGCCACTCGCCCGGCGGGTCGTTCGGCGCGAAATCGGCCGTTGCGCCGGTCAGCGATGCCGGCTGCGCGGCGGCCGAGCGGGAGCCCTGGTAGGCACTGTAGGCTGCATAGCCTGCCGCGATCGGAAAGGCCGATCCGAGGGCGGCAGCAATCAGGAGGCCTTTTCGGCTGAGCGGCTTTCCGCCTGCGAGTCGATCGGACGGCATGGTCGCGGCACCACCTCCTGGCCTGACCCCCTCGCCCGACCTGAAATATCGTCCTGCGACGGACCGACGGTCAATCCGGCGGCCGAGGAATTGACGGCGGTCAAGTTTGAGGCGGTGAACGGCAGCCGGATCGCGGATTCCTTCCCGAGATCCGGCGGAGCCGCGCTGCTTCCGGTTCAGCGCAGAGCCTGCGCGGCAGCCGGACCGACGCCGCAGCGGTCCCAGGCTCTCCCCTTCTCGAGGGTCTTTCAAACGAGAGGCCACGGCTGCGGCGGGGTTGACGCCGATCAAGAAGGGGAACGCGCGCTTCGGGCCGACCATTGCCCGCGAGGGGTTACGATGCACAGCGGAGATACAGCGCGTGGAGGAGCCTCACGACGGTTGCGAGCTGAGCGGTACCGAGCTGCTTCTCCTGGCCCTCTGCACGGCGAATTTCGGAGCCATGTTGCGCATTCTCCAGATGCTCGGGCGGGTCGGGCTCCTCGACGAGACCGATCTCAAATCCCTCCACGACGACATGTCGAGCGCGATCGACGCGGCTGGAAGCGTCGCACCCGCGGCACTTGCGGTGCGGACCCAGACCATGATCGACCTCGCGATGGTCAGGCTTCTCGACCAGACGCGCTCCCCAGCGGGATAGTATCTCCCAGATAAGCGGATCCTTCGATTGTGGGCGGCAAGCTCGCTTGTGCGCGTCGGGACTAGGCCAGTGGCGTGCGTCCTGAGGAATTGTGGTCCTCAACCGCGCCTTCCGGCGGGGCTGAGGACCACTGGCGCTCCGGCAGGTGGTCGTGCGGAGCCCACTCGTCCCGCCATCATGGTGCCACGCGACACGAGACCTCCGCACAACCGCCGGCGAGGCACCCGGATGCAAGGCTTGTCGCCGGTCAAGTGGCGAGTTGGCGCGGACGGTCCGCTATGGCCCGATGTCCTCCCTCGGGGGCATGCGCGACCAGGGTCTCCGGGTGATCCTGCTTCCACTGCGCAAAGGCCTCGTCATTGTAGACGAGGTCGAGATACAGCCCCGCGAGCTCGTAGTGCGACCGGACGGCATCTTCGTCTTCCGATCGCTGCGCCAGCTCCAGCTCGGCCTCGGCTCGTGCGAGCAAATATTCCCGCTCATTCTCCCGCTCACGGATTGTCCCGCCGATCCTCGCTCTTCCTTCGATCTCCATGGGCAGCACCTCGATTTGCATTCCTGCCCCTCACCCAGCTTGGCAATGGGCGGTGGTGCGAAGCCGTTCCGATATTTGTCAAAGGTCAAGGGCTTAGACGGGTGCCGCGCCCCGAAAATGTTAACCGCGCGCATAGAACCCTTTGCCGGGCCACGCTTATCTGCCGCTTGGGGGGTAGAGCGGATGGATCTTGCAAAAACGCTATCTGGAACGGTGCTTCGGTGCGTACCGGCGGCCGAGATCGAGCGCATCGCGGAGCAGATTACGGTCCGGCGCCTCGCGCGCGGCGACATCCTCTTTCATGAAGGTTGCAAGCCCGGTTCGCTCGACGTCGTTCTTTGCGGACATGTCGAACTCAGCACGGGACAGCTCGGAGCCGCCTCTTCGGTCCTGCTGGTGCCCGAGGGGGAAATCGTCTCCCCTGCGGCCGGTCTCGTCGACTTCCCGCATGCCGAAACCGCGCACACGGTCGAGGGGGCTCGCATCCTGTCGATTCGCAAGCAGGCGCTCCGGCGGCTCGACGAGCTGCCAAAGCTCAGGGAAGCGATCGTGTCTGCGCTCGTCGTTCGCAAGCGCCTCCTCGAACGCCATCTCGTCGAGCTGAAATGCCGCAGCGCGAGTCAGCGCCTTGCCTGGTTCCTGCTCGAGATCGTCAATGGCGGACGGAACCCGGATGGTGCCGAGCTCCCCTGCCCGAAGAGAAGCCTGGCATCGCTGATCGGCGTCACACCCGAAACGCTGTCGCGCTCGCTTCAGGTTATTGCACGCAGAGGGCTGGTGGTGCGGGGCACCCGCATCATCGTGCGCAACAGGAGCATGATCGAAAGCTTCTGCCTGGGCGAGCGCCGCATGTCGCGTGACTCGAGCGACGTCGATGGCGGAGGCGCGCCTCCCCCGCATGATTGGTGGCCCTCGGCGCCTCAGCCAGGGGCGTAGCTCATGCCGGATATGCCTCGGCATCGAAGAGATGAAGATAGGTCGGGTCGAAGTCGGCGAGATTGACGAGCGGCTGCCACCTCGAAATTCCAATGTCGCGCCCTGCCCGCTCGATGAGCCCCTGCTTCTCGAAGCCGGAGAGCAGGCGGCTGACATGCACCTGCGTGAGGCCGAGGCAGTCGGCAAGCTCCTCCTGGGTCATCGGGATCCGATAGCGGCCGAGCTCGCCCAATCCTGCGGCGCGCAGCCGCATGGCCAGCTCACACAACAGATGGGCGAGGCGCGCAGAGGAGTTGCGCCTGGCGGCGTTCAGCAGCCACTCCTTCAGGATCGAGCCGTCGATCAGCGTCTCCACCAGCAGCGCCCGCGCGACCTGGATGTGGCGTGCCGCCACGTCCGCGAGCTCGGCGCGGGGAACCAGCGCCACTTCGGCGCGCGTCAGCGCCTGGATGCTGTGATCGGCGACCGTCAGGAAAGAATTGTGGAGATCGACGATCTCGCCGGGAAGGTGCACCGACACGATCTCGCGCGCGCCGGCGCCGGTTAGCTTCTGCCGAAAGACGAAGCCCGACAGCACGATACGCGATTCTGCCGGATGCTCCCCTTCGCGAACGAGATACGAGCGCCGCTCCACCGTCTGGACCGTGTGTCGAAGCGAGAGCACGGAATGTCTTGCCGCGTCGTCAAGCCGCGAGTGTCGTTCGAGCCGTTGCAGGAAACGCGACAGAGCGGGAACGGCATGCACTCGCGCAGCATAGCCGATGAGGTGCCGGTGGGAAGGGCCGACGGCACAGGCTGGATTGACCGATCTCAAGTCCGGGAAACCCTCGATGCCTGCTTCGCTGATGCGCAGCATGCCTCATGACGCTCTCCCGGATCAGCCGCCCCATGAAATCGAAGGCGGTTTCTTCCTGTACGCGGCCCTCGCCGCCAATGCCGCGATCGCGCTCGCGAAACTCGTGGCGGCGGCGTTGAGCGGATCTTCGGCCATGCTCTCGGAGGCGTTTCACAGCCTGGTCGACACGACCAACGAGGTCCTCCTGCTGCATGGGCGGCACCGCTCCAGAAGGCCCGCCGACGCGGATCATCCGCTCGGGTACGCCCGCGAAATCTACTTCTGGAGCTTTATCGTCTCGCTCCTGATTTTCGCGACCGGCGCGGCAGCGTCCGCTTACGAAGGCGTCACGCACCTGATCCATCCGCACGAGGTCGACCAGGTCACGGTTGCCTACGCGGTGCTGGCGATTGCCTTCGTGCTGGAGGGATCGAGCTGGTATTTCGCGCATCGCAAGTTTGCGGCGTCGGCCGGCGCGCACGGCTGGTACGAGGCGATCCGTCGTTCGAAGAACCCGCCGACGTTCATCGTCTTCCTCGAGGACAGCGCCGCACTGATCGGCATCCTGCTTGCGGCGACAGGCCTTTCGCTGAGCTTTGTAACGGGCAATCCGTCCTTCGACGGCATCGCGTCGATCCTTATCGGATGCGTCCTTGCCGCCGTCGCGTTCCTTCTCGCGCGAGAAGCAAAGCATCTGCTGATTGGCGAAAGTGCGGCGCCTGAGGTGGAGGCGCAGCTTCGCGCGATCGCCGAGGCCCACGCTGGAAAAGGCGCGGTCGCCGAGTTGCTGACCCTTCAGATCGGCCCGGAGAGCGTCCTGGCCGCCATCCGGATCATTCTCGCCTCCGCGCTCCAGGCGCGGGCGGCGACGCTCGTCGCGTCGATTCACCGCGAGGCCGCTGCGGCGATTCCGCAGCTGACGCATCTTTCCGTAGAGCCCGTTTTGAGATGCTCGCGAGCCGAGGGCACGGAGACGCTCGCGCCGCAGAGGTCGAGGCGAGCAGGGTCTCCGCGACCTGGCGGGTCGGACCATCACTCCCCCGCGGCTTGATCGGCGTCAAATCCGGCAACTCCGGGTCGGAGACTTCGATATCCGGGCAATGGTTTGGACTGGAGCACTCCGGATGAACGAAGACGACGATGGCGGACCGCCTGATCCCGTTGGCGCCGCGGCCCACGAAATCGCCTCGGGCCTGTCGAGCAGCGACACGCAAGCGGGCGGAGGCAGCAGCGGCAAAGAGCTCGCGCGCCTTTCCGCTGACGGGCAGGTCGGCCGGCGCGAGCGCCAGCCCGGCTCCCACCGTCGGGCGCACAAGGTCACGTCGCTCAGCCGGGGAGAGCTTTACGACCAGGAGCAGGGCGGCGGTCGCGGCCCCTATTCGGTAGATTGAACCTGTGCCGAGACATCGGGAAACGCGGCTGCTTCCCTACACGCCGCAGCAGCTGTTCGCGCTGGTCGCGGACGTGCGGGCCTATCCCGATTTCCTGCCCTGGGTGACGGCGGCGACGATCCGGTCGGAGACGGGCTGCGCTGCCATTGCCGAGATCACCGTCCGGTTCGCCGTCATCGAGGAGACGGTCGTGTCGCGTGTCGCCAAGGCACCGCCGAGCCGGATATCCTCTTCGCTTCTGGAGGGCCCGCTCGAGAGGCTCGATGCCAGCTGGTCCTTCGAGCCCGTGGGCGCGGGAACGGAGCTCTCGTTCGAACTGGATTACGCCTTTCCCGGCGGGTTCCTGTGGGCACTCTCGTCCGCAATGTTCGACCGCGCCCTGGCGCGAGCCGCAGCGGCGTTCGAGGAGCGGGCCCGGCAATTGTTCGGCACGCCGCTCGAGCCGCGGCACACCTCCCGCTGAGCCCGGCGCATCCGAAGATCAGCCCTTGGAGCTCGAACCGCGCTTGGTCTTGTCCTTGGCGAGGACCGTGATGCCGTTCGCGAGGATTTCCGAGCCGCCGTTCGGCGCGAGCGTAAGGCGCCCCCAGGCCTGGACATGGTCTCCGGTCTTCACCTTGACGAGCCCCACGTCGTCCAATGGATTGTCGGGCATGGCCGCCGTGTTCACCCGGATCGCGGCGGGACCCGACCCCATCGTCATCTCGCGTCCCTTGATGGCCGTGACGAACCCGCTCGCGCCTGCAAAGGCCGAGGCCGGTGGCTGAGCGACGAACTGGATCGTGTTGTCCTCCTCGTCGTCGGCGCTCGCGAAGAAGCGTGTATTGAGGTTCTTCACGAACACGCTCGACGCTTCGATCTTGCGCCGCTCGAAAAGGTCCTGGTCGACCCGGCCGGTGACGGTCACCTTGTCGCCCGGGCGCAGCACGCTTCCTTCCTTGTACCAGTCCCAGTCGTCCATCTCGACGAGCACGCGGCCGTAGCCATAGTCGAGGATGAAGCTGCTTGGGCCGGCGGAGACGACACTGCCGCCGATCGTGATCCAGCTGTTGTTGGCAGCCGCGTCCAGCCGCTTCGCTGCCGCCGCCCCATTCTGGGCAGTTCCGTTCGTGGCCGCCCGGTTCGCATCGGAACCTGTGCAGGACGCAACCGCCGCACCCAGCAGCACAACCAGCGCGAACCTTCCGGCCACATTCGCCTCCATCTCTTATTCTGTGTCCCCGGCCCATCAAGGCGGGAAGCGATCGGGCGTTCCCATCATTGATCGGGGTCAAGCACGGCTTCGGCGAGAGCCGTCGGCTGGCGGCAATCTCATCGGTGCCGCGGCTTGACCTAGCTCAAGAGAAGGCTCCCCGTCGCCTTTCTCTCGTTCGCCTTTCATGCGCGCACTCGCTGAATCCGCTCCGCAGGAGCCGGAGGGGCATCACCTCCCGCCCAGGGCGCCGTTCGAGATATTCGAGGCGGCGCGGGACCGAACGCCCGCGCCGACCGACGATCGGCCGCATATCGTCATCCTCGGCGCCGGTTTCGCCGGGCTCGCCTGCGCAAAGCAGCTGGGCGACCACCCCGTTCGCGTCACGATCGTCGACCGCACCAACTATCATCTGTTCGTGCCGCTCCTCTATCAAGTCGCCACGGCGGCGCTCTCGCCGGCGGACATCGCCGAGCCGATCCGCAAGATCCTCCGCCGGTTTCGCAACATAGACGTCGTCATGGCCGAGGCGGTCGGACTGGATCTTGCTCGGCGCCGGCTGGCGCTGGCCGGCGGCGACTTCATAGGCTTCGATCGCCTCGTCCTCGCCGCCGGCTCCGATTATAACTATTTCGGGCACGAGGCGTGGCGCGCGCGGGCGCCTGGACTGAAGACGCTGGGGAGCGCGCGTGAAATCCGCGCCCGCATCCTCGCCGGCTTCGAGCGGGCCGAGACGGAGCATGATCCGGTCCTGCAGCAGAAGCTCACCACCACCATCGTCGTCGGCGGGGGTCCGACGGGCGTCGAAACCGCGGGAGCCGTCGCGGAGCTCGCCCGCCACGCTCTGGCGCGGGACTTCCGCAACATCGATCCGGCCTCAGCGCATGTCCTCCTGCTCGAGGCCGGGCCGCGGCTGCTGTCGAGCTTTCCGCCGACGCTCGGAGAATATGCCCGGCGCCGCCTTGCCAAGCTGCGCGTGACGGTCGCAACGGAGACGGCCGTCAGCGACGTTTGCGACGGATACGTCCGCACCGCGTCAGGAACGATACCGGCCCAGACCATCATCTGGTGCGCCGGGATCACGCCGTCTCCTTCCGCCGGATGGCTCCGCGTGCCCAAAGACGCGACGGGACGAATCGTGGTCGAACCGGACCTCTCGGTCCGCGACGCGCCGAGCGTCTACTGCATCGGCGACCTTGCGAGCTTTTCGGACGGCTCCCGACATCCGCTGCCGGCGCTCGCGCAGGTCGCGAAGCAGCAGGGGGAGCATCTGGGCCGCAATCTCGCAGCCGCGCTCGATCGTCATGCACCGATGGCGCCGTTCCGCTTCCGCGATCGCGGAAATGCCGCGATCATCGGCCGCAGCGCCGCGGTCTTCGATTTCGGGCGGTGGCAGCTCACCGGCTGGCTCGCCTGGGTGCTCTGGTCGCTCGTCCACATCTGGCTCCTCGTCGGTTTCCAGAAACGGCTCCTGGTCAGCGTCGAATGGTTCTGGCGCTGGCTGACCTACGAGCATGGCGCGCGCATCATCCCTGAGACCTCGCCCCGCGAGACCGGCTCCGACGTCGACTGATCCAAGTAGAATCATCGAGACCGCGCACCCGCGAGTCTCACAGTCTCTTTTTTCAGCGGAAGCCGCCGAGTTGAGCGCGCGCAATTCTTCGGCCGCGGACGTGGGACTGGAACCGCTCCCCGGCGGCGAGCCTTCTGTTCCGGCGGGCCCCGGAAAGCGCAGGAGGGTCCAGCGCGGAGACATGCGAAGGTGAAGGACTTCACGCAATTCATGGAGCCGGTGGCGCGGGTCATCGAGAGCTTCGGCGTCTTTGTCATCGTCATCTCGATCATCGTTGCGACCGTCGTCTTCCTGCGCGGCCTGCGCAGGGGCGACCGCAAGGACGCCTATGACCGCTATCGCGCCAATCTCGGCCGCGGCATCCTGCTCGGGCTCGAGCTGCTCGTCGGAGCGGACATCATCGCGACCGTGACCGCGCCGTTGACGTGGGAGAGCGTCGGCCTCCTCGGCCTCATCGTGCTCATCCGTACCTTCCTCAGCTTCTCCCTGGAGACGGAGATCGAGGGCGAGTGGCCGTGGCGGCGGCGCCGCGACCCGAGCGCGGACCATCATGCCCGGTGAGAAAAAGACGCTTCGGAAACAGCCGGAGCGCTAGAGAGCGAAAACGCCAAGAGGCGCTTCGGATCGATCCGGATAGGGATCGGGTCCGCAGAATTTCTCTATCCTCGCGCGGTCCTTCACGAGGATGCGGTTGCCGCGGACATGAAGGCCTTTCTCGGCGAGCAGCTGCAGGGTCCGGGACAGCGTCTCCGCCGTCATTCCGACCCGCGCCGCCAGGTGGCGCTTCGGGATCGGCAGCTCGGCATTGTCGGAGAAGGGGCTCTCGTCCACGAGCCGCAGCAGGAATGCCGCAAGCCGCTCGGGCGCACTCCGGCACTTGAGGTCCAGGACGTGGCGCACCGCCATCCGCCATTGCCCGGAGACGATCTGGCACATGCGCATCGCGAGCTGTGGATTGCGCATAGCCTCTTCTCGCAGCGCCTTTCCCTCGAGCAGCAGGACCCGGGCCGGCGTGAGGGTGCGGCCCGAGATGAGATAGGGCTCCTCGAAGAGCGCGGCGGCCGGCATGAAGATGTCGCCCCGCGTGAACATCAGGACGCCGCAGTCGCGGCGGCCCTCCAGCTTCGAAATCTCGACGATCCCGCTGACCAGGACGTAAAGTTCCGTCGCGACGTCGGATTCGGAAAAGAGCAGGGTGCCCGCGGGGACCCGTTCCGCGCGAGCGCCGGCAACGAGGCGGTCGACGATGTCCGCGTCCAGGCCGGCAAAGACGGGAAGCTGTGCCGCTGCGTCCCTGTCGCTCTGGCGCATCCCATGTCTCCGTCGGCAAGACGCACTGGCAGAAGAAGCCGCTAACGCACTGACCGGCAACGTTTGGGGAAAACTCAATGCGCGTCAACCGAATTGGCGGGAGAGGTGCAGCGCTTGATTGTTGTCAAGGCGGCGGCGTTCCGCGCCCTCGACCGTTTCGTCGACTCCACCACCTGCCCAATGGAACCGGCGCATCGCGGCCCGCAATTGCGCACTGCCTTGTCCGGGAGGACAGAGCAGCGCCTTGCCTGATTGACGCGCGTCAACTTTGCGAACCTGGAGGCGGCGCGATGGTTATCGCCCGCATCATCACCGTCGGGAGGGTCGATGACACTCACATCACAGCCCAGGCCGATCCTCGATCGGGCGCTGGAGATTGCCGGCACGGGCCTTGTGCGGCGCATCGAGGAGATTCGGCGGCAGCTGGTGCGCGAGGACTATGATGACGTCGACGCGCATCTCGCCGGCGCCTGGATTCGCGAGCAGCTACGGACGGCGGTGGCACGCGCACGAGCGGCCGGGTCGATCCAGGAGGATCGGAAATGCGCACCCGCAGTGGCAAGGTCGCACTCGCGCCAGGCAATTTCCCGTCCGGAGCCTGCCACCACCGATCCGGTGTGACGAAGCGGCAGACCATCCCGAGTTGAGCTGCCCTGCGCTCGTGCATCGGACGGAGCGGTCGCGCCAGTCCGATGCACGCGACCCGAAGCTCTCGAAGCGGGCGGTGGGCCAAAGCTCGGATTGAATCGCAGCTCAATCCGCTTCGCCCGAGCGGCTGACGAGCTTGTTGAACCGGCTCTCCTTGCCGTCCGCGGTCTTGTCCTGGTGAAGCAGCGCGAGGTCGTTTTCGTCGAACGTCCTGAACCATTCGTCCCAGCTGATCTCCTCGAGGCGAACGTCGTCGTCGCCGCCCGGCTCGTCGAAGTTGATGCGCAGGATCCCGCCGCCCTGCTTGTGCCCCTGCGCATCGACGCGCGCCGGCTTCCCGCCGCGCGATTCGGCCCATCGACGGATCTCGTCATGATCGGTGGTTTTCGTGGCCCCTGCCATGTCGTCCTCCTCACGTTGACAGGAACCGAATGCCGTTTTTGCTGGCGGAGTTCCGGCGACTCCGTCTTCGCGCCGGCGACTTGACCCAGGTCAAATCGCTCAAACGGCGGAACTGCCATCTATCGGTGCGATTGCCATCCGAGGCGTGAGGAGGAGGCGGATGAACACGCAGGATCGGCTGGTGTCGTGGCTGATGAAGGAGCGCGAGCGCGTCGCCGCGGAGATCGACCTGCTTTCCTCAGGGCGCGGGCGAAGGACCGAAACGCGCGCCGGACGCATGCTGGATGTGACGGGCGAGGCGCTGAAGGACCTCGACCGCCGCCGCCGCGAGTTGGACGGCCTTCTGGACGCGACTCCGGATTGACCGGTTCAGCGATCACCCGCTGCAGAATTGACCGCCATCAACAGCGACTCAGCCACAATTGGTATAGGAGATGAGTCGCAGGACTTTCGGGAGGTCCATCCATGGAGAGCGACTACGCCTATTTCAGCCGACGTGCCGCGCAAGAGCATCGCGCGGCGGCGGAAGCCACTTCGACCAAGGCGCGCGCCGCGCATTATGAGCTTGCGCGCCGGCACCGGCTGAGGGCGCAGCTCGTGCACGAGCCTTCGTCTCCTGTGCCGATCCGCCGGGGCGCCACGTTGGCGCGCGAGCGCCCGGCGACGGCCCCACTGCACCAGGCCTGAGCCGTCAGCCCGCGTGTTCGGGCTTCGCCTTCCGCTTAGTCGGGGCCTTTTTCCCGAGCTCCTTTCCACGGAGTTCCCCATGTGCCTGGCAGGGTCGTTGAGCTCGCTCCTGGCCTCCTGGGCTGCTGGGCTCCTTGCCTCGTTTGGCCGCAAGCGCCGCCGCGGCGGCTTTCTGCTGCCATTTCCGATTACGCCGGCATCGCGGCTTGCTCCTTCGGTGGGAGCCGCTGAGGCGGAGTGATCCCCGGCAGGGAGAGGGCGTGCCGGGGATCACCCACCGCTGTCCGCTCGCCGTGACTGGCCTCCACGAAAGCGAGCCCGTCCGCCCCGCGGCCCGGGAGGACGTGGAACGAGCGTCTGTTGGGGGGGATTCGTTCCTGAAATTGCCGCAGATCAAGGCGTGGCTCGCGGACGCGGTAGGGGTGTGTCGGTTCCGCGGATCGACGAGCGTCAAGGGACATCGCTCCGCGGGGAAGCGCCACTTGACCCAGGTCAAGTACAGGAACGTTCGAACCATTCCCCGCGCTCATTCCCCCGGACGGTGCCCGCGGGCGCCGCCTTCGGCATTATCCGCTCGCGACGCGAAGCGTGCGCTCCGCCGACACCACCCGATGATCCATGGAGGAGTTCATGAAACACGTCTTCACCAGCGCGGCTGCCGCGCTCGCCATCGCCAGCCTCGCCCCGGCGGCGGCGCCGGCGCAAACCTACGGTTCCTGGAACGCCAGCGAATTCTGGCGCGGCGCGCCGGCCGATGCGTGGAACCGTATCGCCTATCTCCAGCAACGAATCGACAGCGGGGTTCGCGACGGCTCCCTGACCCGGAGCGAGGCAAGCCGCGCGCGCCGGCAGCTCCAGCAGGTGCGACGACAGGCGATGCGGCTGCGCCGGCGCGACGGCGGCATGACCAGCGCAGATGCGCGTTGGGTCCAGGCCCGGCTCGACCGGGTCGGCAGCAGCATCCGCAGCCTGCGCCATAACGACATGGGCCGCTATGCGACCAACTGGGACGCGCGCCGCTACTATCGCGAGGGTCCGCAATACCGTGAGCGGCGGCTGACCTCGAGCGACTACGTCTACCGAGGCTCGGACGGCCGTTATTATTGCAAGCGGAGCGACGGGACGACCGGTCTCGTCATCGGCGCGGCCGCCGGCGGACTGCTCGGCAACCTCATCGACGGCGGCCATAATCGCCTCGCCGGCACCCTGATCGGCGGTGCGCTCGGGGCGCTCACCGGCCGCGCGATCGACCAGAATACGGACGTCCGCTGCCGCTAATGCACGCGCGACCGGGAGAACGGCCCCGCCGCAGCAATGCGGCGGGGCTTTTCAGCGCCCTCGCTTCCGGATCGAACCGGCGATGAGGATGATGCCGCTGACGAGCAGGCCCAGCAGCGCCAAGACACGGACCGCGTATCCCAGCCAGCCAGCCCAGCCGCTCGTCAGGAAGAGCGTCGCGCCGCAGAGCATTGCGACGATCCAGGGGCCGTACATCTCAGCTTTCTCCCTCTTTTGAACCTTCGCCGGGGATCGGGGTCGAGGTCTGAAGCGCCTCTCGAACGTAGAGCCGCTTCACCAGCACGAAAACGACGACGAGCAACGGCCCGGCGAACACCAGTCCGGCGGCACCCAGCAGGACCCCCGCGGCGACGACGCCGAAGACAGTGAGCGCCGGCGGGAGCGAGACGGCGCGCTTCTGCACGAACGGCATGATCGCGTTTCCCTCGATCTGCTGGACCGCGACGTAGACCAGCAAAGCCCAGAGCGCCGTAGACGGCGATTGCGTCAGCGCGACGGCAAGCCCCGGCAGGGCCGACAGGATCGGGCCGACATAGGGGATGATCTCGAGGAGCCCGGCGATGAGGCCGAGCGCGACGGCCGACGGAACGCCGGCAAGCCAGAGCCCCAGTCCGGTGAGGAATCCGACCAGGGCCATCGAGACCAGTTGCCCGATCAGCCAGCGCTTGAGCGCCCGGTCGCAGTCGCTGAGCGCGTCGGCCGCCAGCCCACGCCGCTGCGGCGGGAGCAGCTTGAGGAGTCCGGCTTTATAGAGGCCCGGATTGGCGGCGACGAACACGGACCCGAAGACGAGGAGGAGAAGGTCGGTCACGACGGAGCCCATGCGTCCAAGCACGTCCTCGAGCTTCGGAACGAACCGCGGCGGCTGACCGGGATGATGCTGAAGGGAGCTCAATATGGCTTTTCCCCCCGGGAGTTGCGCGATGCGGCCCTGCGCGGAATGCCAGGCGCGCGGAAGTGCGTCCGACAGCTGCGCGAACTGGCCCTGGAACTCGCGCCCGAAAAGCCAGAAGACGCCAATCAGGACGGCGAGGATGACAATCACCGCCACCGTGACCGAGGGACGGTGCGACAGGCGCGCCATGCGGCCGATCGGCTCTGCCAGCGCGCGGATGAGAACCGCGATGACGACGGCGCCGAAGACCAGGACCAGAAGATCGATCAGCGACCAGAGAACGACGATGAGGATGAAGATTCCCGCCGCCGCGAGCAAGCACCTCGTCACAAACAAAAGTCGTTCGGTATCGCTGTCGTTCACGCTGCGCACTGGCTCCGGCTGGTGAAGGGATTTTCCCTGATCATCGTTTCAATCCGCGCTTCCGTGGTAATCGCCGCGGCGCTATGATTTGCCTGACTGCTCCTTCAGCACCTCCTCAATGCTGCGCGATCGATCGAGCAGGGACGGATCGCGACCCGCCTCCTCCGGGAACAGCGCCACCACCTTCGCGTCGAGACCCGCTGCCTTCAGCGGCATGGCGAAGCTGCGCTCGACCGCGTGCTTCGCGGCGTCCCTCGCGAGCTTCAGCGGCAGCGGCTGGCGGGCCTGCCAGAGAAGTTCCTTTTGGGCGGCGTCGCGATTGGCCGCGTCCAGGCTGGTCCGCGCGTCCGTCAATGCGGAGAGGAGCCCGCCGCCGCCATACTCACGCAGCTCGGTGAGGTTTATCTCCGGCCCCGCGATCTCGAGCGGCGGGAGCAGCACCGAGAGCGTCTTCGACCCGGCGTTCCAACGAACGTCCCGCTGGTTGAGCTTAGCGAGATCGACCTCGTAACGCACCAGTCCCGGCATGATGAGCGTCTTCTGGGCCGAGAGGCCAAACCGGTTCTGGGTGGCGGTGACGACCGCCACAAAACGTGCCGCGAAGGGCGTAAGCCGCGCCTGCTCGCGGACCGACTGCAAGCTGCTGCTGGCGATCACAACCGGGCTTGGACCGCCGTTGAACAATTTCAAGAGATTGATGCCGGCGACGAGCGCCGCTCCGCCAAGGAGGCCTATGAGGAGCGCGAGAACCACCAGTGGCAGCCGCCCCATTACGAGCCAAGGCCGCCGCCCGCCCGCACGCTGCCCGTCGGGACGAGCGGGATCGATCAATGTTCGGACCAACATCATTATCGAACGGCGGCGAGCGCCGAGGTATCCGGCGCTTGACCCAGATCAAATCTGTTCGGCAGCCCAGTGCGGAGGCCGACATCCGAGGAGGAGCTACGACCGACTGCAGGGTTGCAGGGCCATGACAGGCGTTGCGCGCTTTTGTCGACCGGCTAAGGGGCCAGTGCCGGCAGCGGCGGCGGGCGAACGGTGCGATGGACAGCAGGACCAGGACCTTTATCGCAACGACCTTCCGCTCGGTATGGGCGCTGGAACTGCTGCTGCAGCTGCGCACTGAGCCGGGGCGGGCGTTCGCGAAGGAGGAGCTGGTCGAACGGCTGCGCGCGAGCGAGTCCGTGGTTTGGAGAAGCACAGAAGCCCTGCTTGCGGCAGGCCTCGTGGTGGAAGAGGCGAACGGCGCTGTCCGTTATGCACCGGCTTCACCGGCGATCGACCAGGACGTGGCTAAGACCGAGGCGCTGTATCGCAGCCGCCCGGACGCAGTCAGGCGGGTGGTCGTCTCGAGCTCTGCGGGGAACCTCGCTGCGTTCGCCGACGCATTCCGGCTGTGGGGGCAAACGAAATGAGCGGTCTTTTCCCTGGCGCCGTCTACACTTTGTGCTTTCTCACCAGCAGCCTGTGCGCATGGCTGCTCGGGCGAAGCTACGTAAAGACGAAGGCGCGTCTCGTTCTCTGGAGCGCCCTGTGCTTCCTGTTCCTGGCGCTCAACAACCTCGCCGTGGTGGTGGACCTGCTGCTTCTGCCCGACCTTGACTTCACCCTGCTGCGGGTCGCGCTCTCGTGCGCGGCCGTGGCCCTGCTCCTCTTCGGCCTCGTCTGGGACACGGAGGAAGGGCGCTGATGCTGTACGCATTCCTCTCCGGCGCCGTCACCTTGGGTTTCCTCGTCGCCGCGCTGTTCTTCGTGCGCTTCTGGCGCAGGACCCGGGATGCCCTCTTCGGAGCATTTGCCGCCGCCTTCCTGCTGCTCGGGCTCAACCAGGCGCTGCTGGTAGTCGGACGCGTTCCCGTCGAAGAGCGAAGCTGGCTCTATCTCCTTCGCCTCGCAGCCTTCCTCATCATTATCGTAGCGATCGCGAACAAGAATCGCGGCGGCCGGAGCTAAGCCTTGGGCGCCGAGGGGCTGCGGAGTTCGATGGGCGGAACGGCGGTCACTTCATAGGTCGCCGACGCGATACCGATGCCGGCCTTATCGAGCTTTTCCAGAATCCCGCGGCTCATCGCGTCCTTGATCCCGCGCGTGCCGTGATCGGGCGTGAGGAAGCGGACGGCAAGCTCCAGCCAATTGTCGGTGATCCGCCAGTAGACGCGAGGCTCGATCTCGAGGCTCTTAAGATTGTAGCGGCGCTCCAGCTCCTCGAGCCGGTCCGGCGAGACCTTGTCGGGCGTGAGGGCGTAGCGGCGCGCCGCGTCGAGCAGGATCTGCTCGGCTTTGTGTCGGTCGTCCGGGTAGCGGACCGGGAGCCGGATCTCGTCCCAGATGTAGGGGAAGTGGTGCGTGTAATTGTAGACGGGCTCGTCAAAAATCTTGTCGTTGGTGACGGTGCAGATGCGTCCCGTGAACTGCCTGCTGTGGACCCAGACGGCCGGTTCGGCAGTCTGCACGGGAGGCGGCTCGCCCATCTCCATGATCTTCGTCTGCATGAACGACAGGGCGATGACGTCGCCGCGCACGCCGCCCATGACGATCCGATCGCCGACGTTGAAGGTCTTCCCCCGGAGGATGACGAAGTAGCCGGCGACGGACGTGATTACCCGCTGAAGTGCGAAGGCGATGCCCGCCGTGACGAGGCCCAGCGCCGTGCCGAGGCGGCTGGGATCATCGAACCAGACGGAGATGACGCCAACGATGACGAGAAGCGTGATGAGGATCGCGACCGCCTGCCGGCTCCAGAAGCGGAAGCGAGGACTCTCGAAGACATGTCCGAGCAGGCCCAGCGCCCGCCGCATCACAATGCCAAGCAGGGCGGCGAGGATCACCAGCGCGAGGGTCAGGAGCAGCTTGCGCCCGTTCTCGGGATTCGCCCCGATCAGGTGCACGCCGAAGAAGTGAAGGCTGTGCGCTGAGGTGTTCATCACTCTCCCTGGTGCGCGCTCAAACCGCTGCGTGCGGGGGGGTTCCGTGCAGCCTCGCCGGCGCCGCCGTCCGTCGGCAGCGATGCCGACACGGTCCCGGGGGCTGGGGGGAGCAGCCACACGAACTTCGCGGCTCGGCCTGTCTTGCCGGCGCGGCGGGCGTCGACCCCGGCGCTCTTCATCAGCGCGATAAGCCTCAGCGCCGCGACCTGGCGTCCCCCGCTGACGCCGACCGGCAAGCGCAGCCGCCGGGCGGCCCACGCAATCGTCTCCAGCGCTTGCCGCTCCGCGTCGGAGCCCTCCGTGCCCTGCACGACCGGCGGGTCGAGCACGGGCGGGATGAGCACGATGGTCCAGTTCGGCTCCGATGCCGCGACCCGCGCCTCCAGGGCCTGGTACGTGGCGAGGTCTGCTCCCGCGAGAGGGGCGGCGTGGACGACGGCCAGCGACTTTGAGTCGTCGATCAATACGTCGTTCGGGGTAACTCCGGCGACGAGTGATAGCCGCTCGGCCAGCCGACTGCGCGCCGCTTGGGCGCTGCCGCCGATTCTTGCCGCCGCCACCTGCGTCGTCTCTGCCTGCCGCGGCCCGTTGCCGACCCGAAATTGCTCTATCTTAACGCTTACGGGCTGCTTCAGCGTCGCCGACAGCTGTCGACTGAGGACTCGTTCTGCGTCTGCACGATAATGAGGGGTAAACACTGTCGCCTGGACCGTCATCGGCGTGGCGTCGTGATCGAGCTGCACCTGGCCGACCTGCGCCTCTTTGCCGAACTCGTCGGAAAGCGCTTCCTGCGCCTCCCGCGATGCAACGGCCTCCCACGCAATCTGCTTCAACGCGAGGCCCAGCGGGACCGCCAGGGCGATAAGGACCGCCAGAACCAGCGTACCCTGCAGCCACGTCTGCCTTGGCGACAGATCGCTGGCAAAGCCATACAGCCTCGCCAGCACGGCAGCGGTGACGGCGATCGTCATCAGGTTGGTGAAGAACAGCAGAGCGGATCCGGACAGCACGGTAAGGTTCGCCGTGGCGAGACCGAAACCGACCACCGCGAGCGGCGGCATGATCGCGGTCGCAATCGCGACGCCGACGATCGTTCCGTGCCGCCCGCGGATCATTGCGTAGCTGCCGGCCAATCCGGAGAAGAGCGCGACGAGGAAGTCGAACAGGTTCGGCCGGGTTCGCGCGGCGATTTCGCTGGTAATGCCCTTAAGCGGCGACAGCGCGACGATCCCGGAGCAGAAGGCGACCGCGAGCGCGATGCCGAGCAGAAGGACGATGGTCGCACGCCGCAATGCCTTCGAGTCGAAGGTCGCGATTGCGAAGCCGATCCCCATTATGGGCCCCATCAGAGGCGAGATGAGCATCGCGCCGATGACCACGGCAGGCGAGGAGAGGAGCAGGCCAAGGACCGCTATTCCCGCGGACATCAATGTCATGAAGACATAGTGGCTGGACGCGCGGGACTCCTCCGCGACCTTTGAGATGACTGCGACATGATCGACGTTACGGCCGACGTGCTCCCGCCACCAGTCCGCCAGCCGTTCCGCACCAGAGGCGGCGTGGCCTCTGCCCGGCTGCTCCATCCGGCTCACCGGATCCGCTTCACGGAGCGTGGCAAAACGACGGATCCGGCGCCCTTCTCGGTCACGCTGAAGCTTCCGCGGGTCTCCGGGACAATGCCCCCGCCTCCTCGAAGTCGGCGGGACGATGGATTCGCGCGGCTGCATCGAGGGCGCTGAGCGTGATGCGCTTATGATCAAGTGCACACCAGACATAGGCGCAGACGCCGCAGAGCGTCACGCGGAGCAGAGGCTCGATTCCGCCGAAGAGCATAATCACCGAACGAGTCTGCCCTCGCTGTGTTTCCCGCAGCAGCAATATACGCTGTCGTAGGCGATGTGCTTCTCAGTCGAGGTCTCGGTGGCCGGTGAGCACACGGCTGACGAGGGCCGGCTTTAGCTCCTCATGGCCGCTGCGCAGGCGGCGGCTTGTAGGGCCCGACGGCGTTCCGATGGCCAATGATGACGTAGCAACAGAGAACGACGAACAGCAGGAACGCCACCCCGAAGCAGCCGAGGACGAAGCGGCGTCCGGATTTCCTTCCGACATGTTCGGACTGCCTCCCCTTCCCGAGGAACGCACCATTCGAGTCTCCGGGGGAGCCAGGATCCGTCACGATTCAGGTCTCCCTGCGCGCGGACCATCGGCGGACTCTGCCTCCGCGCCGGTGACAGCGCCTTCGCCAAGGACGGCGTCGGGATCGCCGGAGCTGCGGTTCTGGCTCTGCTCGAAACTGCCCTTTCCGGCGTCACCGAGCAGCGATTTCTTTTTCTCCGCGCGCATGGAAAATCTCCTCACATCCGATCGGGATCAGGGCTGGTGACTCGCAAAGTGCGTCAACCACTGCCAGCCGGCCATCAGCAGCCCGATCACGGTCAAAGCCAGCAGGAAGGCGTCTGGCCACAAGCTGCGCCTCTGAGGATCTCTCGGTCTGCCCATTGGCTGCTCCGATGCGTGTGCCCCAGCCGAAATACGGGCCGAGACTTGGCTTCCTTGTACCACTTCAATGGGTTGAGCGGCGTCAATTCCAGCTGCGGTTTTGCGGGCGCGTGCACCGATGCGCACCTGGATGAACGCGCGGAATCGCCTTTCAGGGCTCAGCGATGCTGATGTCCCGGCACCGGTTTGAGGTGGTAGTCGCGCGGCGCTCGCTCGGCGTCGGCGCGCCGGTCCAGCGCCTGCCGCCTCGGCGACGGCGCGGTGTCGATGCTGTACTCGATCCTGCTCTGCAGGACGGGAAACAGGAGGCCGAGGAGCAGCCCCCAGAGCACGTGCGCTGCGAGGAGAATAGCCGCGTTCGGCCCCGTCGCGACCGGCTTACCCAGGATCCACTGCCCCAAGGTGATGGGGCCGAGGGCCCACGTCAGCAGGCCCCAGCCGAGACCGAAGAGCCAAGACCCTCGCCGGTCGTTGGCGGCGCGCAGGAACACCGCTCCATAGAGGAAGCCGGCCGCGCCGAGGGCGACGACGCTGAGGCCGACGATCACGATCGGCGGGAGATCGAACGTCTGCGCCGGGCCGTTCACCGAGTCGGTGGCCGCGACCACGGCCGCGGCGGGGAACGCCGCAGCAATGCCGACGAGCGCGCCTGCGACACGCGGCCGCTGGAGCGGCTCCGGGTCGCGGGTTCGGGCGTGCCACAGGCTCATGACGCGGCCTCCCGGGCCCCCGGCTCGGGGACGAGCGCAGGCACATCCTCCAGCTCGCCCCATTGCGGGTCGACTGAGACGTGGGGGCGGTACATCTCGATCAGCTGCTTGTAGGCGAGGCCGACGGAGCGCAGATCGCGGTTCAGATCGAACAGCCCCACAGGGGTGACGTTCCCGATCGCCGCGCTGACGCCTATCGTCCAGTCGATCTGGTCGGTGAGGCTGTACCAGGTGAAGCCGACCACCGGCACGCCCGCCTTCCGCATGCGTTCGACATTGTGCCACTGGCGCCAGAGCCACAGCGCACCGCCGCGCGGATTGCGGTAGTTGGTCTCGGTGTGCATCACCATGCGCCGATAGCGGCGGAAATATTGCGACGTGATCACGTACCAGCCGAACAGCTCGCCGAGCGAGCGCGCTTGTCCGTCCGCCTCGATCACCTTCTCGTTCCAGTCGTAATAGTCGACACCCAGGATCGTGCGCTCCGGAACGTCCTGGCGCAGGAACCAGTCATATTCGTCCGGCGCCAGGCCATGATCGAGCAGGAAGTCCCGAATGTCGTCGCGCAGCGGCCGCGCGTAGAGCAGGTCGAGCGGGATGAACCGTCTCTGGTTCTCGAAGTCGGCCTGCCGCCGGACGTCGTCGTCCGGACAGCAGGCCTGATAGAACTCGCTGCTCTCGTTGTTGACGAAGATCGCGTCGGGCCGCTGCCGCCGCACCTGCTGCGTGACGAGCACCGCCGCCTTGGCCAGATGGCAGGCGGCAGTGACGAACGACCGCTCGTCCTTGCACTGCTCGTTCCATAACCCCTCCAGCGCGCTGAGGCGGGCGCACACGTACATCTCGTTTACCGGCGTGTAGTGCCGGACCCACGGGTAACGCTCGACGAAAGCACCCGCATAGGCAGCGAGCGCCTCGGGCACCCGCGGATTCTGGAAATTCTCGAGCCAGTCGGGGAGGCCGAAATGGCAGAAGTCGATGATCGGCCGGATACCGAGCCGGCGCATCTCCGCCGCCACCGCATCCATGAACGACCAGTCGTAGCGACCGGGACCGAGGTAGATTTCGTGAAGCGGAGGGCCGTAGCGGAGGTAGCGGATGCCGAGCGCCCGCACGAGCTCGAGGTCTCGCCGCCAGTGACGATAATGGCCGCACATCGCCATCTCATCCATGCGCCACCGGCCGCCTTCGATGGTCGGGTAGGAGCATTCGATGCCCGTGGCGAACATGAACTCGTCGAGGCCGTGGCCGCTGTCGAGGGCGAGATTCACCGGGGGGAGGATCAGCGGGGGCGCGGGCAGCCGTCTGGTGCCGACCGGCCGCCCGACCGGGCGCGTGTAAAGGGCGCCCAGCACAAGCCCGTACACGGCCTGCAACACGATAATGCTTGCCGGAGGAGCCCACCCGTCGGCGACCCCGAAAAGGGCAGCATAAGGAGGGTGGGAGGACCCATCCAAGTGCATCAACTGGAGCTGGGGCCTGAGGATGAAGATCGTCACGATTGCCCAGCCGATCGAGAAGACCAGTCCCTGCAAAGGCGGCCTGAGCTTGAGCCATGACCAGAAGAAATAGGCGTAGAACGTCGCCAGCAGCGCGCCGACAGCGGCGTGCATTGCCATCCCCGCCGGCCACCACAGCGCCGGCTGCGTGGCCGCGGCGACGAGCGTGCCGAACTCTTTCGTGGCGTCGTAGACGGGCACGCCGGCGAGGAGGAGCAGACGTGCGAGAAGCTCCCACGCCGCGGCGCCCGCAATGCCCGCGATGATCGCCTTCCAGTAGGAGATGACGCGGATCACGTCGCTACCGGACGGTCCTTGGCGGCGTCCGCGGTTCGGCCCGTGTCGCGTCGCCTGGCATCAGGGCTCACCTGCTCATCAAAGGTTGGAAGTAGCCGGCGAACGGCCGCCGCTCGACTTCGGTTGCTTGACCAAGATCAATCCTGCCCCGCCCCCGGAACGGCCCTCCGCGAGTGTCCGTTCGCCTTGCAGGACCGCCAAACGTACGCCGCTCGGGTGCCGAACCGATGGGCGCTCGAGCCTGCACCGTCGGAAGGAACGCACATGGATCGCGAGAAGCCTGAGATCGTCGTCGTGACCGGCGCCTCGGCCGGAATCGGACGCGCCACCGTGCGCGAGTTCGCGCGGCGCGGCGCGGATATCGGACTGATCGCGCGCGGCGAGGACGGCCTGGAGGCGGCCCGGAGGGAGGTCGAGGCGATGGGGCGGCGCGCCGTCGTGGTCGCGGCCGATGTCGCCGACGCCGGCGCAGTGGAGCGCGCCGCGTCCGAGATCGAGGAGAAGCTGGGGCCGATCGATGTCTGGGTGAACAACGCCTTCGCCGGCATCTTCTCGAGGTTCGTGGACGTAACCCCCGAGGAGTTCGAGCGCGTCACCGCCGTCACCTATCTCGGCCAGGTCAATGGCACCCGCGTGGCGCTGAAACGGATGCTGCCGCGCAACAAGGGCTCGATCGTGCTCGTCGGCTCCGCCCTCGCCTATCGCGGGATCCCGCTCCAGAGCGCCTATTGCGGCGCAAAGCACGCCATCCAGGGCTTCCTCGACTCGGTCCGCTGCGAGCTTCTGCACGCGAGGACGGACGTGACGATCACGATGGTCCAGCTGCCGGGCGTCAACACGCCGCAATTCGACTGGATCAGGGCGAAGCTCCCCGGGCGGCCGCGTCCCGTAGGTACCGTCTACCAGCCGGAGGTGGCGGCGCGCGGCATCTGGTTCGCGGCGCACAGCCGCCGCAAGGAAGTCTTCGTCGGCGGGCCGACCGTGCAGGCGATCTGGGGCAACAAGCTCGCCTCGCCGCTGCTCGACGATTATCTTGCGCGGACAGGCTTCGAGAGCCAGCAGGACCCGGAGCCGGTCAGCCCGGACCGGAGGGACAACCTGTTCGAGCCGGTGCTGGGCGACCATGGCGCCCGCGGCCGCTTCGACGACGAGGCGGTCGACGGCAGTGCGGAGCTTTGGGTCAGCACGCACAAGAAACAGCTCGGTCTCGCCGCCCTCGGCGCCGCCGCAGCGGCGGGCGCCGGGCTCTTCTTCGCCGGACGTCGGGGCCGGACGGACGCGAGGACCTGAAGTCGATGCTGATGCGGCGCCAGCCCCAGCCGTCGCACCGGCCCCTGCTCGCGGTAGGCCTGATCGGGCTCACCGCGGGCGCGGGCGCCGCCCTGCTGCTCGGGCGCCTGTTCCGGCCGCCGCCCGACAGGGTCGAAGCTGCCGCGCAGGGCTTCGCCGCAGGCGCGGCAGTCCTGGCGCTCGCGGTGGCGCTCGACAGCGGACTCGAACATTATCGCGGTCGGTTCAGGAACCGGGTGATGATCGTCGCTCCGACTGTCTCCACCCTCACCCTCGCCGCCGCCGCGCTTCCGATCCTGCTCCCCCGCCACGGCGGCGCACTGCCCGGCGCCCTCATCTTCGCCACGGCGTTGGCGTCGGGCACCATCGGCCTTGGCTTCCACCTCTACGATGTCGGCAAGCGCGAAGGCGCCTTCGACTGGCAGAACCTCTTCTATGCCGCGCCCCTGGGCGCGCCGGCGGCCCTGGCGCTTGCGGGACTCGCCGGGCTTGCAAGCGAACGCCTTGCGGCCGGCGAGACCCGGGTCCTGGGGATCGGCATTGCCCGCGCAGGAGCCCCGCTCATCGCCTTCGCCCTGGTCGGGACGGCGACCGAGGCTGGCCTCTTCCACTTCCGCGGCGCGTTCCAGAATCCGATCATGTATGCTCCGGTCACGGTCCCGCCGATCGCGGCCGTCCTGACCGCGCTCGCCGCCGCCACTCCGATGACCGCGCGTCCGGCGCGCTACCTGCTCCACGCCACCGCGGCGCTCGGCCTCGCCGGCCCGTTCTTCCACGCCTACGGCATCCACCGGAACATGGGCGGCTGGCGGAACTGGAGCCAGACGATCCTCCAGGGTCCGCCCCTCCCGGCGCCGCCCGCCTTCTTCGGCATCGCCGTCGCCGGCATCGGCCTTCTCCCGCTGCTCGAAGGAGAGGCGGCATGAATCCGGGCGAATTCCACAGCCCGTATGCAGGCTACGACGTGCTCGACAAATGGGACACGCCGTCCTGGAACGAGCAGACGCGCGAGGTGGTCCGGCGGCGGCTGGAGGAGATACCGGAGCGACGGTACCTGACCGAGGAGGAATGGCGGCTCCTCGAGGCGGTGGCCGCGCGGCTCGTCCCGCAGCCCGAGCGCGGCCATCCCGTCCCGATCGTCCCCTGGATCGACCGCAAGCTCGCCGACAATTGCGGCCCCGGCTACCGCTACGCGGACATGCCGCCGATGCGCGAAGCATGGCGGCAGGGGCTCGCTGCCATTCGCGCCGAGGCCCGCAACCGGCAGGGTGGGCCGTTCGAGGGCCTCTCCGACGAAGAGCAGGACGCGCTCCTCGCCGACATCCAGCACGGTCGGGTCGATGGACGCTGCTGGGGCGGCCTCCCGCCCGGAGGCTTCTTCACGCACCTGCTGCTGCGCGAGACGGTGGCGGTCTATTATTCCCACCCGTCGGCGTGGAGCGAGATCGGCTTCGGCGGGCCGGCCGGCCCGCGCGGCTATGTCCGCCTGGGCTTCGACGAGCGCGATCCCTGGGAAGCGGAGGAGCGGCGTGCTTGACGTCGAGAGCCCCCGCGCCCGCGACGGCCGCGCGCCCGACGTCTTCCGCCGCGGCGGCGCCTGGACCGAAATGCGCTGCTACAGGGACGAGGAGGAGGTCGACTTCGCCATCGTCGGCACCGGCGCCGGCGGCGGTACCCTCGCCTGCAAGCTCGCCGAAGCGGGCTTTTCGGTGGTCGCGTTCGAAGCAGGCCCGTTCTGGCGTCCGCTCGAGGATTTCGCGTCGGACGAGGCGGCGCAGGGCGGCCTCTACTGGACCGACGAGCGGATCACCGGCGGCGCCGATCCGATCGAGCTCGGCAGCAACAATAGCGGCCGCGGCGTCGGCGGCAGCACCGTCCACTACACGATGATTGCGCTGCGCTGGCGGCCGGAATGGTTCAAATCGCGATCGGCGCTGGGCTACGCCCGCGACTGGCCGATCGGGTTCGAAGATCTCGAGCCCTATTACGACGAAGCCGAGGAAGCCCTCAAGGTGGCGGGTCCGGTGGACTACCCCTGGAGCCGCCGGCGCCGCCGCTACCCCTATCGCGCGCACCAGATGAACGCGTCGGGGCTCGTCCTTGCCCGCGGCTGCGACAAGCTCGGGATCGGCTGGGCCTCGGTGCCGCTCGCCACGCTGTCGGCCCCACGCGGTCTTGCCCACCCCTGCGTCTATCGCGGCTTCTGCGCCTATGGCTGCTCGACCAACGCCAAGCAGAGCGTCCTCGTCACCTTCATCCCACGCGCGCTGAAGGCGGGGGCCGAGGTCCGCGACCTGGCGATGGTCGGACGGATCGAAATGGGCAAGGACGGTCTAGCGAACGGCGTCCACTATCATCGCGACGGCAAATGGCGCCGGCAGAAGGCGCGCCACGTCGTCGCCGCCGGCTATGCGATCGAGACGCCGCGCCTGCTCCTCAACTCCGCCTGCACCGAGTTCCCGCAGGGCCTCGCCAATGACGAAGGCCTCGTCGGCACCCACCTCATGTGCCACTCCGGGCCCGGCGCCTGGGGCTACATGGACGAGGAGATCAGGAGCTACAAAGCCCCGCCCTGCATGGCCGTGACGGAACACTGGAATTACGACGATTCCGGGAAGGACTTCCACGGCGGCTACGCCTTCATGAGCCAGGGGCCGCTGCCGACCGGATGGGCGCAGGACCTCGCCATCAGCCGCGGCCTCTGGGGCATGAAGCTGCGCGAGGAGATGACTCGCTACAATCACCTCGCGGGGCTTCGCATCGTGGGCGAGGTCGAGCCCCGGCGCGAGAACCGCGTCGAGGTCGCCGACGAGACGGACCAGTACGGCCTCCCCATCCCCCGCGTCACCTTCTCCTATTCGGAGAATGACCGCCGGCTGATGCGCCATTCGATCGGCTCGATGCGCTCGGTCCTCGCCGCCGCCGGCGCGCAGGAGATATGGACCGACGACGACACATCGCACCTGATGGGCGGCTGCCGGATGGGCGACAACCCCAGCGACAGCGTCACCGACGCCGACGGCCGCACCTGGGCGATCCCCAATCTCTGGATCTGCGACGGCTCGCTCTTCCCGACCAGCGGCGGCGTCAACCCCTCGCTGACGATCCAGGCGCTCGCCTGCCGGATGGGCGACCGCATCGCGGCCATGGCGAAGAGGGGGGAGCTGTGAGGAAGGCGCCGGACACGATCGCCAGCATCGAGGACCTGCGCCGCCGCGCCCATGCCCGCGTGCCGAAACCGTTCATGGACTATGTCGAGAGCGGCTCGTTCGCGGAGATCACGCTTGAGGCCAATCGCACCGACCTCGACGCCATCCGTTTCCGCGAGCGCGTCATGTTCGACGTCTCGGACCGCAAGCTCGAGACGACGATGCTGGGCGCGAAGGTGGCGATGCCGGTGGCGATCGGCCCCACCGGCATGTGCGGCGCCGTCTGGTCCAACGGCGAGATCCTCGCCTGCCGCGCCGCACACGAATTCGGCATCCCCTTTTCGCTTTCCACCAACGCGCTCCTGTCGATCGAGGATGTCGCCGGCGCGGTGGAGAGGCCCTTCTGGTTCCAGCTCTACCTGGAGAAGGATCGCGGCTTCTCAAAGGAGCTGCTCGAGCGGGCGAAGGCGGCGGGTTGCCCGGTGCTGATCCTCACCATGGACCTCCACGTCGAGGGCACCCGCTATTGCGACGTGCACAACGGCCTCGGGGTCCCGCCGAAGCTGACGCCGGCGAACGTCTGGAGCATCGTCACCCGCCCGCGATGGGCCTTTGCCATGCTCCATTCGAAGCGCTGGAGCTTCGGCAATTATGCGGGAAAGGTGAAGTCCGGCAACGTCAAGAAGATGGCCGAGCTGGTGAAGAGCCAGCTCGATTCCTCGTTCGACCTGAAGACGCTCGAATGGGTGCGCTCGCTGTGGCCCGGCAAGCTCGTCGTGAAAGGAATCCTCGACCCCGAGGACGCGCGGATGGCAGCCGACGCCGGCGCCGACGCGGTGCTGGTCTCGAACCATGGCGGGCGGCAGCTCGACGGAGCACCGTCCACCGCCTCGATCCTGCCGCAGATCGTCGAGGCGGTCGGCGACCGGGTCGAGGTCTACGTCGACAGCGGCGTCCGCTCCGGACTCGACGTTTTGAAGTTCCTCGGCCTCGGCGCCCGCGCCTGCTTCATCGGCCGCGCCTATCTCTACGGCCTCGGCGCTTACGGCCAAGCGGGCGTCACGAAGGCGCTCGACATCATCCGTGACGAGCTCGACGTCGCGATGGCGCTGACCGGCGTCACCGACGTCCGCAAGGTGCCGCGCTCCGTCATCCTCTCGACCCCGTTGGGATCTCCGGGGGATCCCGACCCGCCGCAGCCCGCCTCGCGCAAGGCCGCCTTCCAGTCCCACACCAGCTAACGGAGCAGAGCCATGGCCACCACCGCCGGAGACGTCCTCGTGCAGACCCTCATCGACTGGGGTGTCGAAGTCATCTTCGGCATCCCCGGCGACGGCATCAACGGTCTCATCGAGTCCCTCCGCGAACGGCAGGACGAGATCCGCTTCATCCAGGTGCGGCACGAGGAGGTCGCGGCCTTCGCCGCCTGCGCCTATGCCAAGTTCACCGGCCGCCTCGGCGTCAGCCTCGCCACCTCCGGACCCGGAGGCATCCACCTCCTGAACGGCATCTACGACGCCAAGCTGGACGGCCAGCCCGTGCTGGCGATCACCGGCCTTCAGCACCACGATTTGCTCGACACCTGGACCCAGCAGGACATCGACCTCGACAAATTGTTCATGGACGCAACGGCCTACAGCGTCCGGGTCATGGGCCCGGCGCACATGCAGAATGTCGCCGAGCTCGCCTGCCGCACCGCCCTCGCCTACCGCCAGCCCACCCACATCACCATTCCGGTCGACGTGCAGTCGATGCCGGTCTCGAAGGCGCACCGCTCCGAGCGCAACATCAAGGACCACGTCTCGAACCTCATGGCCCGCGGCGGCCACATGCCGGACCGCAGCCAGCTCGAACGCGCCGCAGCCATCCTCAACGCGGCGAAGAAGCCGTTCATCCTCGCCGGCCGCGGCGCGCTTGGAGCGCGCGCGGAGCTCGAGGCGATGGCGGAGCGGCTGAACGCGCCGGTCGGAATGCCCCTCCTCGGGAAGGGCGCGATCCCGGACGAGAGCCCTTACGCGACCGGCGGCGTGGGCCTGCTCGGCACCCGTCCGTCGCAGGAAGCGCTCGAGAGCTGCGACACGCTGCTGATCGTCGGCTCGTCCTTCCCCTATATCGAATTCTACCCGAAGCCCGGCAGCGCCCGCGCCGTCCAGATCGAGCTCGACCCGAAGCGGGTCGGACTGCGCTATCCGGTCGATGCCGGCCTCATCGGCGACAGCCGCCGCATCCTCGCCGAGCTTCTGCCCCTCGTCCGCCAGAACGACGACGGAGCGTTCCTCGAGGAGGCGCAGAAGGGGATGGACGAGTGGCGCACGCTGATGCGCGAGCGCGGCACGCGGCGCGACACGCCGATGAAGCCGCAGGTCGTCACCCACGAGCTCGACAAGGCGCTTCGCGACGATGCCATCGTCGTCACCGACAGCGGCACCGCCACCTGCTGGACCGCGCGTCACGTTAACATGCGCGGCGATATGATGTTCAGTTGCTCGGGCACGCTCGCCACCATGGCTTGCGCGATCGGATACGCGATCGGTGCCGCCATCGCCTATCCGCACCGGCAGGTGGTGGCGGTGATCGGCGATGGCGCAATGGCAATGCTGATGGGCGATCTCGTCACGCTTCGGAAGTACGGCCTCGACGTGAAGATCGTCGTCATCAAGAACAACGCGCTCGGCCAGATCAAATGGGAGCAGATGGTGCTGCTGGGCAACCCGGAATTCGCCTGCGAGCTGGAGCCGATCGATTTCGTCCAGGTCGCCCGCGGCTGCGGCCTCGATGCCGTCCACATCGAGGACCCGGAGCGCTGCGGAAGCCAGCTGCGGGAAGCGCTGCAAGCCTCCGGCCCCTGCCTCATCGAGTGCGCCGTCGATCCGAACGAGCCGCCGATGCCGCCCAAGGCTTCCGTGAAGCAGGCGCTGCACCTCGCCGAGTCGCTCGCCCGCGGCACGCCGAACCGCACCAAGATCGCGCTGACGATCGCTTCCGACGTGGTCCGGGAACTCGTCTAGCGAGACTTGGGCGCCGCGCCGGACGCCTGCGCCGACGCCCGCATTCGCGCATAGTCGGCGGCCGACATGTGGGACATCGCTTCCAGGAAGCCGACCAGGTTCCAGATCTGCTGGTCGGAGCGTGAGACGCGCCACGCCGGCATGCCCGTCATCTTCGCGCCGTTCGCGACGATCCAGCGCATCTGGGCCGGCGTCCAGCGGCGCGCTGCGCCCATCAGATAGGGCGGCCCCGGGTTCATGCCGGTCACCCACGGCGCGCGGGCCACGCCGGGCGCGCCATGGCACATCACGCAATCCTGCTCGTATTGCCGGAACCCAGCCTCGACCTGCTCCGGCGTGAATCGCGGAGGAGCCTCATCGCCCGCATGGTGTCGCACTGAGCGGACGAAGGTCCAGTGCGCGATGCGGGCTACGATCGGGTTGTGCGGCGTAAAAGCGTCGGCCGGGAACAGCCCGAACCCGCTGACGATTGCGCCGCCGGCGGCGAGCGTCACGCCGAGGGTCGCGCCGCCGGCGGCGAATATCAGGATCGAGCGCCGGTGCCTTCGCGCCCACGACAGCGGGTGGCGAAGCCCCGTCATTTGAGCCCGTACAGGAAGGCGGCGACGTCCCGCGCCTGCGGTTCGGTGAGGCCCGTGTCCGGCATCGTCGTGCCGGGGCGGACCTGCTGCGGGTGGCGCAGCCAGAAAGTCAGATCATCCGGGGAATTAGGGAGCGTCCCCGCAATCAGCATACGGCTGCCGAAATGGGAAAGCGGCGGCCCCACCTGACCGTCGGCGAGGGCAACGCCGGGTATGACATGGCAGGAGCCGCACGCGGCGCGATCGACATAGACGGCGCCCTGCTCCGCGTTGCCGACTGTGCTCGCGCCTGCCGCGTTGCAGCCGGAGAGGAGGACGGCCATTGCAAGCAGAGCCAAAGTGGCCTGGTTCGGTCGCGGCGTCCGCGGCGAGCGCGATGGCAAATCGGACTTGCGACCTGCCGACATGCCGTCGCTCGCTCTCCTCCTCGGGGCGGCCCCGCGCGGCGCAATCACGAGCGGCGACCCTCCCTGGCCACATGATCGCTTCGAACCCGGGCGGTTTCGGGGGGTTCCGCTCTCCCGTCGTGGCTGAACCACGAGATCGTCGCCGTGCCTCGCGAAAACAGGCACTTAGGCAGGCGCTTTTGACGAGGGTCAATTCGGCCAACCGATGCCCGCGGCGCGGCGTTCCCCGTCCACCGACAATCCTGCCGAGCGGGAGCGGCCTTTCGCGGGCCTCGCGGTCGAAGGGGGATTCATGGCGATACCCTATTGCGGTGCTCCTCCCCTGCCAGGGGCGCTCGCCATGCGGTGGAACCTCGATCCGATCCTCCTTGCCGCCCTGCTCGCGCTTACGACCCTCCATCTGTGGAACATCCAACACGCGCAGCGGCGGCTCGCCGGCACAGGCTGGCTCCTGGCCGCCGCGGCGCTGACCTCGCCGCTCTGCGCGCTGTCCGTCTCCCTCTTCTCCGCACGTGTCGGGCAGCACATGATCCTCGTGCTTCTCGCGGCGCCGCTGATCGGGCAGGCCCTGCCGCGGGGTCGCTGGCGTCTCTCGCCCTGGTGGAGCGCCGCTGCCTTCACCGTCGCTTTGTGGGTCTGGCACATGCCCGGGCCGTACGACGCGACCTTCCGCTCGGCCGCTGTTTACTGGTCCATGCACGCGACGTTGTTCGGGAGCGCCGTCTGGCTCTGGCACGACATCCTGAACCACGACCGAGAGGGCATCTTCGCCGCACTGGGCGCCGGAACCGCGGCATCGATCCAGATGGGGCTGCTCGGCGCGACACTGTCGCTCTCGTCCCGCGCCCTCTTCTCCTGGCATTACACCACGACGGAGGCCTGGGGCCTCTCGCCGCTCCAGGACCAGCAGCTCGGCGGTGTGTTGATGTGGGTCCCGGGCGGCGTCTTTTTTCTCTGGGCGGCGGTCCGGTCGCTTTCCCTCCTGTGGAACCGCATCGAAGGGCCGGCGGCCCCATGAGCCATCCGCTCGGCTACCTGTCCGGAAGCGGCGCGGCCAGCGCGACGGTGACGCCGCTCCTCTGGTTCACCCTGATCGTGTCGATCGCGGTCAGCGTCATCATCGGCGTGCTGGTGGTCTGGGGCGTGTTGAAGCGGCGGGTCGCCCGCACGGAGAGCGGCGGCCTCCCCGACCTGGCTATCGCCCACGCCGAAGGCGGCGTCCGCTGGATCTGGATCGGGGTCGCCATATCGATGGTCCCGCTGCTCGCGACGCTCGTCTGGACGGTTGCAGTCCTCGCCGAGACCGGACCGCTGCCGAAGAACCCGCCACTCACCATCGACATCGCCGCGCGACGATGGTGGTGGGATGTCGGCTATGGGAGCGGCCTCCAGGGCCAGGCCTTCCGAACCGCGAACGAGATCCACATTCCGGTGGGCGTGCCGGTGCTGCTCCGGCTCGCGAGCCGTGACGTGATCCACAGCTTCTGGGTACCCAAGCTCGGCGGCAAAATGGACGTCATCCCCGGCCAGACGAACCTCGCCTGGATCGAGGCGAAGACGCCGGGTCGCTTCGTCGGGCAGTGCGCCGAGTTCTGCGGCTTCCAGCACGCGCACATGGCGCTGGAAGTGGTCGCCGAGCCGCCGGCGCAGTTCGAAGCCTGGCGCCGGGCGCAGCTGGGGGATGCGCCGGCGGCGACGAGCCCGGAAGGGCAGCGCGGCCTTGCCGTCGCCGAGGCGCGGTGCGCGCGCTGCCATGCCATCCGCGGCACACCCGTGCGAGGCGGCGCGGCACCCGACCTCACCCACCTGATGAGCCGCCAGACCATCGGCGCCGGAACGCTGCCCAACAATCCCGGCGCCCTCTCCGGCTGGATCGAGAACCCGCAGGCGGTGAAGCCCGGCGTGCTGATGCCGAACCAGGCGCTGTCGGGCCAGCAGCTCGCGGACCTTCGCGCCTACCTGGAGAGGCTGAAATGACGCCTCCCGCCCCCGCCGCGGCGGCCGCGCCTCCGGTGCTCCGAACCCCGGAGGTGGCCGATGTCACGCCCGACCTGCGCGAGAGGCTGCAGGCGATCTGGGAGACCGCGCCGGGCGTGAGGGGCTGGCTCGGTAGCGTCGATCACAAGGCGATCGGCATCCGCTACATGGTGACCGCGTGGGTGCTGCTCGCGCTTGGCGGCGTCGAAGCGCTGGTGATGCGGCTTCAGCTCGCCGGACCCGACCTCACGCTCCTCAGCCCGGAGCAGTACAACCAGCTCTTCTCGACGCACGGCATGACGATGATCTTCCTCTATGCGTCGCCCATCCTTTCCGGCTTCTCCAACTACCTGTGGCCGCTGCTGCTCGGCAGCCGCGACATGGCGTTTCCGCGCCTCAACGCGCTCTCCTACTGGATCTACCTTGCCTCGGCCCTGTTCCTGTACGGCGGCGTGCTCGTCGGCGCCGCGCCAAACGACGGCTGGTTCAACTATCCGCCCTATGCCGAGCGCGCCTACAATCCCGGCATCAACCAGGACGTCTATGCGCTCGGCATGATCCTGCTGGGCATCTCGACCAGTGTCGGAGCCGCCAATTTCATCGTGACCCTGTTCAAGACCCGCGCTCCCGGCATGTCGATCAACCGCGTGCCGATCATCGTCTGGGGCACCACCACGGCGAGCTTCGCCAACCTGCTGTTCGTGCCGGCGGTCAGCCTCGCTTTCTTCCTCCTCTGGATGGACCGCCAGTTCGGAACCCAATTCTTCAAGCCCGCCGCCGGGGGGCAGCCGCTCCTCTGGCAGCACCTCTTCTGGATGTTCGGCCACCCCTGGGTCTACGCGATCGTGCTCCCCGCCATGGGTATGGTGTCGGACGGGCTGCCGGTCTTCTGCAGGCGGCCGCTGGTCGGCTACGCCGCCGTCGCGCTGGGCACCGTGTCGACGATGATGCTCGGCTTCGGCGTATGGGTGCACCACATGTTCGCGACCGGCCTCCCCGGCCTCAGCCTTTCCTTCTTCTCCAGCGCCTCGATCCTGATCACCGTTCCGAGCGCCATCGCCGTCTTCGCGTGGATCGCGACGATCTGGCTCGGCCGGCCGGTGATCACCACCGCCTTCCTGTTCTTCGCCTCGATGATCCTCCTGTTCGTGATCGGCGGCGTCTCCGGCTTCATGACCGCGAGCGTCCCCGTCGACTGGCAGCTGACCGACACCTATTGGGTCGTCGCGCACCTCCACTACGTCCTCATCGGGATCAATGTCTTCCCGGTCGTCGGCGCCACCTACATGTGGTTCCCGAAATTCACCGGCCGGCTGATGGACGAGCGCCTCGGCCGCTGGAATTTCTGGACCATGTTCATCGGGTTCAACCTGGGGTTCCTCCCCATGCACCTGATCGGCCTGTGGGGCATGCCGCGGCGCATCTACACCTATCCGGCGAGCATGGGCGTCGGCGTCCTCAACATGGTGACGACGATCGGCTCCTTCCTCTTCGCGATCGGCATCCTGCTCTTCTTCTGGAACGTCTTGAAAAGCCGCCGCTCGGGCGCGGTCGCGGGGCCGAACCCATGGGACGCCTATTCGCTCGAATGGTCGGTCTCCTCGCCGCCGCCGCCCTACAATTTCGCGGTCATCCCGACCATCGCCTCGCGCCATCCGCTCTGGGAGGACCGGCTCCAGGAGTCCGACGAGCGCTCGAACCTCGACCAAGGCCTCCTCCTCGACCACGGAAAGGAAACGCTCGCCACCACCCCGCTCGACGCGGAGCCCGACCGGATCCTGCGCATGCCCGGCGACACGATGCTGCCCTTTTTCCTCGCGGTGGCGCTGACGATCCTGTTCACGGGCCTGTTGCTCCACAATTGGTGGGTGGCCGCGCTCGGCGCGCTGCTAGGCGCTTTCGACCTGATCGGCTGGTTCTGGCCGCGCCGGAAGCTGTTCGAACGGGAGCCGGCGCATGGCTGAAGCCGCGACAGCCCGCCCGCGGGCGCTTCCGGTCGGCCCCACGCGCGACTATGGCGTCGGCCGTGGCGGCATGTTCGCGCTGATCGCCACCGAAGCGGCGCTGTTCGGCTACCTCCTCTTCAGCTATTATTATACCGGCGCGTCGGCGCGGGGGCCTTGGGTGCTCGAAGGCCATCCCTCGCTGAAGCTGGCGCTGCCCAACACCATCATCCTCATCCTCTCCAGCGTCGCCATCTGGTGGGCGGAACGGGCGACGCGCCGCGGCGAGCGGAACAGGGCCGTTGCCGGGACGGGCATCGCCTTCGCCCTTGGCATCGTCTTCGCGGCGATCCAGGGTTTCGAGTGGGCGGCAAAGACGTACGGGGTCGGCGCCTCCAGCTACGCCTCGCTCTATTACGTGACGACGGGCTTGCACATGGCGCACGTGCTCGTCGGAATCGTCGTGCTGGCGATGCTCTTCCTCTGGACCCTGCTCGGCTATTTCAGCCCGACGCGCCGCATCGTTTTCACGAACGGCTCCTACTATTGGCATTTTGTCGACGTGGTCTGGCTCTTCGTCTTCTGGACCTATTACATCACCCCTTATCTCGGGTTCGGCCAATGACCGAGGAGCGCGGCAATCGCATCAGCGAGCGCCCCGCGGCCGATCGGCAGCGGGTCGGACCTTTCCTGCAAGCCTTCACATTTCTCGGGGGGCCGCTTGCCTGGCTCGGCTTCCAGAACCTCGCCTACGCGCTTTTCTCCATCCCGTGCTTCCCAGCCTCCGGCCGCAATCCGGCGCTGCCGCAAGGCGCCGGCTGGGTGTGGATTCTTGCCATTGCCGTCTTCGTGATCTGCGCCGCCGTCGCTTTCCTCTCCGGCGTCGCAGGGCTCCGCTTGCTCCGTCGCAATCGCGGCGGGCAGGCGGGGCCGTCCGACAGAATGGAACATGCGCGGATCGGCCGCGCGCGCTTCATTGGCTGTTGGGGCGTACTCCTCGGCTTCGGTTTCGCATTCATGGTTCTTGCGAATGGCGCAGGGCTCCTCCTGGTGCCGTCATGCGCGATGTGAGGGCGGCAGCAATCCCTGCGGCGCTCTGCGCGATGGCCGCGGTCGCAGGCTGCGGAGCGATCGGGGGCGGCCGCCATTCGGAAGCCAAGCACCTCATTCAGGCGCGCTGCGGCTCCTGCCATGAAGTCCCCGGCGTTCCTCGCGCCGTCGGCAATGTAGGGCCATCTCTCGCGGGTATGGGCCAGCGTCAGGTGATTGCCGGGCATTTTCCGAACGACCGGGAGACCCTCATCCGCTGGATTCTTCACCCGCAGCAGATGCTCCCCGGGAATGCGATGCCCGACAGCGACCTCACCCCCGATCAGGCGGGGAAGATCGCGGATTATCTTCACTCGCTCGACAAGTGAAACGAAGAAGAAGCTCGCAAGGCTCGGCGCCGCCTATCTCGCCCGGGCGAGGCTGGTGCGCTTGATCGGGGTCAAATTCGAGTTGCGGCTGCACCGATGGCGGAAACTTACGGGAGGGGGTCGGTTCTGATTGGGGTAAGCGCGACGATCGTGCGGGACTTTGGAGGCTCTATGGCAAAGCTGGATCAGGACGAGCGGGAGTCACTCTCCGACTCACGCTTCGCATTCCCGAAGGAGCGCAAGGAGCCGATCGAGGATGCCGCCCACGTCCGTGCCGCGATCGCGCGGTTCGACCAGGTGGAGGGCGTCACCGACGACGAACGCGACGCCGCGTGGCGCAGGATCCTCGCGGCGGCGAAGAAATTCGGCGTCGACGTACAGGAAGAGGACTGGCGAGACCTCGGCCGCCGCTGAAGGGTACGGAGAAGTCGCGGCTCCCCCTGATGCTAGTACGCCGGCGTGACGAGCCGAAGAGATGGGGTATCGAACGCGCCGAGCGCTCCGAGCCCGTGTCGGACCGCGTCGCGAACGTAGGAGGGGGAAAGGTGCGCGTAATGCTTGCGCGTGATCCGCTCGTCCGCATGCCCAAGCGCCTCCGCGATGACGGCCAGCGGCACGCCGGCCATTGCGAGGGTCGAGCCATAGGTGTGCCGGAGAATGTGAAAACCCGCCGGCTCGACGCCTGCGGCCAGGCAGGCCTGCCGCATCGGTCGAACCTGGTGCGAGGGACCGAGCGGCCGCCCGTGCTCGTTGAGGAACATGAGATCGGCCAGCGCTTTTCCCGCGCACTGACGGGCGAAGAATTTCACGCCGTCGTCCGTGAGGTGGACGTGCCGCGGCCTGCCGCCCTTGGTTTCGGGAAAGAGGACGGTGCCGCTTCGCAGGTCGACGTCGCGGGCTTTCATGCGGAAGATCTCCGACCAGCGACCGCCGGTGAACAAGGCTGCCTGCATGACGGCACGGAACCACGGCTCGGCGGCCGTGAGGAGGGCGTGCACCTCGGCGGGCGTGAAGTAGCGGATGCGGGCGACCGAGACCTTCTGGAACGGCTTAACCCTCCTCCAGGCGGTGTCGTCCGCGACCAGCCCTTCGTTGAACGCGCGGTTGAGCGCCGCCTTGAGCGGGGTGAACATGCGGTTCGCGTTCGCCTTTCCGCGCCGTATGGCGTCACCGTCGTCCGGCCGCAGCCGCGCCTTCCCCTTTCGGTTCGCGCGATAGACGGAGCGGCGCGAGGCGAGAGCGCTCTGAAACGTCCGAAGCTCCGCGGTGGTGAGCTCGGACACGGGCCGTTTGCCGAGGACCGGGCGGATGTGCCGGTCGATCGTATGGCGCGTCTTCTCGAGCGACTTGCCGGTGAACCGCTCGAGATAATGGTCGAGCGCGTCGCCGACGGTGAAGCGCTGCGGGCGCTTGCCGGCCGACGCCGCCATGTCCTCGAACCACTCCCGCGCCTTTTCCTGTGCCTGGCGATAATCGAGGACGTCTATGCCATCGGCGTCGCAGACATCGTCCGCCTCTCCGAGGCTGCGCTGGAGGTAGCCGTGCTTCTCGCCCGTCTTCTTGCAGCGGGCGATCCAGCTGCCGCCCTGCGGGCCGCGGTAATAGCCGACGTGGCAGCCGGTGGAGATGCTCCGCCAGTAGGGGTGCTTGGTGCGCCTGAGGCGCTCGCGCGAGCTGCGGGTCTCGAGGCGGTGATCGCGAACCAGACGTCCCATGGTCGACCTTTCCGCGTCCCAACAATTTCCCAACAATCCGGGGTAAAAAGAGCTTGGACGCGGGTGGATGTGTAGCAGAAAAATCGTTGTTTTTCAATGCATCCACAGCCGTCCAGGCTTGTCTGGGGGGCCTGGCTCTCACGGCGAAAACACGGGTTCGAGTCCCGTAGGGGTCACCACGGCACGCGCGCATTCTCGCACCTGCGGGAGCGCTCGCCACAGGGCAAAGGCCTTCCGCCACCGCGATCGGGAAAAGGGCGAGGGCTACCAAGGTTGGGGCGTACCTCTGGTCGACGCCGCCCGGCCCGTCCCGCGCCGTCAAAGTCCGCGATCGCTGCAAATTGCGATTCAAATGGGGCCCGGAACATATGCGCCGATGGAAACCAGGACACGAAAACCTGCCTCTGCGTCTCCAGCACTGAAAGGCGTCACGCGGATTTCAAAGACTTGCGCCTTGTTCGCCAAGCTGCACACAGCGACGCCACTCGGTGAAGCCGACGCGCGAGCGGCCGTCGCTCCGGACCCGGGTCCTGCTTCGGTCGATACCTCGTCATTCCTCGGCAAACCTGCTGACGCCGCCTGCCTGCAATAGTCCTGAGCAATCCGCCACGCGTCGGAAAATCCAACTTCCTGAGGATCAACGGCAAATTCCAGGGCGTTGATCACCGACTCTGCCAGGTTGCCGTCGGCTCCCCTCCACGTCGCGATCTGGAGACCGCCGCCGTTCGTGCCGGAGACGGGAAACTGCAGCTTCCGGCCGTTGATGCGCGTGGCAAGCGTGAAGCCTCCGTCCACGCCGATCCAGGACGCAGCGTCCTTGCGGAGTTGCGCATGCTTCGCACGAGCCATAGCCTGATCGTTGAACGCGGAAGCTGGCATCCCGACGTAAGCGAGCAGTTCCTCTCCCTTGAGATCAGCCGGCATTTGGCATGAGCCCATTACCACTCCGATGATCAATGATGCCGCTGTTTCTACGACCCGCATCCCGGTCACGTACCTCCATACCCCCTGCGCACAGGTATGTTGCGAACGCCGCCATAATAGTGGTGCTCCTTCGCATAATCCTGCATCTGCGTCATTGGTCCCGTCTGCCCGTTGGCGTAGGGGGCGTACACCCACTCATACATCTTGCTGAAAGCGTTTGTCGCCACTTCGATCCGGTAACTGAGATTCCACGGCCCCGGTAGGATAGCTCGCGTTGGGTCGAGCCAAGGCGTAGACAGCGGAAGACTATGGTCGGGTGCCGTGATCACCTTGTTCAAGGCTCGGACCTCGATATCCGCGGTGATCCCGAAGAGGGAACTCGTGCTCATCACACGTGCAAGGCCTTGAACCCGCAAGTCGTTCCAGAGGGTCTCCTGGAGCCTCGTCTGCTCGTGGATACCCAACGCTATCGCCGCGTAGGCGCCGGACTGCATGGCTTGCGATTTGCGGCCATGTGCCCAAGCGTCGTCACTCATCGCCTGCAAGCGGAAGCCGTTCCTTGCCATCGCAGTTTCCGCGATACCGGCTACCTGCATGGCTGCCGCCGCGTTGCCGCCGGCGGCACGATAGGTCAGCGCCATGGCACCGATGTCCGAAACCACGTCGACCTGGGCCGATACGATCTTGTTCTGAACATATTGGAGCAGGTCTGCCGATGGCCCAGCCACCAGCGGCACGGGCAGAATGCTCCCCTCGGTACCCCGTTCGGCCGCTCGCGCCTGGAAGATCGCCGATCCGATGCGCTCGAGCTGGCCCCGTACGGTCTCGCCCCCGACGATCAGCCCCACGCTCGTCCATTGGAAGCGCGGCATCTCTACAAACAGTGCGGCGTAGATCAGCCTGAGTGCGTCGTTCTTGGCGAGGTTTACCGCGGTTTGATCCCCGCCATTCAGCGCAGTGACCTGCCCCCAATGGTCGACCAGTCCGATAATCTTCTGCCTCGTCTGAGCGAGATCCGCAGCGGTTGCCCTTCCGGAAAGCAGACTGGGCTGGAGGTAATCCAGAAGGTCCTTCGTCGACACCTCGCCGGAGGGGCCGCCGATGCTGGCGAGCACGACCCGCCCCTCGGCTGACGAGGCGATCTGCCCGAAGCTCTCCATCGCCGCCGTGCGCAGCCTCGCCGCGTTTTGTGCGCTGATTTCGTCGCTTATGGCCCCCGTTATCTCACTCGCGATGACGTCCGGCAGCGCCGCGAGAACGTTATCGCCAAAGTCGGTACCGTTGACGAGGGTGCGTGCGGCGGCGTCCGCCAGATCGCCAGCCATGCCCCTGATCAGACGCTGACCGAATTTGCCGATGGCGTTCATGCCCTTGATGCCGCCGACCGCCTGCCCAACGCCTGCTCCGATGCCGGCTGCGGCGACCGCGCCCCAGTCGAACCGGTTCTGCAGCCCGGTCGCGATCCCGACGCCCTGCGCCACGGCGTTGACGGCGGCCCCGCGGACGACGTTGCCGACGAACGGGCTCCCCAAGATCTTGCCGCCGAACAGGTTGGCGGAGCCGGCGCCCTGGGCGATGCCGGCGCTGAGCGCGGACAACCCCACGGCTTTCCAGCTGAACTGGTCCTGCAGCCCGGTCGCGACGCCGATCCCCTGACTGACGACCGAGCCGACCGCGGCGCCTGCCGCAGCGACGCCCATTGCCCCCACCGCGCCGAGGCCGCCCACGCTAAGTCCGGCAGCCGTGGTGGTTGCGCCGAGGGAAGCGAGCGTTCCGCCCATCATCGCGCCCCATGCTTCGCCGAAGGTGGTCCCGGCGGCGACGGCACCGATCCCGGCCGTGACGATGGCCGTGACCGCTATCGCGATGGCTGCAAGAATGATCGTTCCGACGACGCCGCAGCCATGGTGGTTGCTGACCGGCTTCGGCGTGGTCGGGCTGACGTCGCCGACCGCCCCGGCGGCGTTGTAGGGGCGGAAGGTCGCCGCGTTGTTGTGGGCGTTCGCGACGACGTCGGGGATGGTGATGCTGCGGCCCGCCTGCAGCTGCTCGCCGCCGCTCATCGCGTTGGCGTCGGCGAGGAGGTACCAGAGCGAAGCGTCCCCCCAGACCATCGCCGCTATCGACTGAAGCGTGTCGCCGGCGGCGGCGACGTAGTTCGAGCCGGCGCCGGCGTCGCTGCCGCTGTTGATGGCGTTGTAGCTCTCGTCGAAATCGGCGAACGGCGTCCCGCTCGTCGCGCCGTTGTGGAACGGCCCGGCGGCTGTCGGGGTCGGCTGGACCGCGAGACGGTCCGCCACGCTCGCGGCAAAGCTCGTGTTCGACGTGCCGTCGTTGCCGACTTCGCCCATCTGCACGCCCCCGAACACGTAGCGAAGGGTGCGGGGGCTGCCGCCCTGCGCCGCCTCGGTACGGTCGATGATCATGCCGTTCTGATCGGTCGCGAGGCTCACGCCGCGCGGCTTGCCGTCGGCGATATAGACCGAGCCGGCCCGGCCTGACGGATCGTAGGAATAGGTCGTCGTCCAGTCGGTCGTGCCGTTCGCGTCGTTGTCGTTGCCGATCGTCTGCTGCTGCGCGCCGTCCCACCATTGATAGCCGTAGCTCAGCCGCGAATCCGCCGCGGCGGTGTCCGAGGAGCCCTTCCAGTTGTTCTGATACTCGCCGGTGAGGAGGCCGCTCGAATAGCTGTTGGAGAGGTAGGTGGTGTAGGTCTGCATCGTGCCGCCGGTCGTGTCGCGGCGCATCGTGATGTTGGTCTCGGAAAGCTCGCGGCCGGCCGCGTCATATTGGATGCCGCTGCGCTCGTAGGAGCCGTCGAACCCGCCCTGCTCGAAATAATGGGTGACGCGACCCATCGCGTCGCGCGTGTAGGTGGCGAGCGGGTTACCGACGGTCGGAGGAGCGATGTAGACAGGGTCGGGCCAGGTCTGCTCCGACGCGCTCGGCTCGGGTCCCGCGTCCATGAACGCGTCGGCCTTGGTGGTCGCCGCCAGCGTGCCGTCGGCATTGTAGCTGTAATCCTCGCGCCGATCCCCCTGGAAGTGGAAGGTGCGGGTCTCCCAATGGCCGTCGTTGCCGCTGCCGTCGGCGATGATCGGCTGGGTGTCGAAATTGCCGGTGCTTCCGGCCGCGCCGCCAAAATATTCCCAGTGAACGCCGATAAGGCTGGCGGTGTAGAGCACGCTCTTGCGCTCGCCGGCGAGGTCGTAGGAAATGAGACGGCCCGTCGTGCCGCGCGAGACCGTGCCGCTGTCCGGATCGAGAATCCCCTCGCTCACCGTCACCCGGTTCATCGTGTCGTAGGCGTACCAGGAGGTCTGGCTCGACGAGCCGGTGACGTTGCCGGCGTTGTCGAGGGAGACGTGGGTCGCGCTCACCGAGCGG